>Ga0209754_1000210_pt1 | contig 92324 bp, 77 predicted proteins | sample MesohylBB_FD_187295 | JGI IMG/M metagenome (GOLD analysis project Ga0209754, IMG submission 187295) | Host-associated microbial community of the marine sponge Aplysina aerophoba from Gulf of Piran - sponge mesohyl, lysed by bead beating... | ecosystem: Host-associated > Porifera > Sponge >...
TGGGCCGGGCCGGGGTCATGCCCCACGCCACCGCCAGCTTGAACATCTTCGAGAATATGCCGACCGACTGGTTGGCCCGGGAGGGCGTGTCGCGCAGCCCGTGGTGCAGCGCCGAGACATGCGAGCGGTCGACCTCGCTCAACCGGAGCGCGCCAAGTTCGGGCAGGATGTGCAGCCTGAGCAGGCTCCGGTACGTCTCCACCGTCCGCGGCTTGCAGTTCACCTCGACATGCGCCTCCAGGAAGCGTTCGGCGAGATCGGCCACCGTCGGCTCCTCCGGGGCGGGCGGCGCCACCGGGTCCCGGCCGCGCCGGATGCGGTCGATCATCTCGGCCGCCTTCAGCCGAGCATCCTCGACTTCCATCAACCGGTAACGCCCCACCGTCGCCCGCTTCGGAAGACCGCCCGGCGTGCGCGCCTGGGCGACGAACACCTTGCGCCCGGTGGCGTGGACCCGTATCCCGAACCCCGGCAGCTCGCTGTCCCAGAACACCGCGGAGGCGCGTTCTACGGTCAGGCGGTCGATGGTCCTCTTGCTCAGCTTCACGGCGCCCATGAGCCGTAATCCTTCCCTTGTCGCAGGACAGGGGCGAAGCGGCTATGGACCCGGTTCGTTCCCAACTCCCGCCGACCGGACGGGCGGCCGGAGTTCCGGGAGGCCGGCGAAATTCCGGTCGGCAAATCGGTCTTCAAATCGCAACCGACTGATGTCAAATCGGTGTCCCCACAAGCTATCGCTTGACCCTTCCTGGGGCTTATATCCGACCTGCGGAGAAAACACAACGCCAATGATTACAGTGTGTTATCATGCTCCTGACCCCGAACGGCCCCAAACGTCCCCGCTTGTCCATCAGGTTGAAAATTGCTGCTTTGTTTTGTCATGTCTTGTCATGTTTTCGTCCTTCTTGCCCCGTCGGCCGTTCCTGTACCTCCCCTTCTGCAGAAGGGGAGGTCGGCGCGCGTCTTGCGCGCCGGGTGGGGTTGGCGCGGCGCCAGCCGCGCACCGTCGACCCGACAGGCAAAGTGGGGAGGGTTCGGGCCGCTGCCGGGCACACCCCCAATCGACCCCGGATAAATCCGGGGCCACTTCCCCCGCTGAAGCGGGGGAAGGACAAGCCGGCCAGCATGAATCGGCAAGTGTCAGGAAATGTCATGTTGCGTCATGGTCGGTTGCAATAGAGGCCGATTCGCCAGTGCCTGCCCCTGTCGCCGGCCCGGCAGAAAATCTGGCTTGACAACCGATTGAATATAGAACGAGATAAGAACAAATCAAGAATTTTAAAGAAGATGGACATGAAGGATCCGAAACGGGCCTATCGCTACACGCCACTGCGGCCGCTGGGCAGGACGGTCACGCTTCTTCTGGCTCTGGGGCTGGTCGCGGCGGCCGTCGACCTGGGCTATGACATCCACCTGCTCGTTCTGCTCGACGCCGTGATCGAGGAAAGGAGCAGGGAGGCCGTGCTGGACATGGCTGCGGCGTTCGAATGGGGCGACAGGATTCTCCTTCCAACGCTCGGCATCCTGATCGTTACGGCGGTCGCTTTCCTGGTCTGGGTCTACCGCGCCAGCGCAAACGCCCATGCCCTCGGCTTCGCGGACATGAAATTCCGGCCCGGCTGGGCGGTCGGCTGGTGGTTCGTCCCGATCGCCAACCTGATCCAGGCGCCACGGGCGATACTGGAGCTCTACCGCGTCGCGCTTGCCGGCGGCCCCGCGGCCCCGCGCCGCCATATCGGCAGCGCCCCCGTCATCGTCTGGTGGCTGCTGATCCTGTTCGCGAACGGCGCCGACCGCTACGGCGTCCGCAGGATCGGCAGCGAAGAAGGATTCGAATCGTTCCGGCAGGCGCTGATCGCCTATATCGCCGGGGATGTCATGCTGCTGGTAGCCGCCGCGCTCGCGATCTTTCTCGTGCGCCGGATCACGGCCGGAATCGACAGCGCGAAGGCGGCGGTCAGGACCGGGTGAATCCCGTCTATCCGGTCTATTCTGTTACCCATGTAACCGGTTTGCACCGTCCTCCCCTCCCTCGGGATTCCTCTGCGAATATCGGGCAGAGCCAAAATGGGCGGCGGCGGACCCTTCCCAACGATACCCCTCCCCCTACCCCCTCCCCCAAGGGGAGGGGGTAAAGTCTTTGGAATACGCCGGTTTTTCGGTATTGCGCGGCGTTTCCGGAACAAAGCTCCCCCTCCCCTCCGGGGGAGGGGGTCGGGGGGAGGGGGCATACGCGCGCGGGTCGCCCCTTTCGCAGGGGAGTCTCTTGGGGGAGGGGGATTCCAGCGTCGTCTCTGCTGTAAGGACCGCGCCGATCCCACCCCCCGTTCACCCGCCTTCGAGCGCAATCCTGTGGCTGTCGAGCAGGCCGGGGGCGCGGGCCGGGTCGCCGCGGCCCCAGCCGCATTCGGTCGCGATGCCGAAATCGGCCACGGTCTGCGCCGCGGCGGCGATGCGGCGCCGGTCGCCGTCCCGGTCGTCGTGGTGGATGACGCCGAGATAGAGCTCGCAGCCTTCGGGCAGGGTCAGGTCCGCCAGCGGCGCGTAATAGGCCGCGTCGTCCCGGTGTTTCGGCGCCGGAACGTGGACGAACTGCAGCGCGCGCGCCAGCCCGGCCAGGATGCCGTGGATCATCTCGACGGCGTTGGCGAGGTCCGCCGGCATCACGACATGCTCGTCGTTCGGCGTGCCGTAGCACAGGTGGTAGCCGAGCTCCGCCGCTTCCGGCACCGCGTTGCCGAGGCGGGCGAGCATCCCCGTGATGTCTTCCTTGTAGCTGTCCGGGCGGCTCGGGAAATACCCCTCCCAGGCCAGCACCTCCTGGCAGACGTCCCACTGGATCGCCAGGTCGCCGTGCGGGATTGCGTTGCAGATCTTCGCCAGGTCGGCCTTGAAGGCGCGCTCATAGGCGGCGAAGAAGTCCGGCCGCGCCGACGGCGCCACGAACCAGTAGCCGATCGCCATCGGCGTCGGCAGGCAGACCTGGAAGCGCACGTCCGCCGGCAGCGTCCCGGCCTCGCGCATGGCGGCGAAGCGGGCGTAGGAGGCGATGGCCTCGGGCGCATAGCCGGGGTCGAACGCGACCGTCGCCGGATCGACGCCGGCCCTGAAGCGGAACAGCTCCCACTCGCGGATCAGCTTGCCGTCCCACTGGTGGATGCGCTGAAGGTCGTCGTCCGCGGCCACCTCCATCGCCGGATGCTCCGCCACCTTGGCGCGCTGCCAGAAGATCCAGCGCGCCCGCTCCCCGGTCTCGCCGTCCGGAATCCGCTTGAGATGCCCGCCGAGCCGGCCGGCGATCTCGGTGAAGGTCGTATCGGCGTCCGTATAGGGCAGGCTGCCGACAAGATGGGCGCAGGTAAGGGGCATGGGGAATCTCCGGCAGGCGGCGAAAGCGGCCGGCATGGAAGCAGCCGCGTCGCGCGGTGGCAAGAGGCGTCCGGGATGTCGGTCGCGCCCTGCACTCGCTCCCATCGACCCGGCTGGAGCCTCGCCGCCGCCCTTTCCGTCATCCCGACCGAAGCGGCAAAGCCGTTTCTCTTCCCGTCATTTCGACCGGAGCGGCGAAGCCGCGTAGTGGAGAAATCCGGCTGGCGACGGAAATCGTCCGCATGCACGGCGCTTTGGCGTCGGCCGCACGCCGGGTAGATTTCTCCGCTCCGCCGCCCTCCGGGTGGCTCCGGTCGAAATGACGGAAGGGGGACCGAACCGAGACGTGCGCGTACAGGTCTGGCAGTTGACGAAGCTTTATTTGTTCATTATTTGTACTTTAATGCGGAAAGGTGGCTACGTCTACATCCTGGGGAGTCTGAGCCGGGTGCTTTACGTTGGTGTGACCGCCGATCTCGCGAGGCGCCTTCACGAACATCGCACTAGCGCGGTCAAGGGCTTCACGACGCGATACAATATCTGGCGGCTGCTGTGGTGCGAGCCGCACGACGACATCCTCGGCGCTATCGCGCGGGAAAAGCAGATCAAGCGTTGGCGGCGGAAAAAGAAGCTCTCGCTGATTGCCCAGTCCACCCCCGAATTCCGGGACCTCTGGCCGTTGTTCAACCGATAATCTGTCCGGCGCGGCGCCGTTCGCGCGCGCCTCCCGTTATTTCAGGCGGACCCGGCCCCCCAATCCGTCATTTCGACCGGAGCGGCGAAGCGGCGTAGCGGAGAAATCCGGCTGGCGACGGGATTCGACCGTAGGCACGGCAATTTGGCGTCGGTTGCACGCCGGGTAGATTCCTCCACTCCGCCGCCCCTTCGACTTCGCTCAAGGCAGGCTCTGCGGGCGGCTCCGGTCGGAATGACGGATTGGGAGTTCCGGGCGGCCGTTGGCCACGGCATTCCGGTCCGGATTGCCGTTGGCGATCCCGCAAGAAAATCGGGGCGGCTCCGAGGAGTCCGCCCCGTAGTTCAGGGAGGAGTAACGGTCAGGCAAACATGCCCGGTCAGCTAGCAACCTGAGAACGGTTGCTCATAGGTTCAGAGACCGCTGACCCGCCTCTGTACCCTTCGATCCGAAGCACCCGGCGCCGGAGGATAGCGCGCCGCACCTGCTTCGGTTCAAAGCTTGTTTCAGCCTTTGGGTGGATATGGATCTCTCCCATAGGTATTTCGCTCACGAATTTGGCCGTTTCGACCATGGATCAACATTTCACTTTGTTGATTGATCGCGATTCCACGGGCCTCTTCGATTGCCTCAGTTTGAGTACGATGCACGGAAGTCGCTTTGGAATTTCTTGCACCCCTGACAGCCCATCCTGCAGGGTGCGGAACAATGTGCTGATTCTTTCCCATCTCTATCCTCCTATGAGTGCAGATTAGGCCGCGTCTTGATGCAGATCGGAGACGCGCGAGATAGTTAGAATTATTGGTCCTGTCGGTAGGTCTACAGCGCATGGTTTACCGATCTTATCTTCGCAAATGGAAATTTGAAAATTGAGAGAAGTACCAGGCATCCTCGGTATTCCGTCCGTTACCAGCAAATTTTGTTGGCTCAGAACTAGTTCGATATCGAGAATATAGTTGGTGCCAAAAGGATCTCGCCAATACTTCCCGCGATATTCTCCAGAACCGGCATCACTGCCGTTTATTTCGCCTTGTTTCAGGACAAACTGCCCGAAGCCATGACCAAACGGTCCAGAGTAGTTGACGTGGTACAACCCTTCGATTTTGAACATTGGAATTACTCCTCTTACGTTATCATTATTAGCTGCACCCGCTTGTCGAACCGCAGGTGTCGCACTTGAGACACGTGCCGTTGCGCACGAGTGTGAAGTTCCCGCATTCGCCGCAGGAGTCGCCCTCATAGCCCTTCATCCGCGCTTCGCGGATCTGGTTGAGCTTGAGGTCGACCGCCTCGGCGACCGCGGGGGATACCTCGAGAGCCGCTGACCCGCTCCCGAGGTCCGCGGTCTGCAAGCTGCCGTTCCCGCCGCCGGAGGATGCGGCGGAAACACCGGCAGGCTTGCCGACCGAAGACTGTTGTGTGGCACCGTTGCCGTTGGTTGCGATCTTCGCCGCTCCGTTGCCGGCGGCATCCGCCCCGTTGCCCGTGTCCGACCCGTTGCCCGACCCGTTCGGGGCGAGCGACAGGCCGCCTTCCAGGACGGCGAACTTGTTGCGCACGAAGCCCTTGCTGGTCACCCGCTGCATGCCGTCGAACACCCGGGCGGCGGCGGCCTGGGCGGCCTCGCCGTCGGGCAGGGCGCTTTCCTCGGCGCCGCTGCCGATGAAGTCGGGCAGCAGGTCGTCGCCGGTCGCGTGGGCGAGGTCGTCCCGGTCGAGGTAGGAGACGGCCAGTTCCCGGAAGATGTAGTCGATCACCGAGGTCGCCATCTTGATGGTGTCGTTGCCTTCGACCAGGCCCTGGGGCTCGAACCGCGTGAAGGTGAAGGAGTCGACGAACTCCTCCAGCGGCACGCCGTATTGCAGGCCGACCGAGACGGCGATGGCGAAGCTGTCCATGATGCTGCGGAAGGCGCTGCCTTCCTTGTGCATGTCGATGAAGATCTCGCCCAGCGCGCCGTCGTCGTATTCGCCGGTGCGCAGATAGACCTTGTGGCCGCCGACGATGGCTTTCTGGGTATAGCCGCGGCGCCGGTCGGGCAGGCGGACTCGGCGGGCGCGCTGCTCCAGTTTGTCGGCGACTTTCATCGCGGCCTGGACGGCGACCTGGGTCGCCTGTTCCGCCGCCGGCGCCCGGATGACGGCCTCCTTGGCGTCCTCGGCCGCGTCCTCGTCGCCGAGATCGTCGAATACCGTGGCCGAGAGCGGCTGGCTCAGCTTGGAGCCGTCGCGGTAGAGCGCGTTGGCCTTCACGCCCAGCTTCCAGGACAGCTGGTAGGCGTCGCGGCAGTCCTCGACCGTCGCGCCGTTCGGCATGTTGATCGTCTTGGAGATCGCGCCGGAGATGAAGGGCTGCGACGCCGCCATCATGCGGATATGGCTTTCCCAGCTCAGAAAGCGCTTGCCGGTCCGCCCGCAGGGCGAGGCGCAGTCGAACACCGGCAGATGCTCGTCCTTGAGATGGGGCGCGCCTTCCAGGGTCATCGCCCCGCAGACCCAGGCGTTCGCCGCGTCGATCTCGCTGCGCTCGAAGCCGAGGGCGGCGAGCATGTCGAATTCGGGATCGTTCAGCGCGTCGGGGTCGAGGCCGAGCCGGTTGACGCAGAAATCCTCACCCAGGGTCCATTTGTTGAAGACGAACTTGATGTCGAACGCCTTGGCGAGGGCGTCATCGACCCGGTCGAGCATGATGTCGGTGAAGCCGACGTTATGCAGCGCTGTATGGTCGATCGACGGCGCATCTTTCAGGGAGCCGTTGCCGACGGCGTAGCGGATCATTTCCTCGATCTGCGGCCGGGCGTAGCCCAGGGTGCGCAGGGCGAGCGGCGCCAGCCGGTTGATGATCTTGAAATAGCCGCCGCCGGCGAGCTTCTTGAACTTGACCAGCGCGAAATCCGGCTCGATGCCGGTGGTGTCGCAATCCATCACCAGGCCGATGGTGCCGGTCGGCGCGATCACCGTCGCCTGGGCGTTGCGGTAGCCGGCGGCTTCGCCCTTCTCGATCGCCCGGTCCCAGGCCGCGCGGGCGGAGTCGAGCAGCGCCCCGTCCGGGCAGGCCGCCCGGTCGAGGGGGACGGGGAGGACGGTGAGGCCCTCATAGCCTTCGGCTTCGCCATGGGCGGCGCGGCGATGGTTGCGCATCACCCGCAGCATGGCGCCGGCGTTGTCGGCATGGCCGGGGAAGGGGCCCAGTTCGGCCGCCATGTCGGCCGAGGTCTCGTAGGCCGCGCCGGTCATCAAGGCGCTGACCGCGCCGCAGAAGGCCCGGCCGGCGTCGCTGTCGTAGGGCAGGCCCGACGCCATCAGGTAGCCGCCGACATTGGCGAAGCCGAGGCCCAGCGTGCGGTAGCGGTAGGACAGTTCCGCGATCCTGCGCGACGGGAACTGCGCCATCAGCACCGAGATCTCCAGCGTCAGCGTCCACAGCCGCACGGCATGCTCGAAGCCGGCGACGTCGAACGCGCCGTCGGGCCGGCGGAAGGCGAGCAGGTTGAGCGACGCCAGGTTGCAGGCCGTGTCGTCGAGGAACATGTATTCCGAGCACGGGTTCGAGGCGTTGATGCGCCCGCCGGCCGGGCAGGTGTGCCATTCGTTGATCGTCGAATCGAACTGGACGCCCGGATCGGCCGACTGCCAGGCGGCTTCGGCGATCTGCTTCCACAGCTCGCCGGCATTCACCGTGCCGTGCTCTTCCCCGGTCGTGCGCTTGAACAGCGTCCACTCGCCGTTCGCCATCGCGGCTTCGAGGAATTCGTTGGTGACGCGCACCGAATTGTTGGAATTCTGGCCGGAAACCGTGAGGTAGGCCTCCGAATCCCAGTCGGTGTCGTAGGTCGCGAACTCGATTTCCTCGAAGCCCTGTTCGGCGAACTGGATGACCCGCTGGATATAGTTCTGCGGCAGCATCGCCTTGCGCGCGGCGCGGATCGCTTTCTTCAGGCTCGGGTTGGCGCGCGGGTCGAAGGGCTCGGCGCCGTCGAACTCGCGGCAGGCCCGCATGATTTCGTTGAGATGCTTGCGCGCCAGCCTGGAGCCCGCGACCAGCGCGGCGACCTTCTGCTCTTCCTTCACCTTCCAGTTGACGAATTCCAGGATGTCCGGATGGTCGACGTCGACGATCACCATCTTGGCGGCGCGCCGCGTGGTGCCGCCGGACTTGATCGCCCCGGCCGCCCGGTCGCCGATCTTGAGGAAGCTCATCAGGCCGCTGGACTTGCCGCCGCCCGACAGCGGCTCGTTCGCGCCGCGCAGGTTCGAGAAGTTGGTGCCCGTGCCGGAGCCGTATTTGAACAGGCGGGCCTCTCGGACCCACAGGTCCATGATGCCGCCGTCGTTCACCAGGTCGTCGCTGATCGACTGGATGAAGCAGGCGTGGGGCTGCGGATGCTCATAGGCCGAACTCGCCTCGGTCAGCGCGCCGGTCTCGTGGTCGACATAGTGGTGGCCCTGGCCGGGACCGTCGATGCCGTAGGCCCAGTGCAGGCCGGTGTTGAACCATTGCGGCGAGTTCGGCGCCGCCATCTGGCGCGCCAGCATGAAGCGCATCTCGTCGTAGTAGGCGCGGGCGTCGGCTTCGCCGGCGAAATAGCCGCCCTTCCAGCCCCAGTAGGTCCAGGTGCCGGCCAGCCGGTCGAAGACCTGCCGGGCGCTGGTCTCGCCGCCGGTCGCGGCATCCTTCCCGGGCGCGCGCCGGGCCAGCCAGGCCGGGATATTCTCTTCCGGAACGGGTTTCAGGTCGGCGGCATCCGCAACGCCGGCCTTGCGGAAATATTTCTGGGCCAGAATGTCGATGGCGACCTGGGACCAGTCTTCCGGCGCTTCCACCCGGTCGTTCCTGAACACGACCGAGCCGTCCGGATTGCGGATCTCGCTCGTCGCCTTCCGGAAGGCGATGCCGTCATAGGCATCCTGACCCTCGACCGTGAAATGGCGCCGGATTTTCATCGGCATCTCCCTGTCCGTCAGACGCCCGATTGGCGTCGACTCCTCACCCCTACATCTTGCGGTGTGTAATCTTGTTTTCGCTAAATATTGCGAAACGTACTCGTGTGTCAACTAGATGTTGTGCAAAATGTACGCGCTACCTACTAGATCAGGTTCTTCTTGTGCTACGGACAGCCGTCGATATGGAGTACGCAATTCGTATGCGTGAAATAGGCTGGACGTAACGCGTAGCGTTTGCAAATGGGGGTATACCGACACTTACGGGAGTTCCGTTCGAGGCGAAGGCGTGCCGTTACCGTCGAAATTATAATGCGCCTACCCCTTCCGCCCGGCCAGCGCGACGCCGAAGATGGCGAGGACGACCAGCGCCGCGCCGAGCCACTGGGTTCCCCCGAAAGCCTCGCCGAACAGGGCGACCGCCATGACGATGGTGAAGATCGGCTCCAGGTTCATCACCAGCGCCGTGCGCGCTTCGCGCAGGAAATTGAGCGCGCCGTAAAACATGACGAAGGCGGCGCAGATGAAAACGATCGTGCCGGCGAACGCCGCCCAACCGGTCGTGCTGTTCGGCCAGTGGAAGCCGCCCGAGGCGGCGAGGGTGCCGCCGTACAGGATGGACGAGCCGAGCACCATCCAGAAGGCCACAGCAACCGGCGACATGCCGTGGCGCATCAGCTTGCCGCTGACCAGGATATTGCCGGAGATCGCCAGCGCCGACACCAGGGCGAGCACGACGCCCATCGGATGCAATTCGCCCTCGGTATCGAGGGCCAGGTACAGGCCTGCGAAAGCGACGACGAGGCCGATCGCCATGGCCGGGCGCAGCGGCTCGATCCGCAGCGCCGCCGCCAGCAGCCCGACCATGAACGGGAAGAGGTAGAAGACGAGGATCGCCAGGCTCACCGACATCCGGTCGAAGGCCGACAGCAGCGACCAGCCGTTGACCGAAAACAGGATCGCGCCGAGCACGAGCCAGCCCGCCATGCCGCGGGGCACCGCGGGCCATGTCCGCCGGGCGGCGAACCAGAGGCAGAGGAGCGGCACCAGGAACCAGGAGCGGCCGACCAGCACCGTATCGACCGAGACGCCGTGCCGGTAGGCCTCCTTGGCCAGGTTGTTGTTGGCGCTGAAAAGGATCGTCGCGACCAGAATCAGCAGATAGCCGATCGCGGCCCGGTCGCTCAGCAGGCGGGCGGCGATCGGGCGGCGCGGCGGGGCTTCTGCAGGTGCTGATACGGCCGGTGCGGCCTCGGGCGCAGGGGCGGAGTCGGGGGGCGGTTCGGCGGAGGGCGTCATGGGCCGCCTCCTATCCCAAGGCCACGGGGCGCGGGCAAGGCTTTTCGCACCCGCGCTGGACGCCGCCCCCCGGCTTTGCCATATAGTCCGACGCAAGCACTTCCGCCTTTGCCGCGACAGGAGCGCGAACCCGCCTTGGGCACGCATATCGGCACCCGCATCTATACCGTCCTGAACGGCCTGCAGGTCGGCACGGACGATCAGGGCAACCGTTACTATGTCGAACGGCACGAGCCGACGACGGCCCGCAAGCGCAAGCGCTGGGTCATCTACAAGGGCGAGCGCGAGGCCTCGCGCGTGCCGCCGGAATGGCACGGCTGGCTGCACTACACGGTCGACGAGACGCCGGAGGAGGCGCCGGTCGAGCGCAAGCCCTGGCAGGCCGAGCACCAGCCCAACCTCACCGGCACGCCCGAGGCCTGGCATCCGCCGGGCAGCGAATACGAGGGCGGCCGGCGCGACGCCGCGACCGGCGACTACGAGCCGTGGCGCCCTTCGTAATGCCGGGCGCGGGGCTGCCGGGTCGATTCGCCCGGCGCCGTGCAATCGCCGCAATTCCCGGTCCATAGAGAACTCCCGGATCGAGACAGGCCTGCCGCCGATGAGGGAAAACCGCACTGTCCTTGCGCTCACCGGCGCGTTTGCGATCGCGCTGATCCTGGCCGGCATGGCCTACGGCCTGTCGCGCGGCGGCGGTGGGCGGGACGGCTACCTTCTCTACGCGACCTACGACCAGGCCGACGGGCTGGCCGCCGGCGCGCCGGTCTATCTCGCCGGCGTGCATGTCGGGGCGGTCGAGCGCCTGCGGTTGGACCCGCAGCGCTTCAAGGCGCAGGTCGCCCTGCGGATCGACGAGGGCGTCGGCGTGCCGGAGGAAAGCGCCGCCATGATCGTGAGCGATGGCGTGCTGGGCGGCAAGTTCGTCAAGATCGAACCGGGCTCCGGCGAGGACATGATGGCGAAGGGCAGCGAGTTCGAGCTGGTGCAGGACGCCGTGATCGTCGAGAGCCTGCTCGAGCGGATCGTGCAGGCCGCCGCCGCCGCGCGCCGTAAACCGGAATAGCCGGAACGGGTGAGGGCGCACCGCTGTGGGACACAGGCTGATCGAAACGGTGATGGGGGCGGTGGTCCTGGCGGTCGCCGCGCTGTTCCTGGTCTTCGCCTGGAACACGGCCGATTTGCGTCCCGTCGAGGGCTACACCCTGAAGGCCAGCTTCGCCTCGGTCGGCGGGCTGGGGCCGGGCAGCGATGTGCGCATCGGCGGGGTCAAGGTCGGCACGGTGACCGGCCAGCGCATCGATCCGGAAAGCTATCGCGCCGAAATCGACTTTACCGTGCGCGCCGGCCTTGCCTTGCCGGCCGATACCGAAGCGTCCGTGACCAGCGACGGCCTGCTCGGCGGCAAATATCTGCGGCTGGTTCCCGGCGCCTCGGAGCGGCGCCTGGCGCCGGGCGATTCCCTGAAGAATACGCGCGACGCACTGGCGCTGGAAGAATTGCTGGCGCGCGCGATATTCCTGCTTGCCGAACCGCCGCGAGGCGCGGAGGACGGCGGCAAGCCGACCGGAAGCGAAGCACAATGACCGACGCGCAGCGCGCCATGGAGTCCGGCTCCCGGCCCGGCGAACAGGGCTGGGACCCCGACCGTTACGCCCGGCAGGCCCGCTTCGTCGCGGACCTCGGGATGCCGGTCGTCGAACTGCTGGCGCCGCAGAAGGGCGAGAAAATCCTCGACCTGGGCTGCGGCGACGGCGCGCTCACGCTCAAGCTCCGGGACATGGGCGTCGACGTGACCGGCGTCGACGCCAGCGCGCCGCAGATCGAGGCCGCCCGGGCCCTCGGGCTCGATGCGCAGGTCATGGACGGGCAGCGGCTCGATCTGCCGGCCAAAGCCTACGACGCGGTGTTCTCCAACGCGGCGCTGCACTGGATGGACGAAGACCCCGATGCCGTGATCCGCGGCGTCTGGCAGGCGCTCAAGCCCGGCGGCCGGTTCGTCGCCGAAATGGGCGGCGGCGACAATGTCGGCCGCATCCGCCGGGCCGTCGAGGCCGCCTTCCGCCGCCGGAACCTCGATCCGGATCTTTACAATCCGTGGTATTTCCCGGAGCCCGACGAATACCGGGTGCGGCTCGAAAACGCCGGCTTCGCGGTGCGCGATATCCGCCTGATCGACCGGATGACGCCGCTGCCCGGCGAACTGGGCGGCTGGCTCGACACCTTCGCCGAAAGCTGGCTGGCGGCGCTGAGCGCGGCCGAGGCCGAGGCGGTCAAGGCCGAGGTGGCCCGGAAGGTCGAATCGGAGCTGCGCGATGCCGACGGCGTCTGGAACGCAGATTATGTCCGCCTGCGCTTCGCCGCCGACAAGCCGCGGTAGCCGCCGCTGCGAACCGGAAGCGCCGATGGCGTCCGCACAACCGATATGCGCCTCCTGAAACCGCTCGCCGGCAGAGGCCCGGGTCTGCTGTTCGCCCTTTCGGCGATCCTCGCCGTTGCGCTGACGCCCGTTCCCGGCGGCGCCCAGCAGGCCGATCCGGAAACCCGGGCGTCTCCGGACAGGAACGCGCAAGAGGAGCCGCCGGAAGAACCCTTCGAGCCGGACCTCAAGCAGGTCGTGCTGCAGGGTCTGGACAAGGAAACCGCCCGAATTCTTACGTTCGGCGGCCCTGTCGGCGAAACCGTGCGGTTCCGGACGCTGGACATCGTCATCCGCCGTTGCCAGCGCACGCCGCCGGACGAACCGCCCGAAAAGGCGGCATTTCTACAGATCTACGATATCGACCCGGAGACCGGGAAACGGACGAAGGCGTTCAGCGGCTGGATGTTCAAATCCAAGCCGGCGCTCTCGGCGATGGATCACCCGATCTACGACGTCTGGGTGAAGGACTGCAAATAGCGCTCGAATGCGCCCTCCGGCAGCGTTCTCGGAAATTCGGCCTCGACCGCCAGCGCCTCGTGCAGCAGGCGCCGGTATTCCTGGCGCGTCACCTCGACCGCACCGAAACGCGCCAGATGGTCGGTCAGAAACTGGGTGTCGAGCAGCCGGTAGCCGGCGCGGTCCAGCCGGGCGACCAGATGGACCAGGGCGACCTTGCTGGCGTCGGTTTCCAGGGTGAACATGCTTTCGCCGAAAAAGGCTCCGGCGATGGCAACCCCGTACAGGCCGCCGACCAGCGCGTCGCCCCGCCAGCATTCGACGGAATGGGCGAAACCCGCCCGGTACAGTTCGGCATAGGCGCGCAGGATATCGTCGTTGATCCAGGTTTCCCGCCGGCCCCGGCGCGGCGCGGCGCACGCCCGCATCACCCGGCCGAACGCCGTATCGACGCGCACGGCCAAACCGGCCCGGCGGACCGTGCGGCGCAGCCGCCGCGGGAGATGGAAGCCGTCCAGCGGGATGATGCCGCGCCATTCCGGATCGACCCAGACGATGTCGGAATCGCCGCGCGATTCGCCCATGGGAAACAGGCCGGTCGTGTAGGCGCGAAGCAACAGTTCGGGCGTCAGGCGGTATTCCATGCCAATTCCAGAACGGGCATTCTCACGCCCCGGCCTCCCGGGCGACATACTCCTCGAGCCAGCGGATATCGTATTCGCCGTTGATGAAATCGTCTTGCGCCATCAGTTGCTGGTGGAGCGGTATGGTGGTGCGCACGCCGGTGATGACGAATTCCTCCAGCGCGCGCCGCAGCCGCATCAGGCATTCGTTTCGAGTCGCGCCGTGGACGATCAGCTTGGCGATCATGCTGTCGTAGTGAGGCGGCACCGAATAGCCGGCATAGAGGCCCGAATCGACCCGGATGCCCAGCCCGCCGGGCGGGTGGTATTCGACGATCCGTCCGGGCCACGGCGCGAAGGTCGCCGGATCCTCCGCATTGATCCGGCATTCGATGGCGTGGCCGTAGAAATCGATGTCCTCCTGTTTGAACGAAAGCGGCGCACCGTCGGCGATCCGGATCTGTTCGCGGACGATGTCGATGCCGCTGATCGCCTCGGAGACCGGATGCTCGACCTGGAGACGGGTGTTCATCTCGATGAAAAAGAACTCGCCATTCTCGTACAGGAATTCGAGCGTTCCGGCGTTGCGGTAGCCGAGGCTGCGGACGGCATTGCAGCCGATTTCGCCGAGGCGCTGCCGTTCCCCGGCATTGAGCGCGGGGGAGGGGGCCTCCTCCAGCACTTTCTGGTGCTTGCGCTGCAGGGAACAGTCGCGCTCGCCGAGATGGACGACGTTGCCCGTGTCGTCGGCGATAATCTGCAATTCGATGTGGCGCGGGTTGGCGAGGTATTTTTCGAGATAGACGCTGTCGTCGCCGAAATTCGCCTTCGCTTCCCGCCGGGCGAGATTGATCTGCTCGGCCAGCATGTCCGCATTGTCGGCGACCTTCATGCCCTTGCCGCCGCCGCCGCTCGCCGCCTTGATGAGCACCGGATAGCCGATCCGGTCTGCGGTCTGCCGGGCATCGTCGATCGCGGCGACAGCGCCGTCGCTCCCGGGGACGACCGGAACTCCGGCCGCGATCATCGCCTCCTTGGCGGCGACCTTGTCGCCCATCGTCTCGATATGCTGCGGCGACGGTCCGACGAACGCGATGCCGTGGGCTTCGACGATCTCCGCGAAATAGGCGTTTTCCGAGAGGAAGCCGTAGCCGGGATGGATCGCCTCGGCGCCGGTGATCATGGCGGCGCTGACGATGTTCGGAATGTTGAGATAGGATTCCGCCGACGGAGCCGGGCCGATGCAGACGCTCTCGTCCGCCAGCCGGACATGCATGGCGTTCTCGTCGGCCGTGGAATGCACCGCGACCGTATGGATGCCCATCTCCCGGCAGGCGCGGTGGATGCGCAGGGCGATCTCGCCCCGGTTGGCGATCAGGACCTTTTCAAACACCGGTCTCGGCTTCCGATCGGTCCGGGTGACGCGACAGAGCAGCCTCCCGCGCTATTCGACAATCGCCAGAACGTCGCCGAATTCCACCGGGATGCCGTTCTCGACGACGATCTGCCTGACGGTGCCGGCGTGCGGCGCCTTGATCTCGTTGAAGGTCTTCATGGCCTCGACCAGCATCAGCGTCTGACCGACGCTCACGCTATCGCCGACACCGATGAAGGTGGCCGCTCCCGGCTCGGGCGAGAGATAGACGGTGCCGACCATGGGCGAGGTGACGGCGCCGGGATGATCGGCCGAAACCGCCGCCGGAACTTCGGACGCAGACCCTCCGGCCTCGAGCGGCGGGCCGCCGGCCTCCGCCGGTGCGGGAAGCGCACCCGGCAGTGGGGCATAGGCGACGGCGCCGGCCTGCTGGCGGGCGACCCGGATCCGGATATCGCCGTTGTCGTACTCGATCTCCGTCAGCCCGGTTTCGTCCAACAATTCCGCGAGGCGCCGCACGCTGTCGTTGTCGATCGTCTTGGACATGGAGAAATGCTCCGTGCGGAAAGGCGGGTCGGCCGGGCAGCGGGCGCCGCAGGCCGGCTCACCCGCTCCCCGGCGAACCGGTCGCCGATAAGTGCAGCGCCAGCGCCTGAAGCGCAAGCCGGTAACTGTCCGCACCGAAGCCGGATATCGCGCCCAGCGCCGCCTGGGCGATATAGGACCGGCGGCGGAAGGATTCACGGGCGTGGACGTTCGACAGATGCACCTCCACGGTCGGCAGGCCGACCGCGCGGACCGCGTCGAGCAGCGCGACCGAGGTGTGGGTGAAGGCGCCGGCGTTGATGACGATGCCGCTGCAGCCGGATGCTGCCCCGTGGATCGCCTCAACCAGTTCACCCTCGTGGTTGCTTTGTCGGCAATCGACCTCCAGGCCCAGCTCCGCGCTCCAGACCCGGCACTTCTCCTCGATCTCCGGCAGGGTCGCCGCACCGTAGATTTCCGGCTCGCGGCTGCCGAGAAGATTAAGGTTGGGGCCGTTCAGTAAAAGGATACTGTGCATCGGACCGGTCGTGGCTGTTCTGCCGGGTTTGTCTTGCAGGCCGCTGCCTTGTTGCTGTGCAGCCTGGCGCGTGTATTCAAAGATAGGGCTCAAGTCTCAAAATATCCAATAAATCGGGCCGGCTGGAAATCATCGATCCGCCGGACGCCCCTGAGCGCTACTCAACATCGAGCGCAACGGTTTTTCGCCAATTTTGCAGGGGAGGGTTTCGAAGGGGATTGTATCGGTAACTATGTGTTCGCGGCCTGCTGCCGTTCCGATCGCCGATGCCGTAAATTATCCCCTCAGTGTCACCCCGGACGGAGCGAAGCGCAGATCCGGGGTCCAGGGGCTACAGGCCGAGGCCTTTCGGGCCGGCCCTTCGGCTTCGCTCAGGGCAGGCTCCTGGGCCCCGGAATAGGTCCGGGGCGGCTTTGTCAGAGATAAAATTCTCGTTTCAAACCATTCCTGCGTCCGCCTCCCCACGACGGCCTGTCATTCGATCGATGCTTTTTCTCCCGTCCATTCGAAATGTTGGCGATAAGATCGTCCGTCAAGTCGTTGCATGAGGGATCGTTGGCAGCGTTCGCCATTCGGGCCGTCGCGTCTGCCGCATCCGGTTGATCCGGCGGTGGAGCCGGCCCATCTGTTGCCGGCACGGAACGGCAGGCTGATATGAGCGGATACGATTTCGATTTCTTTGTCATCGGCGCGGGATCGGGCGGCACGCGGGCGGCCCGCATCGCCGCCGCCCACGGCGCGAAAGTAGGGGTTGCCGAGGAGCGCCATCTGGGCGGCACCTGCGTCAATGTCGGCTGCGTGCCCAAGAAGCTGTTCACCTACGCCGCCCATTTCGCCGAGGATTTCGAGGACGCGGAGGGCTTCGGCTGGACAGTCGGGCCGCGCCGCCATGCCTGGCCGGCACTGATCGCCAACAAGAACCGCGAAATCGCCCGGCTGAACGGCATCTACGAGCGGCTGATCGAAGGGCCGGGGGCTGAAATTTTCGACGCCCGCGCGACATTCGTCGACAATCATACGCTCGACGTCGACGGAAAGCGGGTCACGGCCGATACGGTCCTGATCGCCGTCGGCGGCCGACCGTTCGTGCCCGACATTCCGGGCCGCGAGCATGTCATCACGTCGGACAACGCCTTTTTCCTGCCGGAGCTGCCGGAGCGCATCGTCATCGTGGGCGGCGGTTACATCGCGGTCGAGTTCGCGGGCATCTTCACCGGGCTGGGCGCGCAGGTGACGCAGGTCTACCGCGGCAACCCGTTCCTGCGCGGTTTCGACGACGATGTCCGGGAATTCCTGGCCGAAGAAATGGTCAAGAAGGGCGTCGATCTGCGCTTCGACGCCGCCGTCCGGGATGTGACGCGCCGGCCCGGCGGCAGCTACTCGGTCGGCCTGGCGGACGGCGGCTCGGTGGAGACCGATCTGGTCATGTATGCGACCGGCCGGGTGCCGAACACCGGCGGCCTCGGCCTCGACGCGGCCGGCGTGTCGGCGGGCAGGGACGGCGCCGTTGTCGTCGATGCGGACTGGTGCACAAATGTCGGGAACATTTATGCCATCGGCGATGTCACCGACCGGATCCAGCTCACGCCGGTGGCGATCCAGGAAGGCCACGCGCTGGCCGACGCCCTGTTCAACCCGTCCGGCAAGACCGTCGGCTATGAATTTGTTCCATCGGCGGTTTTCAGCCAGCCGGAAATCGGCACGGTGGGCTATACGGAAGCGGAGGCGCGGGCGAAATTCGGCGCGCTCGACATCTACCGCTCGACCTACCGGCCGATGAAGCACACGCTGTCCGGCCGCGACGAGCGGGGGCTGATGAAGCTGGTCGTCGTGCGCGAGACCCAGCGGGTCGTCGGCCTGCATGTCGTCGGCCCGGGCGCCGGCGAAATGACCCAGGGTTTTGCCGTGGCGATAAATATGGGCGCGACCAAGCAGGATTTCGACGCCACCATCGGCATTCATCCGACCGCGGCCGAGGAACTGGTGACGATGCGGGAGCCGGTCTCCGAGCCGGTGCGTCAGGCAGCCGAATAGGGCGGCCCCGCCGCCGGCGGTATGTTTTGCCGCGCGTCCGCGGTTGATCCCGCTGCCGAACGCGGCTTTATTGCTGCTGTCAATCAACCAGGAGAGCCCGCCCCATGCCGGAAGGATCCGTCGTCGTCAGCCCCGAGGGCATTGCCGACAAGGTTGTCGCCATCCGCGAGCAATGGCACACCAAGAAACACCCGTTTTTCCAGGCCATGCTCGACGGTTCGTTGCCGTTGCGCGCGCTGGGCGTCTACATGGCCCAACATCTGAAATTCGTGAACTATGTCGTGCCGTCCTTCGGTTTTCTCTACTGGCGCGGCCCGTCCGACATCCGGCGCATGATCGCCGAGAACATGGCTGAGGAAGAAGGCCTGATGGCGATTCCCAAGCCCGGCCATGTCCCGCACGACCATTTCGAGATGATCTCGGATTTCTGCCGCCACGCCGGCCTGTCGGACGAGGAGATCGAGAATACCCAACCGACCCCCGGCTGGTGGGCGCGGACGCTGTATTATTGCCACGTCAACCGGGAAGAGCCGCTCGGCGTGGCGCTCGCCATGGCCTCGACCCAGGAAGGCCAGCAGGTCGCGCTGAACAACGAGATCACCATCCCGTCCTTCGAAAAGCATTACGGCCTGACGAAGGACGATCCGGAAATCGGCTTCTTCGTCGAACATGCCGAGGCCGACCTGGAGCATTCCACCCGCCAGCTCGACCTGTGCGAGAAATATATCCGGACGCCGGAAGACGCCGCCCGCGCCGTCAAAGTTTGCGAAACCGCCGTGCGCCTGCGCTGGGCCTCGACCAACGATATCTGGCGCCTGGAGGTGCTGGGCGAGACCGATATGGCGCCGGACGGGGTCGGAGCCTGACGGCGCTACCTGGGCGGTTTGCGAAACATCGAAAACAGCGTCGGCCCTTCGATACGCCCCGGTCTTGAGCCGGGGCTACTCAGGGTGAGGGGAAATAACAGGATGAGAACATCCTTCCCGAATGCCCCTCATCCCGAGTAGGCGCGCCAGCGCCGTATCGAGGGGCCGATCGGCCTCGAAACTATCCTGTTTCCCGAAGCTGGACCGAATCGGCGGCTTCCCCGGAATTCTGCATCGACGCACCGATCCGGTCGGCAGATACCTTGTAATCGGCAAGACCGAACAAGCTTCGGTCGGCGTCGGCATGATCGGCCATGGCATCCTGCAAGGCGGCAATGGCGTCGCTCATCCGCGGCGGATAGCCGGCGTCGGACACCGCCTCGCCGGCGAAGCGCATTTCGGCGGCGCGTCTGCGACCGTGCCGCAGCACCCGCTCGAACACATAGTCGGCCCTGGCGGCCCAGTCGATTTCCGGATCGCTCTTCTGCAGCGACGCCAGGACGGCGCCGTCCGCCCCGTATTGCCGGGCGGCCAGCATGCTCTCCACCACGATCGCCTCGAACCCCTTGACGATGACGCTGCGGCACAGTTTGACCGCCGCTGCGGCGCCGAACCGGTCGCCGACGATGGCCAGGACCATGCCGTAGGGGCTGAGGATTTCCTTCGCTTTCGCCGCCGCCGGGCCGGCCAGAAGGACTTCGCTCGCGGCGCCGTTCTCGATCACCGGCTCCATGATCGTCGCTTCGACATAACGGGCGCCGGCCGCCCCGACGATCGCCGCGCCGGTCTCCTTTTCGCGCGGCGAGACCGAGTTCATGTCCATGAAGAGTTGTTCGGCCTGCAAATGGCCTGCCGCTTCGATGGCGACTGCCCGGGCAGCGTCCGCCGGGACCAGCGAAAGGACGATGCCGGCGCCGGCGATCGCCTTCGCGGCCGTGGCGCAGACCGCCACGCCGTCGGTCGCCGCGTTCGCCCGGATCGCCGCCCCGTCGCGCGTCGGCACGAGGATATCGTGGGTCGCGACCGCTGCGCCGGCCTTGGCCAGCCCGGCGCCGAAGGCGCGGCCGGCCTCACCGTAACCGATGATGCCGATGCGTGCCGTCATGCTATAATCCTGCTATCCGAAATCCGGTAAGACGCTACTGTAGGGCCGTCCGGGCGCCGAAGGAACCGGCGGAATACGGGCCGGCCGGCGCGCCGGCAAATCGGCTTGAGGGAGGAAAACCGGCATGAGATTTGTCGGGATTGAAGCAGCCACCTACGGCGTGACCAACCTGCCGAAGGCGCGGCGCTTCTGGGCCGAATTCGGCCTGGAGGAACGGGCGGCCGGCAAAAACTCCGCAGAATTCGCGGCAGCGAACGGATCGCGCGTGATTCTCAAGCGCCGGAGCGATCCGACGCTGCCGCCGCCGGTGGAGGCGAAATCTTCCGTCCGGCAGATCAGCTGGGGCATGGAATCCGCTGCCGATGTCGCGGCTGTGCGGGAGCGGCTGGCCGAATCCGGCAACCTCGCGGACGGTCCGGGCGTGCAAACGGTCGACCCCGCCGGGTTCGCCCTCGAATTCGTCGTATCCGTCACCCGTATGCCCGAAGTGGCGCCGTCGCCCGCCAACGCGCCCCAGGATATCAACCGCGTCGATGCCCGCGCCGGCTTCTACGACCGGGCCGAACCACTGAAGATCGGCCATATCGTGCTCAATGTGCCGGACGCCGCCGCCGCCGCCGCCTTCTATCGCGAGGTTCTGGGCTTCCACCTGTCCGACGCCTACGACAATGGCAGCGTCTTCTTGCGCTGCGCACCGCGGCACAGCCATCACAACCTGTTCCTGCTGCAATCGCCGACCGGCCTGGCCGGGCTCAACCATCTGGCCTTTGCGGTGCGCGACATCCACGAGATGTTCGCCGGCGGGCAGCGCATGACGAACTGCGGCTGGAAGACTGCGGTCGGGCCCGGCCGGCACCGCATTTCCTCCTGTTACTTCTGGTATGTACACAATCCCTGCGGCGGCTTCGCCGAGTATTTCTGGGACGAGGATTACCTGACCGAGGACTGGGAACCCCAGCTCTGGACGCCGGGGCCGGAAGTCTTCGCCGAATGGATGCTGCCGAAGGGGCTGCCGCTTCGGAAGTCCCGCTCCGCCCGCTGATCCGGCGTACCGGAACCGGATCGGGACAGCGCGCCGCGGCCCGCGGCCTTGCGCCGTCCGGCAAATCCGCCTATCGCCCCAAGCGTCATGAATCGCGCTGTCTTGTTGGCTTTGCAGTTGGCCGCGCTGGCCGCGCCGGCGGTCGCCGCGGTGCCGGCTGAAGACCTGCCGGGGAATCTGTTCTGTCAGCAGGTGCTGAAACGCGGCTGGACGGTCTGCGCAACCACGGTGCGGCTGCCCCTCGCCCCGGAGAAACCGGGCGGACCGACCGTTTTCTTCCATCCGCGCCATGCTGCCGACGGCGATCCGATGACCGCCTGGGCGCCGGGCCAGCGCGGCCTCAACCTCGGCAACTCGATTGAGATCCGCTTCGTCCGGGTCCGTCGCCTCCGCTACCTCACCCTGTGGAACGGCGACAGCCGGTCGCCCAAGGCCTGGGCCGATAACGGGCGGCTGCGCCAGGTGCTGATCCAGACATCGGATGGCCTCACCGACCGGGTGGATTTGGCCGAGCGCAACGGCGTGCAGATGGTGGTGCTGTCGCGGCCGGTGGATGCGGCCTGGATCCGTCTGATTGCGACAGCCGTGACGCCGGGCAAGCGCTACCACCCTTTCGCGATCAGCGAGATCCAACCGTCCGACGGCCAGCGCGAACTGGATGTGCCGGTGGTGAGCGCGGTCGTGGTCGACGACTGGCTGCCGGAGCCGCCTGCCGACGCGAACCGGGAGAAGGACGGCGCGGAGCGGGGCGGCCATTCCAGCTCGACCGGCCGGCCATAGGGCCGAACCGGAAAAAATTGCCCCGGCCGGGGCCGGATCGCCTAGTCTGCCCGGCCATGACTGATCGAACCGATCCCGGCGGCTTCATCGCCCGCCACGGCCTGTGGACCGACGACCAGGCGCGTCTGGCCCGGGACGTCGCGGCGCGGGCCAGGGCCGAGAACCTTCAGCTTGTCCGGCTCGCCTGGTCCGACAGCCACGGCCATTGCCGGGCCAAGGCCCTGACCCTGCCGGCCTTCGAGGCCGCACTGATGGACGGCCACAACATCAACGTCGCGTTGTGGACCCTCGACGCCTCCGGCAGCCGTGTCTTCGCCTCCTTCACCCAAGGCGGCGGCATGAATTTGCCGGAAATGACGGGCTCCCCCAATCTGGTCGCAGTGCCCGACCCTTCGACCTTCCGGATCCTGCCCTGGGCGCCGGACGTGGGCTGGATCCTGTGCGACGAATATTTCCGCGACGGCACGCCCTTTCACTTCTCTGCGCGCCGCGTGCTGCGGCGCACGCTGGACGATCTGGCGGAGCGCAGCCTGGGTGCATTCGTCGGTATCGAGGTGGAGTGGTATCTGCTCAGGCTGCTGGACGCGACGCTGGGCGAGGAAAATATCGGCATCCTCGGGGAGCGCGGCCGGCCCTTGCCGGTGGCGCCGCTTGATTCCGGCTTCTCTTATCACAGCGAGAGCAACCTCGACCTGATGCAGCCGGCGCTGAGCGCGCTCGCCGGCCATTTCGATGCGCTGGGCCTGGGCCTGCGCTCGGTCGAGAACGAGTGGGGCGCCGGGCAGGTCGAATGCACCTTCGCGCCCGGGGAGGCGCTGCGGGCTGCCGACGACTATGTGCTGTTCCGCACGGCAACCCGGCAGGTCTGCCGGCGTCTGGGCTACATGGCGAGCTTCATGGCGGCGCCGGGGCGCAGGGGCCTGTATCCGAGCGGCTGGCACCTGCACGTCTCGCTGCGCGACGACTCCGGCGTCAACGTCTTGACGCCGGACTCCGGTCCCGATTCTCAAACCGGCCCCCTGTCGTCGCTCGGCCGCAATTTTCTCGCCGGCCTGCTGGAGCACGCGTTGGAAGGTGTGGTTTTCGGCGCACCGACCGTCAACGGCTATCGCCGTTTCCGGCCCTACTCGCTGGCGCCGGACAGGGTGACTTGGGGCTACGACCACCGCGGCGCGACGGTGCGTGTGCTGGGCGGCGCGGGCGATCCGGCGACGCGGTACGAAATCCGCACCGGGGAACCGGCGGCCAACCCCTATCTCTTCATCGCCGCACAGGTCGCCGCCGGGTTGGACGGGGTGGCGCGGGCGGCCGAACCCTGGCCTGCCGACGACTCGCCCTATACGGCCGAACGGCCGTTGCTGCCGACCGGCCTGCCGGCGGCGCTGAAGGCGTTGGAGAGTTCGGCATTCTACCATGACGCTTTCGGTGCGGCCTATATCGACTATTATCTGGCCTTGAAACGCGCGGAGATGGCCCGCTTCGACGCTTTCCTCTCCGAAACCGGCGTCGATCCCGCCGCCGGCGTCACGGAGTGGGAGGTCAACGAGTATTTCGATGCGTTCTAGCGGGTTGCCGGGGAGGCGCCGATGACGACGCAGCAGAAACCGATCCTGCCCGAGCGGGTCTTCGATTTCGACTCCCTGGTCCACGAGGACAGGGTGCACCGGTCGCTCTATACCGACCCGGCGATCTTCGACCTGGAGATGACCCGCATCTTCGGCGCGGTCTGGGTCTATCTGGCCCATGAGAGCCAGGTGCCGCAGCCGAACGATTTCGTGCGCGCCCGGCTCGGCCGCCGCCCGCTCATCGTGGTGCGCGATTCGAACGGCGTCCTGCGCGCGCTTTACAACCGCTGCACCCATCGCGGCGCTACCGTCTGCCGCCGGGACAGGGGGTCGGCGAAGGCGTTCCAGTGCCCCTATCACGGCTGGACCTATCTCAACACCGGCAAGCTTTCCGGCGTGCCCTGGCCCGAGGGCTACAGCTGCGATTTTTCCAGGCCCGAATTCAATCTGATGCAGGTGCCGCGGGTCGAAAGCTATCGCGGCCTGATCTTCGCCACCCTGAACGCGGACGCGCCGTCGCTGACCGACTATCTCGGCCCGGTGCGCCGGCCGATCGACGAATGGCTCGACCGGCATCCCGGCGGCGCGCTCGAGGTGCGCGAGGCCAACCGGCTGAAATTCAACGGCAACTGGAAGCTGCTCTACGACAATTCGGCCGACGGCTATCACGTCGTCTTCTCGCACCGCTCGCTGCTGATGATGGAGAACCGGCTTCAGGACGGGGACGGCAAGGGCATGTCCTATTACAAGGACAGCCCGGACAGCGGACCGGTGAAGCTCTACTCCTTCCCCAACGCCCATCATTTCAAGGACAAGCGCGACGCGATTCCCAAGCGCCCCGGCGCCCTGTGGGCGATCGAGGGGCTGCATCCCGGCATGGAGCACTACGAGGCGGCCCTGCGCCGGGACTTCCCGGACCGGGCGGATGCCTTCCTCGACCTGGCGTCGTCGGAGCCGGTCAACATCAACGTGTTTCCGAACCTGCATATCCTGGGCAACCATATCCAGGTCAGCGAGCCCCTGTCGGTCACGGAGACGGCGACGACCTGGTACGGCACCGCCGTGGTCGATCCCGACGGCGAACTCGGCGCTGCGCTCGGCCCGGTCAACGCCCTGCGCATGCGCACCCAGGAGCAGTTCCCGACCTTCGGCGAGGTCGACGATCTGGCCAATTTCGAGCAGATCCAGGCCGGGCTCGCCGCCGAGGAGGACGCGTGGATCTACATGCACCGCGGCCTCGGCCTGCCCGAACGCTACAGCGACGGCGGCGACGGCACGACGATCGGCCCGGCGACCGACGAAGTGTTCATGCGCGACTATATGCGGGTCTACCGGCGCCTGATGCAGACCGAACCGGCCATCGCGCCGACGCGGGAGATTTAGCGATGGGCGCACCTGCGCAGCGCGATCCCTCGACAAGCTCGTATTATGTCGGCGACGCCTTCTATGCGGCGCTGGTCAGGGCCTTCACCGATTGGGACCGGGACGAGCGCGCCATCGCGGATCCGGCGCGCCGCGACGCGGTGCGCGCCTTTCTGGAGCGCGAGGCGCGCCTTCTGGACCGGGGAGACTATGCGGCCTGGCTGGCGATGTTCGCGCCCGAATGCGCCTACTGGGTTCCCGGCACGCCCGAACGGGGCGATCCGTCCCGGGAAATCACCGTCGCGTTCCACGACCGCCGCCAGCTCGAGGACCGGGTCTACCGGCTGGGAACCGGCTATGCCTGGTCGCAGGCTCCGGCCAGCCGCACCGTGCGCTCCGTCTCCAATGTCGAACTGTTCGCGACCGGCGACGCCGGCATCGTCATGGTGCGCTCCAATTTCCTGATTGCCGAACTGCTCGACGGCGAATTGCGCCACTGGGCCGGCTGGGCGGGTCATCGGCTGGAGACTACCGGCGACGGCTTTTCGATCCTCGCCAAGCAGGTCAACCTGATCGACTGCGACCGGAATCTGAGGAACCCGAGCATCACGCTCTGAACGTCCCGGCGTCCGGCTGCCTTTCAGCCGTTTTGCAGTACCGGTTCCTCAACCGTCATATCGACCGGAGTCCCGGCTTCGATCCGGGGCGGAGCGGAGGTATCTTCGGGAGCTTTATCGGTAACTTTGCGTTCGCGGCCTGCTGCCGTTCCGATAGCCAACGCCGTAAATTGCCCCTCAATGTTACCCCGGATGGAGCGACGCGGAAATCCGGGGTCCAGGAGCCTGCCCTGAGCTTGTCGAAGGGACCGCAGGCTGAGACTTTTCGGGTCGGCCCTTCGGCTTCGCTCAGGGCAGGCCCTGGGCCCCGGATCAAGTCCGGGGCAGCATTTTTGTTTTCTCTGGCATTGCCGAACAAGCGGCGTTTGCAGTTGTCGCCGGCGTTCCCCGCCGCCGGAGGAAAATCCGGCGCTGCATTGTCAAAGATATAATCCCCAGCTCTTTCACGGCGGCGCCAGAACCGGAGCGACGCGGGCGAAAGATTTCCCCACTTCGCGGTTCTGCGGACCGCTTCGGTCGAATTGACAGGAGGGGCGGGTTCTTGCGGGCCGTTCCGGTCGATATGACGATGAAGCGAAGCTCGGGCGCGCGGCGGGACGCAGCCGAATATCAACGACTACTTCCGCGTGCGGAAGCGGCGGTGGCAGGCGCCGCAGCCGGCCTGCGCCATCATGCCGAACTGGGCGCCGACCAAAGCCATGTCGCCGAGTGCGGCGACTTCGGCCAGTTCGACAGCCTCCTCGCGGAGCGCCTTTGTCGTGGCGACGAAATCGTCCCAGTTTTCCCAGATATCCGGCCGCGCCCGGGTTTCGCCCGCCGTGCGGCCGCTTCCCTTCGGGAACAGGTGCGGCAAGACCGGTGCGAGCGCTGCAAGCGCGCGGGCATGGTCGGCGACGAGCTTGCCGTTCTTGGCGGCCATGCCGGCCTTGACGCCGTTCATGTGCGCGCCGATCGACGTCATGACCGCCTTGCGGGTCTGGATTGCCTCGCCCGGGTCGAGGGCCTGGGCCGACGCGGACAGGATCGCCGCGGAAAGGAGGGCGCCGGCGAGCACGGCGCCGGCAATCGCGCGTTTCGTAGGGAACTGTTTCGCCATCGTCTCCTCCGGGATCGGTCAGGCCGTATCGAACGGCCGACAACGATTCACTATAGGGTGAAATTCGACGTTCCGCACCGTATCTGTACGAGAACGAACCACCGGCGAATTGGCGGCGGAGAACCCGTCAGCAGGATCGACACGATTGACACAGCCGGAACCGCCGTGTGAATCGGGTAACCGCGACAGCCCCGTCCACTCATCCCTCCGCGTCGAAAGGAAAATGCCCGTGAGCCGCTATCCCCGCGCCGTCTGCGTCTATTGCGGCTCCCGCGCCGGCGAAAATCCGGCCTGGAGAGAGGCGGCGTCCGCCCTGGGCGCCGGCCTGGCCGAGCGCGGCATCGAATTGGTCTATGGCGGCGGCAATGTCGGCCTCATGGGCGCGGCAGCCGACGCCGCCATGGCGGCCGGCGGCCGGGTGATCGGCGTCATTCCGCGCGACCTGGTCGCGCGCGAGCACGGCCATCGCGCCGTGAGCGAACTGCATGTCGTGGACTCGATGCACGAACGCAAGCTGCTGATGGTGAAACTGTCCGACGCGTTCGTCTCGCTGCCCGGCGGCCTCGGCACCCTCGACGAGACGTTCGAGATCCTGACCTGGCGCCAGCTGCGGTTCCACGACAAGCCGATCGTGCTGGCGGATATCGGCGGATTCTGGCAGCCGCTGCTCGACCTGCTGAACGCGCAGGTCGAACACGGCTTCGTCGACCCGGCGCATCTATCGCTGATGGCCGTCGTGCGGTCGGTGGAAGAAGTCTTTGCCGCGCTGGAATCCGCCGGCCCGTAGCCCGCGCCGAACCGCCGCTCGAAAAACCGGTCCCGCTGCCCGATATTGTCGCCACCGGTCCGTCAGGAAAAGCCGCCGCCATGCCGTCATACCCCGTCGCCGATATCCTCACTTCGCGCAAGACCACCAAGGTCATGTTCGATCCCGATCGTCCGGCCGCGCCCGAGACCGACCGGGAGACCATCGAATCGCTCATCGCCCTGGCGGGGTGGGCGCCGTTTCACAAGCCGGCGCACCGGGTTCACTGGCGCGGCACGCGGACCATCGAGCCGTGGCGCTTCCATCTCGCCGACGCCGCGACCTGCCGGCGCCTGATCGGTTTCGTGCAAGCCAATGCGGAAAAGGCCGGCCGTGTGCCCCAGATGCTGGCGGCGGCGCAGGCGCTCGTATTGGCGACATGGCTGCCCAACCCGCCGGAGCGGGAAGAGGAGGGCGGGAATGCGGCCAACGGGTTGTTCGAGCCGACGATGGCGAACATGGAGCATATCGCGGCGGCGAGCGCGGCCGTGCAGTCCTTCCTGCTCGCGGCGACGGAACGGGGGCTTACGACCTACTGGTCGAGCGGCGGCTACCTTCGCGACGCCGCCACCTTCGACCTTCTCGGTATCCCGACGCAGCAGATCCTGCTCGGCGCCGTGTTCGTGTTTCCGGGCGACGGCGGCGAGCGCATACCCGGCGGCCTGCGCGACAAGCGCAGCGAACGCGCTGCCTGGTCGAACTGGGTGACGCCCCGGGAATGACCGGCCGGTCGTCCGGCGCCATCGTGCGGCACCGCCATCGTCGCGCCGCCGGCGCACCCTTCCAATGAATTCGCCTCCGCTAAATCTGGACACTTCGACATGAGCAAAATCAAGGTCGCCCGGCCGGTTATCGAGATCGACGGCGATGAAATGACCCGGATCATCTGGCAGTTCATCAAGGACAAGCTGATCCTGCCTTATCTCGATATCGACCTGCACTATTACGACCTGAGCATCCAGAAGCGCGACGAGACCGACGACCGGATCACCATCGACGCCGCGAACGCGATCAAGGAGCACGGCGTCGGCGTCAAATGCGCGACCATCACGCCGGACGAGGCCCGGGTCGAGGAGTTCGGCCTCAAGCAGATGTGGAAATCGCCCAACGGCACGATCCGCAACATTCTGGGCGGCACCGTGTTCCGCGAGCCGATCATCTGCCGCAACGTGCCGCGCCTGGTGCCGGGCTGGACCGAGCCAATCATCATCGGCCGCCACGCCTTCGGCGACCAGTACCGCGCGACCGATTTCGTCGTGCCGGGCAGCGGCAAGCTGACGATCCGCTTCGACGGCGATGACGGCACGATGATCGAACGGGAGGTCTACCACTTCCCCGGCGGCGGCGTCACGATGGCTATGTACAACCTGGACGCGTCGATCCGGGATTTCGCCCGCGCCTCGTTCAACTACGGGCTGAACCGGAACTGCGACGTCTACCTGTCGACCAAGAACACGATCATGAAGGCCTATGACGGCCGCTTCAAGGATCTGTTCCAGGAGGTTTTCGAGGCCGACTTCGCCGACAAGTTCAAGCGAGCCGGGATCGGCTACGAACACCGGCTGATCGACGACATGGTGGCGGCGGCGCTGAAATGGTCCGGCGGTTTCGTCTGGGCGTGCAAGAACTACGACGGCGACGTCCAGTCCGACACCGTGGCCCAGGGCTTCGGCTCGCTCGGCCTGATGACCTCGGTGCTGATGACCGCCGACGGCCGGACCGCGGAGGCCGAGGCGGCGCACGGCACCGTCACCCGCCATTACCGGCAGCATCAGCAGGGCAAGGAAACCTCGACCAACCCGATCGCCTCGATCTTCGCCTGGACGCGCGGGCTGAAATTCCGCGGGGAACGGGACGAAACGCCGGCGGTTTCGGATTTTGCGGAGACCCTGGAAAAGGTTTGCGTCGAAACCGTCGAGAACGGCTTCATGACCAAGGATCTCGCCCTGCTGATCGGGCCGGACCAGGAATGGCTGACCACCAGCGGATTCCTCGAGAAGCTGGACGAGGGGCTGCAGGCGCGGATGGGCGGCTGACCCGGTTCGGGCCCGGTCCGGGGTTGCCCCGCCGGGCCGGCCGGGCCATGTCCGTCATTCCTGCCGCCGGTATCGGTGCGGCAGGAGCGATGGCGGAGACGCAGATGGGCGGCAGCGCGCCGATATTTCGATCGGAGACGCAGACAGGCCCGCCTGGGGGCGCCGGGGGCGGCGTTGCCGCCGCGCCGCGCGGCCTTTGGTATCTCGCCATGCCGGGCATGCGGCTCAGGCGCGGCACTGCGGTTCACCGCACCCTGCTCGACGAGCCGGTGCTGATCGGCCGGGACAAGGCCGGCAAGGTGTTCGCCATGCGGGATATCTGTCCACACCGGGCGATGCCGCTTTCGGCCGGCCGGTTCGACGGCGAAACGGTGACCTGCGCCTATCACGGCTGGCAGTTCGGCACCGACGGCGTGTGCCGCGCGATTCCCTCGCTGGTCGAGGACACCGCAAAGAATATCCGTCTCGACCGGATCGGCGTCAAATCCTATCCCTGCCGCGAGGTCCAGCATCTGGTCTGGGTCTATTTCGGCGACGATGCCGGGTCCGGCGACGAGGGTCTGCCGCCGATTCCCGAGATGCCGGTGCGCGGCCGGCCGGGCATTGCCGAAACCCTGGAACTGGAATGTCATTTCGACGACGCCGTGATCGGGCTGATCGACCCGGCTCATGGCGCCTATGTCCACCGCACCTGGCTGTGGCGGTCGTCGAAAACGCTGAAGGAAAAGGCGAAGCGCTATGCGCCGTCGGACCTCGGCTTCACCATGGTGCGCCACACGCCGAGCGACAACAGCCGCATCATCCGCCTATTGCGCGGCCAGAAGACCGTGGAGATCGGCTTTCGGCTGCCCGGCGTCCGAGTCGAGCATATGACGCTGGGCGACCGGCACTACTATGTCGGCCTGACCGCCATGACGCCGATCGCGGAATACCGGACGGCGATGCATCACGTCATGTACTGGTCGCACCCGCTGATGACGCTCGCGAAGCCCTTGGTCGTGCCGGCCACGCGCAACTTCCTGAACCAGGACCGCACCGCGATGAACCTCCAGCGCGAGGGCCGCAAGAAGTCGGACGCGGCGATGCTGCTGCCGGACGCCGACACGCCGGCGAAATGGTACCTGGCGCTGAAGAAGGAGCTGGCGGCGTCCCGCGCCGAAGGCCGCGACTTCCGCAACCCGGTGACGGAGACGGTGTTGAGGTGGCGGAGTTAGGGTTTTTCGAGACGGACATCGACTCTCTCTGAACCGTCATATCGACTGGAGCCGCCCGCCAGGCGGCGGAGTGGAGATATCTTTCCGCCGCGGAATCGGGGTCGAAGCGCCGTACCGGAGAGATTTGGGGGTTATACCTGTAACTATGCGTTTGCGGCCCACTGCCGCTCCGATAGCCGCTGCCGTAAATTCCCCTCAGTGCCACCCCGGATGGAGCGAAGCGAAAATCCGGGGACCAGAGTCGCCCGGCACGGCTTCGCCTCGTGGCTCCTGGGCCCCGGATCAAGTCCGGGGCGGCAATGTTGGTGTTATTCGGACATCGACGAACGACCGGCCTTTGCAGTTTCCACCGGCTTCCTCTCGCCGTGGTGGGAATTCCGGCACTGCATAGTCAAGCAAATAAATCCCAAAGTTTCCTCCACTACGCCCCGGAAAAATTCCGGGGATCCGGTCGAAAAGACGGGCCTGGGTGAGAGCCGGATCGAAATGTCGACCGGGAGCGGGGCCGGCTCCGGCGCTACCCCGAGATATGCGCTAGGTCGGGCAGGTAGCGGAATTTCTCGGCGTAATCGATGCCGTAGCCGACCACGAAGACATCGTCGATGGAGAAGCCGACATAGTCGGCCTCCACCGGCGCGGCCCGGCGCGCCGGCTTGTCGAGCAGCACGCAGGTTGCGACCTTTTCGGCGCCGGCGTCCTCCACCATCATGCGCGCGGTCAGCAGCGTCCGGCCGGTATCCAGTATGTCGTCGACCAGCAGAACCCGCTCCCCGGCCAGGTTGGCCGGAAATTCGCCGATCAGCCGAACCCGGCCGGAACTCTCCGTCGAACTGCCGTAGCTCTTGAAGCTGGCGAACTCGATGCGCGGCCGGCACCCGCGCGCCGCCAGCGCCCGGGCCAGGTCCGCGGTAAAGATGAACGCGCCGTTCAGGACGCAGAGCAGGACGAAATCCGGCCCCATGGCCTTTGAAATCCCGGCAGCCAGCGAATCGACCCGCCGGGAGATGTCGGTGGCGGCGAACAGCGCCGTCGGCGGCGCCTCATCGCCGCTGCGTTTTGGGGGGGCGGCCATGTCTAGCCCGCCATCCGCCGGTCTGCGCCCCATTGCCAGTCGGCGAAGCGGTTGCGCAGGGTCAGTTTCTGGAACTTGCCGGTCGAGGTCTTGGGCACTTCTTCGATCATCACGAGGTCGTCCGGGAGCTGCCATTTGGCGAAGTCGATCGAAAGATGCCTGTCCAGCTCCGCCTTGGTCAGCGATTCGCCGTCCTTGAGCACGATGCAGGCGAGGGGCCGCTCGTCCCATTTCGTGTGGGGCAGGGCGATCACCGCGGCTTCCTTGACCGCCGGATGGCCCATGATGGCGTTCTCCAGATCGACCGAGCTGATCCATTCGCCGCCGGACTTGATGACGTCCTTCGAGCGGTCGGTGATCTGGACATAGCCTTCGCTGTCCATTGTCACGATATCGCCGGTGCGGAACCAGCCGTCGTCGCTCCAGCGATCGTCCGCTTCGGGATAATTGAAGTAGCTGCTGGCGATCCAGGGCCCGCGGACCTCCAGTTCGCCCATCGATTCGCCGTCCCACGGCAGGATATTGCCGTCGCCGTCGCGGTGGCGCAGGTCGACGAAGGGCGCCGCGTAGCCTTGCTTCGAGCGGTAGTCGAAATAGATCTCCTCGCCCTGCGTCGCGAGATGGGGCTTGACGTTGGCGACCGTGCCGAGCGGCGACATTTCCGTCATGCCCCAGGCGTGCAGCACGGTGATGCCGAAATCCTGGAAGCGCCGGATCACGGCCGGCGGCGCGGCCGAGCCGCCGACCACCGTGCGCAGCCCGCGCAAGGCTTCGTATTTCGCCGGATCCTTCTCGATGGTCTGGATGATGCCGAGCCAGACCGTCGGCACGCCGCCGGAGAAGGTAACCTTCTCTTCGATGAACTGGGCGATCAGGCTGTCGGCATCCAGATGCGGGCCGGGGAAGACGAGCTTGGCGCCGGTCATCGTCGCGGCGTAGGGGATGCCCCAGGCGTTGGCGTGGAACATCGGCACGACCGGCAGGATGCAGTCGTTCATACTGAAATTCAGCATGTCGGGCTGGGCGCCGACCATCGAATGGAGCACCATGCCCCGGTGCGAGTAGATCACGCCTTTGGGGTCGCCGGTCGTGCCGGAGGTGTAGCACATGGCGCAGCCGTCGGTTTCGTCGATCTCCGGCAGCGCGATATCGGCGTCCCCGGTCTCAAGGAAATCCTCATAGCTTTCCATGCCGTCCGGCACCGGCCCGCCGAACGGGATGACGACGGTGCGGTGCGCCGGCATCCGGTCCCTGAACTGCTCGTAGAGCGGCAGCAGAACATCGTCAACGATGACGATCCTGTCGTCGGCATGGGTCGCGATATAGCCGATGTCGGCCGGGCCGAGCCGCAGGTTGAGCGTATGCATGACGCCGCCGGCCGCCGGGATGCCGTAATAGCATTCCAGATGCGCGCTGTGGTTCCAGGCCAGGGTCGCCACCCGGTCGCCCTTCTTCACGCCGGCCTTGACCAGCGCCCGGGCCAGCTTCTCCGCCCGGTCGCAGGTCTCGGCATAGGTCTGGCGCAGGACGGATTTGTCGGGCCGCTGGGACACCACCTCCTGCGTCGGATAAACGTCCTTCATTCGCCCGAGCAAGTGATTGAGCGTGAGTGGATAATCCATGATGGTGGCGACCGAGCCGGCCATGGCATTTTCCTCCCGAAACTGCCTGAAATCGTCGCCGGTTGTTTACACCAGCGCCCGGCCGGATTGCCAGTAGCCAGCCGCCGCGGCGCATGAGGCGCAATGGCGCGAAAGTGATAAGCTGCGATTTTCCGCGGCCTTGCCACCCGGCGGCCGGCCGCCCATGTTCCGTCAGCCGCCGACAATTCCGCCAATTAGGCCGGTAACGCACTGGAATGATTGGAATATTCTTTCGATGGATGGCGTGCCTGTCGCTGCTGGCCGGGCTTGCGATAGCCGGCCAGGCTGTTGCGCAGACATCGCAGCCGGGCACGCTGCGCGGCCTCGACCTGCCCGGCCTGAAGCCGCAGGGCGGCGCGCAGCAGGACGCTCCGGCGGGGCCGGTCTTCAAAACGAAGCACGTCACGGCGGAACTGCTGAGCGAGCACACGACGCTGCGGCCCGGCGCGACCGCCTGGGTGGCGCTCTATTTCAATATCATCCCGAAATGGCACACCTATTGGCGCAACGCCGGCGATTCGGGCGAGGCGACGCGGATCGACTGGGCCCTTCCGAAAGGGTATGCGGCCGGCGAGATCGTCTGGCTGCCGCCGGAGCGCATCCCGGTCGGGCCGCTGGCGAACTACGGCTACAGCGACGAGGCGATCCACATGGTGCCGATTACAGTGCCGAAGGACGCCCGGCCCGGGCCAAATGCAACCCTCACGGCGAACGTCTTCTGGCTGGTCTGCGAGGAGGTCTGCATCCCGGAAGAGGGGGTGCTGAAACTCAGCCTGCCGGTTGCCGGCGGCGCGCCGGTTGCCGACCTCCGCGCCGGCCCGATCTTCCGCAAGGCGCGGGCCGCGCTGCCGAAACCGTCGCCATGGTCCGCGCAATTCCGTTTTGAGGACAAGAGGTTCCGGCTCGATGTTGCAGCGGCGGGCCTGAAGCGCGAGGTCATCGAAGACGCCTGGTTCTATCCCTACGGCCACGGCGTGGTGAAATATGCCGCGCCGCAGAAACTGACCGTGACGGACCGTGCGCTCACCCTCGAAACGCAGCGCGGCAAGGCGGCAAAACCGATAACGGAGGTCGGCGGCCTGCTCGTGCTCAAGGAGAAACTGGGCGACGGCGGCACGGTTACCCAGGCCTTTCGTCTGACCGCCATCGAGGCGGACTCCGGATTTTCGATCGGCTTCTGGGAGGCCGTAGCCCTGGCCCTGCTCGGCGGCCTGATCCTGAACCTGATGCCCTGCGTGCTGCCGGTGCTGGCGGTCAAGGCGTTGAGCTTCGCCCGCCACGCCAACCAGGGCCGGGGCAAAGGCCAGGGGATGGCGCGGCACGGCTTCGCTTATGCCGCCGGCGTTCTGGCGAGTTTCGCCATCGTCGGCGCCGTGCTGCTGGCGGTGCGCGCCGCCGGCGAGGCGGCCGGCTGGGGCTTCCAGCTCCAGGAGCCGGTGTTCGTCCTGCTCATGGCGTATCTCATGGTGCTGATCGGCCTGAATTTCGCCGGACTGTTCGAGATCGGCGGCCGTTTCGCCGGCATCGGCGGCAGCCTGGCCGGACGCGCCGGCCTCTCCGGCTCCTTCTTCACCGGCGTGCTCGCCGTCATCGTCGCCACGCCGTGCACGGCGCCCTTCATGGGCGCGGCGGTCGGCTTCGCGCTCGGCCAGACCGCGGCGGTCGCCATGGCGGTGATGCTGGCCCTCGGTTTCGGCCTTGCCCTGCCGTTCCTGCTGCTCAGCCTGGCGCCGCCCCTGCTGCGCCTGTTGCCGAAGCCGGGGCCGTGGATGGTCCGGTTCAAGCAGTTCCTCGCCTTCCCGATGTTTGCGACGGCGGCGTGGCTGATCTGGGTCCTGTCCCTGCAGGCCGGCGATGCGGCGCTGCTCGGCGCGCTCGCCGGCGCGATCCTGCTCAGCTTCGCCGTCTGGCTCTGGCAGGCGAGCGCCGGCGCGTCCGGCCGCTGGCGCCCGGCCGGCATCGGCCTCGCCGCTCTGGCCGTTGTCGCCGCCTTTGCCATGGTGCGTTACGCCGACGGCGGCGCACCGGCCCCGGTCCGGGCCGACCGGGCACCGGAGTCCGCCGCCGCCACGGGAATCGTCTGGGAGCCGTTCTCCGAAGCGCGGCTGGCGCAACGGCGCGCGGAAGGCCGGCCGGTCCTGATCAATTTCACGGCGGCCTGGTGCATCACCTGTATCGCCAACGAGAAGGTCGTGCTGCGGCTGGAGAGCGTCCGGCAGGCGGTCGACGCGGCCGGAATGGCAACGCTCAAGGGCGACTGGACCCGGCGCGATCCGGTCATCACCCGGCATCTGGCCGCCTTCGGCCGCTCCGGCGTGCCGCTTTATGTGATCTATCCGCCGAAGGGATCGCCGAAACAGCCGATGCTGCTGCCGCAAATCCTGACCGAGGGCGGCACGATCGCGGCGATCCGCAGCATGGCCGCGGAGGCCAAACGGGCCGAACGGTCCGGCAACTGACCGCCGGCCGCCGCGGCCGGAACACCGATACGGGAAACGAGGAGGAGACCGATGACCAAGCGCCTGAAGACCCTGACCGCAACGGCCTTTGCCGCCGCATTGCTGGCTTCGGTCCCTGCGGCGGCGTCCACGCCCGAAGTCGGCCGGCCGGCGCCGGACTTCACCGGCGTCGACAGCAACGGCGCTTCGGTGACGCTTTCGGCCCTGCGGGGCACGCTGGTCGTGCTGGAATGGACCAACCACGGCTGCCCCTATGTCTCGAAGCATTACGGCGCCGGCAACATGCAGAAGACCCAGAAATCGGCGCGCGCGAAGGGCGCGGTCTGGCTGAGCATCATTTCGTCCGCGCCCGGCCGGCAGGGCCATGTCGACGGCGCCGAAGCGAACCGGCTGTCCAAGACCCGCGGCGCGGCGCCGAGCCACGTCATTCTCGATCCGAAGGGGGTCATCGGGCGGAAATACGAAGCGACCAACACGCCACACATGTTCATCGTCGGCAAGGATGGCACGCTGCTCTACATGGGCGCGATCGACAGCATCCGCTCGGCCAATCCCGCCGACATTCCGCGGGCGAAAAACTATGTGACCGCGGCGCTCGATGAAATCGCCGCCGGCCGCAAGGTCAGCCAACCGGTAACGCGTCAATACGGCTGCTCGGTGAAATACGCGTATTGAGCGCCCCTCGATACGGCCCCCTTCCGGGGGCCTACTCGGGATGAGGGTGTGTTCGAAACAAAAGCCCCAACATATTTCCCCTCATCCCGAGTAGGCGCGCTCGCGCGCCGTATCGAGGGACGCCTTACACCCGCACCCGCATGTGCAGCATGCCGCGGTTGAGGATGCTGTCGGACCAGGGCGGGTCGTCCTCGGTCATGGCGATTTCCGGGTAGCGCCGCAGCAGGAGCGGGAAGGCGATTTCGGCCTCGAGCCGGGCCAGCGGCGCGCCGATGCAGAAATGGATGCCGTAGCCGAAGGCGAAATTCTTCTTCGCCTCGTCGCGGCGGATGTCGAAGCGGTCCGGCTCCGGGAACACCCGCGGATCGCGGTTGCCGATGCACATCATCAGGAACAGCCGCTCGCCCGTGGCGATGCGCCGGCCGTGCCACTCGAAATCCTCCGTGGCGACGCGGACCATGGACAGCGACGGACCGTCGAAGCGCAGCATTTCCTCGACGGCGTTGCGCACCAGCCCGATGTCGTCGAGATGCGCGCGCAGGTCGGCCATCTGCGCCGGATTCTCGATCAGGGCGCGCATGCCGTTGGCGAGCAGCTGGGTTGTCGTCTCGTGGCCGGCGAACAGCAGCAGCACGCAGCAGGCAACCAGCTCGTCGGTGGTGAGGCGGTCGCCCTCGTCGCGCGCGTCGAGCAGGCCGGTCGTCACGTCTTCGGCGCCGCTTGCCCGGTGCTCCTCCAGGAAGCGGCGGAACCAGGCCTCCATCTCGACGATGCCGTCCGACGCCATGCGGTATTTCTGCGGATCGCTCCGCGAGGTCAGGACGAATTTCGCCAGCAGGTCCGACCAGCGCTTCAGCTTGTCGACATCCCTTTCCGGCACGCCGAGCATATGGGCGATCACCAGGGCGGGAAGGGGATAGGCGAATTCGTGGATCAGGTCGAACTCGCGGCTGCCGGACCATTCGATCCGCGCATCGATGTCGTCCAGCAACCTGTTGACGATACGGGCGATTTCCGGGCGCAGCGCCTCGACGGCGCGGGTCGTGAAAGCGCGGTTCATCAGGCCGCGCAGCCGCGTGTGGTCCGGCGGATCGGTGAACACGGCCCACAGGTTCAGATGGTCGCCGAGCGGCTTCAGCGTGTCCTGCATCGAGGCCGGCGCGCGTTCGATGAACGGCCGGATGCGGTCCGACGACAGGCGCGGATCGCGGAACGCGTCGCGGATGTCGTCGTAACGCGTGACCACCCAGGCGCCGAGGACGTCCGACCAGTAGGCCGGTGCTTCGGCCTGCAAGGGCGCCATCGCCGTGTAGGGATCGCGGATCGCCTCGGCCGACAGCGGATCGAAGATAAGTGCTGGGCTTTCGGCGTCGGGCATGGGGTGTCTTCGGTTGCGGATCGCGCGATGCGACCCTAGCGTTTGGCCGCGGGATTGCAAGGCCAAGGGAAAAGTGCCCAGGACTCGAGCCGATATTCCGCACATCGCCTGACCGGATGGCGCAGGGGCCGAGAGGGTGTAGGGAGGGTTTCAAAGGGGATTATATCTGTAGCTATGCGTTCTCTGCCTACTGCCGTTCCGATAGCCGACGCCGTAAATTATCCCATCAGTGCCACCCCGGACGGAGCGAAGCGCAGATCCGGGGTCTAGGGGCTACAAGCCGAGGCCTTTCGGGTCGCCCCTGGGCCCCGGATCAAGTCCGGGGCGGCACTAATAGTTACAATCGGAATGATTTTTGTCGGGCCTGGGCGAACGAGCGATGTTTGCAGGCTTGGCCGGCGCGGCAACGCATTCCGTTTGCCGCGTTGACAGGGCGGGGCGTGGGCGATAGCCCGAACGGCTAACAGCCCCGACGACGAAGGAAGCGCGCATGCCCAGGCTGGACCGGGATCTGATCGGCACGGTGCTCGAGCCCATCGTGGCGGAGGTCGAGAAGGGCGAGATCCGCCAGTTCGCCGACGCGATCGGCGCGACCGACCCGATCCATACCGATCCCGAAGCGGCGCGGGCCGCCGGCTACCTGAACCTGGCCGCGCCGCCGACCCTCGTCTTCTGCCTGACCCAGCGCAATTCGGAACCGACCGAAAGGCTGGTCAGGCTGGGCTTCGACGTCGCCAAGCTGCTGCACGGCGAGCAGCATTTCGAATATTTCCATCCGGTCTGCGCCGGCGATACCATCACGCTCAGCACCCGGATCGAGGACATCTACGAGAAGAAGGGCGGCCTGCTGGAATTCATGGTGCAGAAGACCGACGCCGTGAACCAGGACGGCAAATTATGCGCGACGATGACCGCCGTCGTCGTCCAGCGCCACGGTTAGAGGAGAGCGGCATGAACGCAGCGGACCTGAGGGTCGGCGACGCCATCCCCGAACTGACGATCGACCGGGTTTCCCGGCAGACGCTGGCGCTCTATGCCGGCGCGTCCGGCGACCACAACCCGATCCATATCGATACGGATTTCACCCGGGAGGCCGGCGTCGGCGACGTGTTCGCCCACGGCATGCTGGTGATGGCCTGGCTCGGCCGGGCGCTGACCGGCATCGCGCCGCAATCGGCCCTGCGCAGCTGGGGCGTCCGGTTCGCGTCGATCACCCAGGTCGGGGCGCAGATCCGTTGCACGGGCACGGTGACGGAGAAGTTCGAGCAGGACGGCGAACCGCGCCTGCGCCTCGACATCGCCGCCACGGACGAGCACGGCGACGTCAAGCTGAAGGGCGAGGCCGTCGTCGCGGTCGGCTGACCGCCGCCGGCCGCGCTGCGTATCGTCTTGCAACTCCCTGAAATTCAACGGAAAGCAGAAAGCCACATGGCCAAACTCGACGGCAAGGTCGCTCTGGTCTCCGGCTCGGGGCGCGGCATCGGCCGGGCGCTGGCGCTCAAGCTGGCGGGGGAGGGTGCGCGGGTCGCGGTCAACGATCTCGACGCCGATCCCGCCAACGAAACCGCGGAGGAGATCCGGGCGCTGGGCGGCGAGGCGGTCGCCTGCGCCGGCGACGTGGCGGCCGACGATTTCGCCGACCGCTTCGTCAGGGCGGCGATGGACGCCTGGGGCGGCATCGACATCGTCGTCAACAATGCCGGCTATACCTGGGACAGCGTGATCCAGAAGATGACCGACGAGCAGTGGGACGCGGTCATGGACGTCCACGTCAAGGCGCCGTTCCGCATCCTGCGCGCCGCCGCCGAGCCGATCCGCATCGCCGCCAAGAAGGAGGCGATGGAAGGCCGGGAGGTCATCCGAAAGGTCGTCAACATCTCGTCGATCGCCGGGCTTTACGGCAATGCCGGCCAGATCAACTATTCGGCGGCCAAGTCCGCCATGATCGGCATGACCCGGACGATGGCGAAGGAGTGGGGCCGCTACAAGGTCTGCGTGAACTGCGTCGCCTTCGGCTACATCAAGACCCGCATGACCCAGCCGATGGACAAGGACGATCCGCCGGTCCTCGACATCGGCGGCCGGGACATTCGCGTCGGCGTCCAGCCGCACATGATCCAGATGATGGAGGCGATCATCCCGATGGGCCGAGGCGGCACGCCGGAGGAGGCGGCCGACGCCGTCTACCTCTTCTGCACGCCGGAGAGCGACTATATCAGCGGCCAGGTGATCGTCGCCGGCGGCGGCCTGCTGATCTGAACCGGGGCCGGCGGGAACTGGACTTTTGGAAATGCGGTAGTGAGTCAGTTTGAAATTATCCGTTGCGCCGCAACGCCCGGCATCCCTCTTTTGCCGCCCCGGACGGAGCGCAGCGACGATCCGGGGACCAGGGGCTACAGGCTGAGGCCTTTCGGGTCGGCCCCTTCGACAGGCTCAGGGCAGGCCCTGGGCCCCGGCTCTCCCTGCGGTCGGCCGGGGTGACACATCGGGGCGGCGGAAAGAACTTCGAGTTCTGCCCGAAGCCGAAACTCAAACTGAAGCACTGCGGGAAATGCCCGTAGTTCTTTGAAAAACAAGGGGAAATTCCGATGGGCGATTACGTCTCCCCGTGGATGACCGAAGAGCTTTCCCTGCTCCAGGACGCGGCCGGCCGCTTCTTCGAGCGCGAATTCGTCCCCCACGAAGAGCAATGGGCGAAAGACGGGATCATGCCGCGGGAGATGTGGAACAGGGCGGGCGAGGCCGGCCTGCTGCTCGCCAGCGTCCCGGAGGCGTATGGCGGCGCCGGCGGCACTTTCGCCCACGAGAGCGTCATCCTGTACGAGCAGGGCCGGGCCAACGTGCGCAGCCTCGGCAACGCCGTCCACAGCGGCATCGTCGCCCACTATATCCTGGCCTACGGCTCAGAGGAGCAGAAGCGCCGCTGGCTGCCGAAGATGGCGACCGGCGAACTGGTCGGCGCCGTCGCCATGACCGAACCGGGCACCGGCTCCGACCTCCAGGCCGTGCGCACGACCGCGCGGATGACCGGCAACCAGTATGTCGTCAACGGCCAGAAGACCTTCATCACCAACGGCCAGCACGCCAACCTGATCGTCGTCGTCGCCAAGACCGACCCGGACGAGAAGGCGCGCGGCGTCTCGCTGATCGTCGTCGAGACCGACGAGGCCGAGGGATTCAGCCGCGGCCGCAACCTCGAAAAGCTGGGCCTCAAGGCCCAGGACACGTCGGAGCTGTTCTTCGACGAGGTCAAGGTGCCGGCCGCCAACCTGCTCGGCGCCGAGGCGGGGCAGGGCTTCTTCCAACTCATGAACCAGCTGCCCCAGGAGCGGCTGATCATCGGCGTCGGCGCCTGCGCCGCGATGGACCTCGCGATCGAGCTGACGACCGACTACGTCAAGCAGCGCAAGGCGTTCGGCAAATCGATCATGGAATTCCAGAACACCCGCTTCAAGCTCGCGGAGTGCAAGACCGAGGCGCATATCGCCCGGGTCTTCGTCGACAACTGCCTCCAGCGCCATCTCGCCGGCGACCTCGACGTCACGACCGCGGCGATGGTCAAATGGTGGTGCGCCCAGAAGCAGAACGAGGTGATCGACGAGTGCCTGCAGCTGTTCGGCGGCTACGGCTTCATGGACGAGTTCCCGATCTCCCGCATGTATGCCGACGCCCGCGTCCAGAAAATCTACGGCGGCACCAACGAGATCATGAAGGAACTGATCGCAAGGTCGCTGTAAGGCTTCGGGACGCGTCGTCCGGCCGGAATTGCGCATCTCCTTTTTTCCAAGAGACATTGCCACCCCGGACGGAGCGAAGCGGCGATCCGGGGTCCAGAGCCACGAGCGAATGCTGTGCCTAACGACTCTGGTCCCCGGCTCTCCCTGCGGTCGGCCGGGGTGGCACAGCTTTTGCAGCGGCTGGGGCGTGCGCCGGGCTGCCGTTTCTTTGAGGAGGCGTTGAGGAGACGCGCCAGCGCCGTCTCAAAATGTCCGTTCCGAGGCCCTCAATGGAAATCCCGCGACGGGTACATCTGCTTGTGCAGGCGGTCGCGACGCGGGTCGCGTTTCGACTCGCGGGGGTCGCGCGCCTCGCTGGCGATTTCGTCGGCGCGGGCCAGCGCGGGATCGAAGGCGGCATCGAGCCGGCCCAGCCCGTCGAGGCGGGCGGACAGATCCTCCAGCCTGCGCGCGACGATGTGGATGACGATGCCCTCCTTCTGGATCTCGCCGACGACCCGGACCAGCCGGGCGCCCATCACGATCGGCCGGTAGCGCTCCAGCGCATGGGGCCAGACGATGACGTTGGCCGCACCCGTCTCGTCCTCCAGGGTCATGAACACCACGCCCTTGGCGGTGCCCGGCCGCTGGCGGATCAGCACCAGGCCGGCGACCTCGACCTGCTGGCCGTTGCGGCAGTTCAGCAGGTCGCCATGCAGGGTCGCGCGGTCGAACGGCGTTTCGGCGCGCAGCAGGGCGAGGGGATGGGCGCGCAGGGTCATGCGCACGCTGGCGTAGTCGTCGACGACCTGCTCGCCCAGCGTCATCGCCGGCAGCATCGCTGGCGGGTCGCCGGGCTGCTCGTCCTCGTCCATCGCCGCGAACAGGGGCAGGGCCGCCGGCCGGAAACGCCGCACCGCCCATAACGCCCGGCGCCGGTCGAGGCCGAGCGAGCCGAAGGCGTCGGCCCGGGCCAGCCGCTCCAACACCGCCGCCGGCAGGCCGGCGCGCCGCCACAGGGTCCACGGGTCCGGATAGCCGTTGCCGCGCGCCGCGACCAGCCGGTCCATCGCGTCCTCGCGCAGGCCCTTGACCTGGCGGAAGCCGAGGCGCAGCGCCATTTCGCCGTCCGCGCCCGGCTCCAGCGTATGGTCCCAGACGCTGCGGTTGACGTCGACCGGCAGGACCTCGACGCCGTGCTCCCGGGCGTCGCGCACGATCTGGGCCGGGGCGTAGAAGCCCATCGGCTGGCTGTTCAGCAGGGCGCAGGCGAAGGCCGCCGGATAATGGCATTTGAGCCAGGCCGAGACATAGACCAGCAGGGCGAAGCTGGCGGCGTGGCTTTCCGGAAAGCCGTATTCGCCGAAGCCCTCGATCTGCTGGAAGCAGCGCTCGGCGAACCCGCGCTCGTAGCCGCGGGCGACCATGCCCTCGACCATCTTGGCGTGGAAACCGTGGATCTTGCCGGTCTTGCGGAAGGTCGCCATGGCGCGGCGCAGCAGGTCGGCCTCGGACGGCGTAAACCCGGCGGCGACGATGGCGATCTTCATCGCCTGCTCCTGGAACAGCGGCACGCCGAGCGTCTTGCCGAGCACGTCCTCCAGCTCCTTCGACGGGAAGACGACTTTCTCCTCGCCGTTGCGCCGGCGCAGGTAGGGGTGGACCATGTCGCCCTGGATCGGGCCGGGCCGGACGATCGCGACCTCGATCACCAGGTCGTAGAAATCCCGCGGCTTGAGGCGCGGCAGCATCGACATCTGCGCCCGGCTCTCGATCTGGAACACGCCCAGCGTGTCGGCCTTGCAGATCATGTCGTAGACCGCGGAATCGTCGGCCGGCACGGTGGCGAGGCCGTGGCGCCGGCCGTAATGCCGGGCCAGCAGGTCGAAGCCCTTGCGGATGCAGGTCAGCATGCCGAGGGACAGCACGTCGATCTTGAGGATGCCGAGCGCGTCGAGATCGTCCTTGTCCCACTCGACGACCGTGCGGTCCTCCATCGCGGCGTTCTCGATCGGCGCCAGCTCGTGCAGCGGCCCGTCGGTGATGACGAAGCCGCCGGTATGCTGGGACAGGTGGCGCGGGAAGCCGACCAGCTCCAGCGCCAGCACGAGGGCGCGGCGCAGGGTGGCGTCGGCCGGGTCGAGCCCGGTCTGGCGGATATAGTCGGGCTTGAGGCCGTCGTCGCTCCAGCCCCAGACCGTCCGGGCCAGGATGTCGACCGTGTCTTCCGACAGGCCGAGCGCCTTGCCGGCCTCGCGGATCGCGCTGCGCGGCCGGTAAGTGACGACGGTCGCGGTCAGCCCGGCGCGGTGGCGGCCGTATTTGGCGTAGATATACTGGATCACCTCCTCGCGCCGCTCGTGCTCGAAGTCGACGTCGATATCCGGCGGCTCGTTGCGCTCGGCCGAGACGAAGCGCTCGAACAGCAGGTCGACCTTGCCGGGATCGACCGCGGTGATGCCGAGGCAGTAGCAGACCGCGGAGTTGGCCGCCGAGCCGCGGCCCTGGCACAGGATCTTCCGCCCGCGGGCATAGCGCACGATGTCGTGCACGGTCAGGAAGTAGGGCGCGTAGCCGAGCTGCCCGATCAGCGCCAGTTCGTGCTCCACGGCCGCCCGGACCCGGTCCGGGACATGGCGGCCGTAGCGTTCCGCCGCGCCAAGCCGTGTCAGCCGCTCCAGTTCTTGTTGTGGGGTCCTTCCTTCGGGAATCGGATCGACCGGATAGACATATTTTAGCTGATCGAGCGAAAAAGAAATTTTCTCAACGATTTCAGACTGTTGCTCGATAGCATACGGGTGGGTATGGAACAGGTTCGCCATCTCCTGCGGGGATTTGAGATGGCGTTCGGCATTGTCGAACAGGCGGAAGCCGGCCTCGTCCAGGGTGCAGTGCTCGCGGATGCAGGTCAGCACGTCCTGGAGCGGCCGGCGCGCCGGGATGTGGTAGTGGACGTCGTTGGTCGCGACCAGCGGCACCCCGGCCGCCGCCGCCAGCCCGGCTAGCCGCTCGAGCCGCCTGGCGTCGTCGCCGCGGTACAGGCAGCTCGCCGCGAGCCAGGTATTATCCTGAAAAAGACCGCCGATACGATTGAGAATAAAGGGAAAATCATCGTCGTCCCCGGCGCGGCCCGCTGCCTCGCATTCCGGAACCCCGTCGGGCGGCAGCACGACGACGCACTGGCCGCCGGCAAGGTCCGGCAGGTCGCCGAGCCGGAGATGGCAATCGCCTTTCTCCGCCCGGCGCTTGCCCAGGGTGAGCAGGCTGGAGAGGCGGGCGTAGGCCGGCTTGTCCTGCGGGAAGCACAGCAGGCTGACGCCGTCCTGCAAGTCCAGCCGGGCGCCGACCAGCAGCCCGATTCCGGCCCGCCTGGCCGCGCTGTGGGCCCGGACGACGCCGGCCAGCGTGTTGCGGTCGGCGATGCCGATCGCACGATGGCCCAGTTCCGCCGCCCGCATGACCAGCTCCTCCGGATGCGAGCCGCCGCGCAGGAAGCTGAAATTGGTCGTCACCTGCAACTCGGCATAAGCCGGGACGGGGGCCGGGACGGGGGCCGGACCCGGCGCGGGGCCGGGGATGCGCGCGGGGCGGCCGTCAAACGGCATGGCGCTGCCCCGCTGCTACCGGAATGCCGGGAAGTGTCAGGAAATGTAAGGGAGGCGATCGGAAGGACGGCATCAATCCCTCCCGACCGCCGCCGCAGGGGCGCCAGCCGCTGTGCGGGCGCCAGCCGCTGTAGGGGAGGGTTTCCAACCCTCCCCTACAGAATTGGGGCTTTCGCCGGGCCGGCCTTTGCCCCAGTTGCCGGGATTGTCGAAAATATACGCCCGGATACGCTGGAGATCGGCATCGGACCGGACGATCCGGTCATAGAAGCTGCGTTGCCAGACCCTGGTGCGCGGGGAATGCCGCACGGCGTTTATCCGCCGAGCGGAAAATGTCTTGAAGCCGCGCACGAGCTCGATAAGCGACGGCGCGCCGTCCCGAAGATGCACCACGCCGTGAAAGTGGTTCGGCATGACGGAGAATTCGTCGAGTTCGATGGCCGGATAATGCGTCTGCAACTGCAGCCAGCATTCCTCGACAATCCCGCCGAGTCGGTTCGGCCGCCAGATGCCGTCTTCGACACGGCCGAACAGGCATCGGTAACTGTCCGTGCATGTCGTGATGAAATAGGCCCCCGGCGTTGCGCAATCGTAACCGGGCAGGCGGGTCGGCTTGCGGCGCGGGAAAGGCGCCGGTCCGGCGGCGCCGACCGTCGCAGGGGCGCCAATCGCCGTAGGGGAGGGTTTCAAACCCTCCCCTACGAAGTCGGGGGAATTTGCTTTGGGCGACGCCATCAGCAATCCCGATCCTCCCGCAGGAGGGTCACGCTGTCGGTCTGCTCGATCTCGCGCGGCGTCATTGCGGCAATCGCATCGGCCCGCGCCCAAAACTCCTGATGGGTAAGCAGTTGGGCGGCGTTATTCAGAATGTGACGCACCTCGGCCTGAAGCGAACGCCCGTTCTGGCGGGCATGCTGCTTCAGCCGTTCGACGGTTTTTTCGTCCAGGTTGCGGATCGTCAGCGTGGCCATCGTCAATCCTCATCGAGTCCGGTTCGGTCCGGCGGCAAGTAGCTTCATTTCAACCCTTTTCACCCCATCAGCCCGTGGACCGACCATTGCTTTGCCGGGCCGGCCGCGGGGTCGCGGTAGAGCCAGAGGCGGACCGGCGCGGTCCCGCCCGGAATATCGTCCGGAATGCTGCCCGAAGCCTCTGCGGGAACCGCCGTGACCTGCCAATAGTCGCGGATCGCGGTTTCGCCGTGCCACCAGCGGCCGAGGCGGCGGGCCGGGCCTTCGGCCGCAACGGTCCGCCAGGGCCGGCGGCGCCACTCGAAACGGCCCGGCATGGCATCGGGCGGCGCTTCGATCCGCTCCCCTGCCGGTTCGGGCGCTTCGAGCAGGCGCACCGGCAGGGCCGGGCCGGTCAGGCGCTCCGGGGTCCGCCAGGCGGTCCAGTCGGGCGCCGGATCGCCGGCCCGGAGGTCGAGCGCCGCCGCATAGCGGGTCTGGATTTCGGGCAGGGCGGTCTCGCAGGGCAGGGCGCGCAGGACCGCCGCGCGGCCCAGCCGGTTGGCCAGCCGGTCGATCAGCGCCCCGACCGGTTTCATGTCCGCCGGTTTCATGTCCGCCGGTTTCATGTCCGCTGGTTTCATGTCCGCTGGGGCCTGCAGGGCCGGCCGGTTCCGCCTGTCTCCGGATAAGGATTTGGATGGGCTTTTCGTGACAACCTTCTGGAATATATGCTGTTCTACGGTAAATGCCTCGACCGAAACGGCACTTAGAACGACCGTTTCAATTCCCGGATCCGGATCCAGGCCTTCGAGCCGGGGCGCAAAAAGGCGCGCCAGATGGGCCGGGTCGCGGGTCGGGCGGCTGACCCCGATGCGCGCGCTGTCCAGCGTATCGTCGGCGCGGATTATGCCGAATTTGAGCTGCCGGGCGCCCAGGCCGGCGGCTTCCAGCTTGCGGGTCAGCGCCAGCAGCAGCCGCTCGAAGGCGGCGGTCATGCCCTCCGGCGTCCCGATCGGCTCGGCATAATGCTGGCGGACGCTGTAGTCGGCCGGCGCCGGCAGCGGCGCGATGCTCTCCGGCGCCGCGCCCAGGGCCCGGTCCAGGCGGTAGAGGACGCTCGCGGCGTCGCCGCCCCGGAAGCGGTTGGCGACGGCGGCGCGGGGCAGGGCCATCAGGTCGCCGACCGTGGCGACGCCGAGGCGCTGCAGGGTCTCGGCATCCGCTTCGCGCAGGCGCAGGGCGGCGGCGGGCAGGGGCTTCAGCCATCCGGCCTGCGCGCCTTCGGGGATGACGGGACGCAGCGGATCGCCGTAGCGCGCCCAGGCCCGGGCGGCGCCCGGCGTATCGGCGACGGCGCAGCGGGCGGTGAAGCCGAAAGCCTGCAGCCGGCCGGCGAGATCTTCCACGAGCGCCGCCTCGCCGCCCGCCAGATGGGCGCAGCCGCCGATATCGAGCAGCAGGGCGCCTTCCGCGAAAACGGACAGAAGAGCCGCCGGGCCGTCTTCCGCCGGCGCCTCCGGCGCGACCCAGGGCGTGTAGCGGGTGCACCAGCGCGCCAGATGGAACAGCAGGCGGCTGTCGGCCGCCGGGTCGGCGTCGATTGCGATCAGGACGGGGCACAGGCTGCGCGCGTCGGCCAGGCTCTGGCCGGTCCGCACGCCGTTCCGGCGGGCCGGGCCGTTGACCGCCGCGGCGATGCGCCGGCCGCGCTCGTGCCGGACGACGGCGACGGGTTGCACCGCCAGCGCCGGCTGCCGCCGCGCGATACGGTCGGTCGCGAAACAGGGCAGCCAGCAGTAGAGGATGCGCCGGCCGTCCGGCCTCAAATCGGTCCGGCCACCGGGTCGGACGGCAAAAAAGTCACACGGCATGACGGATTTTCCATCCCGGCATGGTATCGTGTATACAAATCGATAAAATCAAAGAATTCCACCGTTTTTTGGCCGCGACGCCACACCGGATCGCCCGTTTCGCCGGCCAGTCCGATGACCGGCGCAGCACAAATTGAATGCTGTATACAAAAAAACCGGCATACGCCGCGTGGCTCCACCGGCTTTGACCGGGGTCCTCGTCGACCTTGAGCGTGCCCCGGATACCGGCGGCCGTGTCGGATCCCGGGGCCGGGTCTTTGCCGATGGCCTGCAGCCGGTCCGGCGCGAGGCGGTCTCTCATGCCGCCGCCCGTGCTCGATGAGGCACGCCCACTGCCGAAACCGATGTTTCGTTGTCTTCGCCGTGCGCCGCCGCCTGGAATGCCCGGTGCAGCCGGTTCCAGACGACAGGCCAGCGGCCGGGCCGGCCGCCCCGGCAGCGGTGCAGATGCACCGTCCACGCCGGATCGCCGGTTCTCGCCCCGGGATCGGTTGGGGGATCGGTTGGGGGATCGGCCGGGGAGCCGGCCGGCTCCGGCAGCCGTGCGGCCGCGGTCCAGCGGGTGACGGCGGCGGAAGGCGCCAGAACGCCGCCTTTGCCCATCCTGCGTTCGGTTGTCTTTTCCGCCCGATGCAGGAACAGGGGCACGCCGCCCCGGTTCGCCGCGAGCTGCAGGCGGCGGGTGGCCGAAAAGTCCGGCCTGCCGACATCGCCGGCGACGGCGGCCAGCGCCGGGCAGCGCAGTCCGTCCTCCATCGCCCACAGCACCTCTTCCCCGCTGCGGCAGCGCACGAACAGGAAATCCGCCGGGTCGCAGCCATAGACCGGCAGGGCCGGGGCGAACAGGTCGCGCCGGCAGCTGACCCACAGGACCGGCCCGGCATGGCCGGCGGCCTTCTGCCGCCCGATCAACGCCAGCAGGAAGGCCGTCGGCGCGCCGTCCCCCGGGTCGCCGCACAGGACCTCGTGCACCGCGCCGCGCGGCAGCCCGCCCCAGGGCAGCGCCCGGTCGATCGCCGGCAGGTCCAGTGGAACGATCGCGGGCGGAACGATTTCGGCCGGCGCGGTGGGCAGGGCGGCCGCATCCCCGCCCGGCGCGACAGGCGCCGGACAACCCTGTTCCAGCCGGCGGATCCGGTCGCGCAGCCGGTGCAGCGTGGCGGCGGTCGGCATCGGTCGGCGGTTTCTTCCTCGGCTGTCAAGCGGCCGAAGCGCATGGCTTGGGCCGAACATTCAGTACATTAATAGAACATTAAGGGAATAAAATATGTAAGTCGACTCAAAACCGCCCTTGGCCGCCCTCAGGTTCCGTTACCTGATTTGGCCGCTCCTTTCCTCGGGAACGGCCTCACGACATACAAAATATCCTTCCCCCTCTTCAGAGGGGGAAGTCCCTGAGCGCAGCGAAGGGGATGGGGGTGCCGTGTCGTACAAACGAGAGAAGCCGTCCGGCGGCGCGTACCTGGCGTTGCAACACCCCCACTTGGCCTCCTCCTCTTAAGAGGGGGAGGAACAACGTCGCGGGCGTGCGCGGCCTTTCGCGGCGGAAACCCGGAAGGCCGAAGCTCTCCCGACAAATCAAAATGCCACCCCGGCCGACCGGAGGGAGAGCCGGGGACCAGAGTCGACCCGATGGGCGGTGCCGGTGGCCCTGGTCCCCGGATCGTCGCTGCGCTCCGTCCGGGGCGGCAAGGGGCATTACGCCGATAAACGAATTCGGGCCGATGCGACCGAAAGGGTCCAGGTGTGCTCCCCGCCGCAACCGGTCTCGCCGGGCCGCCCACATTTCCGACGTCGGACTTGCCGCCACCGGCTATCCGGCGCTACACGATGCGCCGAAACCGGGCGGCAGGCCCGGCGCACCCCGCCGTTCCCCGACCGCCAATCCCGAACCGGATATGAACCAGCCCGTCATCCTGCCGTTCCGCGGCGTCGCGCCGGACATCGCGGAAACCGCCTTCATCGCGCCCAACGCCGCGATCATCGGCGATGTCCGGATCGGGCCGGGCAGCAGCGTCTGGTATGGCTGCACGGTGCGCGGCGACGTCAACAGGATACGGATCGGCCGCGGCAGCAACCTGCAGGACAACAGCACGATCCATGTCGACAGCAAGCGATACCCGACGATTATCGGCGACGAGGTGCTGATCGGCCATCAATGCATGATCCACGGCTGCACCGTCGGCGACCGGGTGACGATCGGGATGCAGAGCTGCGTGATGGACGGCGTCACGATCGAACCGGGCGCGATGGTCGCCGCCGGTTCCCTGGTCACGCCCGGCAAGGTGATCCCGAGCGGCCAGCTCTGGTCCGGCCGGCCGGCGAAATTCATGCGCGAGCTGGACGAGGATACCCTCGAAGCCCTGCTCGAGGGCGCGCGCCACTATGCGCGGCTGGCCCGGGAACACAAACGGCAACACGAAGCGATCCAGATTAGCGGAAAGGTTTGACGATGACGCTCCCGACCCCCGATTTCTCCCGCCTGGCGCCGCCCGCCGGCTATCGACTGGCGATCACCGGCGGCTGCGGCGGCATCGGCAGGCGGCTGACCGAAGTGGCGGCCGCCGAAGGGATGAAGGTTGCGGTCATCGACCTGCCGGCCTCGCTGGAGCGCCATACGCTGCCCGCGGGAGTCGAGACGCTGCCCTACGATGCGCGCGACGACGACAGCGCCGCGCAGGCCTTCGCGGCCCTCTCCGGCATCTGGGGCGGCGCGCTCGACGGGCTGGTCCATCTGCCGGGCTACATGTCGCCGCCCAAGGCGGTCGAGGAGATGACGGCGGCCGAGATCGACGAGGCGCTGTCGGTCAACCTCCGCTCGGCCTTCCTCGCGGTCAGCGCGGCCCTGCCGATGCTGCGCAAGGGCGCCGGCGAGACCGGCAATGCGTCGGGCATGGTGTTCGCGGCCTCGGGGCTCGCAACTCTGGTGGAGAAATCCACCGGCACCTATTCGGCGGCCAAGGCGGGCCTGATCGCGCTCGCCAAGGGGCTGGCGAAGGAAAACGCGCCGGACGTCCGGGCCAACTGCATCGCGCCCGGCGCGGTCGACACGGCCTTCCTGCGCGGCGGCACCGGGCGCGGCGGCGACGCGGCGCCGAAGAACGAACAGGATTTCCCGGCCGGGATGGACAACCGCGCCATGCTGGCGACGATCCCGCTCGGCCGCATCGCCGTGACCGACGACATCGTCGGGCCGGTCCTGTTCCTGCTGTCGGAAAAGGCCCGCTTCATGACCGGCCAGACCCTCTACATCAACGGCGGCCGGCTGATGGTGTGAGGGGGTGGGTGTTGGGGTGTTGGATTGTCACCACTGCAATACGCGGTAGATATACAAATTCAGCAAATTCATTATTTCTCAGTCAAGGAGGAAATTTTAGTCGAAATTCTTCAAGTACCTCCTCGAATCTATCGAATCCCTCATTCTTCATTTGAGCAGCAAAGCCGATGCTTCGCTCAGTACCGATAATTGCTGACCAGAAATATTGAATCATACCAGCAGCATCCCGCTGATTCATTCTTATGATTGTAAGACGACATCCTTGCTTCAATTGTTCGGATGCGCGTGGCGAGTCGAGTATTGGATTGAATACCCGCTCAGATAGGAAACTCATAATTTGTTCTTCTTTTGATCCGGGAAACGCAGACAACGATTACCTCCATTGTGAAGCTTTGCTTGTGGGATGCATGCGTTTCAGTTGCCGCAAGCACAATGCCGTTCATTCTATCGACCTTGCGAGAAACCTTGGATCATCGTTGCGTTCCATCTGTGGTTAGTCGGGGAATTTGGAAAAAACAAAGTATAGCAGATGAACCCGAATCGAGGTCCCTTATGCCTCGGGAATTTTTTAGGGTGAATTTGCCGTCGTGCAGATCCTTGATCGGAGATTGCTTTAGTCCGTCGCGCGGACCTTGACGTAGCGGCCGGGGGCCGGCTCGATGATCTTCAGCCCGCCATCGCCGGGTTCGCGCGCCGCCACCTTCCCGCCCGCCTTCCGCGCGATCCAGCGGTGCCATTCGGGCCACCAGGAGCCTTCGTGCTGCTTCGCGCCGGCGAACCATTTGTCGGGATCGGCCGGGTTCCGGGTATTCGTCCAGTAGCCGTATTTCTCTGAGCCCTCGGGGTTGACCACGCCGGCGATGTGGCCGGAGCCGCTGAGGCAGAATTTCACCGGGCCGCCATAGAGCTGCGTCCCGGAATAGGTCGCCTTCCAGGGCGCGATATGGTCGTCCTTGGTCGACAGGATGAAGGTCGGCGTCTCGACCGCGCCCAGGTCGATCGGCGTGCCGAGCAGGTCGATGGCGCCCGGTTCGACCAGCAGGTTCCGCTGGTACATGTTGCGCAGATAGAACATGTGCATGGCCGACGGCATGCGCGTTGAATCCGAGTTCCAATAGAGCAGGTCGAACGGGAAGGGATCCTTGCCGAGCAGGTAGTTGTTGATGACGAAAGACCAGATCAGGTCGTTGGCCCGCAGCATGTTGAAGGTGTTGGCCATGTCCTTGCCTTCGAGATAGCCGTATTTGGCCATCCGCTGCTCCAGGCCCTTCAGCTGCTCGTCGTCGATAAAGACGCACAGGTCTCCGGCATTCTCGAAATCGACCAGGGTGGTGAAATAGGTCACGCTCTTCACCCGGTCGGCCGCGCCGCCGTTCGCCAGATGGGCCATCGTGCAGGCCGTCAGCGTGCCGCCCAGGCAATAGCCGATCAGGTTGATCTGCCGCTCGCCGGTCGCCTGTTCGATGGCGTCCATCGCGGCCAGCGGGCCCTCGGTCAGATAGTCTTCGAAGGTCTTGTCCGCGAGTTCCGAATCCGGATTGACCCAGGAGACGACGAAGACCGTGTGGCCTTTCGAGACTGCCCAGCGAATGAAGGAATTCGAGTCTCGCAGGTCCAGGATGTAGAACTTGTTGATCCACGGCGGAACGATCAGCAGCGGCGCCTTGTAGACATTTTCGGTCGTCGGCGTGTACTGGATGAGCTGCATCAGGTCGTTCTCGAAGATGACCGCGCCTTTCGAGGCGGCGACATTCTCGCCGACCTCGAACTTGGAATCGTCGGTCATGCGGATGGCGAGCTTGCCCTTGCCGCGCTCCAGGTCGGTCAGCAGGTTGTTCAGCCCGTTGACCAGATTCTCGCCCTTGGAATCGAGGGTCGCGCGCAGAACCTCCGGGTTGGTCGCGGCGAAATTGGTCGGCGCCATCGCGTCGACCCATTGTTTGGTGAAGAACTCCACCTTGTGGGCGGTGCGGTCGTCCAGACCTTCGGTCTCGGCGACGGATTTCTGGATATGGTGCGACGCCAGCAGATAGGACTGCTTGATGAACTCGAAGGCGGCGTTGTCGGTCCAGGCCGCGTCCTTGAAGCGCCGGTCGCCGGCCTCGGGCGCAATTTCCGGTTTCGGCGCTTCGCCGCCCGCCATGCGTTGCGCCGCGCCGGTCCACAGATCGGCATAGTCGGACCAGAACCGGGTCTGCATTTCCCACAGCCGGGCGGGATCGGCCATCATCTGCCGGGTCAGTTCCATGAACGCGCCGCCGACGTTGAGCGGGTCCGGATCCTGCGGACCGGCCTCCTTCTGCGAGGCCATGAAGTCCTCGACGATTTTCCGGCTGCGTTCGGCGATCGACGCGACCTGTTCGGCGGCGGCGGCCATGTCGGGAGATGCGGAGTCAGCAGGCGATTCGGTCATGGTGCAGTTCCATTCGGCCCAGGGGCGAAAAGCGGCCGCCTGCCGGGCGCACGGCCGGGCCTGGGACGGTGGCGATCCGGTGCCGGCAATTCCGGGATACGGGCGATATCGGTGAGGTATATCCCGGATTTTTTCCGGCAGGATGACCGGTTGTCCGCCCGGCGGCGACGGGTTGACGCACGATGCCGCGCGCCGGACGACCTCTCTGGCGGTTGGCGTGCAGCGGGCAGGATATGCTACCTGTTTCTCAGCCGGGCCGGCATGCGGTTTGCTGAACGGCCTGCAACGGGAGTTCCGATCATGATTGTCGCCGAGCCGAAAATGCCGCTTCTGCGCACGACGAAATTTGCGGCGCTGATTGCGGCGGTCGCCGTCCTGGGCGCCTGTTCGAGCGCGGAAAAGGCCGAGATTCCGGGCGCCGACAAACCCTTCCCGAAACTGGCGACGGTACCCGACAAACCGGAGGCGGAGAGCCAGCGGCAGCGCATGCAGATCCAGGAGGGCCTTTTCGCCGACCGCCGCAATGCCCGCTATCTGGAAGGCGGCGGGCCGACCGCCGGCTACGGCAAGGCGCCGGACAAAGTGACGGAGAGCGACGTCCGCGCCGAGATTTTCCGGCCGGGCAGCGCAAAGGCGGAAACCAAGGTCAGGGTGGTCGACGGCGTCCGAATGGTCCGCTCCGGATTCGTTGCCGCAGTTACGTTCGCCTCCAAGGCGACATCCCTGCCGCAGGGCAGCGGCCGCAAGATCGTGCGCCTCGCGCAGGTTCAGAACGTGCTCAAGAGTACGCTGACCGTGATCGGCCGGGCCGGCAAGGGCGAAACCGCGGAGACCGCCCTGGCCCGCGCGCGCGCCGTCGCGAACGGTCTGGTCACTCTGGGCGTGCCGTCCGGCAAGATCCGCGTCCGCAAGGGCGGCGGTTCTGCGTCGCGGGTCGATATCTACATGTCCGGCGGCCGCGCGCCGAAACAATAACCCCTCGCTTCAGCGCTGGTACAGGATAGCCGACCGGTGATGCCCGCCGAACCGTTCTACCGACTCAAGCGCCTGCCGCCCTATCTGTTCGCCGAGGTGAACGCGATGAAACATCGCGCGCGCAGCGCGGGCGAGGACATCATCGATTTCGGCATGGGCAATCCGGACAGCCCGACGCCGGCCCATATCGTCGACAAGCTGGTCGAGACGGTGCGCAACCCGCGGACGCATCGCTATTCGACCTCGCGCGGCATCCCCGGCCTGCGCCGGGCGATCTCGGCTTACTACGAACGGCGGCACAACGTGACGGTCGATCCGGAGCGGGAGGTTGTGGTCAATCTCGGCTCGAAGGAGGGATTCGTCAATCTGGCCCAGGCCATCGTGGCGCCGGGCGACATGATCGTGGCGCCCAATCCGACCTATCCGATCCACAGCTACGCTTTCATCATTGCCGGGGCCTCGATCCGCCATCTGCCGCTGACCCCGGCCCACGATTATCTCCACGAGCTGGAGCGTGCGGTGCGCCATTCGGTGCCGCCGCCGACTGCGCTGATCCTGAACTTTCCCTCGAACCCGACGGCGCAGGTCGTCGATCTCGATTTCTACCGGGAAGTCGTCGACTTCTGCCGGCGTAACGAACTTCTGATCGTCTCCGATCTCGCCTATGCGGAAATTTTTTTCGACGGCAACCCGCCGCCGTCCATTCTGGAGGTGCCCGGCGCCCGGGACATTGCCATCGAGTTCCAGTCGCTCAGCAAGACCTATTCGATGCCGGGCTGGCGCGTCGGCTTCGCGGTCGGCAGCGAACGGCTGGTCCAGGCATTGGCCCATGTGAAATCCTATGTCGATTACGGCGCCTTCACGCCGATCCAGGTCGCGGCCACGGCGGCGCTGAACGGCCCGCAGGACTGCGTCGAAGAGTTCCGGGATCTCTACCGCAAACGGCGCGATGCGCTGGTCGAAGGGCTGGCGGCGGCCGGGTGGGACGTGCCGAGCCCGCCGGCGACCATGTTCGCTTGGGTGCCGCTGCCGCAGCGCTTTGCCAATATGGGTTCGATGGAATTTGCCAAGCTGCTGCTCGGCGAGGCAAAAGTCGCGGTATCGCCGGGTATCGGATTCGGCGAATATGGCGAGGGTTATCTCCGGGTCGCGCTGGTCGAGAACCGGCAGCGCATCCGGCAGGCGACCCGCAATATCAAGGCTTTCCTTTCCGGCGGTGCGGTCGGTGGGTGACCGGCCGGGTTGTCGAATCGGTGTTCCGCAAAGCGGGTTAATGTGAGCGACGAAATCAGACTTGCCGTCGCCGGCCTCGGAACGGTCGGCGCCGGCGTTGTGGACCTGCTGCACCGCAACGGCGATCTGATCGCCGCCCGGGCCGGATGCCGTTTGACCGTCGCGGCGGTCAGTGCGCGCGACCCGGCGAAGGACCGCGGCATCGATCTGTCCGGTGCGCTCTGGCACGACGATCCGGTGGCCATGGCCGGCGCCGGCGGCCATGACGTGTTTGTCGAGCTGATCGGCGGGGCCGATGGGCCGGCCGGGCAGGCCGTAGAGGCCGCGCTCGCCGCCGGCACGCCTGTCGTCACCGCCAACAAGGCGCTGATCGCCGAACATGGCGCGGCGCTGGCGGGCAAGGCCGATTCCGCCGGGGTCGCCCTGTCCTTCGAGGCCGGGGTCGCCGGCGGCATCCCGATCGTCAAGGCGATGCGCGAGGGCCTGGCCGGCAACCGGATCGGCCGGGTTATCGGCATCCTGAACGGCACCTGCAACTATATCCTGACCGATATGCGCCGCAGCGGCCGGCCGTTCGAAGATGTGCTCGAAGAGGCCCAGCAGCTCGGCTATGCCGAAGCCGACCCCCGCTTCGATGTCGACGGGATCGACGCTGCCCACAAGCTCGCCATCCTGACCAGCCTCGCTTTCGGCGTGACAGTCGATTTCGCCGGTGTCTCGATCGCCGGGATCCGCAAGGTCACGCCGGTCGATATCCAGTTTGCCGAGGATCTGGACTATCGCATCAAGCTGCTCGGCATCGGCGCTTTGACGGACAGCGGGATCGAGCAGCATGTCGAGCCCTGCATGGTGCGGCGCGGCTCGCCGCTCGGCGCGGTCGACGGGGTCTACAACGCCGTCATGGTGCAGTCGGACGCCGCGGACGATACGACCTACGAGGGCAGGGGCGCCGGGGCGGGGCCGACCGCCTCGGCCGTCGTCGCCGATATCGTCGATATCGCGCGCGGCCGCGCCCTGCCGGCTTTCGGCATCCCGGCCGCCGCGCTGAAGCCGCAACGGAGGGCGGATGCGGAGGCCCGGCGCGGCGCTTTTTATGTCCGGCTGATCGTGCGCGACCAGCCCGGTGTGATGGCTGACATCGCCGCTGCATTGCGCGACGAGCAGGTATCGCTGGAGAACGTGTTTCAGCGCGGCCGGGCGCCGAACGATCCGGTGCCGGTGGTGCTGACGACCCATGAGACCGGCGAGGCGGCGTTGAAGCGCGCGCTGGTCCGGATCGGCGGGCTGGGGACGGTTCTGGAAGATCCCTGCCTGATCCGTATCGAGGACTCGTGAACGACGGCAAGAGGACACGCGGGAAGCATGGCTGAAGGGAACGTACTGGAACGCAACCTGGCCCTGGAGGCGGTTCGCGTGACGGAAGCGGCGGCGCTGGCGGCTTCGCGCCTGATGGGGCGGGGCGACGAGAAAGCCGCGGACCAGGCTGCGGTCGACGCCATGCGCAAGGCGCTGAACGTGCTGGCGATCGACGGAGTCGTTGTGATCGGCGAGGGCGAGCGCGACGAGGCGCCGATGCTGTTCATCGGCGAGAAGGTCGGCGCCGGCGGGCCCAAGGTCGATATCGCGCTCGACCCGCTGGAGGGCACGACGATCACCGCCAAGGGCACGGAGAACGCGCTGGCCGTCATCGCCATGGCGGAACAGGGCGGGTTCCTGCATGCGCCCGATGTCTACATGGACAAGATCGCGGTCGGCGGCGGCCTGCCGGCCGACCTGATCGATATCGACGCCGAACCGGCGGCCAACCTGAAGGCGCTCGCCGCGGCCAAGGGCGTCGAGGTGCAGGATCTGGTCGCCTGCATCCTGGACCGGCCGCGTCATGCCGGGCTGATCGCGAAGGTCCGCGAAGCCGGCGCGCGGATCAAGCTGATCTCCGACGGCGACGTCAGCGGCGTCATCGCCACCTCGAAACCGGACAGCGGCACCGACATCTACCTCGGCACCGGCGGCGCGCCGGAAGGGGTGCTGGCGGCGGCGGCGCTGCGCTGCATCGGCGGCCAGATGCAGGGCCGGCTGCTGTTCCGCAACGCGGACGAACGCCACCGCGGGCGTCAGGCCGGGATCGAGGATCAGAACCGGGTCTACAGTCTCGACGATATGGCCCACGGCGATGTCATGTTCGCCGCCACCGGCGTCACCGACGGGTCCATGGTGCGCGGCGTGCGCCGCTGGGGCACCGGCGCGGCGACCCATTCCATCATCATGCGCTCGAAATCCGGCACCGTCCGGACCATCGAGGCGACCCACAACTTCAAGCGCAAGGCGGCTCCGGATCTATAGCCCCATGCCCGAATTCGGCGCGAATGCCTGACGGCGCGGCCCCGCCCGCGATCCTGGGAGTCGAGCGCTCGCTCGGCGACCGGCGCTGGCAGGCGCGCACGTCCGGTGTGCCGGGCGGGTCGCCGGAGGCCGACGAACGCATGGGCATGGCGCTGGCCCAGCGCCTCGGCCTGCCGGAAATCGTCGGCCGGCTGCTGGCGAACCGCGGCATCGTGCCGGAAACCGCAGGGGACTTTCTCGAACCCAGCCTGAAGGCGTCGCTGCCGGACCCGTCGCATCTGAAGGATATGGATGCCGCGGTCGCCCGGATCGTTGCGGCGCTGGAAAGCCGCGAACCGATGGCTGTGTTCGGCGACTACGATGTCGACGGCGCGACCTCGGCGGCCCTGCTGCATCGCTATTTCGCCGCCTTGGGCGCACCGCTGCGCCTCTATGTGCCGGACCGGATCGCCGAGGGCTACGGCCCCAATACCGGCGCCTTGCTCCGTTTGCACGATGAGGGCGTCCGCCTGGTCCTGACCGTCGATTGCGGAATCTCCGCGCACGAGCCGCTGGCCGCAGCACAGGCCGCCGGCCTCGACGTCGTTGTCCTGGATCATCACGTCGCCGAACCGGCCCTGCCGCCGGCCGTCGCGGTCGTCAATCCGAACCGGCTGGACGAGGACAGCCCGCACAAGACGCTGGCCGCCGTCGGCGTGACCTTCCTGCTGCTGGTCGCGCTCAACCGCGCGCTGCGGGAACGCGGCCGGTTCGAGGGGCAGCCGGAACCCGACCTGATGGCGCTGCTCGATCTGGTCGCGCTCGGGACGGTCTGCGATGTCGTGCCGCTGCAGGGCCTGAACCGGGCATTGGTCGCTCAGGGCCTCAGGATCATGGCGCGGCGGCGCAATACCGGGCTGGCGGCGCTGGCCGATGTCGCGCGGATGGCGAGCGCGCCCGGCGCCTACCATGCCGGCTTCCTGCTCGGGCCGCGGGTCAACGCCGGCGGGCGGGTCGGCCGGGCCGATCTGGGCGCGCGATTGCTGACGACCGAAATTCCGGCCGAGGCCCGGCAGCTGGCGGAAGAACTCGACCGCTTCAATACCGAGCGCAAGACCATCGAACAGGGCGTGCTGGCCGCTGCGCTCGAAAGGGCCGAGGCGCAGGCGGCAGAGGGCCTGCCGCTGATCCTGGTCGCCGGCGACGGCTGGCATCCCGGCGTCATCGGCATCGTCGCATCGCGCATCGTCGAGCGGACCAACCGGCCGGCCTGCGTGGTCGGGATCGCGGACGGGATCGGCAAGGGCTCCTGCCGCTCGATCGCCGGGGTCGACCTGGGCGCCGCGGTGATCGCCGCCCGGCAGGCCGGCCTGCTGGTCAACGGCGGCGGCCACAAGATGGCGGCGGGTTTCACGGTCGAGGCCGGCACGGTCGAGGCGCTGCACGCTTTCCTGTGCGAGCGGGTCGGGGACGCGGTAGCGCAAGCCGGCGCGGTCCGCACGATGGGGATCGACGGCGTCCTGACGCCGGCGGCAGCGACCCGCGCGCTCCAGGAGCAGATCGAGCGGGTCGGGCCGTTCGGGGCCGGCAATCCGGAGCCGCGCTTTGCGCTGTCGGGCGCGCGGATCGCGAAAGCCGTTGTCGTCGGCGAAAACCACGTCCGCTGTTTCCTCGCCGATGCGCAGGGCGGGCGCCTCAAGGCCATCGCCTTCCGCAGCCTGGGCGAACCGCTCGGCGACGCCCTGCTCAAAGCCGGCGGCGGCGGCCTGCACCTCGCCGGCAAGCTGCGCGCCGACGACTGGAAGGACCGGGAAGACGTCCAGTTCCTGATCGACGACGGGGCTGTCATTGCAGGGTGACGCCGGCGCGGCGCCTCCGCCGTTTACCCTGCGCGAGGCCTGCGTCGGCGGCCAGGGCATGCAGCCTGCGTTTCGCGACGCCGGGCGGCACCGGATCCGCGACGCCGCCTATGCCGGGCGGGGAACTTGATCGCGGTCGATACCGACATTCCGGTCTACGCCCACCGCGCCCCGTAGAACCCCCCATTTGTTTCCCCGGACGGAGCGCAGCGACGATCCGGGGACCAAGGGGCTACAGGCTGAGGCCTTTCGAGTCGACTCTGGTCCCCGGATCGCCCCTGCGGGGCGTCCGGGGAGGCACGGTTGGTGTTCCGGGGCTGTCCGGCCGGCTCTGTAGGGGGAGGGTTTCAAACCCTCCCCTACGGCCCCCGCGTTCACGCCGCGACAGCCGTCCACGCCGCAATTCCAGACACTTCCGCCCCGGCCGACCGGAGGGAGAGCCGGGGACCAGAGTCGCCCGGCAAGGCTTGTACCCGTGGATCTGGGCCCCGGATCAAGTCCGGAGCGGCAATGTTGGTGCTTTCGGGCATCGACAAACGAGAGGTCTTGGCAGTTTCCACCGGCTTCCTCTCGCCGCTGGAGGGAATTCGACACTGCATAGTCAGGAATAGAATTCCCGAATCTTTCCGGCACGGCGCCACGGACCATCCACCGCGGTTGAAAGATTTCTCCACTACGCGGCTTCGCCGCTCCGGTCGAAATGACGGGTGAAGGATGATCCGGTCGAAATGACGGAAGAGGGCGGGTCGCTTTCGCCTACCGGTTGTCCTGAAACCGCGGCGCCTTGACCGCGCCTTCGAATTCGCGGGCCAGGGTGCCGAGGTCGAGCTGCACCAGTTCGGGGCGCAGTTCGAAGACGGTGCGGATCTTCTCGGCCAGTTCGGCGGCGAGCGCCCCGGCGTCGGCCTCCTGCCGCGCCTCGTAGGACACGCGCAGCACGTCGAGCGCGTCGGGGCCGGCGAGCGCCTCGCACTTGAAGTCCTGCACCCCGGCCCTCCGGAACATGAAATCCTCGAAATCCCCGTGGGTGACGTTGACGCCGCGGACCTTGAAGAAGCCGGCCGTGCGGTGGGCGTGCTTCAGGCGCGGAAAGATTTCGAAGCCGTCGCCTTCCGGTTCCGTCGAGCGCCAGACCACCAGGTCGCCGGAATTCCAGCGGATGAAGGGCGTGGCGTTGACGTTCCACAGGGCCGTCGAGACCAGCACGCCTTCCTCGCCGGAGCCGGCCGGCTCGTGGCTCTCCGGGTCCAGCACCTCCAGGTGGAACATGTCGGTCCACATGCGGAAGCCGTCGTGCAGGCCGTCTTCCGCGCCCATCATGCACATCTCGGTCATGCCGAAGCCGTCGAAGACGGTGGCGCCCCACATGCTCTCGATCTTCTCCCGCTTGGCGTCGGAAAGCGGCTCGGCGCAGCACAGGATTTTCTGCACCGAGGACTTCTTCAGGTCGAAGCCCGTGGCCTCGGCCAGATTGGCCAGATGGAGCGCATAGCCGGGCATGCCCATCCAGACCGTCGGCTGCATCTGGCCGATCAGCTCGACCTGGACCGCCGAGGGCGTATTGGCGCCGGCGCCGGCCCAGTTCACGCCGACGCCCATCCGCTGGCAGACCCGGGCGCTGACATGGCCGACGGGATGGATGCCGAGCGGATAGGAGATGTGCGCCGTGTCGCCCTCCCGGACGCCGGCCAGGCGGATGCCGCGCCGGAAACCCTCGAACATGAACTCCATGTCCCGGAAGGTGCGGGGATAGAACAGCGGCTTGCCGGTCGAGCCGCCGGAACGCCAGTATTCCTGGATATCCGGGCGCGGCGCGATGTTGAAGTCGGTCATGAATTCGCGTGGCGACAGGGCGCGCAGTTCGTCCTTGCCGAGGATCGGGATGCGCCGCCATTCCTCCGGCTCGTGGATCCGGTCGAGGTTCAGGTCGGCCGGCAGGCGTTTGCGGTGGAACGGGGCTGTGAGCGCCGCCTCTGCGGCGGCGCGCATCCGTTCCCGCTGAACGGCGTCGATCCCGGCCTGCGACGTCGGAAAGGGCAGGGTCATCCGAAGCGGCCGATCCAGCGTTTCTGCGATTCGTAGCCTTCCGGCATTTCGCCGGCCGCCTCGGCTTCGGCATAGCCGGCGAGCCGCGCCTGTTTCTCGGCACTGTCTTCCGGCATGTCGTCGAGCGAATCGCCGATCATGCGCTCGAAATCCGCGCCGACCGGGCAGACGTCCTGGCAGCGCCGGCAGCCGGTGATCGCGCCTGCGCCGCGCAGGATCGACTGCCACAGGTCGAAGGTATCCTCCGAGCGCAGCATGGATTTCTGCTGCGCCGGTTCGGCGTCGAGCATCCGGTCCATGAAATCCGTCAGATGGTGGAAACCGTGGGGCGCCCGGAACTTGTCGCAGCCGGCCCAGTCGCGGCCCCAGTGGCCGACGACGTCGCCCGGGCAGGTGCGCAGGCAGCGCCCGCATTCCGGCCCCTTGCACAACGCCGTCCCCATCCGGCCGTCGCAGTCGACCGGCGCCGAACACAGCACGCCGGCGAGCATGACCCGCGGGCCGTATTCCGGCGTCAGCAGCTGCAGGTTGAGCCCCAGCGTGCCCAGCCCGGCCTCGACGGCGCAGTGGTCGAGGGAGAGTAGCGGCTTCATCGGCTCGTCGGGATCGCCGCGGTAGCGCCACGGATCGACATGGGTCGGCGGCACGATCAGGGCCGGCCAGCCCCTGGCTTCCAGCCACAGCACCAACTCGAGGGCGGTCTCCTCGAGCGCCGTCATGGTCAGCTCGTCGTTGTAGTATTTGTGGCGCTCGTCCCAGCGCGGGATGCGCGTCACGCCGGCCGACAATCGCTTGGCCAGCACGATGACCCGGTCGGCGTCGTAGTCCGAGATGTTGGCCGGAATCCGCGGCTCGGCCGGGTCGGGCGGGTTGGCGTTGATCTCGGCGCTGTCCGCGATGCCGACCAGGTCGGCGCCGAGCTCCCGCGCCTTCGCCTTGATGCTTGCGGCGTCGAGCGAGTCCTGAAAGACGGCGACGGCCACGGGCTACTCCTCCGCCCCGGCTGCTGCGGCCTCGCGCTCGCGCTGCGCCTTCTTGAAGGCCTGGACCTGGCGCGCGACCATGCCCTTGTAGCCGTCCGGGCCGACCCAGCGCTCGTTCCACGCATTCAGCCCGTCGATCTCGGCGCCATCCTTGCGCGCCTGCTTGAAACCCTTGGCCTTCTCGACCTTTTGCGGCGTCTTCTCCGGGATGAACTTCTGCACGTCGGCGAGATAGGCGTGATAGTCGTTGCCGACCGGGCAAACCGCCAGGCAGCGCGGGCAGTCGCCGAACGAGCCGACGACGCGCAGCAGCCCCTGCCAGAAGCCGAACACCCCTCGGCTCCTGTTGAAATCGCGCTTCTGCTGCCGGTCGAGACCGATATAGCGGTCGAAGAAGCCGGTGATCTGGGCGTAGCCGAATTCCTGGGCCTCGGTGGCGCAGTTGCGCTTGTCGATGCCGAAATGGCGCACGGCGTCGGACGGGCAGGAATACAGGCAGCGCGAACAGCTTTCGCCGATGCAGACCTGCTCGGTCAGGATCTCGTCCGGTTCCAGCTCGGCCTCGGTGAGGATGCCGGTGAGATAGACCCGCGGCCCGTATTCCGGCGTCAGGATGTTGACTTCCAGCCCGAAGGTGCCGAGCCCGGCCTCGATGCCGAGATGGCGGGTCGAGAGCCGGCCGTAGCTGGCGCGCTTGAGGTTCCAGTCGGTCTCCTGCGCCGCCGTGACGAAGGAGGGGTGGCCGGCGTCCTCCAGCGCTTCGGCGATCCGGAAGGCGATCCGGTCCATCCGGCGCAGCACCAGCATGTCGATATACTGCACCGCGATGTTGGTCTTGGCCCGGAAGGCAGCGACCGGGATGTGCTGGACGATCGCGACCACGGACTTGACGTGGGGCGAGACCCGGTCCGGCGTCTGGGGCCAGCGCGGGTCGGGCGGGAAGGCGTTCAGCGTCTCCGCGCTGGCGATGCCGACCAGGTCGGCGCCCAGGTCCGCGGCCAGGGCCTTGACCCCGGCAGCGGTGATCGGAGCGGCGGCCCCGTCCGGCACGGTCAGGCCGCCTTGCCGGCGCCGGTTTCCGGCTGTTTCTGCCGGGCGGCGTCCTCGGCGAAGGTCTCGGGGTCGGAATCGCCGAGACTCCACTGTTCTTCCTTGTATTTCGGATAGCGCCAGGCGAAATCGGTCATGATCTCGTGGAACGGAATGTCGCTGTAGATGCCGCGGTCCTGGAGATATTCCATGTGGCGGCGGCCGGCGGCGTCGTATTCCTGGAACAGGGCGTCGCCGCGGCCGTCGAACTCCTGGGGCTTGACCTTCGCCTTCTCGCACAGGGTCCGGTTGAACACCGGCGTCGCCTTCACCCACTGGCCCTCCAGCCAGATATCGGCATAGCCGTGGTAGGAGAAGATGTCGGTCCCCATGGCGTCGCGCAGCTTGGGCGTCGTCAGGTGGTTCTTGACGTCGGCGTAGCCGGTTCGGGCCGGGATGCCGAGGTGGCGGCAGCAGGCGACCATCGCCAGGGATTTCTGCACGCACCAGCCGCTGCCGCGCCGGATCAGGGCGCTGGCCCGGTATTCCGCCCGGTCGATCGGGATGGAGTAGGGCGAATAGAGGAAATCGTCCCGGATGGCGTAGAACAGATTGACCGCCTTGCCGCGATCGTCTGCCGCGTCGCCGGCGTTGCGTTCGGCATAGTCCTGCACGGCGGGATCGCCGAAATCCATATACCAGGTCGGCTCCAGAAAGGCCGACGGCTCGGCGTCGGCGACGGGCACGCCGTCCTGCGGTTCCTTCTCGAATACAAGCGGTTCGCTCACGCCTTCTCCCCCCGGCGGTTGAAACAGGGGAAACCTAGCGCCTCGGCGCGGCGCGTCAAACGAAACAGGCGCGCGGCAGTGCCTCTGCATGAATTCGACGCCGGACAGATTCCGATTCCCTGCGCAATAAACCGAATTGTCACCCCGGCCGACCGAAGGGAGAGCCGGGGTCCAGGGTCGACCCGAAAGCAGTTGCCCGGGACTCTGGACCCCGGATCTCCGCTTCGCTCCGTCCGGGGTGGCAAAGAGTGGTTGGGCCTGCTCCGCACCTGCTGTGGGCCGAAAACGGGACAAAAACGTCGCGGCAACGACGCACTAGGCTGCCGCCAGTTCCGCCTTGTGGGCTGCGACGAAATCCGCCAGCGAATGGAAGGTGAAATCGGTGTGCGGCCGGTCGGCGAGCGCCATGGTTGCGCCGGAGCCCTCGCTGTCGTGCCGGCGGTAGATCCAGCAGTTCGCCAGCCCGAAATCGTTGGCCGGGCCGTGATCGTGGAACAGGCTTTCCGCGGTGTGGAGGATATCGCCCTTGCCGATGCCGTGCCGCGCAAGCTGTTCGAGCATGTAGTCGAAATTGCGCGGCGCCGGCTTGTAGGAGCCGATGTCGGCAGCGGTGTAGATGGCGTCGAATTCGACCTCCAGCTTGCGGTTGGAGTGCGCAAAGCTCGCGTTATCGACGTTGGAGAGCACGACCAGCCTGTAGTGCTGCTTGAGATAGTGCAGCGAAGGCGCGCTGTCGTCGAAGGCCGGCCAGTCCTTCACCGACGCGCCATAGGCCAGGCACTCTTCCCAACTTGCCGGCGCGCCCCATTCCTCGGCCAGGCGCTTGTAAACGAGGGCGAGGAGTTCCGGATAGGGTTTGGCCGGGCTGGTCCGCTGCGCCGTCGATTCCTGTAAGGCGTGGGCTTCCAGAATGTCGTCCCGGCTCAAGGGACGGCCGACCCGGTCGGTCAGCGGCTTCAGGCCGGCGACCATGCCGGATTCCCAGTCGATCAGGGTGCCGTAGCAATCGAAGGTGAGGGCTTTGAAATCGGTCAGGCGCATGGCGGTGCTCATCGTGCAGCTTCTGGCCGGGCATGTGCCGCGCCCCGGCCCCCGTTGCAAGCCGATTTCTGACGCTGTACTGAACCGGCGGGCCGCTTGCGAGGACCGAACATGACTGTCGAAACCGCCGCTGCCGGCCGCTCCACCGCTGTCTGCGGGCAGCCGGTCGACGATTCGGCGGACTGGACCGGTGCGGAACTGACCGCCCGGACGGACTGGCGCATCGGGGCGACCGCCGCCGAGACCGCGCATCTCGTCGACATGGCCCGCGCCGTCGCGGCGCGGCTGGACGGCGACCCTAACCGGCTGCTGGACGCCGGCCGCGCGGATTTCGATCTCGGCCCCTTCGCCGGCACGGTCGACGCCATGCTCGGCCTGCTGCGCGACGGGCCCGGCGTCGCGCTCTACCGCGGCCTGCCGATGGACGACCTGACGCCGCTGGAAGCCATGGCCGCTTACTGGGGGATGGGCCTGCATATGGGCGCGGCCCAGTCCAACAATCCCGAAGGCGACATGATCGGGCATGTTCTGGATACAGGCCGCGATTACGACCATCCGAAACACCGCGGCTACCAGACCAGCGCGACGATGGACTATCACTGCGACCAGACCGATGCCGTCGGCCTGCTGTGCCTCCGGACGGCGAAATCCGGCGGCCTGTCCAAGATCGTCAGTTCGGTCCGGCTCTATAACGAGGTGCTGCGCCGGCGCCCGGACCTGCTCGGCGTGCTGACCGCGCCCTATTGCTGGACCAAGCACGGCGAGAAGGACGCGGACGAACGGCCGTATTACGAGAGTCCGGTCTTCAATTTTCTGGACGGCAGGCTGTGCACCGCCTTCGGGCCGCAGCACATGATCAAGGGCCACGCCCTGCCGGAAGCCCCGGACATGACGGCGCGGCAGAACGAGGCCATCGATTTCGTCTGGAGCCTGGCCGAGGAACACCACGCCGCCATGCAGTTCGAGCGCGGCGATATCCAGTTCCTCAATAACTACACGGCCCTGCACACGCGCACCGCCTTCGAGGACTGGCCGGAACCGGAACGCAAGCGGGTGCTGTGGCGCCTCTGGCTGCGCATCCCGGATTTCCGCCCGGCGACGCCCTATTCGGCGCAATGGGCAGGCGGCGTCAGCCTCAGCGAGACCCGGCAGCAGATCCGGCTGGTCTACCCCGGTTAGGCCGTTTCCCGGCCGCCTGCGATCCGGTTGCTGAAGCGCCACGCGATCAGGCAGCCGAGCAAGGCCGGCGGCACGAAGCCGGCGAACAGCCAGAAGGCGGCAATCCTGTACTCCTCCGGCTGTGTCATCTGCTCGAAGCCTAGGCTGTTGGCGATGATGCCGGTCAGCGCCGCGCCGAGCGCGAAGCCGGTCTGCTGGGCGCTCGGCAGGAACGATCCGGCCCGCTCGCGGTCGCCGTCGTCGGCATTCGCGATCACCAGCTTGATGATGTAGCCCCACATCATGCCGAAGCCGGCCGTGCCGAAGAAGGCCGCGACGACGATCATCCAGAGCGGGCCAAAGGGCATGAACCAGGCCAGCGCCGTGGTGCCCGCCAGCAGCAGGGCGCTGCCGCTCCGGATCAGCCGGCTTTCCTGGGCCGGCGCGAGGCCGGACAGGAAGAACGCGCCGGCGGTCCAGCCGAGCGATTCGCTGACGACGACGAGGCCGGCTTCGAGCGCGGTCAGGCCGTAGAGCCGGATCAGCAGGATCGGCCCGTAGACCAGGAACGACATCATGCACAGGCAGAGCAGGAAAGTCATCGCGATGCCGGAGCCGACCGGATGGCCGAGGTCGGTCGCGTGGGCCGGCAGCAGCCGGGAGCGCGCCTCGGCACTCGAATCGCGCCTGACGAACAGCACGAGGCACGCGCATCCCGAGAGCAGGAGCGCCGCGGCGGGGACGACGCCGTTCACCGTCCCCGCAAACGAAATCGCGACGATCGCCACAGCGACGAGGCCGAGCCGCACGGCCGGAACCGGTCGCGCCTGCATCGCCGGGCCGGCCCCGGCCCGGGCCAGCAGCGGATAGACTGCAACCGCCAACAGCAGACCCTGCAGCGCGAACGACCAGAAGGCGAAGCGCCATATCCCGGCGGTGGCGAACGCGCCGCCGATCAGTGGCCCGGACAGCGCCGACGCCATCCACACCACCGAGAGGATGGCCATGATCCGCGGCACCAGCCGGCTCGGGAAGAAGCGGTCCTGGCCGATATAGACCAGCGCGATCAGCGCGCCGCCACCCAATCCCTGCACCGTGCGCCCGGCGAGCAACACCGGCATCGCCGGCGCTGCGGCGCAGATAACGCAGCCGAGGGTGTAGAGCAGGGTCGCGGTCAGCATGGTGCGGCGCAGGCCGTGATTGGCGACGAAGGCGCTGACTGCGGCCGCGGCGACGATCGAGCCCATCAGGTACAAGGCGAACGCCCAGCTGATCAGCCGCAGGCCGCCGATGTCGCCGACCGCCGCCGGCATGGTCGTCGCCGTCAGCATCGAATTGGCGGCATGCAGCCAGATCGCCAGGCACAAGACGAGCAGCCCGGGCAGATGCTCCCGGGCCAGGACCTCGCGCCAGCCGATCTGCCGCGTCGCCGGGTCTTGGGGCCGTATCCGCAGAAAGCGCTTTACCATCTTCGAGTCTGGCGGTTGCGGGCGTGGATTGTGCGGTCTCCGGTATCGCGGCCCGATCGCCGATGCCGGGCGACGGGATATTGCGTTCTCCGGGGCGCCGAGCAACCCGGCGCCCGGCCCAAAGGCAGCAGAGGACACGCCTGTCGCGCGGCTTTTTTGTTCGCGCCAACCGGGCCGCCGCGCGCCCTTGCCGCTGGCCATCGTTCGGCCCGGACGATAGGGTCCGCGCAATCTCGAGACACGGGAAACCCGGAGGAAAGCGCCCATGCTTCGCGACGTGACGCCGCGCGCTCAGGAACTGAAAGACAATCTGCTCGATTACATGGACCGCCACGTCTATCCGAACGAGGCGGTCTACGAAGAGCAGCACAATGCCGGCGACCGCTGGGATGCGCCGCCGGTCCTGGAGGAGTTGAAGGCCGAGGCGAAGAAGCGCGGCCTGTGGAACCTGTTCCTGCCGGAGAGCGAGCTGGGCGCCGGGCTGACCAACCTGGAATACGCCCATCTGTGCGAAATCCTCGGCCGTTCGCCCCATCTGGCGCCGGAATCCTGCAACTGCTCGGCGCCGGACACCGGCAACATGGAGGTGTTCACCCGCTACGGCACCGAAGAGCAGAAGGAGAAATGGCTCAAGCCCCTGCTCGCCGGCAAGATCCGCTCGGCCTTCTGCATGACCGAGCCGGACGTCGCCTCCTCGGACGCCACCAACATCCAGACCGAAATCCGCCGCGACGGCGATGAGTATGTCATCAACGGCCGCAAATGGTGGGCCTCGGGCGCCGGCGACAAGCGCACGAAAATCTGGATCGTCATGGGCAAGTCCGATCCCGTGGCGCCGCGCTACAACCAGCAGTCGCAGATCCTGGTCGAGCCGGATACGCCGGGCATCACGATCCACCGCTTCCTGCCGGTCATGGGCTTCGACGACGCGCCGGAGGGCCACTGGGAGGTGACGTTCGACAATGTCCGGGTGCCGGCCTCCAACATGCTGCTCGGCGAGGGCCGCGGTTTCGAGATCGCCCAGGGGCGCCTCGGCCCCGGCCGCATCCACCATTGCATGCGCATGATCGGCATGGCGGAACGCGCGCTGGAGTTGATGATCCGGCGCGCCGCCGACCGCACAACCTTCGGCGTCAAGGTGATCGACCAGGGCCTGATCCGCGACTGGATCGCCGAGAGCCGGATCGACATCGACCAGGCTCGGCTGCTCACGCTGAACGCCGCCCACATGATGGATACGGTCGGCAACAAGGCTGCGCGGCTGGAGATCGCCGCGATCAAGGTGGCCGGGCCGAACATGCTGCTGCGCGTCGCCGACCGCGCCATGCAGGTCCACGGCGCCTGCGGCCTGACCGAGGACACGATCCTGCCCAAGCTGTGGGCCGCCGGCCGGATTCTCCGCTTCGCTGACGGCCCGGACGAAGTCCACAAGGCCCAGATCGCCCGCATGGAGATCGGCAAGCATATGTAGAGCGAGCCGGCTTCCGGCCGACGCCCTTTACCGTCATTTCGACCCAGACCGCGCCCTATGCCGTCATTTCGACCGAGCGCAGCGAGTGGAGAAATCTTTGGGGAGTACATCTGTGACCATGCGATTGCAGCCCACCGCCGCTCCGATAGCCGATGCCGTAAACTCCCCTCAGTGCCACCCCGGATGGAGCGACCTGCCCCGGGCCACGATCCGGGGAGCGGAAATCCGGGGACCAGAGTCGCCCGGCACGCCTGCCCTGGGCGAAGTCGAAGGGGCCTCGCCTCGCGGCCCCTGGGCCCCGGAACAAGTCCGGGGCGGCAATTCGGTTATGTTGAACATCGACAAACGATCGGCCAGTGCAGTTTCCACCAGCTTCCCTCGCCGTTAGCGGGAAATCCGGCGCTGCATGGTCAAGCATAGAAATCCCAAAGAAATCTCCACTCTGCGGACCTCCGGTCGATATGACGACGGTGGGGCGCCAGTGGGAATTTCCCTCCGGTCGATATGACGGACAGGGATGCAGGAAAGACAGCAAAGAATCGAGACCGAACCCATGACCGCAGAATCCGAAACAGTTGTCGTCGAAACCCGTGACCGGCCGGATGGCGTGCGCGTTGTTACGCTGAACAACCCGCCGGTCAACGCGATCAGCTCGGCCATGCGCCGGCAGTTGCGCGATGCGATGCTCGAAATCGACGCCGACGACTCGGTGAAGGGCGTCGTGCTGACCGGGGCCGGCCGGGCCTTCATCGCCGGCGCCGACATCCGCGAGTTCGGCAAGCCGAACCCGCCGGGCGCGCCGAGCCTGATGGCCGGCGTCCACGCCGTCGAGGACTGCAACAAGACGGTGGTCGCCGCGGTCAACGGCGCGGCGGCCGGCGGCGGGCTGGAGGTCGCGCTCGGCTGCCATTACCGGGTCGCCGGCCCGAAGGCGCGGCTCGGCCTGCCGGAGGTTAATCTCGGCACCATTCCGGGCGCAACCGGGACCCAGCGCCTGCCTCGTCTGACCGGCCTCAAACCGGCCCTCGACATGATCGTGAGCGGCGATCTGGTTCCGGCGGCCAGGGCGCTGGAGTTGGGCATTATCGAGGCGATCGAGGACGATCCGGTCGAGGCGGCGGCGGAGATCGCGCTCGCCCGGCCGCCGAAGAAGCTGCGCGAGGACGATTCGAGAATCGGCGAGATTCCGGACGGCTTCTTCGACGACTACAAGAAGGGCATGGCCCGGCGCTGGCGCGGCTTCGAGGCCCGCTTCAAGGCGGTCGACGCGGTCGCCAAGATCGTCCTGCCCTACGACGAGGCGGTCGAGGCCGAGCGGGCCGTGTTCCGGGAGTGCCAAGGCACGCCGGAAGCCCGCGCCATGCGCCATGTCTTCTTCTCCGACCGGCAGGCCGCCCGCCATCCCTCGATCCCGAAGGACACGCCGGCCGGGACCGTCGAGAAGGCCGCGGTCCTCGGCTGCGGCACCATGGGCGGCGGCATCGCGATGAATTTCGCCAACGCCGGCATCCCGGTGACGGTGCTGGAGACGAGCGAGGAGGCGCTGGAGCGGGGCCTCGGCATCATACGCGGCAACTACGCGTCGACCGTCTCCCGGGGCCGGCTGAGCCAGGAGGCGATGGACCGGCGCATGGCGCTGATCACCGGCGCCTCCGACTATGCCGATCTGGCCGACGCCGACATCGTCATCGAGGCGGTGTTCGAGAACATGGACATCAAGAAGCAGGTGTTCGGCACGCTGGACGACGTGTGCAAGGACGGCGCGGTGTTGGCGACCAACACCTCGACCCTGGATGTCGACGAGATTGCCGACGCGACGTCGCGGCCGGAAGCCGTGGTCGGCACCCATTTCTTCAGCCCGGCCAACGTCATGCGGCTGATCGAGATCGTGCGCGGCGCAAAGACCTCGGACGAGACCGCCCAGACGGCGATGAAGCTGGCGCCGAACATCGGCAAGGTCGGCGTGATGTGCGGCGTGTGCGACGGCTTCGTCGGCAACCGGATGCTCTACCAGTACAGCCGGCAGGCGAACTTCCTGATCGAGGAGGGCGCGCTGCCCCAGGATGTCGACCGGGTGATGTTCGAGTTCGGCCTGCCGATGGGCCCGTTCGCCATGGGCGACCTGGCCGGCGTCGACGTCGGCTATCTGGTGCGCCAGGAGCGGATCAAGAAATACGGCCGGACCAACAAGCGCGAATCGACCGTCGCCGACAAGATCTACCATCTCGGCCGCTACGGCCAGAAAACCCGCAAGGGCTGGTACGACTACGAGCCGGGCAGCCGCACGCCGAAGCCGAACGCCGAGGTGACGGCGCTGATCGAGAAGGCGTCGGCCGATCTCGGCATCGAGCGGCGGGACGTTTCCGACGACGAGATCCTCGAGCGCTGCCTGTATCCGCTGGTCAACGAAGGCGCCAGGCTGCTCGCCGAGGGCATCGCCGCCCGGCCGCTCGATATCGACCTGATCTGGATCTACGGCTACGGGTTCCCGCGCTATCGCGGCGGCCCGATGCACTGGGCCGACGAGATCGGCCCGGCGCAGATTCTGGAGCGGCTGGAGTACTATGCCGCCACGCGCGATTCGGACTGGCTGGAGCCGGCGCCATTGCTGCGCGAGGTGGCCGGGCAGGGGACGACCTTCCGCGAATGGGCCGAGGCGCGCTAAGTTCGCCGCCGCCGGGCCGTTTCGGCGGAGTCGTTCGGGCGGCAGGCGACGGAGGACGGCAATGTCGGCAATACCGCGCGACGAATTCGAGAGCCGGACCCGGCACGCCCGCCGGATCATGCGCGAGCGCGGCATCGACGGCCTGATCGTCACCGACCCGGTCAGCTACTATTATTTCAGCGGCCAGCGGGCGCCCGCCGCGCTGCGGCTCCGGCCCAACGTGTTCATCCTGCCGCTCGACGGCGACCCGGCGATCGTGAGCTGGTCCGGGCCGGAAATGTTCGCCCGCGTCTATAATCGGCCGTTCCCGTCCTGGGTCGAGGACCGGAGGATCTATCCGGAAGTTCCCTTCACGACCGAAGACGCAGTGGACTGGGGCCTCAGGGACGCGATCGTCGACCGGGACCTGGATAGTTCCGTCCTCGCCATCGAACTCGGCCGGGAAACGGTGTTGAGCCTGCCGGTCCGGGATTTCGAGCGCTTGCGCCGGGATCTGCCCAAGGTGCAGTTCGTCGATTCCGGCCCCGTCGTCTGGGGCTGCCGGATGATCAAGTCGGCCTGGGAGATCGACTGCGCCCGGCGGGCGTGCGACATCGGCGGGCGCGCCTGGCGGCAGACGCTGGACGAACTCGAACCGGGCGTCACCGTGCGCGAAATCCAGACCCGGATCATGCAGCGCTACAACGAGGCCGGCGCCGATCTGGATTCCGGCCCCCCGACGGTGCTCGGCGCGACCGGCGCGGGCGGCGCGTTCCGCAAGGGTGACGTGCTCTACCTGGACGGCGGCCCCGCTTACCTGGGCTACCGGATGGATTTCACCCGGCGCGCGGTGTTCGGCAAGCCGACCGAACGGCAGCTCCACGAGCACAACGGCATGTGGGACGTGCTGTTCAAGGTCATGGACCGGATGAAGCCGGGCGTGGCGCTGCGCGAAATCTTCGAATACTCGCAGTCGATCATGGCCGGGCATCCGGAATGGCGGAACTATTCCGATCATCCGGCCAAGCGGATCGGCCACGGGATCGGCCTGGGCAACGAGCCGCCGTCGATCAACGCATTCGATGAGCGGATATTGCAGGAAGGCATGATGCTGACCCCGGAGCCCAAGATCGAAAGCGTCGACGGCCTGGTGAATCCGGAGGAGCATATCGCGATGACGGCGACCGGCTGGGAGCAGCTCTCCAATGTCCCCGGCTGGGAACTGAGCATCATCGAATGAAGGCTGCGGCAGCGCCCGCCCGCTGACAAGGAATTCGCCAGTGGCCCAGCACGAACTCAGTCTTCTGTTTCTCGATCAGGACGCGGTCGAGGCCGCTGCGCCGCCGCTGGCCGAAATGATCGAAATCGTCGAAGACACGTTCCGGCTGGACGGCGAAGGCCGGGTCGACGTGCCGGTCAAGATCGGCGTCCGCCCGGACTATCCGCGCAGCTTCCTGCACGCCATGCCGGCCTGGGTCGACGGCCGGCGCGCTCTCGGCGCCAAGGCGGTCACCTACTATCCCGGAAATTTCGACCGGGGGCTGCACGATTCCTCGGCCGTCATCCTGGTCTACGACGCCGATACCGGCCAGCCGGCCTGCTTCATGGAAGGCCTGTGGATCACCTTCGTGCGCACCGCGGCCTGCGCGACGGTTGCGGCGAAGTATCTGGCGGGGCCGGAGCCCAAACGGCTCGGCCTGGTCGGCTGCGGCGGTCTCGGACACTGGAGCCTCAAGACGATGGCGGAAGCGTTTCCGGGCCTGGAAGAAGTCCATGTCGCGTCGCGGACCGCCGAATCGCGCGAGGCGTTCTGCGCCCGGATGGCAGGGCAGGGCGATTGGCGGCTCCATCCGGTCGCCCGGAACCGCGATGCGGTCGCCGGGATGGATATCGTGGTCTCCTCGACGCCTCATCAGCCGGAGCCACGACTCCTTTCGGACTGGCTGTCGCCGGGAACCGCCGCAATATCCTTCGACTATCCCTATTGCTGGGACGACGAAACCTATCGGTCGGTCGACCGGTTCGTGACCGACAGCGACGCCGCGATCCAGCGCGCGGCGCGGATCGCCCGCGAATCGGGCGGGCGTCCGGATTTCGCGCTGCCGTCAGAGCGGATCGAGTTCGGCAGCCTCGTCCGCGCAGGCCGGCAGGCGAAGCCTCCCGGCGAGCGGGTGCTCGTCACCGTCACGGGGCTTGCCAGCACCGACGTTGCCCTTGCCTCGGAAATCTACCGCCGCGCGCAGGATCGGCAGCTCGGCGAGCGCCTGCGATTGCGCTGATCCGAAGGATTCCGGCCGGGCGGTCAGCCGGTTTCGACAATCTCGGTCCAGCCGTGCGGATCGGCGGTTCGCCCGAACTGGATTCCGGTCAGTTCCTCGTACAGCGCACCGGTCAGGGGGCCCGGCACGGCCTCCCGGGGCGCGATGGCCTCGCTGCGATAGGCGAGATTGGCGATGGGCGCCACCACGGCGGCGGTGCCGCAGGCGAACATCTCCTCGAGCGTGCCGGCGCGGGCGGCGGCAAGCACCTCGTCGATGGCGATCCGCCGCTCCTCGACCGGGACGCCGCGGTCGCGCAGCAGGGCAATCAGGCTGTCGCGGGTGACGCCGGGAAGGATGCTGTCGCCGATCGGCGGCGTGACCGTCCGGCCGGCGATCTTCAGGAAGACGTTCATCAGTCCGGCTTCTTCGACATAGCGGCGTTCGCGGCCGTCCAGCCAGAGCACCTGGTCGAAGCCCTCACGGCGGGCGCCTTCCGAAGACAGGATCGTTCCGGCGTAGTTCGCCGCCGCCTTGGAGGCGCCGAGGCCGCCTTCCGCGGGGCTGCGGGTGTAGTGTTCCTCGACCTTGAGCGACAGTCCGCCGCCGCCGCTGGTGAAGTATCGGCCGACCGGCGCGGTTACGACGATGAAGCGATAGCGCCGGGAGGGCCTGACCTCGATATGGTCTTCGGTCGAAAACACCACCGGGCGGATATAGAGCGCGTAGCCCGGCAGCGCCGGCACCCAGTCGGCGTCGACTGCGATCAGCGCCTTCAGCGCATCGACAAAGACCCGATCGTCGATCGGCGGGATGCACAGCCGCTCGCACGAGGCGCGCAGACGCGCTGCGTTCCGCTTTGGCCGGAACAGCCGGATCGCCCCGTCCGCTCCCCGATAGGCCTTCATCCCCTCGAATACCGTTTGCGCATAATGGAGCGCGATGCTGGCCGGGGGCAGCGGCACAGGCCCGTAGGGCAGGATTTCCGGGCTGCCCCAGCGGCCGTCCTCGTACCGCATGGAGAACATGTGGTCCGAGAAGGTCTCGCCGAAAATGAGGTTGTCGAGGTCCACCTCCGCCAGGCGGCTCGATCGGACGCGAAGGATCTTCGGGTTCAGGGACATCTTGTCGAATGAAGCGATATGCGGTTTCGGCGCGCCGGAAGACGCCGCCGGTGCGGGGTTCAATAGGCAACAATCCAGCGCTTTGCAAAGGCGGGACAGTGCCGCTCCGGGCCGTTGGCGCCGGTCGCTATCGAACGGGACCGCCGATTTCGGCGTGCCGGCCGGCGAATCCGTGGTATTTTCCCCGGATGAAGCCGTTCGTTCTGTTGTTCGCACTCTGCCTCGCCGCATTCGCCGCCGGACCGGCGAATGCGGCGGAAAAGGTCGATGTCGAGCTGGTCCTGGCGGTCGACGGGTCGGGCTCGATCGACGATATCGAATTCGCCCTGCAACGAAAGGGCTACGCCCGGGCGATCTCCCATCCGCTGGTGCTCAACGCGATCCGCGGCGGCGAATTCCGGAAAATCGCGGTCCTTTTCGTCGAATGGGGTGCGCCGGATTCGGTCGAGACCATCGTCGACTGGACGGTGATAAGCGGCCCGGCCTCGGCGAAGGCGTTTGCCAAACGGCTGGTCGCGGCGCCGCGCCAGGTGTTCGGCTACAATTCGATCAGCGCGGCCATCGCCTATTCGACCAAGCAGATCCTGTCCAACGCCTACGACGGCAGGCAGAAGATCATCGACATTTCCGGCGACGGCCCGCAGATCAACGGGCCGCCGCTGCAGGCCGTGCGGGCGGCGGCGCTCGGGGCCGGGATCACGATCAACGGCCTGGCGATCAAGACCCGCACCGGCACGAGCTTCCGCAGCAGCTTCGGGGTGCCGCTGGAGGTGCATTACAAGCAGGAAGTGATCGGCGGCCCCGGTGCCTTCGTCATGACGGCGGACGAGGAGACGCCGTTCGAGGAGGTCATCCTGAGCAAGCTGGTGCGTGAGATTGCGATGCTTGAGAAACGCTAGATATTCTATTGAAAATACAGCATAAAATACTTAATCTTCATCGGTAGTTTCCAAGCCCTCCCCAGCGGTCTCCGCCCTTAGATACGCCGCATCGCGGCTGTTCAGGGGGGATCGAACGGTTATTGGCGGATATATCCGAAACTATGGGTTCGCGGCCTGCTGCCGTTCCCGTAGCCGACGCCGTAAATTTTCCCCTCATCCGAAGAAACGCGGCAGCGCCGATTCGAGGGAGCCATTTCCGAGGGGCGGGGCGTCCGCCTAGAACTCCCCGCTGATCGTCGCGCCGCCGTCGACGACGAGGGTGTGACCGGTAGTGAAACTGCCGGCCTTTGAGGCGAGGAAGACGGCCGCGCCGGCGACCTCTTCGACATGGCCGATGCGCTTGAGCGGATAGTGCTTCACGGCGGCGTTGTAGATTTCCTCATTCTCCCACAGGGCGCGGGCCATGTCCGTCCTGATGATCGCGGGCGCGATGGCGTTGACCCGCACGTTCCGGTCGCCCCATTCGACCGACAGGTTGCGCGCCAGCGCCGAATCGGCGGCCTTGGTGATGCCGTAGATGCCCAGATACCGGGTGCCTTTCAGCCCGCCGATGGAGGAGACGATGATCACCGCGCCGTCTTGACGCTCGGCCATTTGCGGGATCGCCATCTGGCACAGCCAGATGTTGGAGCGCAGGTTGGCGCCGGTGGTCTTCTCGTAGGCTTCGTCCGGCAGATCCTGCAACGTGCCGAAATAGGGGTTGACCGCGGCATTGCAGACCAGGATGTCGATCCGGCCGTAATGGTCGTTGGTCCGGTCGACCAGCGCCTGCAGTTGCGCTTTGTGGGAGATGTTGCAGGCGATGGCGACGGCGTCGCCGCCCTCGTCGCGGATGCCCTGCGCCACCTCCTCGCACTTGTCGAGCTTGCGGCTGGAGATGACGACCTTCGCCCCCTGCGCGGCCATGGCCTCCGCGGTCGCACGGCCGATGCCTTTGGAGGAGCCGGTAATCAGGGCCACTTTGCCGTCGAGGCGGAACAGGTCGTCGTATTTCATCGGGGTCGTCCGGGCTCTCGCAAGGGCGTCGAATCGGCCCGGCCCGGCACGGGCCAAAGGGTCCGGTTGCAACGATCTGGCGCTTCCTATAATCCGGTGACAGGCGAATCAATTGGTCCTTTTCGGCCAAGGTCGGGCCCCGGCCGTCGCCGGTCCGGCCTCGCAGTGTCCAGGGAGGAATGCATGGATCTCGACATCGGCAGCGAAGACCGGGCGTTTCGCGAAGAAGTCAGGGCGTTTGTCGGCAGGAACCTGCCGTCGGACACGCGCGAAAAAATGCGCCGCGGCCTGAAGCTCACCAAGGACGACGTTATCGGCTGGCACCGGATCCTGCACGCCAACGGCTGGGGCGCGCCGGGCTGGCCGGTCGAATATGGCGGGCCCGACTGGACGCCGACGCAGCGCCATATCTTCGAGGAGGAAACCGGCCGCAGCCACTGCCCGCGGCTGATGCCGTTCGGCTTGAAGATGGTCGGCCCGGTGATCCAGGCCTTCGGCAGCGACGCGCAGAAGGCGCAGCATCTGCCGAAGATCGCGAGCGCGGAGATCCAGTGGTGCCAGGGCTATTCCGAACCCGGATCGGGGTCCGACCTGGCGTCCCTCAAGACCAGGGCGGTGCGCAACGGCGACAATTACGTCGTCAACGGCCAGAAAACGTGGACGACGGCGGCCCATTGGGCGGACTGGATTTTCTGCCTCGTGCGCACCGACGATACGGTCAAGAAGCAGGAGGGCATTTCCTTCCTGCTGATCGACATGACCTCGCCGGGCATCACGGTGAAGCCGATCATCACCATGGAGGGCGGCCACGAGGTCAACGAGGTGTTCTTCGACGATGTCGTCGTGCCGGTCTCCAACCGGGTCGGCGCGGAGAACAAGGGCTGGACCATCGCCAAGTTCCTGCTCGGCCACGAGCGCACCAGCATCGCCGAGATCGGCCGCTCGAAGGCGCAGCTCGAAAAACTGACGGAGATCGCCGCGGCGGAGCAGAAGAACGGCGCGCCGCTGCTCGACGATCCGCGCTTCCGCGAGAAGATCGCCCGGGCCGAAATCGACCTGATGGCGCTGGAGATGACGCTGCTGCGCATCGTCTCGGCCGAGAGCGCCGGCGGGGTGCCGGGCCCGGAAGCCTCGCTGCTGAAAATCCGCGCGACGGAGTTGCAGCAGGAGCTTGGCGAGCTGCTGATGGAAGCGATCGGCTACTACAGCCATCCCGACACGCCGGAGGCCTTGGAGTTCGGCTGGAACGAGCCGTCGGTCGGGCCGGATTATGCGGCCAGCCTGTCGCCGGTCTATTTCAACCTGCGCAAGACCTCCATCTACGGCGGCTCGAACGAGGTCCAGCGCGGCATCATCTCCAAGATGGTGCTGGGTTTCTAGCTGCCGTCCCGGTCCGGCCGCGTCTTTCGCTGCTCCGTTTGCCGCGCAGGCCTGCCAGTAACTGCACTTCGCCCGGTCGCCGACCGGCAATCGTTGACGGTACCCTTTCATGCCCTTTGCCCTGACCGAAGAACAGAAGCTGCTCCAGGAAAGCGCCGATCGCTTTGTCGAGCGGGACTACGGCTTCGACGTCCGCACCCGTCTGGCCGGGAGCGAGACCGGCTGGGGCGCGGAGAACTGGGCCCGGTTCGCCGAACTGGGCTGGCTCGGCGTGCCGTTTCCAGAGGCGGCGGGCGGCCATGGCGGCGGGCCGGTCGAGGCCGGCCTGATCGCGGAGGCGCTGGGCAAGGGGCTGGCGGTCGAACCCTATCTCTGGACGGTCGTGCTCGGCGGCGGCCTGCTGGCCCGGGCCGGCCGCACCGATCTGCTGGAAGAGCTGATCGCCGGCAAATTGCAACTCGCGACGGGCTTCGCCGAACCGCAGGGGCGATATGCGCTCAACGATGTTGCGACGACGGCGGAGGGCAGCAGCGGCGACCGGTCGATCAGCGGCCGGAAAGCGGTCGTCTTCAACGCGCCGTCGGCCGATCTGCTGATCGTTCCGGCCCGCACCGCGGGGGCACGGACAGACACGCGCGGCATCACACTGTTCCTGCTGCCCGCCGATGCCGACGGCGTCGAACTGCGGCCGTACAGCACGATGGACGACAGCCGGGCGGCGGAAGTGACCCTGTCGGGGGTCCGGGCCGGCGGTGACGCCGTGCTCGGCGAGATCGACGACGGCATGGCGCTGCTCGAACCCGCCATCGATGACGCGACGGCGGTTCTGTGCTGCGAAGCCGCCGGCGTCATGCAGGCGCTGGTGAGCCAGACCCAGGATTATATCAAGAACCGCAAGCAGTTCGGCGTGCCGCTCTCGTCCTTCCAGGTGCTGCAGCACCGGATGGCGGAAATGTTCATCCACAAGGAGCAGACCCAGTCTATGGCCTATATGGCGGTCGTCCGGGCTGCCGCCGGCGACGGACGGGCGGCGTCGCGGGCGGCGTCGGCGGCCAAGGCCTATGCGAGCGAGAAGGGCAAGCTGGTCGGCCAGGATGCGATCCAGATGCACGGCGGCATGGGGATGACGAAGGAAATGCCGATCAGTTCCTTCTTCAAGCGCATCACGATGATCGGCAGCCTGTTCGGCGATGCCGACCATCATCTCGACCGGTTTGCCGGTATGGGCGCCGGCGCGGCCTGAGGGAATAACCGGATGTCCGACAGCGTCATTCCGATCAAGGGGCTGGATCACATCGTCCTGCGCGTCCGGGATATCGATGCGATGCTCCGTTTCTACGGAGAGGTGCTGGGCTGCGGGGTCGAAAAGATTCAGGAAGATCTCGGCCTCTGGCAGCTGCGGGCCGGCGATGCGCTGATCGATTTTGCGACCGTCGACGGCCCGATCGGCCGGGAGAAGGGCCCGGCGCCGGAGCGGGACGGCCACAACCAGGATCATTTCTGCCTGCTGGTCGATCCGTGGGACGAAGACGCGATCCGCAGCGCGCTCGAAGCGCACGGCTGCGATGTCGAGGAATCCGCGGTCCGCTACGGCGCGACCGGCTACGGCCCGTCGATCTACCTGACGGACCCGGAGGGCAACACGGTCGAGCTGAAAGGCCCTTCGACCTGACCGTTTCCCGCCGTGGCTGAGCCTTCCCCGGCAGTCACGCCGGACCGGCGCCTGCAATCCGCCCTGTGGATGACGCTCGCGGTGACGCTGTGGACCCTCGTCGCGGTCTGCGTGCGGATGCTGGAGGGCCGGGTGCCGATCTCCGACCTGTCCTTCTACCGCGCGCTCCTGTCCGTCGCCGTGATGATGCCGCTGATCCGGCGCGCCGGCCGGATGGGGCACGGCGGGCCCCTGCGCAAGGCCATGCCGTGGTTCGTACTGCGCGGCCTGTTCATCTTCACCGCCCAGACCTGCTTCTACTTCGCGCTGACCTGGATGCCGATGGCCGAAGCGACCGTGCTCAGCGGGACGACGCCGATTTTCCTTGCCCTGCTTGCCGGCATGTTCCTGGGCGAGAAGGTGTCGCCGGTCCGCTGGGCCGCGATCGGCCTGGGATTCGCCGGCATCGTCCTGATCCTCCGGCCGGGGGCGGCGGTCATCCAGATCGCCGCGTTGACTGCGCTGGCTTCGGCGGTGCTCTTCGCCACTAGTTCGGCGATTAACAAGCATCTCTCGCGCACCGAGCCGGCGAGCCGGATCGTCGGCTGGACCAACCTGATGATCGGCGCCGCCGCGGCGATTCCGTTCGTCTACAATTCGTACGTCCCGCACTGGAACGATGTGGCCTGGATCGCGGCGATCGCCGTCCTCGGCACCGGGGCGCAATACTCACTGGCGCGCGCCATCGCTGCGGCCGACGCCAGCTTCTCCGGACCGTTCGATTTCCTGCGCATGCCGTTCGCGGCGCTCGCCGGGCTGATCCTGTTCGCCGAATGGCCGGACATCTGGGTCTGGATCGGCACCGGCATCGTCTTCGCCAGCATCTTCGGCCTGACCCGCGACCGCGCCCTGTTCCGCCACCGGACGGGGGCGTCATCGGGGTAGGGGCGGCGACGGGATGAAGCCGCGGCCGTTTCGCGGCGCCTTGAAAATTGCACAGCCGTTCGATCCGTAGGGGAGGGTTTCAAACCCTCCCCTACAAAACCGGGGCGGATTGGAAGCGTCCGTTGCCGCGAATACGGACCGATAGAGTTCCCGTCAGGCCGCCGCCTCGAACAGCTCCCGCACCAGCCTGATCGCCATCTTCGTCGCGACGCGGCGGCGGTAGTGGCCGGGGGTGAAGGTGGTCTTCATCGACATGAGCTGGTCCTTGCACAGATCGTCGATGCCCTGGACCGTGGCGTCGTCCAGCGCGCCGCCGGCCAGGTCCGCCGCGCCTTCGAGGAACACCGGGCGCGGGTTGGTCCCGGTGATCGCGACGCGCAGGTCAGTGAGCCGATCGCCGTCGCGCGCCACCGCCACGGCGCAGCCGGCCACCGGATATTCGATCGAGCGGCGGATACGGATCTTGTCGTAGCCCGAAACAAGATTGCCCGGCGCGGCGGCGCGGATGCGCAGCACGAATTCGCCGGGCTCCATCGCCATATAGTCGATGCCGTCGCCGGTCGAACCGTCCTGCCGCGAATGGCCGATAAAGAAATCGCGCATCGAAACCGTGCGCGCGCCGTTCGGGCCGAGCAGGTCGATTGCGCCGTCGAACAGCAGCATCGCCGGCGCAAGATCGCCGGAATAGGTCGCGAAGCAGACGCCCTTCGACTTGGGCGCGACATGGCACATGTCGCCCAGTTCGGTCTTCAGGCAGTGGTCGTTGGCCTCGCGCCACCATTCGGACTGGTTGTAGTAGATGCAGCGGGTGTCGAGGCAGACGTTGCCGCCGACCGTGCCCATGTTGCGCTGGGTCGGCCCGGCGATGGAGCCGGCGGCCTGGGCGACCGCCGGATAGAGGCACCGGATTTCGGGATGTTCGGCCACTTCGTACAGGCGTACCGACGCGCCGATGACGAGGCCGTTTTCGCCGGCCTCGATGGACTTGAGATCGCCCAGGTCGTTGGTGTCGATCAGGACCGGCGGCGTCTCGATCTGCCGCCGGATGTTGACCAGCAGGTCGGTACCACCGCCGATCATCCGGCTTTCCGGATGGGCCTGCCGAGCGGCCAGCGCCTCCTCGACCGTGCGCGGACGGATGACCTCGAAACTGTGCAGCGCGTCCATCAGGCAGCCCTCTTTCCGGCGCCGAAGCGGGCGGCTTTTTCCAAGGACAGGAACACCTTGTCAGGCGTGATCGGCGTATCGGCGAAGCGGATGCCGGTGGCGTCGTGGATCGCGTTGGCGACCGCCGGGATGAAGCTGCTGAGCGAGCCTTCACCGGCTTCCTTGGCGCCGTAGGGGCCGTGGGGATCGTTCGATTCGACGATATGGGTATGGATCGGCGGCGAATCCTGGATCGTCGGGATCCGGTAGTCGAGCAGGTTGTTGGCGAGGTTCAGGCCGTTGTAGAAGCCGGTCTCCTCGCTCAGCGCCTGGCCCATGCCCATCCAGACCGAACCCTCGATCTGGCCCTCGACCGTCAGCCGGTTGAGCGCCTTGCCGCAATCGTGGGCGACCCAGACATCGTCCACGGTGACTTCGCCGGTCGTCTCGTCGACCGTCACTTCGACGGCCTGGGCGGCATAGGAGAAGCCCATCGTGCCGCCGATCGCGGCGCCGCGGTATTTCTTGCCGCCCCAGCTTTCGGGGATCGTGTTGTAGATGCCCTTGGTCGTGATCGTGCCGGTGTCGCGCAGCGCCTCCATCACGACTTCCTGGAACGGGATACCGGTATCCTGGCTGCCGGCGCGGTAATATTCGCCGAGCACCTCGACGTCTTCCGGATCGGCTTCCAGCTTGCGCGCCGCGGCCTCGACCAGGATCTTGCGGAGGTTTGTCGCCGCTTCGAGGGTCGCGTTACCGACATAGAAGGTGACGCGCGAGGAATAGGAGCCGTTGTCTTTCGGCGTCACCTCGCTGTCCGAGGCGATGACCCGGATGCGGTCGATCGGCAGGCCGAGCACGTCGGCTGTAATCTGGGCGACCAGGGTCGAGGATCCCTGGCCGATCTCGGCTGCGCCGGTCAGCACGGTGATCGCGCCGTCCCAGTCCAGCTTCAGGTTGACGGTCGCATGGGGCTCGCCGGTCCAGTTCACCGGCTTAGAGGCGCCGGAAATATAATGGGAGGCGGCGAAGCCGATGCCCTTCTTCTTGCCCGGCCCGGGATCGGGCAGGCCGTTGGCCCGCTTCTCCTTCCAGCCGCTCGCCCGCTCGACCCAGTCGATGCATTCGGGCAGGCCGTAGGAATTCACCATCAGGTCGTTCTGGGTGAAGGTCGGCGCTTCCAGATAGTTGCGGCGCCGCACCGCGATCGGGTCGAGGCCAAGCGTTTCCGCCATTTCGTCGAGCAGCGATTCAAACACGAAGCGCGTGTTGACGGTGCCATGGCCGCGGAAGGCGCCGCAGGGCGGCGTGTTGGTGAGCACCCGCCGGCCGATATAGCGGACATTCTGCAGGTCGTAGATCGCGTAGAGCAGTGAGCCGGCATAGAGGATTGTGACGATGCCGTAGCTCGAATGGGCGCCGCCGCGCTGGTCGTTCTCCAGCTCGACCCCGGTGATCCGGCCGTCCTTCGTCATGCCGATCTTGAGGCGCAGGTCGGTCTCCGGCCGGCCGCGATGGGTGATGAAGGTCTCCTCGCGGGTCGTCAGCAGGCGCACCGCGCCGCCGATCTTGCGGGCCAGCAGGGCGGCGATCAGTTCGGGCTGCAGGGTTTCCGTCCGGCAGCCGAAGCCGCCGCCGACGTGGGGCTTGATAACCCGGATGCGGCCTTGGTCCATGCCGGTCACCTTGGACAGCATGAGATGGACGTAGTAGGGCACCTGGGTCGAGCACTGGCAGGTCAGCCGGTCGCGCAGCGGATCGTAGGACACCAGCGCGCTGTGCATCTCCATCTGCGCCTGGCAGACCTCGGCGGCGTGGAACGTCCGCTCCATCACCAGGTCCGAACCGGTGAAGGCGTCCTCGACGTCGCCGAGCTCGAAGAACACGTCGCGCTCCAGGTTGCCCGGCCGGTGCTCGTGGAGGTCGACCGCGCCTTCGGCGTAGGCGTCCTTGCAGCGGTAGTAGGCCGGCAGTTCCTTGACCTTCAGCCTGATCTTCTTGAGCGCCGCCTTGGCGATGTGGATGTCGTCGGCCGCAACCGCGGCGACCGGCTCGCCCTTGTAACGCACCCGGTCGCGCGCCAGCGGGTATTCCCCGCGGGCGATCGGCAGCACGCCGAACGTCTTGTCGCAATCGGCCCCGGTGACGACGGCGCGTACGCCCGGCATCGCCTCGGCTTCGGAGGTATCGACTTCGAGAACCTCGGCATGGGCGTAGGGGCTGCGCAGGATCGCCGCCTCCAGAGCCTTGCCCTCCACGAAATCGGCCGTGTACCGGGCGGCGCCGGAGACCTTCTCCGGGCCGTCGACCATCGGGACATATTCGCCGATGGAGCGCACCGGCTCGGCGGCGGCGGTATCGACGGGCCTGACCTGTTCGTTCATCGCTCCGTCCCCCGGTTACGCCGCTTGTCCGGCCGCCCGGTCGGGCAGAGGCGGGTAGGGCGCCGGTTCCTCGCCGCGCCGGCGGGCGGCGGCATGGTGCACGGCGTCGAGAATCTTGATGTAGCCGGTGCAGCGGCAAATGTTGCTGCCCAGCGCCTCGCGGATATCGTCGTCGTCCGGCCGGTCGTTGCGGCGCAGCAGCGCCTCGGCCGCCATGACGAAACCCGGCGTGCAGGCGCCGCACTGCGCGCCCAGTTTCATGTGGAAGCCTTCCTGGACGTCCGACAGCCGGCCGTTGCGCGACAGGCTCTCGACGGTTTCGACCGCCTTGCCGGCGACCTGGCCGACCAGCGTCAGGCAGGAGAGCTGCGCGCGGCCGTCCACCAGCACCGTGCAGGCGCCGCATTCGCCGCCGTCGCAACCGGTCTTGGTGCCGGTCAGGCCCAGCCCCTCGCGCAGATAGTCGAGCAGCAGGGTATTGTCCGGCACGACGCCGTCATGCGCCCGGCCGTTCAGGGTGAAACTGACGATCCGTTTGGCCATCGTTCCGGCTCCTGTCGCCAATTTGTGTGGCAAGACAAATAGTCAGTAACACAAATAATTTGCAATCTCAATTATCTTTGCGCTCCCGGCCCGCTCCCGGCCCGCTCCCGGCGAAGGGACGCCGGGCCTGTGACGATATCGACATTGGGCCGGCCTTGCGCGCGGGATAAGCGGGTGCCGCCCAACGCAAGGAGAACCCATCATGGCCGATCACGGCGCCTTCTACTGGAACGAACTGCTCACCGGCGATGTCGGAAAATGCAAGGCGTTTTTCGCCGAGGTCTGCGGCTGGACCTATGACGATGTCCCGATGCCGAATTTCACGTACACGGTGGCCAAATCCGGCGACAAGATGGTTGCCGGCATCATGGACAAGGCGAAGACCGGCGCGCCGGACATGCCGAACCACTGGATGGCCTATATCGGCGTGGACGATGTCGATGCCGCCGCGGCAAAGGTCGCCGGCGCCGGCGGCGCGGTCCTGCAGGATGCCTTCGACGTTCCGAATGTCGGCCGCATCGCCATCGTCCAGGACCCCGGCGGCGCGGTGATCGGCCTGATGACCCCGTCGTAGGCGGAAAGGGCCGTTCCGGCAGGTTTGGCTGAGACAGGGCGCGCGACCGGCTCGTCCGTCGTTCCACGATCCCCGCGCCTTGATCCGGCCGGCGTTTCGGGCTTTGTTGCGGCGCTCCTGACTGCCCGAAAGAGGCCGCTGCCATGTCCGCCGGTTCCGCCGCCAGATCCGACCGTTTCGTCGAGACCGCCCGCCGCTTCGCCGCCGAGGCCGTCGCCCCCCACGCCGCCGCCTGGGAACGCGACCGGCGCGCGCCGCGCGAGGCGTTCGAGGCCGCGGCCGACGCCGGGCTGATGGGCCTGCTGGTGCCCGAGGAGTTGGGCGGGGCGGGCCTCGATCTCGCCGCGATGGCGCGCATCATGGAAGTGCTGGCCGCCGCCGACCTCGCCTTCGCCTTCAGCCTTGTGGTCCACAACAACCTGGCCGGCAATATCGCGCGCAACGGCGAGGCCCACCATCACGCGGCCCATCTGCCCGACCTGATCGCCGGGCGGCGCATCGGCGCCTTCCTGCTGACCGAGCCCCAGGGTGGCAGCGATGCCGCCAACGTGCTGACCACGGCGACGAGGACGGAAACCGGCTGGCGCATCGACGGCGAGAAGGCCTGGGTGACCAGCGGCTCCCACGCCGACCTGCTGAGCGTCTACGCCCAGACCGATCCGGCGGCGGGCCACCGGGGCGTTGCCTGTTTCCTCGCGGCGGCGGACGCGCCGGGGGTCGAGCGCCTGCCGGCCTATGCCATGCTGGGCAGCCACGCGCTGGGCGCCGGCGGCTTCCGCTTCGACGGTCTGGAACTTGACGAAGCGGCCCATTTCATTCCAGCCGGGCGCGGTTTCGCGGCGGCGATGCAGGGCATCGACCTGGCGCGGGTCAACGTCGCCTACAGCGCCTGCGGCATGCTGCGGTCCGGGCTCGACGCGGCGATCGCCTTCATCTCGCACCGTTCCCTGTTCGGTACGCGCAACACGGAAAAGCAGGGAATACAGTGGATACTGGCAGATGCCGCCAGCGAACTTGAAGCGGCCTCGGCGCTCGCCGCGAAGGCCGGCGCCGCGCTCGCCGCCGGCGATCCGGAGGGCCGGGTTCTGGCCGCCCACGCCAAGAAATACGCCACGCGGGTCGCGTTCGACCGCTTGAACGACTGCATGCAGGTCATGGGCGCCTGGGGCCTGACCCACGATCATCCGCTGGCCCGCCATTTGGCCGGCGCCAAGATCGCCCAATATCTCGACGGCGCCAACGAGATTCAGAATGTCGTGATCGCCCGCGCGCTGTTCGGGGGCAGGGGCTGAGCCCGTAAGACGGCAGGAAACGACGGCACGAAATTTCGCTTGACCGGCGGCGCGAATGGCGCGAGACGGGCGCCCCTTCAGTCCGTCAAGCGAACCGCCGCAATGTCAGGGATGGATGCGCCTTCGGACCGCGCCTGGCCGCCGACGCCCGATTTCGATACCTGGCCGGTCGAATTTCGGCCGGTCGAGGCCACCACGGACGGCCGGATCGTCACGATTGCCTGGGACGACGGCCGGGTCAGCCGCTATCACGCGATCTGGCTGCGCGACAACGCGGCCGAGCCGCAGACCCACAACCCGGTAACGCGCGAACAGGTCGGCCATCCGTGGGATCTGCCGGAATATCTCGCCGTATCGGCTGTAACCGTTGCGGAGAACGGCAGCGTCGAAGTGACATTTGCGCCAGAAGGCGTGACGGTGGCCTACCACCCCGGCTGGCTGCGCGCGCTGGACTATTCCAACGGCCCGCACGACGATCTCGGTGAAATCGCGCCGACCTGCTGGGACGCGCGAAGCCTTGATATCCCGCCGACATTCGACGGCCCGGACTGCCTGGAAGACGACGGGACGCTGCTGGCGGCGCTCAAATCCCTCATGGAATTCGGCATCGTGCGCCTGCGCCAGGTGCCGACCGACGAGACCGCGGTGCAACGGGTCGCCGAGCGCATCGGCACGATCCGCAATTCCAATTTCGGTTTCCTGTTCGACGTCAGGACCGCGCCGGTGGCATCGCGCAGAAGCGCGGATTCGAATGCCTACTTCGCAGGCGCCCTGGCGCCCCATACCGACCTGGCGACCCGGGAATACGAGCCCGGTCTGCAGCTGCTGCACTGTCTGGTCAACACGACACGGGGCGGCCGGGCGATCTATGTCGATGGCTTTGCGATCGCCGACCGTATCCGCAAAACCGATGCCGATCTGTGGCGGGCTATAACGCAAATCGAGTGGACCTTCACGAACCGCTCGCCCGTGACCGACTATCGCTGGCGCGCGCCGCTGGTCGTGCTGGACGGTGCCGGCAATCTCCGCGAAATCCGCGCCACGACCTTCCTGCGCGGGCCGCTCAACGTCGATTTTGCCGACGTGGAAGCGGCCTATGCCGGCCTGCGCGCGTTCCAGACTCTGGCCGCCGGCGACCGCTTTGCCGTGACCTTCGATTATGCGCCTGGCGACTTGGTCGCTTTTGACAATCGCCGCATCCTGCACGGTCGCACGGCCTTCGACGACGCCACCGGCGAGCGGGCGCTCAAGGGCTGCTACATGGAGCGGGAAGAGGTGCTGAGCCGGATCCGCGTGCTGCGGCGGGCGATACGCGCTACGAGCGCAGCTTGAAGCGCTGGATTTTTCCCGTGGCCGTCTTGGGCAGCACATCGACGAATTTCCACCAGCGTGGATACTTGTAGGGCGCGAGGTTCGACTTGACGTGGCTGTGCAGCTCTTCCTGTAAGGCCGCTGCGCCGTCGGTCACTCCCTCGGCACGGATGATCCAGGCCTCCGGCTTGATCAGGCCGGCGTCGTCCTTGCGCCCGACGATGGCGGCCTCCAGCACCTTGGGATGGCCGATCAGGCAGGCCTCGATCTCGACCGGCGAGGTCCAGATGCCGCCAACCTTCATCATGTCGTCCGACCGGCCCTCGCAAACGTAGAAGCCGTCGCCGTCGATCCGGTAGGTGTCGCCGGTATCGAGCCAGCCGCCGTCCTGCATGGTTGCGGCGGTCTTTTCCGGCAGGTTCCAGTAGCCGCGCGCCGTCGAACCGCCCCGGATCTGCAGGGCGCCGGCTTCTCCGGCGGCCAGCGGCGCGCCGTCCTCGCCGACGATGCGCGCCTCGTAGCCGGGCACCATGAGGCCGCTGGTGCCGGGTTTCTGCCTGTCGGGCCGGTTGGAGATGACAATGTGCAGCGCCTCGGTCGAGCCCATGCCATCCAGGATCGTCGCGCCGGTCTTCTCCCGCCAGCGCCGGAAAATGTCGGCCGGCAGGGCCTCGCCGGCCGAGACGCACCAGCGGACGCTTGCCGTGTCGCACACCGCACCGCCTTCGATTGCCGCCAGTTGTGCGGCATAGAGCGTCGGCACGCCGAAATAGAGAGTCGGGCGGAAGCGTTCGAAGATGTCGAAGGTCATCTGTGGCGTCGGCCGTTCGGCGGCCAGCACCGCCGTGGCGCCCAACCAGAGCGGGAAGGTCATGGCGTTGCCGAGCCCGTAGGCGAAAAACAGCTTGGCGGCGGAAAAGCAGATATCGTCCTCGCGCATGCCGAGCACGCCGATACCGTATTGCTGGCTGGTCACGACCATGTCGCGGTGCCGGTGGATCGCGCCTTTCGGGGACCCTGTCGAGCCGGAAGAGTAGAGCCAGAAACAGTCGTCTTCGGCTTCGTTCGGATACGGCTCAAGCCTGTCCGACGCCTCCGCCGCCAGAGCGGCGGCGCGATCCTGCGGCAGCAGGTGGGCCGGCGTGCGGGCCGCCTGCGCCAAGGCTTCGCGCACCGTAGCGTCGTATTCCGGCGACCAGACGATGGCGGCGGCGGCCGAATCGTCGATCATGTAGGTGTAGTCGCCGGACGTCAGCAACGTATTCAGCGGCACCGGCACGATGCCCGCCTTGATGGCGCCCCAGAACACGAAGAAAAACTCCGGGCAATCTTTCACCACCATGAGAACGCGCTCGCCGGTCCCGATGCCGAGCCCCTTCAGCGCATTGCCGTACCGGTTTACTGCGGCGGCGAGGCCGGCGTAGCTGACGTCTTGTCCGGTCGTCGTCAGGATGGCGGTCTTGGTACCGCGACCTTCGGCGAGGTGTCGGTCGATGAACGGCACGGCGGCGTTGAACGGCGTCGCAAATCGCAGAGCCGCGCCGTTGGCGGGGTCGGGGGTAACGGCGACCGTATGGGCAGTCATCGCGTGACTCCTGTTATGTGCCGCGCCGATCCCGCATCGTGTCGTTCGGGCCGCGCGCGTCGAATTGCACGGGGTCTTCGGATTATTCCGGCTTTAGCACAAGGCGGTCTGCCGAATCATCGCGCAACAAGGCGCGTTACCGATTCGCCCGCCCGCCGTTTCCGCCACTGCCATGGCCGCGCCGCATCCCGATCCCGTTCATCCGTCCGTCCGCCGCTGGCTCCTGCTGGTCGCAGCGATGATCTTCGCCATGGTCGTCCTCGGCGGGTTGACCCGGCTGACCGAATCCGGCCTGTCGATGACCGAGTGGCGGCCCCTGTTCGGCTGGCTGCCGCCGCTCGGCGACGCGGCCTGGCTGCGCCTGTTCGATCTCTATAAAGAAACGCCGCAATACCGGCAGGTCTTTCCCGGCCTGACCGTCGACGGGTTCAAGGCAATCTTCTGGCTGGAATACCTGCACCGGCTGTTCGGCCGGCTGATCGGCGTCGTCTTCCTGGCCGGTTTCGTCTATCTGCTGCTGCGCCGCCGCCTGCCGGGCCGGCTGATCCCGGCGCTGATCGCGCTGTTTGTCCTGGGCGGCCTGCAAGGCGCGCTGGGCTGGTACATGGTCGCGAGCGGCCTGGTCGACCGGCCCTCGGTCAGCCACTACCGGCTCGCCGCCCACCTGTCGCTCGCCATGATCCTCTATGCCTGGATTGTCTGGCTGATCGCCCGGATGGACCGGCCGCCAGCGGCTGCGGCCGGTTCGCCGGCAGGCGGCGGTTTGCTGGCGTTTGCCGTCTATAGCGCAATCGCGCTGACGATCCTGTACGGCGCCTTCGTCGCGGGCCTCGACGCGGGTCGGATCCACAACACGTTTCCGCTGATGGGCGGCGCGCTGGTGCCGGCGGACTATCTGCAGCCGGGCGGCGGACTTGCCGACTTGGTCGCCAATCCGGTCGCCGTCCAGTTCAACCACCGGGTCCTGGCGGTCCTGAGCGTCCTGCTCGTCCTCGCCCTGTGGCGGCGGACGCGCAGGCGGCGCGGCGCGGCGGAACGGCGGCAGGCCGGCTGGCTGCTCGCCGCCGCGCTCCTTCAGACGGCGCTCGGCATCGCGACGCTGCTCCTGTTCGCACCGGTCTGGCTGGCGTCCCTGCACCAGGCCGGAGCCATGCTGCTGGTGACGGCAGCCGTGCTGCACGCCGCCGCCCGGCATGCCGCCGTCCGGAATCCGTAGGGGAGGGTTTAAAAGGGGATTATATATAAAAGTGCCGGGCGAGACGGCCTTCAGAAAATCATCAAGGACACAAACCATACAATATTTAGAAAAAAAGTCTCAATAAACACCAAATATAGCGTTGACAATAGTGGAATATAC
>Ga0209754_1000214_pt1 | contig 90992 bp, 75 predicted proteins | sample MesohylBB_FD_187295 | JGI IMG/M metagenome (GOLD analysis project Ga0209754, IMG submission 187295) | Host-associated microbial community of the marine sponge Aplysina aerophoba from Gulf of Piran - sponge mesohyl, lysed by bead beating... | ecosystem: Host-associated > Porifera > Sponge >...
CCGCCCTGAAATCACCGGTCGCTCCCACAACGGCGTCCTCTGGTCGCCGTCATACGTCGCGGCTTCCTGTGGCGGCGCGCCTCTTTCAGTGATCGCCGATTACGTTACATCACAGCGGGAAGCGGCCAAGGGCCGCTCTCGCCTTCCTCCCCTCCCTCAAGGAAGCGGTATCCCGCGAGGTTTCCGATGAGAGGCCCGATTTCCACTCCCGCCTCCATGGCGGCGGGGCCCGTCACCCGGACAGTTCCATCCGTGTGCCCGGCCCGAAACACTCCGCGAATGTCTCCTTGAGTGTCACATCCACCTCGGGGATGGAGACCAGCACCCCGAGATCCTCGAGGCTGGTCACGCCCCCGTCCCGGACACCGCAGGGAACGATGCCCCCGAAGTGCTCGAGGTCCGGCGCCACGTTCAGAGACACTCCGTGCAGGGTGACCCAGCGCCGGATCCGGACCCCGATCGCAGCGATCTTGTCCTGGCGCGCCGGTGCGTTCCGGTCGGTTCGCCGCACCCAGATCCCGACCTGGCCCTGTGAACGGATACCGGTGACGTTGAACCGGGCAAGGGCCGTGATCACCCATTCCTCCAGCGAGTGCACGTAGCAGCGCACGTCGGGGCGACGTCGCGCAAGGTCCAGCATCACGTAGGCCACGCGCTGCCCCGGTCCGTGGTAGGTGTACTGCCCGCCACGCCCGGTGCGGTGGACCGGAAACCGTCCGGGCGACAGCAGGTCGCCCGACCGTGCACTGGTCCCAGCGGTGTACAGCGGCGGATGCTCGAGCAGCCACACGAGTTCCCGCGCGTGCTTCCACCTGATGTCATGCGCGCGATGCTCCATGTCCCGGACGGCTTCAGCGTAGTCGACCGGGCGGTCGGAGAATCGCCACTCGATGACGTCGTCAGGGCTGCGGCAGCCTGGCATCAGCGGTCGCCTGCTTGATTGTCCCGTCCGGATTTGCTAATTCCCCGCAACCTCCGGGGGGTCGGGGACCCGGCCGGGAGAATAGTGCGGTCGTGGCGGAATTGGTAGACGCGCAGCGTTGAGGTCGCTGTCCGGGAAACCGGGTGGAAGTTCGAGTCTTCTCGACCGCACCATGCCCCGCCCGGTTGCGGCACCGGGCCGGGCACATGTCCATCACCAGGCAAAGACGATCAGGACCGGCTTGACCACCCGCGCGGGTGCGCGACAGCAGGGTGCGCAAACCGGGAGGCGGAACAGCCATGGCGAGCGACGGAACCCGGGAGCGGGATCGTTCACGTCGCGGTTCGGCCGCAGCACACAAGACCTTGACCCGTCTGCGCCGGGAACGGCGGCGGCGCAAGAAACTCGAGCGCCAGGTCAGGGAGCTGCGGCGCGAGGTCGCGCATCGCGAACCGAAGGCACGCGCCAGGCTCTATGGGCTTACGCCGGAACTCGAGGAAGCGGTCGCACGCGCCATCGCCGAACGCAGGGGCAGGCGGCTCTATCGGCTGGTCCGGCCGCTTCATCCGGCCGACTTTGCCGATCTCATCGAACGCCATTCCGGAGAGGACCGCAGGCTGCTGGTCACCATCGTCGGCCGTTACTTCGATCCCGACATCCTGAGTGAACTCGACGAGACGGTACGAGAGAGCGTGATCGGGCACCTCGACGACGAGGTGCTGGCGAACTCGGTCGTCGCACTGGCATCGGACGACGCGGTGGACGTCATCGGTGAACTCGACCGTGAGGACCGGCAACTGGTTCTCGGCGCGTTTCCGGAGAACGAACGCCTCCTGCTCGAACAGGGACTTGCCTACGACGACGATTCCGCCGGCCGCCTCATGCAGCGGGAACACGTGTCGGTCCCGCTGGAATGGACGGTCGGGCAAACCATCGACTTCCTGCGAACCGGGGGGGACCTGCCGGAAGACTTCTACGACCTGTTCGTCGTGGACGACGACGGCCGCCCGCTTGGCAGGCTGGCCCTCAGTCACCTGCTGCGTTCCAAACGGCCGGTCCTCGTTGCCGACATCATGGACCCGACCCTGCACATGATACCCGTCGACACCGACCAGGAGGAAATCGCATTGCTGTTCCGGCAGTACGGGCTTGTCTCCGCACCGGTGATCCATCCGGACGGAAGTCTTGCCGGCATGATCACTGTCGATGACGTGGTCGAGGTGATCGACGAGGAAGCGGAAGAGGACCTGATGCGCCTTGGCGGCGTGGTGGAGGATGATCTGCACGGCGGGTTGCTGGACACCTCGCGCTCGCGGTTTTCCTGGCTGGCGATCAACCTGTGCACCGCAATCCTCGCCTCGATCGTGATCGGACTGTTCGAGTCCAGCATCGAGAAGATGGTGGCGCTGGCGGTCCTGATGCCGATTGTCGCGTCGATGGGCGGAAACGCCGGCACCCAGTCACTGACCGTCGCGGTCCGCGCGCTCGCCATGCGCGAACTCACCCCAACCAACGCGACGAAGTTCATCGTCAAGGAAACCGCCGTCGGCTCGCTCAACGGGCTCGCCTTTGCCGTGATCGCCGGCACCGTCAGCTGGTTCTGGTTCGGCGACGAGCGCATCGCGCTCATCCTTGGCGCCGCCATGATCGTGAACCTGCTGGTGGCCGGGGTGATGGGCGCGCTGATCCCGATCGGTCTCGACCGGTTCCGGCTCGACCCGGCTATCGCCTCGACGGTGTTCCTCACCACCGTCACCGACGTCGTGGGGTTCGTGAGCTTTCTCGGGCTTGCGGCCTTGTTCCTGCTGTAGCGCCCGGCATGTGCGCGCTGGCGCCGGGACCATCGCGCCGATAGGCTCTGCGCCTGATACCGGGACAGCCCGCAACCCAGGAGCGCGTGCGCAATGGCCAGGAACCTCGCCGTCGATCTCTACAGTGACACCCAGACCCGGCCGTCACCGGCAATGCGGGCGGCGATGGCCGGCGCCGAAGTCGGTGACGAACAGCGCGACGAGGATCCGACCGTGCTCGAGCTCTGCCACATGGTCGCGGACCTGCTGGGAAAGGAGGCGGCCCTGTTCCTGCCGTCCGGGACCATGTGCAACGAGATCGCCTATCGCACCCACACGTCACCGGGCGACGAGATCATCCTGCACGCCTGGAGCCACGCCATGCATTTCGAGACCGGAGCTCCCGCCGCGCTCTCGGGCGTCATGCTGCGCACCGTTGACGGTGCGCGCGGCATGTTCGGTGCCGAACAGATCCGCGGCGCCATTCGCAGGGTCGGCAACCACCAGCAGCGTTCCCGGCTGCTCTCGGTCGAGAACACCACCAACCTCGGCGGCGGTGCGGTGTGGGACCTCGATGACCTGGCCGCGGTGACGGCTGCCGCGCGTGCCGCCGGTCTCGCGACCCACATGGACGGCGCGCGGCTGATGAACGCCGTCGTTGCCAGCGGTCAGTCGGCGTCCGCCTTCGCCCGAGACTTCGACTCGGTGTGGATCGACATGAGCAAGGGTCTCGGCGCGCCCGTGGGCGCCGTGCTGGCGGGCTCGACGGAGTTCATCGCCGAGGCCCGTCGACACAAGCACCAGTTCGGCGGCGCCATGCGACAGGCGGGGATCATCGCGGCCGGCGGCGTCTACGCGCTGCGTCACAATGTCGAGCGCCTGGCCGAGGACCATGACAACGCCCGTCGCCTGGCCGAGGGGATCAGCAAGGTGCCCGGCGTGCATGTCGACCTGTCCGCGGTCGAGACCAACATGGTGTATTTCGATGTCGACGTGGAGGCTGAACGGCTCTCCGGGGCACTGCTCGGACACGGGGTGCGGATCGGACCGATGGGGCCGAACCGGTTGCGCGCCGTGACCCATCTCGACGTCGACGCGAACGGCATTGCGACCGCCGTCAATGCGGTCGGCGAGGCGATGCGGTCGCTGCGCTCCGGTGACTGACCGGGCACGGGCATGACCCCTGAAGCCATCGGCCGGTTTCATCCCCGCGCAGGCCGGTTTCCAGCCGGAACCGGGAATTCCGTGCGGCCGTTCCGGGCGCGCGCCAATCAGGCCCCGACGGCGCAGGCCATACGGCGGGGGTCGGCACCGCCGCCCAGTGTTCCCCGCTCCCGGTCGGCGTCGATCATGCAGACCGACCCGGCCAGCCATATGTGATCCGGCCACCACTCGATACCGTGCCCGCGGCGCGCGAGGTCATCGCCAACACCCCTGCCAAGGGCGGATTCAAGCTTCAGCAGGCCGGGGTAGTAGGCGTGCGGTTCGAAGGAGGAGGGAAAGCTGTAACTGGCGTACCGGGGAGCGGTGACAGCCTCCTGGGCGGACATGCCGTGGACCACGAGGTTCATCAGGCACTGTGACATCGCCTGGGTCTGCACGTCGCCGCCGGGAGTGCCGAAAGGCACGAAGCGCGTTCCCCCGTCAAGGATGGCGAGCGCCGGGTTCGGGGTCAGGCGCGGCCGCTTGCCGGGTGCGAGCGCCGATGCGTGGGCCGGGTCCGTCCACGACTGGCACCCTCGCGACGAGATCGCGAGGCCGACGCCAGGCGCCACCGTGCCGCCGTAGGCCCCGTCGGACGGTGTTGCCGAGAAGACGTTGCCGTCCTCGTCAACGACGCAGATGTAGGAGGTGTCAAGCGGGGCCGACGGCTGCTCCCGGGTCGGGACGGGAGCCGCGGCAAGCGGGCGGTGCGGTCCGGCGTCACCGGGTGGCGGCATTTCCGGCATGGCGCGGGCCATGTCGATCTGGGCCCGACGCAGGTCGGCGTAGGCATCGGACAGCAGTGTCGCGATCGGCACGTCAACAAAGCGCGGATCACCCAGCCAGGCGTCCCGGTCCGCCATGGTCAGCTTGACCGCCTCCACCGCAACATGGACCGCGTCGGCCGAGTTGTGGCCCAGCTTCACGAGATCGTATCCGGCAAGGATGTTCAGAACCTCGATCAGTGCGGGACCCTGGCACCATGGCCCGCAGGCAAAGACCTCGGCGTCGCCGAACCGGCCGCGTACCGGCTCCTCGATCCCGACGCGGAAACCGGCGAGGTCCTCGCGCGTCATCCATCCGCCTTCGGCTTCCTGCCATTCGACGATGCGCCGCGCGATATCGCCCCTGTAGAAGGCGTCGCGCGCGCGAGCCAGTCCGGCCGGTCGCCCACCGTGGCGGGCCGCGGCCGTTTCCTCGTCCGCCATGAACTGCAGCGTTTCGGCCGCCTGTTCCTGGATGAACAGCTCCCCGGTGCGCGGTAATCGCCCGCCCGGCAGGAAGATCGCCGCGGTATCGGGCGCGGCGCGGAACTCGCCTTCGTGATCGGCGATGATCCGTTCCATCAACGGGTACATCGGAAAGCCGTGCCTCGCGTAGCGAATGGCTGGTGCGGCAACCTCGCCGAAACTCATCCGGCCCCACAGTTCCAGGGCCGTGATCCAGGCATCCGGCGCGCCCGGTACCACGGTCCTGAGCACGCCGTTCGGTATCGCGCCCCCGTGCTCGCGCCGGAAATGCCCGATGTCGGCCGCCTTCGGCCACCAGCCGAGACCCGAAATCGTGGTCACCGTCCCGGAGCCGGCATGGTAGACCATGATCGGGGCCACGCCCGCGACACTGACGAGGTCGCTCTCCAGGATCCCGAGCGCCAGTCCGCCGGCAACGCCGGCATCGATCGCGTTTCCACCCGCTTCCAGCACCGAGAACGCGGCGCTCGCGGCGAGCTGGTGGCCGGCCACGGCCATGTGCCGCGTCCCGACCATCCCGGCCTGTCCGACTGTCATTGATGATGGTCTCCCGTTCCGCCTTCCCCGCAGGGACCGCACAAGGCTGTTGGCGGCATGATGCGCGAGAGTACGGGGTAAGGCGAGGGCCGCGAGCGGCAGGAACGTCGTCATGGCCCACATCTTCGGCCGTTCGGGCGCGACGTCACCGCGCGCACCTGTGCCGTGCCCGGCGTGGAGCCGGCGCATCCCACGGGGAGTTGCGCGCGGCGCACCGCAGGCCGGTGCGTACCGGCCATCCCGACCGCTGAGGGCAGGCAGGTCGAGGTTTCCGCATGTTTCGGGCAGGCCGAGCCCGGCCCGCCCGCGGTCGTCGAGGGTGCAGCCGCGCACCCGATGGTCATGCACGCGCAGGGTGTCGGACCGGCCCATCACCACGATCTGCCTGCCTGTGCCGACGGGCTGGCGCAAGGGCGTCACGTGGGGCACCGCCGACCAGGGTCCGGCCCCGCACTTCCCGTTCCCGGCAGGACCGCCGGTCGGCATGCCGAGGTCAGGGGAAGCGCACCTTGGCGGACGGGAGAGGTCGGATTGCAAGTCATGGCGCTACGGTTGCGTATCGGCTACCCTGCGCGCTTGCGCATTCAGCCGGAGCAGTCGTCATGCCGGACACCTTCCTGTCCAATTCCCAGATCGTGAGCGCCTACCGGGAGAAGACACCCGGGTCCGGAACCCTGGCCGCCGAGGCGGCCGAACTGCTGCCCAGCGGCATCGCGCATGATTCGCGCTACCTGAAGCCGTATGCTCTCTACATCGAGAAGGCGGCTGGCCCGCACAAGTGGGACGTCGACGGCAACCGGTATGTCGACTACTTCGGCGGACACGGCGCGCTGCTGCTCGGACACTGCCATCCCGAGGTCACCTCGGCGGTCAACGACGCGATGGCGGCGGGCACCCAGTTCGGCGCCAACCATCCCCGCGAGGTCGCCTGGGCACAGCAGGTGATCAGGATGGTTCCGTCGGCGGAGCGGATCCGGTTTACCTCGTCGGGCACCGAGGCCACATTGATGGCGCTACGGCTCGCCCGGGCCCATACCGGGCGCAACAAGGTCATCCGGTTTCGTACCCATTTTCACGGCTGGCACGACCACATGACCGCCGGTTTCTCGAGCCACTTCGACGGTTCCGCGACGGTAGGGGTGCTCGAACCGGTCGCGAAACACATCGTGCTCGCGTCTCCCCAGGACCTCGACGACGTTCGCTCGATCCTGGAGAACGATGACGACATCGCGGCGGTGATCTGCGAGCCGACCGGCGCCTCGTTCGGCATGGTGCCGATGGATGCGGCGTTTACTTCCGGCCTGCGGGAGCTGACCGCGCGCCACGGCGCACTGCTGATCTTCGACGAGGTGGTCACCGGGTTCCGCTGCAGCCCCGGCGGCGCCCAGCAGGCGTACGATGTGACGCCTGATCTGAGCACCATGGCGAAAATCCTTGCCGGTGGTCTGCCTGGCGGCGGCGTTGCCGGTCGCAGGGAGATCCTCGATCACCTGGATTTCGACCGCTCGGCGGAGGCCGGCCGCGAGAAGATCGATCACCCGGGAACCTTCAATGCCAACCCGGTCTCGGCCACCGCCGGACTCGCCGCGCTCAGGATCATCGAGGCCGGCGACGCCTGCGAGAAGGCGAATGCGTCCGCAGCCTGGTTGCGTGAACGCTTCAACGAGATCCTGGCCGAGGAGAACGTTGCCTGGGCCGCCTACGGGACCTTTTCCGGCGTCCATCTCTACATGAATCTCGATCGGGACCCGGTCACGCCCGGGAACATCGATCCGGCCCTGATCCCCTACGAGAAGCTGAAGAAGCGGAACAGGCAGCAGGTCATGAAGCTGAGGCTCGCCATGGCGGTCAACGGTGTCGACCTGTCGAATGCGCCGGGCTGCCTGCTTTCGGCAACCCATACCCGCGACGACCTCGAACTGACCGCCGACGCGTTCCGGGAATCGCTGCGGATGTTGCGCCGCGACGGAGAGCTCTGAGCCGGTCAGACCCCGCGAAACTCCGGGACGCGGCGCTCGGCCATCGCGCGTACCCCTTCGCGAAAGTCCTCGGTCTCGCGCAACCGGTTCTGGATCACGAGTTCGTGATCGGTTGTCTCGCGTACGCGGTCCGCAAGGCCGGCGCGCATTGTGGCCCGGGTCTCGACCACGCCCAGCGGCGAGTTCTCCGCGATTTCGGCTGCCAGCGCCTGCGCGGTGGAACGGACCTCGGCCAGTGGCGCCAGCACATCGGCCAGTCCCCACTCGACCGCTTCCTCGCCCTTGATCCGGCGGCTGGTGTAGAACATCAGGCAGGCCCGCTGCTGGCCGATCAGTCCCGGCAGGGTGTGGGTCAGGCCGAACCCGGGATGAAACCCGAGCCGGGTGAAGTTGGCGGAGAACCGTGCCTCCGGCGCCGCCACCCGGAAGTCGGGAACCAGCGCCAGGCCGAGACCGCCGCCGATCGCCGCCCCCTGGATCGCTCCGACAATGGGCGTTCTTGCCCCGAACAGCCGGACCGCCTCGAGGTAGAGATGCGGTGCGCGGACCCCGTCGCCGTTTTCGGACCGGCTCGACGAACTCGATCCGTCGGAACCGAAGTTCGCCCCCGCACAGAACGACTTGCCGGCGGAGCACAGCACCGCGCACCGCAGCAGCGGATCACCGTCGATGATGTCCATCGCATCCGCGATCTGCTGGATCAGGGCGTAGTCGAAGAAATTGTGGGGCGGTCGCTGGATCTCGATGGTTGCGACATGACCCTCGGTGGTCACGCCGATGTCGGCAAACCCGGGAAACGCTGTCATCTGTACCCTCCGCAAAACTCCCTGCGTCGACTTCATCGAGTGACCATCAGGGCGTCGACGATCGATACTCCCGAACCCGGCGGGTGGACAAGCACCGGGTTGAGGTCCACTTCGGCGAGGTAATCCCCGACCGCGACCGCGAAACGCCCGAGTTCGCACAAGAGCGCGCACAGGGCATCGAGGTCATGCCGGGACGGATCCAGCACTGCGGCTCCCCTGAGCCGGTCGAGGGATGCGGCAGCGTCCGACATGTCGAGCGGAGCGGCGGCAAGCGCCACGTCCCGGCCGGTCTCGACCGCGGTTCCGCCGAAACCCACCAGCACCATCGGCCCGAACCCGGACCTGTTCTCGATCCCGAGGATCATCTCGAGCCCCGGCCGCGCCATCGGCTGGACCAGGATGCCCTGGATGCGGGCGTCCGGATGACGCTGCGAGACCTGGTCGAAGATTGTCCCGAAGCCCGCCCGCACATCTTCGGGTGTCCGGCAGCCGAGAACCACGCCGCCGGCAGCCGACTTGTGCGGGATGTCGGGAGACTGGACCTTGAGCGCGACGGGTCCCCCGATGAGACCGGCGGCACGCGCGGCCTCATCAGCATCGGCGGCGAGCCGGCCCGGCTCGAACGAAAAACCGGCTTTGGAGAGGATCGACATCGCCTCGACCTCCGGAACCACCCGCGGTGCGCCGGCCAGGGCGGAGACCACCGCCGGGGCCACCGGCCGGCAGGAGCCGGCGGGAGCGGCGAGCGCCCGGTGCCGGGCCCGCGCGTGGATCTCGAGCGCCGCGATCGCGGCAGGGGCGTTGCGCATCTCGGTGACAAGCGGCACTCCCGCCCGCGCCAGCGTTCGCGCGGCATCGGGATGCGGCAGGGTATAGCTCCAGGCGATCACCGGCTTGGTGGTCTCTGCCGCAAACCCGGCGAGCGCATCGGCTTCCGAGACCAGCGAGTGGGGATTGCGGGCCGAGGTTATCAGCAGGATCGCATCGACGCGCGCGGATGCGGCAATCATCCGGGCGATACGGGCATACCCGAGTTGCCGGATCACCCCCGCGGTCCCGTCCACCGGGTTCTGGGAGGTGCCGTAGGGCGGCAGGTGGACGTCGATCCGCGCCCGTGTCTCGTCATCGAGCACGGGTACTTCCAGGCCGGCGTCGACGCAGGCGTCGGCAAGCCAGCCGCCGGCGCCCCCGGAACCAGTGAAGATTGCCACGTTCCGGCCCGCGGGCGGCCTGTTGCCGAAGGCGGCAAAGCCGGCGGCGATGTCAAGCATCTGGTCGAGATCTCGTCCCTCGATCACGCCGTGGCGGCGGAACATGGCCTGGTAGATTTCATGTGAACCGGCAAGCGAGGCGGTGTGTGACGCCGCCGCCCGGGCCGCCGCCTCCGACCGGCCGATCTTGGCGACGATCAGCGGCTTGCCCGCGCGCAATGCCCGCGCCGCGACTGACGCGAGGCGCGACGGGGTCTTCACGTCCTCCATGAACAACAGGAAGATGTCGGCACCGTCGGTGTCAACGAGGTACTCCACCACATCGAGGCTCTCGAGGCAGGCCTCGTTGCCCGTGGTCACGACGTGACTGAACCGCAGGCCCTTTCTCCGGCCGCGATCAAAATACGCGAACCCCATGCCGCCGCTCTGGGCCACGGCCGCGATCCGGCCCGGCGGTCCGGCGTCAGGCACCAGGACCAGCCCGTCACCGTCCAGCGCCGGGCTGAAGGTGGCCGCGAGTCCAAGCTCGAACACCGCCAGCCCCTCGGAGTTCGGTCCGGCGACGATGAGGCCGGTCCGTTCGCTGATCTCCCGGATTTCGCCCTGCAGGTCACGGCCTTCATCGGACGGCTCCTCGGCGAATCCCGAGGCGAGGACGAGTGCCGCCCGCACTCCGGCAGCGGCACAGTCGCGCAACACGCCCGGCACGTGTGCCGCGGGAATGACGATGACGGCGAGATCGACCGGGCCGGGCACATCGGCAATGGTCGCGAATGCCGCGCGCCCCATGATGGTGTCGTGCGAACGGCTGACCGGGTACAGCTGGCCGGCAAATTCGTGCCGCGCAAGGATGTGCATGATCCGCCCGCGCAGGGTGCCGGTATCGGGCGAGGCACCGATCAGCGCCACGGACCGCGGCGAGAGCAGCGCGGACAGGTCGGGCACGGATCCGCTCCCGGTCAGCGCAGGCCAAGTCCGCGGGCGATGATCCCCCGCAGCACTTCCGTCGTTCCGCCCTGGATGGTGAGCTTGGGCGCGATGACGGTGGCAAATTCCAGCAACTCGTCGAAGGTGGCGCGGTTGCCCGGAGCCACGTCGACAAAGGCGGCCATGTCCCGGGCCCGGGCCGGGAGCGCCTGTTCCCAGACAGTGCCCAGGTCCTTCACGATCGACCCCTCCAGGACCGGTTCCTTGCCGGCCTCCAGCATGCCGGCGACCGAGACCGACATCCGCCGCAGCGCGTGCAGCTGTGCGACCAGTCGCCCGATGCCCTCGGCGCCACGCGTATCGGGATCGCCGCCCAGCACGCGGACCAGTTCGGGCAGGACGTAGAAGGTCTCGAGGAACCGTTCCGGTCCGCTGCGCTCGTAGGCAAGTTCGCTTGTCGCCTGCTTCCAGGCGCCGTCGACCTCGCCGAGCACGTGGTCATCGGGGATGAACAGATCGTCGAAGACCACCTCGTTGAACTCGTGCCGGCCGGCCATGTCGTGCACCGGGTTGATGGCGATCCCGGGTCGCGACAGGTCGACCAGGAACTGCGTAAGACCGTGCCTCCGGTTCTCCGCCGTGGACGGCGAGGTCCGGAACAGTCCGATCATGTAATCGGCATTGTGCGCGTTCGATGTCCACAGCTTGGTGCCGGAGATCAGGTATCCGCCGCCCGCGGGTGTTGCCCTGGTGCTGGCCGCGAACAGGTCCGAGCCCGAATTGGGCTCGCTCATCCCGATGCAGAAGCAGCATTCGCCCCGGGTGATCCGCGGCAGCACGTCGCTCTTGACGTGCTCGGGCGCGTACTTGAGCAGGACCGGTCCACTCTGCCGGTCGGCGGTGAAATGAGCCCCGGTCGGAGCATTGGCCACCCTGAACTCCTCGGTGACCACGTAGCGTTCGAGAAAGCTGCGCTCGCCGCCACCGTACCGCTTCGGCCAGGTCATGCCGATCCAGCCGCGGGCTCCGACGCGGCGCGAGAAGGCGCGATCAAAGCCGCTGCGCATCACCGATGCCGCAGGGTCGAAGCCGCCATTGGCGATCTCCCCGGCGAGGAAGGCGCGGACCTCGAGACGGAGTTCCTCGGCCTCGGCGGGCAGTCGGAGCTGGTCGAACTGGATTGCGTGGGACATGGTTGTCTTTCTGGCCTGACGTTACCGCGAGGCGAGCAGGGGCCACAGGTCGTCGGCGCCGTTGGCGGCCACGAACCTGCCGAGCCGGACCGCCCACTCGCTCTCGCTACCGAAGTCGTCGCGCCAGGCCCACAGGCGCCGGGTGAAGCGGTGCAGGACGTGTTCCTCGGTAAACCCGATGGCCCCGTGCACTTGGTGCGCGATCGCGGCCCCGGCGCCCGCCGCCTCGCCGGCCCGGATCTTGGCCGACGCTACCTCGAGAAACAGGGCGTCATCGCCGCCGGTTCCGGTGGCAACGGTGTCGGCCGCCGAACCGGCCGCAGCCACAGCGGCCGCGGTCTCTCCGGCCAGTCGCGCCAGGTTGTGCTGGACCGCCTGGAACCGGGCGATCGGGCGCTCGAAGGCGACCCGCTCGCGCGCGTAGTCGCCTGCGAGTGCGAGGACGGACTCGAGCGCTCCGCCAATCTGGACCGCGCGGACGGTTGCGCCCATCAGCGCCAGGCAATCCGCATCCGGGCCGGAGCCGAGCGGCGCCAGTTCGACCGGTCTTGCGCCGTCGAGTTCCACCAGGTCACGGCCATCGTCCCTGAAACCCGGACTGGTCCGGATCGTGCACGCGGAACGGTCAACCCGGGCGACGGTCGCCGCACCGTCGCGATCGGCGAGAACCACCAGGGTATCCGCCGCGGCGGCGAACGGGATCGCGGCGGCCTTTCCGCCAAGGGTGCCGTCACCGCGCACCGTGACGGTGTCGCGAAGCCGTGACGGCGCCACCGTCATGGGGCCGGACGGGCACGACAACCCCGCCTGTGCCAGCAGCCAGCCGGCAAGCAGGGTTTCCGCAAGCGGCACCGGCACGGCGAACCGGCCCGAAACCGCGAGGACCTCGAACCCGTCGCCAAGCCCGGCACCGGCGCCGCCGTGCTCCTCCGGTACCCAGGCAAGCGTGAGCCCCGATTGCTCGATCGCCTCCCACAGCGTCTCCTTCCACTGCCCGTCGCGGGCGGCATTGACCGTGCGGGGATCGCACAGGTCCTCGAAGATGCGTGTGGTGGTATCGAGCAGCAGCGAATCTGGCATCACGTTTCCCGGGGCCTGGCACGGCCGCAAACATAGTCCGCGTCCCGCACACCTTCCATCACGTCGACGATATGTGACGCCTCAGCGCCGGCCGGCAAACGGCGTGCGCGGATCCTGGCCGAGCAGGCGCAGGCGGAGGAAATTCAGCAGGCTGATCACGCCATACTCGCGGACCCGGGTCCTGTCGCCCGGCAGGTGCGTCGTCTGGAACTCGATACGCCCGCCCAGTGCGAGACCGAGGTGAACCGTGCCGACCTGCTGTCCCTCCTGTTCCGTCGGACCGGCGACCCCGGTGGTCGAGATCCCGACATCGGCTCCGAGCTGCCGGCGAACGCCCTCGGCCATGGCGCGGGCGGCATCGGGCGTGACCACCGGGCCCTCGGGGACACCGAGCAGGTCGAACTTGACCTCGCTGGCGTAGGAGACCACTCCGCCGCGAAGCACGTCGCTCGCTCCCGGAACCGAGGTCAGCCTGGCGGCGACCATTCCACCTGTCACCGACTCGGCCACGGCGAGGGTGAGACCCCGCTCGCGCAGCAGGTCGAGCACCACCGATTCCATGGTCTCGTCGTCGGTCCCGAACACGTACCGGCCGATGATGGCCCGGACCGCCTCCTCCTCGGCGGCCAGCACCCGGGCCGCCTCATCCCCGGTCCTCTCCTTGACCGTGATTCTGACCTTCAGTCCCTCGATGCCGCTCGCCTGGAACGCAATCGTCGCATGGCCGGCCTGGTCCAGGTGCGCCATGCGCTCGGTCAGCATCTCGTCCAGCCCGGATTCGGTCTGGCCCCAGGTCCTGAGAACGCGGCTCCTGATGACCGCGGTCATACCGGCACGACGCTGCAGGTCCGCCAGGACACTTTCCGACAGCATCATGCGCATCTCGAAGGGAACGCCGGGCACGGCGTAGATCACCTTGTCACCCACCGGACAGATCAGTCCGGGCGCGGTTCCGGGCATCTGCGGAATCGCGCTGGCACCGACCGGGATGTCCGCCTGGCGCAGGTTGTTCTCGCTCATGAACCGGCCGCGGGATTCGAACCGGTGCCTGATGCGCCCGGCGATCTCCTCGTCGCGGACCAGCGCGACCCCCATGACGTCGGCGATGACCTCACGGGTGATGTCGTCCTGGGTCGGTCCGAGTCCGCCGGAGACGATCACCGCGTCGGCCCGCCCGAGCGCGCCGCGGATGGTGTCATGCATGCGCTGGCGGTTATCGCCGATGGTGATGTGGTAGTGACAGTCGATCCCGGCAAGCGCCAGCTGCTCGCCGATCCAGGCCGCATTCGAGTTGACGATCTGGCCGAGCAGCAGTTCGGTGCCGATCGCGATGAATTCGCAGCGCATGGCGTGGTCTCCGGTTACGCGGACGGGGGAGGGGTCAGGGCAGGCCGGCGCCCGGGACTTCGACCCGCGTGAACTCGATACGGCCGGAACGGGCCCGGGCGATCTCGGGCCCCGAACCGGTACAGGTGCACAGGTACAGCGTGCGGCGATCATCACCGCCCAGCATGCAGGCGTAGGGCGCGCGCCCTTCGAGCCGGATCCGCTCGGCAACGGTGCCGCCGTCCCGGAACCGGACAACCTCGCTGTTGTGCGGGTCCGCCACCCAGACCGCACCCTCGGCATCGAGACAGATCCCGTCGGGGTACATCGTCGCGGTTTCGGCGAAGATCCGGCGGTTGACGAGCGTGGCGCCGTCGCAGATTCCGAAGACGCAGAGCCGCCGTGCCCTGGTCTCCGCGACGATGAGGGTCCGTCCGTCGGGAGTGATCGCGCAGCCGTTCGGAAACCACAGGCCGCGGGCCGCGATGTGACAGGACCCGTCCGGATCAACCCGCACCAGCGTCGTGCTCCGCGGCTGCTCGCCCTCGTGGCGGTTGAAACCGAAATTCCCGACCCAGGCCCGGCCGGCCGCGTCGACCACCATGTCGTTGCACCAGTACCGGGCGTGGCCGGAAAGATCGGCGTACGGGTGCAGGGCACCGCCCGAAAGGCGCAGCAGAGCCTGGTCGCGCATCGAGACCACGAGCAGGCTGCCGTCCGGCAGCCAGCCCAGACCGGACGGCTGCTGCGCGACCTCACACACGGTCTCGGCCTCGCCCTCCGGGTCGACGGCGATGACCCGGTGCGAATAGAAGTCCGAGAACCACAGGCGTCCCTGGTGCCAGCGGGGTCCCTCGGGGAAGGTGAGCCCGTCCATCAGGGTCTCGAGCCCGCTCATGGCCGGCCCGCCCCCGGAACCTCGACCCGCATCGTCTCGATGCGGCCGGTCGGGTTGCCCACCCGGTCACTGTTGCGCCAGATGTTCGTGCAGATGAACAGGGTGCGCCGATCGGCACCGCCGAGCGCCACCGCGTAGGCGCCGCGCTCGCCGGTCGAATACCGCTCGGCAACCGCCCCGCCGTTCCGGATCCGCAACACTTCCTTGTTCACGGGATCGGCGATCCACACGGCACCCTCCGCATCCATGCAGATGCCGTCCGGCACCCAGGTGTATCCGCCGTCCGCCCAGCTGCGCCGCGCCACGAGCTCGCCCCCGGCTGTGATGTCGAAGGCGGTGAGACGCCGACCCCAGGATTCGGCCACCACGAGTGTCGAGCCGTCGGGCGTGATCGCAATCCCGTTCGGAAAGAACAGGTCGTCCGCCGCCACCGCCGCCGTCCCGTCCGGGTCGACCCGGACCAGGGTGGTGGTCCGCGGCTCCTCGCCCGACCTGTAGTCGAACCCGAAATTCCCCACCCATGCCCGGCCGGCCTCGTCCACCGTCATGTCGTTGCACCAGAACCGGGCAAGTCCGGACAGGTCGGCGTGCAGTACCAGGCCGCCGGGATCGAGCCGCAGCACCGTGCTGTCGGTCATGGACACCACCAGCAGGCGCCCGTCCGGGAGCCAGCCAAGACCGGAAGGCTGGTTCGCGACCTCGCACACGGTCTCCGTCGCACCGTCGCAATCCGCGGCGATCACCCGGTGCGAGTAGAAATCGGAGAACCACAGGCGCCCCTGGTGCCAGCGCGGTCCCTCCGGGAAGGTGAGTCCGTCGATCAGGATCTCGGGTCGTGGCATCGGCATGCGGCGTCAGTCGGGGAGGGGGAAGCGCTCGAGCACCGACGCGTAGTGTGGCTCGTTGTCGATTTCGAGCGTTGCAAGGACCCGGACCACCGCGCAGTAGAATGCGATGGCAACCACCAGGTCGACGAGGTGTTCATGCGACAGCGATGCCTCGAGAACGGCAAACTCGGCATCGGGTATGGCAAGGTCGGTCACCATGGCCCGGGCGGCCGAGAGCACCGCGCGATCGAGGTCACCCAGTCCGCTCTCGCGGCCTTCCGTCTCGGCCGAGATCGCCTCGATATCCGTCGGCGTGACCCCGAACTGCTCGGTACCGAGACGGACATGGTGGGTGTACTCGTACTCGCTGCGCGCCAGGTACCCCACCTGGAGGATCGCCATTTCGCGCAGTCTCGGATCGAGCGTGCTGGTGTGGCGGATGTAGCCCCCGAGACCGGACAGCGCCCGGGCGGCCCCGGGACTGTGCACCAGCTGGCGAAACAGGTTGATCGGCCGTTTCAGCAGATCGCGGTCCTCCGGCGCGAGGTCGCCGGGATCAAGGTAGGGCAGGCGAGCCATGACCGTCCTCCGCCGAAGTCAGCCGCGGGGCCTCGCCGACAGCGAACAGCCGCCGTCGACCACCAGATGATGCCCGGTGACGTACCGGGCCCAGTCGGAACAAAGGTAGACGACCGCCTTGCCGATGTCCCAGCCTTCGCCCTCGACGCGCAGCAGCGAGGCCTCGCGGCGCTGCGCGCGGTGTTCCTCGGTCATGCCCGGCCCGTAGACCATCGGCGTGTAGACCGGCCCGGGCAGGATGCAGTTGACCCGGATCCCCTGCGGCCCGTGGTCGACCGCCATGGCCTGGGTGAGCGCGAGAACCGCGCCCTTCGAGGTGGTGTATGCGGTCAGTCCCTTCGGACGCGTCGCCGAAATCGACGAGATGTTGACGATCGATCCGCCACCGGTCTCGATCATGGCTGGTATCGCGTGTTTCGACATCAGGAACATCGGCCGCACATTGACAGACATGACCCGGTCCCAGGTTTCCTCACTCTCGTCGACCACCGACAGCCTGCTGCCGATCCCGACATTGTTGTCGAGGAAATCGAGACGGTGCCACCGGGACACGGCGGCATCCACCGCGTCCCGGCACCCGGCGCCACTCATCAGATCGGCGCTGAATGCCTCGGCCTCGCCGCCGCGCGCGGCGATCATCGCGACGGTCCGTTCCGCACGCGGCCGGTCGCGGTCGACGACGAGCACGCGGACACCGGCATCCGCCAGCAGGATCGCGGCGGCACGGCCGTTGCCGATGCCGTCATTCTCCGCTCCTCCGCCGGCAACGATCGCGACCTTGCCCTCCAGCCCGAGGTCGAGCGAACCGGTCATGACTTGTTCTCCAGCGTTGCGTTTCCCGGACCGGACAGTGCGGAGCATTGCGCGCCCCGTCAAGCAACCCACACCGATCCACGGGCATTCATCACGGAGCCGGTGCCGGGTTCGCGCCGTCAGGTACCGTGCTCGTCCTCCGCCCGGTTCCGGTCGCGGACCAGCGCCAGCAGCCGGCGGTCACGCCAGCGGGCCCGGTCGGCGAGTTCTTCCCGTGCCATCACCTGCCGGCGTTCAGCCTCGAGCCGCGCGTAGCGCTCTTCCGTCCACGGACGGAACTCCGACTGTTCTTCGGCGATCTGCGCGAACGCCGGCCCGAACCGCTCGAGGTAGTCGCGAATTCCCCCCGGCGCGTTGAGGTCGATTGTTTCCATCGGTCCCATGAACGACCAGCGCAGTCCGAGCCCGTGCTTGACCGTCTTGTCGAGATCCTCGCCCGATACCACCCCGTCCTCGATGAGCTTGAAGGCCTCGTTGAGCAGCGCCACCTGCAGACGGTTCAGGACGAAACCGCGCATCTCCCGGCGGATGGTGATCGCCGCCATGCCGATCCCCTCCATGAAGTCCCGGGCGTGCCGAACGGTCTCGTCGGTGGTGTCCGGACCGCCGGAAACCTCCACGATCGGCAGCAGGTGCGGCGGATTGGCCGGGTGGGCGACCACCATGCGGCCGGCGCCTTCGAGACCATTCGCGATGGCGCTGCAGGGAATGGCGGAGGTTGAACTCGCGATTACCACGGAACCTGGAACAACCGCGTCCATGCGACGGAACAGCTCGCGCTTGATCTCCAGGACTTCGGGCGCATTCTCCTGAACCCACCCGGCTCCCTCGAGCGCATCCTCGAGCACGTCGGTGCCCGAGATCCTGGCCATTGCCTCGCGGCTGTCCGCGATCAGCCCGATCCGTTCGAGCTCGGCAAGATCATCGGCAAGCCGCGAGCGGGCCGCCACGAGCGCATCCGGTTCCGGGTCGTACATCGACACCTCGCACCCGGACCGGGCGAACAGCATGGACCACGACCGGCCGATCAGTCCGGACCCGATTACCGCGACCCTGCGTGACATCCTACGACCCTCCCGGGGCATTGACCGGATGAGCGGGCCGCCCGCCGTCGAGAACACGGACGATGTCGCCTGCTGCCACCCGGGCGATGGTCTCGAGGCACTCCCGTGTCGAGCCCGCCATGTGCGGTGTCATGATCACGTTGGGGGCGCCATACAGCGGGCTGTCCGGATCCGGCGGTTCCCCGTCCAGAACGTCAAGCGCGGCCGCCCCGACATGCCCCTGCTGCAGGGCCTCGGCAAGCGCGGTCTCGTCAACCAGGTTTCCGCGGGCGCAGTTGACCAGCACCACGCCGGGTTTCATTCGCGCGATGCTGGCCTCGTTGATCATGTGACGGGTCGCGGCGATTGCCGGTGCGTGCAGCGATATGATGTCGGCCTCGGCGAACAGGGTGTCGGTCGAGACAGGTTCCGCGTGTCGCTCACGGATCTGCACGGCATCGAGCGCCGGATCGGCCGCCACCACCCGGGCTCCGAACGCCGCTGCCAGTCCGGCGACCCGGGTGCCGATCTGTCCGATGCCGACAAGGCCCAGCGTCCGTCCACCGAGTTCACCTCCGAGAACGCGGGCGCTGTCCCACTGCCGGCAGGACCGGGTCGCATGGGCCGCATCGGGGATGCCGCGCAGCGCGCTGAGGACGAGCGCGATTGTCAGTTCGGCCACAGCGTCGGCATTGGCGCCCGGCGTGTTGGTCACCTGCACGCCGCGCTCTGTGCAGGCTTCGACGTCGACCGGGTCCACTCCGGCACCATGGACAGCGACCACCCGAAGATCGGGGAGCAGGTCCAGCAGTTCCCCCGTGACATAGCCCGATCTGAGCAGGATCCCGCCGGCGCCGGCGAACCGTTCCGCCCAGTCCACGGTTTCCTCCGCGGAGAGGGGAGCGTAGGGCAGGGCGACAGTTCGCACCTCGTGCCTTTCCCCGACCGCATGGCGCACCGGGGCCTCCAGGATCGGCAGTTCCGGTGTCGCGGCGAGTGCAATCCAGGGTCTGGAAGTCGGCATGACCGTTCAGTATCCCGAGTCACCGGCACTGGCGTCGCAGTCTAGTGTGCGGCTCCTGCCGATGGAACCGGTCACGTCGACGGCTCCAGCAGGTCGAGCACCCGTTCGGGCGGGCGGGCGATCACCGCACGGGAACCGGCGACAACGATCGGGCGTTCAAGCAGGATCGGATTCTCGACGATCGCGGTCAGCTGCCCGTCATCGTCGAGCCGCGCGACCGCGTGTTCGCGGTATGCCGCCTCCTTCCTGCGCATCACGTCATGCGGCCGGCAGCCGAGCAGTGCCAGGAGGCCGGCAAGCGTCTCGCGGTCAGGAGGCGTCTTCAGGTACTCGATGATCACCGGCTCGATGCCGTGTTCCCGCAGCAGCGCCAGCGCGCCGCGCGACTTGGAGCAGCGGGGATTGTGGTAGATGGTGACGGTCATGGTCCTGTGATCGCGTGGTGATGCGCAAGGGTGTCCGGCATCTTCGCCACCCCGGGAAACAATGCAAGCCTTGCCCCTGACGCTGGAGCGGCTCCCGGCGTTCGGAGTTGTGTGGTATGTCGGCGCCGATGAACCCACCCTCGGCGGGAGACCATGATGAACCATCGCCAGCTTGGCCGGTCGGGACTGCGTGTCTCGCCCCTGTGTCTCGGAACCATGATGTTCGGCGGTCCAACCAACGAGGCCGAAAGCCAGGCCATCATCGCGTCCGCGCGCGACGCCGGGATCAACTTCATCGATACCGCGGATACCTACGTGCAGGGAGAATCGGAACGCGTCGTCGGCCGCTGCATCCGGACCGAGCGCGATCGCTGGGTGCTCGCCACCAAGCTGTGCAACAGGATGTCGGACGATCCGAACGGTGGCGGTCTCGGCCGCAAGTGGGTGATGCGCGCCTGCGAGGCCTCGCTGCGCCGGCTCGGAACCGACCACATCGACGTCTACTACCTGCACAAGGAGGATCACGACACCCCGCTCGCGGAAACCGTCCGAGCGATGGCCGACCTCGTGCACGCGGGAAAGATCCGCTACTTCGGCGTTTCGAACTACAGGAGCTGGCGGGTCGCGGAAATCTGCTGGCTCTGCGACCGGTACGGCATCGACAGGCCGGTGGTCAGCCAGCCCTACTACAATGCGATGAACCGGATGCCGGAAATCGAACACCTTCCGGCCTGTCAACACTACGGCCTCGGCGTCGTGCCCTACAGCCCGCTGGCGCGCGGGGTGCTGACAGCCAAGTACCGTCCCGACGCCGAACCGGAGGCGGGCAGCAGGGCGGCGCGCGGTGACCGGCGCATGATGCAGACGGAATGGCGCAGCGAATCGATCGAGATCGCCCAGCGCATCCGGGAGCATGCCGAGGCCAGGGGCGCAACCCCGGTCGACATCGCGATCGGGTGGCTGCTGAACAACGCCCTGGTGACCGCTCCGGTGACCGGACCGCGCACCATGGAACAGTGGCAGGCGTACCTTGGTGCGCTGGACTACGATTACGGCGCCGAGGACGAGGCCCTGATCACGTCACTGGTCCCCCCGGGACATCCCTCGACCCCGGGCTACACCGACCCGCAGTACCCGATCGAGGGCAGGGTCAGCAGGGTCGGGACGGCACCGGTCACCGACCGGTAAACTCCGGGGTCCGCCGCTCGGCGAAGGCCGCCTCGGCCTCCTTGTGATCCTCGCTGAACCACAGTGCCGGGAAGAGCCGTTTCTGAAACTCCCGGACGCGTTCGAGGCCGTCCGTCTCCCGGATCACCCGCTTGGTTGCGCGCAGTGCCAGCGGCGCGCCGACCCGCAGATCCGCGGCCCAGGCACGGGCCGCCCCGAGCCCCGTGCCGCGTGGAACCACCTGGTCGATGATCGCAAGCTCGCGGGCTTCTGCCGCGGACACCTGCGCGCCGGTCAGCATCATGCGCGAGGCAACCCGGGGCCCGCAGTCGCGGACCAGCCTGTCGATGCCGTTCCAGGCCGGGATGATGCCGAGGCGGACCTGCGGCCATCCGATCCGGGCATGCTCCTCGGCAATGCGGTAGTCACAGCACAGGATGATCTCCGCACCCCCGCCGAGCGCGTAGCCGTTGATCGCCGCGATGACCGGGCAGTGCAGCCCCTCGAGCATGTCCATCGCCCTGCGCGTACGGTCGAACCGCGAGTTCAGTTCGTCCTCGGAAGCGATCAACCGGTACTCCTTGACGTCGCCGCCGGTGCAGAAAAACCGCTCCCCTGCACCGGTGATGATCACCGCATGCACGGTCTCGTCCCCGGAGAGGCGACCGAGTTCCTCGAGCAGGACCTCGGTCAGGCCGCTGCTGATCGAGTTGCCGGCACCGGGCCGGTCGAGCGTGAGCACGACGATGTCGTCCGCCCGGTCGCATCTCAGCATGGTCCCAGTCCCTCCCGGCCCGCCTCTGGCAGACTCTCTCCCGGCGATCGCCCGGATAGAGTAGAACGGCCGGTGGACGGAACACCAATCGGGAAGACTTGCCATGACACTTTCGACCGGGGCACGGGTGCCCGCAGACATGGAAGCGGCCGAGTGGCAGGCACGCTGCGATCTCGCGGCCGCGTACCGGCTGGCGGCGCTCTATGGCTGGACCGATCTCAACAACACGCATTTCTCGCTTCGGATCCCGGGACGAGGGGACGAGTTCCTGCTCAATCCGTTCGGCATGCTGTTCGACGAGATCACCGCGTCGTCGCTGATCCGTGTCAACCGCGACGGTGAGGTCATCGGATCGAGCGACTACCCGCTCAACCCGGCCGGCTTCGTGATCCACGGCGCAATTCACCTCTCCGACGAGCGGCACCACTGCGTCCTGCACACCCACAGCCGCTTCGGCACCGCGGTCTCGATGCAGCGACAGGGACTGCTGCCGGCAAGCCAGAAGGCGCTGACCATCTCCGGCTGGCTGGGCTACCACGACTTCGAGGGCCCCGCACTCGACGCCAGCGAACAGCCGCGCATCGTCCGCGACCTTGGTGAGAACCGCATCCTGATCCTGCGCAACCATGGCCTGCTGACCGTGGGGCAGACGGTGGGCGAGGCGTTCGTGTGGATGTACCGGATCGAGACCGCGTGCCGCCAGCAGATCGACGCGCTTGCCGGCGGGTCGGAACTGATGCCGATCTCGCCGCAGACCCGCGAGAAGTCGGTGCGCCAGGGGCGTGCCATGTACGGCAAGGGCGGCTTCATCGAGGCCGGACGCGAATGGCCGGCGCTGCTGCGTCAGCTTGACCGCTCGGGGCTCGGAGACTTTGCCCGGTGACCGCATGCAGAACCTGACCGCCTTCCTCGCCTATCACGCCCGCCTCACGCCGGATCGCTGCGCGGTCATCTTCGATGACCGCCGGATCAGTTACGGAGAGCTCGAGAACCGGGTTCTCTCGCTTGCCGGGTGGCTTGCCGCGCGCGGGATCGGAAGCGGCGACATCGTCGCCCTGGTGATGAAGAACTCTCCGGCCTTCCTCGAGTTCGCCTTCGCCGTCAGTCACCTCGGAGCGGTCCTGCTCCCGGTCAACTACCGACTTTCGCCGGAGGAATTCACCTACATCCATGACCACGCTGGGGTAGTGCTGATCGCGGCCGACAGCGAGTTCGCTTCCATGGTCGAGGGGTTTGCAGGCGCCGTCCTGCTGGACGCGGACGCACGGGGCGACACCCGCACCCTTGCCGGAGAACGCACGCCACCACCACCGCCCGTTCCGCGTGGATCCGATGACCTGTACCGGCTGATGTACACCTCGGGCACCACGGCGCATCCGAAGGGCGTCATGCATTCCTACGCAAATTCCTACTGGAAGTGCGCGGACCACGTCATCGCGCTCGGGCTTTCGGCTTCCGACCGCCTGCTGGTGTGTGGCCCGCTCTACCACGTCGGGGCCTTCGACCTGCCGGGCATCGCGGTGCTGTGGATGGGAGGAACCTGGTGCCTGCTGCGGGAGTTCTCGCCGGCGGCCGCGCTCGGAGCCATCGAGCGCCATCGGCTGACCTGTGCGTGGCTGGCACCGGTGATGCTGCGCATGTGTCTCGACCTCGACGAGGGAAACCGCTACGACCTCGCCTCCATGCAATGGGTGATCGGAGGAGGGGAGAAGACGCCGGAGGCGCGGATCCGGGCTTTCGGCACCCTGTTTGCCAACGCGCGCTACATCGACGGATACGGACTGACCGAGAGCTGTAGCGGCGACACCCTGATGGAGCCGGGACGCGAACTGGAGAAGATCGGTTCGGTCGGCCGTCCTCTCGCCCATGTCCGGGTCCAGATTCGCGACGACGACGGGCGTCCGCTGGCGGCGGGACAGACCGGCGAGATCTGCCTTGCCGGTCCCCGCATCACCCGGGGCTACTGGCGTGATGCGGAAAGGACCCGCGAGGCGTTCCACGGTGACGGCTGGTTCCGCACCGGTGACGTGGGTCACCTGGACGGGGACGGGTTTCTGTACCTGACCGACCGGAGGAAGGACATGATCATCTCCGGCGGAGAAAACGTCGCGTCCTCGGAGGTCGAACGGGTGCTCCACGAGTACCCCGCAATCGCCGAGGCGGCCGTGATCGGCCGTCCCGACGAGAGGTGGGGCGAACGACCGGTCGCGGTGGTTGTCCCCCGGACAGGCGCCGGGATCGTCGAGGATGACGTCATTCGCCACTGTCGCGGCGCTCTTGCGGGTTTCAAGGTTCCGAGCGAGGTCCACGTCGTCGGCGAACTGCCCCGCAATCCCTCGGGGAAGGTGCTGAAGCGCATCCTGCGCGATGCGTTGGCGGCCGGGAAAACCGTGGAGTGAGCGCCGGGTTCATTGTCTACGTGCTGGCTGTCTACCTCGCAGCCGGCATGGTCAAGGGTGTGGTCGGGCTCGGTCTGCCCACGATCTCGCTGGCGCTGATCGCCGCGGTCTTCGGACTGAAGGAGGCGATGGTCCTGCTGCTGGCGCCGTCGCTGGTCACGAACGCCTGGCAGGCCGTGACCGGCGGACGGCTGACGGCGATTCTGCGCCGCATCTGGTCGCTGCTCGCCATGCTGTGCCTGGGTGCATGGCTTGCCTCCGGCGTGATGCTGAAGAGTGATGCGACCGCGCTTGCGATCGGGCTTGGCTGCGTTCTCGTCATCTACTCGGGCGTCAGCCTGTTCACACCCCAGATCGCGGAGCCCGGCCGCCGCGAGACCTGGATGAGCCCGCTCGTCGGGCTTGCCACCGGGGCAACCACGGGATTTACCGGCACCTTCGTGGTCCCCGGCGTGCTGTACCTGCAGGCGCTGGGCCTGGGCAGGGACGGCCTGGTCCAGGCAATGGGGATCTGTTTCACCACCGCGACCGTCGCACTCGGACTGTCACTCGGAACACGAGGCTACATGCCGGGTGACCTTGTCATGCTGTCGCTGGCGGCGGTGGTCCCGGCCATGCTCGGCATGGTGCTGGGAAAGCGAATTCGGACCCTGCTCCCCGAAAACCGGTTTCGCAGGATCTTCTTCTTCACTCTGGCGCTGCTCGGCGTCTGGATCGCCATTCGCTCGACGCTGTTTCCGATGACAGGGTGAATCCGGCGTCCGGCGGCGCCGAATCCCGGTCATGGCCTGCTTGGGCTGGAGTCGAAGTGCGCCCGTTATGCTAGGATACGAACAGGCATGACCGTGCAGCCGACTGTCGCCCCGCACTGCCGGAGACCGTCGGCAGGAACCACATGAGTTCGACCGTGCAGGTGACTTGAATCGGGGAGCTGGTGTCATGGACGAAGCATCCAGGTCTGGCTGGGCAGGATATCTCCAGTTCGGAGTCATCGCCGTCGTGGTCGTCGCGGCACTCTACCTCGCCAGGGCGCCGGGTCCGGTCGACCTGGTTTCCGGGAGTGCGCTGCAGGCAAGCGAAGGCGCACCGGAGGTCACCGTGTTTGCTCCGGAACTGACCAGCCGCGCCCTGCCGGTCGAACTCACCGGCAACGTGAGGGCACAGCGCAGGACGACCATCATCTCCCCGGTGGTCGGGCGCGTGGCCTGGATTTCGCCCGATTACAGGAACGGCGGCTCGGTGAGCGCCGGCGAACCGTTCATCAGGATCGATCCCGCAGCCTACGACCTCAAGGTGCGGATTGCGCGGGCGGAACTGGACAAGGCCCGGGCAATACTTGCCGAGACGCGTAGTGAACGGGAGGACGGCGCGTCCCCGGCCAGTCTGCAGGCCGAGGTCGACAAGCGTGCCGCGGAACTGGAACTTGCGGAACTCGAGCTCGCGCAAACCGAAATTTCCCTGCCTTTCGATGCCCGCGTCATCGCAACCGATGTGTCGGTCGGGGAACTGGTCGGCCCGAACGAGACCGTCGGAAAGAACGCGGAGCTGGGCAGGACCTACGAGACCGGCAACCTGCAGATCCGCGCGCCGCTTCGCCAGAAGGACCTCGCCTATCTCGATCCGGTGATCGGACGCGAGGCCGTGGTGAGAACCCTTTCCGGGACCCATGCCGCAAAGGTAGCCGCAGTCTCGGCTGTCATCGCCCGGGAATCCCGTCTGGCCGCCGTCATCCTGGAACTCGGGGACACGGTCGGGGCGCCGCCGATCCCCGGTTCGTTCGCGCAGGTCAGCATCAGCGGTCCCCCGGTCGACGACGTGTTCGTCGTGCCCGAGGCGGTGCTGGGCTCGGAGAACCGGGTCTGGACGGTCAGGGACGGATCCCTGGTTCCGGTTGTCGTGGACGTGCTGGCGCTGACGTCGGAGGGCGCGATCGTCAGGAGCTTCGATGCCGGAGCAGGTGTTGTCCTGAATGCGCCGGCATCGGCATGGAACGGAATGACGGTATCGGCGGTCTCCAGGTAGCCGGCGCGCCCTGAATCGATCGAAGGACCCGGGAGTGCGAGGCCATGGCCAGTAGCGAGCAGCCCCGTGGCGGGAATGCAAGCGGTCGGGACAACGGTTTCGTTGCCTGGTTCGTCGCGAACCCGATGGCAGCAAAGTTCCTCTACATTGCCATCCTTGTGGGTGGCCTCGTTGCCGGGACCCAGCTCGTGGTCCAGCAACTCCCCGAATGGGACCCGCGGATCGTCCGCGTCGCGATCACACTGCCCGGCGCAGCACCCCGCCAGGTGGAGCAGGACATCACCCGGCGGGTCGAGGAAGTGTTGGTCGGCCTTCCGGGTGTCGACCGGGTCGTCAGCCGGGCTGTCGAGGGCAGGGGCGAGATCGATGTCGAGATGGCTTCCTTTGCCGATTCGGAGGCCGTCTTCAACGACGTTGCAACAGCGGTTGACGCACTGAAGGCCTTCCTGCCGGCCAATACCGAAACGCCCGAGGTCAAGTTCTGGCGCTGGTCACTGCATGCCCTGACGCTTGCCGTCTCCTCTCCCTCGGCGGACGAGAACACCCTGCGAAACGCCGCGGAGGAGGTGCGTGACCGTCTTCTCGCGCTTCCCTCGGTGTCCCACATCGAGTTCACCGGTGCCCGGGAACGGGAAATCGCCATCGAACTCGACGAGGAGCAACTGCGCCGATACGACCTGTCCGCACGCCAGGTAGCCAAACGCGTGCGCGAGACGTCGACGAACATCACCTTCGGCGAATTCCGCACGGACTCGGACACCGTCATCCTGCACACCGATTCCCGGCGCGCATTCGGCGCCGAGTACGCCGACATACCCTTGATCACCAGAGCAGACGGAACCGCTGTTACCCTTGGTGACGTGGCGGTGATCCGCGACGGGTTCGTCGAAGCCGGCAAGTTCGTCAGGGTCGACGGGGTTCCCGCGATCCTGGTGAGTGTCCGCGCGTCGAAACAGCAATCGATGCTGGAGATCGTCGACGAGATCAGGTCTCTTCTTGACGCCTACGTACCGCCGTCCGGTGTCTCCGTGACGACCTGGGACGAGAATGCGACCGCGGTAACCGGGCGCCTGACCAGGATTGTCGAGAACGGGGTGATCGGCATCGTCCTGGTCTTTCTTGCCCTGTTGCTGGTTCTGGACCTGCGCGCCGCGTTCTGGATCACAGCCGGAATCGTCCTGTCCTTCGTGGGTTCTTTCGTGCTGTTCGGGCTGGCAGACCTGACCATCAACGTGGTGTCGGTGATCGCCTTTTTCCTGATGATCGGCATCGTTGTGGATGATGCGGTTGTCGTTGGCGAGAGTATCGAGACCGCACGCCAGAGGGGCCTGTCCGGCAGGTCGGCCGCCGTGGCCGGAGCCAGGGCGGTCATGGGCCCGATCGTGGTCGGGACGATCACCACCCTGATCGCGCTGGCCCCGTTCTTCTTCGTGAAACAGGAAGAGTTCCAGATCCTCGCGATATTCTCGTTCATCGCACTGTTCGTCCTGACCGTCTCCCTGTTTGAAGCGTTCCTGCTGCTTCCGGGCCACCTGGCGCACGACCGTCCCTGGTCGCTGCGACCGCTCAGCACCATCCAGGGCTGGTGTTCGCAACGGCTGGACCGTTTCCGCGACATTGTCGTGGTCACCGGCGTTTCCTGGTCAATCCGGCACGTCTGGCTGTCGCTGTCGTTGACCGGCCTGGTCATGCTGGCAGCGTTCGCGCTGTTGCATGCGGATGTGGTCCGGCTGAATCTGGTCCTCACCTCGGCATCAATGCGGGCCGACTTCGTACAGGCCGACATCCGCCTGCCCGCGGGATCGCCAGTCGGCGTGACTGCACGGGTCGCCGAACGGTTTGCGGCAGCCGGAGAGGCGATCAACGGCTCAGCGGCGGAAGGCAGCCTTGTCAGGGACGTGACCATCGTCGTGGGAGAACAGGCAGGAAAGGCGCGGGGCGACCATTCCGCCGGCGGTTACGGAGAGAACGTCGGGTCGGTGCGCCTGCGCCTCGTCCCCGACACGGAACGGACCGCCACTCCCAAGGACGTCGAGAGTGCGTGGATCGCTCTCGTCGGCGATGTTCCGCAGGTTGAAACGGTGACCTATCAGCGCACCAGGTACAAGACGGTGCCGAACATCGCATTCGCGCTGCAGCATCCCGATCGGGAAACCATGCACGCCGCGGCACGCGAAGTCGCCGGGTTCCTGGAAGACATGCCCGGAGTGAGCGGCGTGTCTGACGGGCTCGGGCTGGGCAAGCGTCAGTTCGAGGTCAGGCTCACTCCCGCGGGCAGGGTGGCGGGACTGACCCCGGCCAAGGTCGGTCTTCAGCTCCGGTCCAACCTGCACGGCGTCGAGGTCCAGCGAATTCAGCGCGGGCGCGAGGAATTGCGTGTCATGGTGCGGTACCCTGAGAACCAGCGCGACAGCCTGGGTGACCTGGCCCGTGAACGCATTCGCATCTCTCCGGGACGGGAGATGGCCCTGCATGAAGCGGCCACGCTGGTCGAACGGCGCGGCACGCCCCGGATCGTCCGCATCGACGGGACGCCGGCAGTCCAGATCCGCGCCCACGCGGATGGACTTGATGCGTTGCCGCGTGCCGTCATGAGGGTAGTGGAGACGGAACTGCTGCCGGATCTGCAGGATCGCTGGCCCGGGCTCCAGTTCAGCCGCGACGGCGGTCAGAGGAAGATCCAGTCGCTGTTGCAGTTGATGGCGATGCTGTTTCCGCTTGCCGTCCTGGCGATGTACGGCCTGATGGCGGTGCTGCTGAAGAGCTACTGGCGGCCACTGGTCGCGGTCCTGGGCATTCCCATGTGCCTGGCGGGCGGTATCGTCATGCACCTCGTGCTGAACTGGGATTTCGGGATCATGTCGCTGTTCGGGATCTTTGCCGTCTCCGGCGTGGTCATGAACGACGCGCTGGTCCTTCTCGATCGCTACTCGAAACTGCGGTCGGAAGATCCGGATCTCCCGGCCGTCGCGGCAATCGCGGCAGCGACGCGGTCGCGTTTCAGGGCGGTTTTCCTGACAACGCTGACCACAGTGCTCGGGCTGTCGCCGCTGCTGTTCGCGCGCAGCGACGAACTGGTCTTCATGGTGCCCTTCGTTGCCAGCATGTTCGGAGGCCTTGTCTTCTCGAGCATCTTCGTCCTGTTCGGGTTGCCGGCGACCATCATGATGGTCGAGGGACGCCGCGAATAGCCCCGCTGCCAACAGTCAGAGGACCGGAGATGACTGCGCGCAGCCGGAGGACTTCCGGCAGGTCACGACCGGAACACGCGTTTCCCCCGGGACGGTCGCCCGGCGGGCCGCATCCGTGCGGACACGCCCGCGACGCGGGATTTCGACTGTTCTGCGGGCCGGCGACACCGGGCGGGCCGTGACGGGTACGGGGACCGGCACCTGATGGCCGCGATCCGCCTGGACCGGGTGTCCCGCACGGACCGGCCGGAAGGGTGCCCGACCGTGCACAGACTTTTCGCGCCGCACCCACTCGCCGGACAGGACCGGCTGCGCAGCGACGCGGGAGTGTGGTACATGCGGATCCGCGCCGTGCGGCGCGTTTGCGCGCACAGCACGGGGAGCGACCGGTGACAATGCCGGTGGGCGGGCAGGGGCCGTCACCCGGGAGAACGGCCGGTCCCGTCGCTGTCGACCGGCGCGGGCGGCGCCGGCGGTTCCTGCTACGCGCCGCACTTCCCGTTCTGGTGCTGGGTGGCGCGGTCTCCGCGTTTGCGGCACTGATGCAGACCAGTGTGACACTCCGGCCCGAGGCGCCGGGAGAACGGGTCTGGACCGTCGAGACCGCAACCGTGACCCGGGAGACTACCCGGGCCCGTATCCCCCTGTACGGTCAGGTCGTCGCCGGACGGTCAGTGGAGCTGCGCCCTCTCGTGACCGGCCGGGTCACCGCGGTCGGTCCGAGGTTTGCCGAAGGCAATCTGGTCGCGCGCGGCGAACTTCTGCTCACGATCGACGCCTTCGAGTACGAGACCGCACGAACCCTGAGGAGCGCGGACCTCGCGGAAGCCCGGGCCGGACTGCGTGAGGCAGAGGCCGACCTCGCCGCGGCCAGGGAGCAGGTCGTGCAGGATCGCGTCCAGCTCGAGCTTCTGAGGAACGAGGCCGAGCGCAGGCGGCACCTGCACCTGCAGGGCGCCATCTCCCAGAAGACCCTGGACGACGCCGTGCTGGCATTCAGCCGCCAGCAGCAGGTGACCAGCCAGAGGCGCAGTACCGTCACGCGCTCGCAGGCCCGTGTCGAACGCCAGCAGGCGGCGGTCCTGCGCACCGAGACCGCGCTCGCCCGCGCGGAACGGGACGTCGCGGAAACCCGGCTCGTGGCCCCCTTCGGCGGCTGGCTGGTCGATGTTGACGTCGAGGTCGGCAAGCGGATCAACACCGGCGAGCGCGTGGCCCGCCTCGTGGATGCCTCGAGGCTCGAGATTCGCATGACGATCCCCAACAGGATTTTCGGCGAAATCGACTCGCGCGACGGCGCGATCGGCCGGCAGCTCGAAGCGGTGTGGCGAACCGGTGACACGGTCCGCCGTTTTGCGGCCCGGATCCTGAGGCTGGAGGGCGAGATCGATGCGACGAGCGGCGGCATCGCGGTCTTCGCCGGGCTCGAGGACACGGGCAGACAGGACAGCCTGCGCGCCGGCGCCTTCGTCGAGGTCAGCCTTGAAGGCCCGGTCATCCGCAACGGCGTACGCCTGCCCTCGCAGGCCGTGTTCGACGACGAGCGGGTCTACCGGATCGGAGCCGACAACCGGCTCGAGAGCGTCCCGGTGGTCGTTAGGGCACGAGAAGACGGAACGCTGCTCGTGCAGGGTCCGCTCGAGAACGGTCAGCGGATCGTGCTCACGCGGTTTCCGGAAATTTCCCAGGGTGTCAGGGTGACGGAGCCGTGATCGCGCTCTTCGCCCGCCACGCGACCGCGCCGAACCTGCTGATGATCGCGATGCTGCTGTTCGGCCTGCTTGCACTCACCCGGATGAACAAGCAGTTCTTCCCGGATTTCGGCATCGACGTGATCACGGTTTCAGTCGCCTGGCCCGGTGCCGGGGCCGAGGATGTGGACAACGGCATCATCCAGGTGATCGAGCCCGAGGTCCGGTTCCTCGCCGGTGTTAAGGACGTCACTGCCCTCTCGCGGGAGGGAAGTGCCAGCCTGCGGATCGAATTCGAGGCCGGAACCGACATGCAGTCCGCACTCTCCGACGTCGAATCAGCCGTCTCAGGTATCACGAACCTGCCGGAGGACAGCGAGACCCCCCGGATACGCCGGGTTATCCGACACTCGGACCTGCTGCGTGTCTCGATATCGGGCGACATGGAGGAGCGGACGCTCAAGACCTGGGCCAGGCGGATGCGGGATGGGCTGCTCCGCGCCGGCGTCGACGAGGTGGAGCTGATCGGGGCCCGTGACGAATGGATCCTCGTGGAGGCCCACCAGCGGGACCTGCTGGCCCTCGACCTGCCGATTCCGGACGTCGCGCGTCGCATTGCCGAGGCCTCGCGCGACATCCCGGGCGGCATGATCGGACGCGACACGGTCTCCCGTGTCCGCTCGCTCGGACTGAGCCGGACCGCGGAGGAGGTTTCCGCGGTCGAAATCCGGACCTTCCCGGACGGCCGCAGACTGACCGTGGGCGATGTCGCCACCGTCCGCGAGAGCTGGGACGAGCGTCAGCCCCGGGTCTGGGTCGACCGGCGCCCGGCCGTCGAACTGGTCGTGAAGCGGGCGCCGACGGCGGACGCGCTGGAGACGGCCGCCGCGGCCTGGGAATTCCTGGACGTCTTTGTCCCGACCCTGCCTGCCGGCATCTCGGTCGAGCGCTACGACCAGACATCTGAACTGATCGAAGAGCGCATCGATCTGCTGGTCAAGAACGGTCTCGGGGGCCTCGTCATCGTCCTTCTCGTGCTCTTCGTCTTTCTCGACACACGCACCGCGCTGTGGGTTGCCGCGGGTATTCCCGCCGCGCTCCTGGCGGCAATGGGTCTCGCCTGGATGCTCGGCCAGTCGATCAACATGCTCATGCTGTTCGGCACCATCCTCGCCATCGGCATGATTGTCGACGAGGCCATCGTGGTCGCCGAGTACGCCGACAGCCGCAGGCAGAAGGGCGACACTCCGTTGCAGGCGGCGCTGAAGGGCGCGGAACGCATGGCGGGTCCGGTGTTCAGCACGACGCTCACCACCGTTGCGGCCTTCCTGCCCCTGGTGATGATCGGGGGCGTCATCGGACAGATCGTGCGCGATATCCCGATCATCGTGGTCCTGGCACTCCTGGCCAGTCTGGTGGAGTGTTTCCTGGTGCTTCCGGGTCACCTGTACCATTCCTTCGCGGCTCCCGAGCCGTCGGGAAGGCGTCTCGTGCGCTGGCGACGGCGTTCCGTGCTGTTCCACCAGCAGTTCCAGCGGAGATTCGAGAGGTTCCGGAACGGCCCGTTCCGGCGCATGGTCGGTCACGCCCTCGACCATCGTTACCTGGTCGTGACAACCGGGGCGGGCCTGCTGCTCATCGCCATCGGGATCGCAGCGAGCGGACGTGTCGGCTTCACCTTCTTCCCGTCGGTCGAACCGGACAAGGTCTTCGCCACCGTCACCATGATCCCGGGCACGACGCGCGAGGAGACCCGCGAGAGGCTGTTCGAGATCGAGCAGGCTGCCAGATCGACCGCACGGGCCCTTGGCGTGCCCGGCATCATCAGGCACGCGACCGTTGTCGTGGGCACCGGCCCACGCGCTCCCGACCTGGGTCCGGTGGGCAACAACGACACGCTCGGTACCGTCACCCTGTACCTGACGGCTCCGGACCGGCGCGACGTTCGTACCGATGAGTTTGCGCGCGCCTGGAACGAGCGTGCCGGCTCCCCGGTCGGAGTCGATACCCTGTCGATCCGCACTCCGCAGGCCGGCCCACCGGGACGCGAGATCGATGTCAGGCTGTCCGGTGACAGTCTGCGGGAGCTCGACGCCGCGGCCGAGCGGGTGAAGACCCTGCTTGCCTCCTACCCGGGCGTGAGCGCGATCGAGGACGACCTGACGCCGGGTCCCCGGGAAATGCAGCTTCGGGTGTCGCCTGCCGGCCGGGCACTGGGCTTCGACACCACGCGGGCCGGCATGCAGATGCGCGGTACGCTCGAGGGCGAAACCGCGTTACGCTTTGCGCGCGGCGACGCGGAGGTGGAGGTCCTGGTCCGGCTGTCCGAGCCCCCGGACGGACTGGACAGCCTGTACCTGTTCGGACCCGGCGGAACCGAGGTCCCGCTCACCACCCTCGCCGAGGTCACGACATCGGGAAGCCACGATGTGATCCGCCGCGAGCGGGGCCTGCGGCAGGTGGCGGTCACGGCGGATGTCGACGAGACCGTCACCACGAGTTCCCAGGTGCTTGCGGCCCTTGTTCGCGACGGTCTCGCACGGAACGCGACGGATTCGGGACTCGAATGGCGGTTCGCCGGCAGGGCCGAAGAAGAGGGAGAGACCTTTGCCGACATGGGCGTCGGCGCCGCGGTCGGGCTGATCGGAATGTTCCTGGTGCTGGCATGGATCTTCGGAAGCTACAGCCGGCCGCTGGCGGTGATGGCCGTGATCCCGTTCGGCTTCATCGGCGTGTGCCTTGCTCACCTGCTGACCGGGTTCGACCTGACCATCCTGTCGATGATCGGCATGATCGGCCTGTCCGGTATCGTCATCAACGACTCGATCATACTGATGGTTGCGATCCGCGATCACGAAGGCGACGGCACCCCGTTCCAGGACGTGATCGTCGACGCGTGCTGCGCCCGGCTGCGTGCGGTCCTGCTGACCTCACTCACCACCATCGGCGGCCTGCTTCCGATCTGTTTCGAGACCAGCCTGCAGGCCCAGTTCCTGATACCGGTCGCGCTGACCATCGTTGCGGGACTTGCGACGGTGACGCTCCTTGTGCTGTGTCTGATGCCCGCGATGCTGCTCATCGGCCGGGACGTGCGCCAGCTCGTGGCGCGCCGCAGCGATGGGCACGAAACCCCGGCGGAGGCTGCGGCCCGATGAACCGTCCCCGAATTGCGTTGCTTGGCATCATGCTCGAGAGCAATGCCTTCGCTCCTGTCGCGACGCGCGACGACTTTCACAGGCACTACTACCGGGAGGGCGAGGCACTGCTGGAGGAGGCACGGGCCCCGGTTTCGGCGATCCCGACCGAAATGGCAGCCTTCGTACAGGCGATGGACGTGACCGGCCCCTGGGAACCGGTGCCGCTACTGTTCGCCAACACCCCGCCCTGGGGACCGGCGGACTGGACCTTCATCGCCGGCTGCCTGGACCGGATCGAGGCCATGCTGGCGGATGCGGGTCCGGTCGACGGCGTCTACATCGCCAATCACGGAGCCATGACCTCAACCGAAACCCTTGATCCGGATGGCGAGATCGTGGCGCGCATGCGCGCATGCGCCGGGAACGGCGTCCCGGTCATCGTGACCCACGACCTGCATGCCAATCTCTCCGAACGGTTGGTCGAGGCCTGCGACATGCTGATCGGGTACACCACCAATCCCCATGTCGACATGCGCGACAGGGGTGAGGAGGCCGCCTTCGCCATGCGCCGGATGCTCGCCGGAATGCGCCCGAAATCGGCCTTCATCCGCCTGCCTCTCACCCCGCCGAGCGTGACCCTGCTCACTGCCGCCGGGCCCTACGCCGACATGATCGACCATGGCCAGCGGCGGATGCGCGAGTCCGGCGGCGAGATCATCAACGTTACCATCCTCGGCGGCTTCGTGTTTGCCGACACGCCCAAGAACGGCGTGTCGATCGTGGTAACCGCGCGGAGCGACGAGGCCGCAGCCCGCGCGCTCGCCCGCGAGATCGCGGAATACGGCTGGTCGATCCGCGAGCGGTTCCGCCGCGAGCTGATGCCGGTCGAGGCCGCGGCCGCGCTGGCGCTGGAGACCGCGGCCGACCCGGCGCTGCCCGCCGTCATCTTCTCCGACGCCGGCGACAACCCCGGCGGGGGAGGCGAGGGGCGCACCACCTGGCTGCTCCGGGCCCTGGTCGCCGCCGGTGCGCGCGGTGTCTTCTACGGTTCCTTCTTCGACCCCGAGCTCGCGGAAGAGGCGCACCGGGCCGGCGAGGGGGCGCGGATCGAGGCCGTGTTCAACCGCGACCGGGAAACCGAGTTCTCGAAGGAACTGCGGGTGCCGGCGGAGGTCCTGAAGGTCACGGATGGCCGGTTCGTGGGTCGGCTCGGAATCTACCGGGGCCGACAGGTCGACCTCGGCCCATCGGCCGCTCTGCGGATCGGCGGGCCGGAAGGTATCGTCGTCATCGTCATCGGCGCCCGCCAACAGACGGCGGATCCGATGTTCTTCGAGAGTTTCGGGCTCGACATCGCTGCCGCCCGGGTGGTCTGCGTCAAGTCGCGCGGCCACTTTCGCGCCGGGTTCCTGCCGTGGTTTTCACCCTCGCAGGTGTTCGAGGTCGATACCGCAGGCCTGACCTCGCCGGTACTCGACCGGTTCCGCTGGCGGCACCTGCCGCGCCCGGTCTATCCGCTTGATGCCGTGACGGAGTGGGCACCGCCCGACTGGTAGCCCGCCAGACGCACCACCGGGCGACCTCCAGCGATTGCAGCACCTGTTGCAACACCGTATCGTGCCGGACGCGGTCTATGCGGACTGCCCCGGATTTCATTGCAGCAGGAAGGTCTACCGATGCAAATTCACAGGTTTCTGATCGGCTGCGCGATCGCCGGAATGATGGCGGCGCCGGCCTGGGGAGAGGACGGCACGCTGACCGTCGGGCTCAAGGCCGAGCCGTCCTCGATCGATCCGCACTATCACAATCTTGGTCCGAATAACTCGATGGCGGCGCACTATTTCAGCCGGCTGGTGGAACAGGATGACAAGCTGCGCCTGCTGCCCGGTCTCGCCGAGTCCTGGCAGCCCATCAGCGACACCACCTGGGAGTTCAAGCTGCGCCAGGGCGTGAAGTTCCACGACGGATCAGACTTCACCGCGGACGACGTGATGTTCACCTTCGAACGGGCTCAGGACGTTCCCAAGTCGCCCTCGAGCTTTGCGACCTATCTGAAGGGCAAGTCGTTTACCAAGGTCGACGACTACACGCTGCACATCACCACCGAGCGGCCCTATCCGCTGATGCCGGTCGACATGGCCGCGGTCCCCATCATTTCCGCCGATGTGGGCGAGGGTGTCACCACCGGCGACTTCAACTCGGGCAAGGCCGCCATCGGAACCGGTCCCTACAGGTTCGTCGAGTGGGTGCCGGGCGATCGCCTGGTGATCGAACGCAACGAGGACTACTTCGATGCCATGCCGGAGTGGGAGCGCATCGTCTTCAAGCCGATCAAGTCCGGGCCGGCGCGGGTTGCCGCCCTGCTTGCCGGTGACGTCGACTTCATCGACAACGTCCCGCCGGTCGATATCGCGCGCCTGCAGGGCGAAGAGGGGGTCCAGCTGAGCCAGGGTGTCTCGAGCCGCGTGATCTATCTGCACATGGACCAGTTCCGCGAGGACTCCCCGTTCGTGAAGGCGAACGGCGGCGGCGAGATCAAGAATCCGCTGCTCGACGTGCGGGTGCGCAAGGCGATTTCCAAGGCCATCGACCGCGACGCCATCGTCGACCGGGTGATGGAAGGCGTCGCCATCAAGGCCGGGCAGCTGCTGCCGGAGGGATTCTTCGGCGTCACGCCCAACCTGTCGCCCGAGCCCTACGACCCGGAAGGCGCCAAGGCGCTTCTGGCGGAAGCCGGCCATCCGGACGGGTTCGAGCTCACGATCCATGGCCCCAATGACCGCTACATCAACGATGCCAGGATTTGCGAGGCGGTGGCCCAGATGCTTTCCCGCATCGGCATCCGCACGGCGGTCGAGACCATGCCCAAGGCGGTGTACTTCCGGCGCGCAAGCCGGGGCGGGGCCGACAACTCGCCGGAGTTCAGCTTCATCCTGGTCGGCTGGGGCTCCGGGACCGGCGAGTCCTCCTCGCCGCTGCGCTCGCTGCTCCACACCTATGACAAGGACCGGGGCTTCGGCGCCTCCAACCGCGGTCGCCACTCGGATGCCGAGATCGACACGCTGATCGAGGACGCGCTTGCCACCGTGGACGACACGGCCCGGCTGGGGCTGCTGCAGAAGGCCACGGAACTTGCCATCGGCCGGAACCAGGGCATTATCCCGACTCACTACCAGGTCAACACCTGGGCCGGGCGCACGGGACTGTCCTACACGGCCCGGGCGGATGAACGCACCATTGCCATGGGTGTGACATCCGACAGGTAGCGGTCAACGGGCGGGCGGTCCTGCCGCCCGCCCCCGGCCGGACCCGGTGACCCAATGACCGTCTTCATTATCCGCCGACTGCTGCAGAGCGTCGTTGTCGTGGCGGTGATGTCGCTGCTGGTGTTCGTCGGCGTCAACATCGTCGGTGATCCGGTCGACATGCTGATCAACCCGGAAGCCGATCAGGCGGAGATCGAACGGGTGATTCGGGACCTGGGGCTCGACCGGCCGCTACACGAGCAGTACGGCTACTTCGTGGTCAACGCGCTCCAGGGAGACCTCGGCGATTCCTTCATCTTCGGCCAGCCGGCATTGCAGCTGATCATCGAGCGCATGCCCGCGACCTTCGAGCTCGCGATCGCAGCACTGCTGCTCGCCGTGGTGCTCGGCATTCCGCTCGGCGTACTCGCAGGACTGCGACCCGACGCCGGGTGGTCGCGAACCATCATGGCCGGCTCGATCCTGGGCTTCAGCCTGCCGAGTTTCTGGGTCGGCATCATGATGATCATGCTGTTCGCGGTGATGCTCGGCTGGCTGCCGTCCACGGGGCGCGGCGACACCGTGCCCGTCCTCGGCGTGGAGGTCAGTTTCCTCACCCGGGACGGGTTGTCGCACCTGCTGCTTCCGGCGATCAACCTGTCACTGTTCAAGCTTTCGCTTGTCATCAGGCTGGCGCGAGCCGGTACCCGCGAGGCCATTCACCAGGACTACATCAAGTTCGCCCGCGCCAAGGGACTGAGCGAAACCCGGGTGGTACTGGTCCACCTGCTGAAGAACATCATGATCCCGGTGGTCACCGTTCTCGGTCTCGAATTCGGCGGGCTGGTCGCTTTTTCGGTGGTGACCGAATCGGTCTTCGCCTGGCCCGGCATGGGCAAGCTCATCATCGACTCGCTGCATGAACTCGACCGGCCGGTGGTGGTCGCCTACCTGATGATCGTGGTGCTGATGTTCGTGATCATCAACCTCGTGGTCGACATCGTCTACTCGATCCTGGACCCCCGGGTCCGCCTTCAGGATACCCGGGCATGACCGTCCAGGCGGAACAGCGGCCCGGGACCGGCCTCGAGGCCGCACCGCGCCCCGAAGATGTCAGCGTCGAGACGCCGTTTCGCCGCTTTGTCTCCGACTTCCTGGAAAGCCGCATTGCGACCGTGGCACTCGCGGTGTTCGCGGTCATCGCCTTCATCGCCCTGTTCGCGCCCTGGATCGCTCCCACCGACCCCTACGACCTCGCGCAGGTCAGCGTGCTCGATTCCCACATGCCGCCAGGCAGCACCGCGTTCGACGGCCGGGTGTTCGTGCTGGGCACGGATGGTGCCGGGCGCGACCTGCTGAGCGCGATCTTCTACGGGCTGCGCATCAGCCTTGGCGTGGGCGTGATGAGCGGGATCATCGCCATGGCCATCGGCAGCGTCGTCGGTCTGGCGGCAGCGTATTTCGGCGGGCGCGTCGATACCGTGATCATGCGGATCGTCGACATCCAGCTGAGCTTCCCCTCGATCCTGGTTGCCCTGGTCCTGCTGGCGGTGCTCGGCAAGGGGGTCGACAAGATCCTGATCGCACTGATTACCGTGCAGTGGGCCTACTATGCGCGCACGGTGCGTGCCAGTGCGCTGGTCGAACGCTCCAAGGAGTACATCGATGCCGCGACCTGTCTTGCGCTCGGCCACCGCCGCATCCTGTTCCGTCACCTGCTGCCGAACTGCCTGCCACCGCTGATCGTGGTGGTGACGGTCCAGACCGCGCACGCGATCGCATTGGAAGCAACGCTGAGCTTCCTCGGCATCGGCCTGCCGATCACCGAGCCCTCGCTCGGCCTGCTCATTGCCAACGGTTTCGAGTACATGCTGAGCATGAAGTACTGGATCAGCGTCTATCCCGGTGTCGCACTGCTCATCACCATCGTCTCGATCAACCTCGTTGGCGACCAGCTGCGCGACGTCCTGAACCCGAGACTGCAGAAGTAGCCCCGTGGCGGGTGACGAAACCACGCTCACTGTCGAGGGGCTGAAGACGCACTTCTTCACCAAGGCCGGGGTGGTCAAGGCGGTCGACGGCGTCAGCTTCGAGGTGGGCAAGGGCGAGATCATGGGCCTGGTCGGCGAGTCCGGGTCCGGCAAGTCCGTGACCGGGTTCTCGATCATCGGCCTGGTGGATCCGCCGGGCCGCGTGGTCGAGGGCCGCATCATCCACGATGGCCGCGACCTGGTCGGGCTCGATGACGAGCAGATGCGCTCGCTGCGCGGCAACCGCATCGCGATGATCTTCCAGGATCCGATGATGACGCTCAACCCGGTCCTGCGCATCGAAACCCAGATGGTCGAGGCGGTGCTGGCCCACAACACGGTCCCGGCCGCCCAGGCCCGGGAGGCGGCGCGTGACGCGCTGGGCCAGGTCGGCATTCCGTCACCGGACGAACGCCTGCGCGCCTATCCACACCAGTTCTCCGGCGGAATGCGCCAGCGGGTGGCGATCGCCATCGCGCTGCTCAACAGACCCAGCCTGATCATCGCCGACGAGCCGACCACGGCGCTCGACGTGACCATCCAGGGACAGATCCTGTACGAGGCGCAGAAACTGTGCCGGGAGACCGGTGCGTCGATGATCTGGATCACACACGATCTCGCCGTGGTAGCCGGTATCGCCGACCGGATCTCGGTAATGTATGCCGGGCGCATCGTCGAGCAGGGGACAACCGCCGACATCATCGACCAGCCGGCGCATCCCTATACCCGTGGCCTGATCGGCTCGGTCCCGAGCCGCAACACCCGCGGCGACAGGCTGTTCCAGATTCCCGGCATGACACCCTCGCTGCTGAACCTGGCGCCGGGATGCGCGTTCCGGGAGAGATGCTCCGTTGCCGACGACACCTGCCTGGCCGAGCCGGAGCCGTCGCATCCGCTGCCCGGGCGGGTGCTGCGATGCCACCACCCGGTTCTGGAGGTCGCGCAATGATCGAGGCCCGGTCAATCAGCAAGCGGTTCGTGAAGTCACTCGACCTTGCGGCCCGGATTGCCGGGCGCCTCGGCGCCTCGGTACGCGAAGAGACGGTCCATGCGCTCGACGGTGTGTCGATCACCGTGGAGCGCGGCGAAGTAGTGGGCCTGGTCGGTGAATCCGGCTGCGGCAAGTCGACCTTCGGGCGCATCGTCGCCGGGATCATGGAGCCGACGGAAGGAACGATCCTCTACCGGGGCCGGGACCTGACGACACTGCAGGGTGCAGAGGCCCGCGAGGCCGCACTCGAGGTACAGATGATCTTCCAGGACCCGTTCGCCTCGCTGAATCCGCGCATGCGGGTCGAGAACATCATCGGCGAGGCACCGCTGCTGCACGGAATCGTCGCGAAGCAGGAGCGCGACGGCTACGTCGACGCCACCATGAGGCGGGTCGGTCTCGATCCGGCCTTCAAGCGACGCTACCCGCACCAGTTTTCCGGCGGCCAGCGCCAGCGCATCGGCATCGCGCGGGCGCTTGCAGTCCAGCCGGAATTCCTGGTCTGCGACGAGGCGGTCGCCGCACTCGACGTCTCGATCCAGGCCCAGGTCCTGAACCTGTTCATGGACCTGCGCCGCGACCTCGACCTGACCTACCTGTTCATCAGTCATGACCTGAGCGTGGTCGAGCACATCTCCGACCGGGTGGTAATCATGTACCTGGGCCGGGTGGTCGAATCGGCTCCGAGCGGGGAGTTGTTCGACACCCCCAACCATCCCTACACCCGTGCCCTGCTGGCCGGCGCGCCCAAGCTCGACGCCCGCCGGCGGGTCTACGAACCGGTCATGGGCGAGATTCCCTCGCCGCTCGACCCGCCGGGCGGGTGTCACTTCCATCCCCGTTGTCCCCATGCCATGCCTCGCTGCCGACATGAGGCGCCCGTTCTGCGCCAAATCGCATCCGGCCGACATGCGGCCTGTCACCTGAACGATGGATGACGCCTGGGGCCGCGCACTCCGGCTTGCCGGCACTGGCGCGACGGGGGTGAGCACGCATGATTCGGGAACCATCACCGCAAGTGGCAGACCACCTGCTGTTGGACGACTTGCCCCGACGCAACGCGTCATCACCGACAGGTTCCTCCGCATGCCAGGCTGCACAGGGCAAGGCCTGCGAAGGTTCAATGCTGCTGCCGGCCCGGAGCACGCGCCATGGAGTGCCTGTATTGCAGGGCTTTCATCGATCCACTGTGAACTCTGAGATCTATTGGTCGTATGTAGTCCGGCATGCAGATTGGGTTCCGTCAGTTTGATGCGGGCACGCTGGAGTGGCTGCGAGACTCAGCCGGGGGCAACGCGCAGCAGTCTGGCTCGGGATCCGTGTGACCCCTCAGGCTGGCGTGAGCGGTCGGGCGCACGCGCCGAGGCATCGGCCCGCAAGCTGTTGCCGCGCCTGGCGGCTCGGCTGTCGATCATCCTGCCGGCCCCGGGGGCCGCGATTGCCCGGGAGATCCGGTGCACTCTGGAGGAACCTGGCACGGTCCGGCTGGTTCCGGTCGAGGACCAGGCGTCACGGCGTCGTCGGGAAGCGATGATCGCTGCCTGGAACTCTCTGGGCTGGGCCCGCTCGCCGGGTCGACAGGCGTGCTACTGGATCGAGTCGTCGTGCCACGGGCTTCTCGGCGGCATCGGGTTTGCGCCGGCCTCTTGGCACCAGAAGGCGCGTGACCGCTGGATCGGCTGGTGCGACGACGCCCGGGTGGCGCATCTCGACGAAATCGTCTGCAACCAGAGATACCTGCTGTGTCCCTGGGTTCACGTGCCGAACCTGGCGTCGCATGTGCTTGCCATGGCCACGGCGCTCCTGGCCGATGACTGGGAGGCGGCGGGCGGATGCCGCCCGCTGCTGGTCTACACCTATGTCGCTCCGGAGCATGCCGGCAGTTGCCATGCCGCTGCGGGCTGGGAGCGCTGCGACGAGCTCACCAGTGGCGTTCCGCCCGGACAGACGCAGCCCGGGCGCCGGCTCGCCGTCTGGATGAAGCCGCTGGCGGCGGACTGGAAGCCGCGGCTGTGCGCCGTGCCGGCACGCTCGATCGAGGCGCCCCCCACGGTGTATCTTGCCGACTCGGCGGACGGTGGCATCCCGATCGGGTGCCTTCTGACCTCGGCGTCACTGCACGACAGCCAGGCCGCGATCCCGTTGGCGACACAGACCGGGCAGAGGGTGACGTACCTGTACGAGTTGATGGACGCAGCCTACGACGCGAAGCAGGTCCACGAATTCAGCAAGAGCATGGGTCATGTCGCGATTATCGACCCCAATCCTCGTCGCGACGCGGCGCTCAAGGAGGCCTTGCGCCAGGACGCGAAGGCGCAACGGGCACTCAACTATCGGGATGCGACGGGCGGTCCGCTACGCCGAACGCACCAACAGCGAGAGGGTGAATGCCCGTCTGAAGGATGACTACGGTGGCCGTCATGTCCGGGTCCGTGGGGCGGCAAAGGTGTCCTGCCACCTCATGTTCGCCATCCTCGCACTGACCGTCGAGCAACTGCAGCGTCTCCTGCTCTGAACTTCCCGTCTGCAAACCGATTCCGGTCGCTTCCCGCGCAAGCAGCGGTCACCCCCGCCCGGATTCTGCCGAATCGGGCCACATCCGCCAGATCAGGCCCCGGATGCGCGGCCAGGAACGAAAAATCGCCGCCAACCACCTCCATGAAGACCGGTCAGTGTGTCTCCCACCAATCTGAGCTCGCAATCTTGCAAGAGGCTCGGAAGATGAAAGATTTCAGGGGCTTGTGAAATGCTTAACGCGCGGGTACCCTGACCCTTCAGTCGTCAGGTTGGTGACGCGATGTCCGGCCCGTCGTCCTCAGCGCGCCGAACCCCGTCCCCACAGGAGCGGGCACGACCGATGGGCCCGGTTGACGATAACCTGTCATTGTGCCGCCTTTCGAACTTTGTAGCATGGTGCGGGCGGGTGCCCTGTGGCTCAGGTGCACCGAACGTACTGAAATCAGGCGGTCCGGAAAATGGCAGCACGAAACAGGAATCGCGGAAAGAACCGGAAAAAGACCCCGGTACTGAAGACCAACGCCGACGTCATTCGGGAAGCGCGACGGCTCTTTCACCGCAACGATGCACGGGCCACCCTTGCTGTATTGAAACGGCTTCCGGCCGGCAAGAACGAAAGTCTCGACAGCGCCTTGCTGCGATTTTGCGCGTTCACTCGCAGGGCGCGGGAATTCGACCGGCAGGGTCAGAAAAGGGAAGCGACACTCATGCGCTCACGGGCGGCGGAACACCGCGGGGCCGTTCGTGCCGACCATCTGGGCGAGGAGGATCTGCACCTTTATCTGAAGCACCTTGAGGGAAGTGACGCGATCGCTGCGTATGCGGCGTCAGGACAGTCGGGGGCGTCGAATAGCGATATCGAGCGCTGTCTGGCCGATCAACTGGTGATCCACCGGTGCTGGGATGCGCTCGCTGCGCTCGACGAGAATACTGCACTGAAGCGGAACGCAGACGATGTCATCGGCAGTGTCGAGGCCATGGATCGTGGTGACTGGCACTCCTGCACCGAAAAACTGCGTCGCCTGCCGCCGCAGTCTCCCTACCGCGCCTGGAGCCTGTTCTGCGGCGCGATGAGTTCATACAGCGACGGTGACAACAGGGCGCTGGCCGGGTTTCTCGACGAGCTTCCCGACGACTTCGTCCTTGCCGATACTCTCGCCGAACTCCGTCGCGTCAGTGGACGGGGCGGCGGCCGGGAGGGATCTGCACGGGTACAGGCGGCGCTGGGCACGGACAGCATCACCATATCCAGGCTGGGCCGGGACCTCTGCGCCCTCCTGAAGAGGAACGGACGCCCGCGTACCATCATCGACCTCTCCAACCGCCTGGCACGGGCGCTCTGCCCTGACGATCCGGTTCCGGCCCTAGTGGATCTGATCACGATTGCGGGTATCGCCGCCGCGCAGGAATATATTGCTCCGCACACCGTGTCCGAACTGGCGCAGCGGACCCTGCCGCCGAAGCGGGTGCTGGGTGTACTGGCACGGGTTGACCACGCACTTCAGCAAGCGGATCTGATCGCCTGGAACCCTGCTCCTGCGGAAATTCTCCTTTCCCGCCTTCCGACGGAGTTCCCGTTCCAGACAGACCACGACCTGGTTCGGGCCAGAGTGTTCGATACTCTCGCCAGAATCGGCCGTCGCTCCAGAAGGATCTATATGCTGTCCCCCAGTATGAAGAAAACAGTGTCGAAATTGCTGGGACACCAGCCGAATGAGGGGCTTTCGCTCTGTGCCGACCTGATGGAATCGAGCCTCGCCGCCGATCCCGACAACCGGGACGGATACCGGTTCCTGATCGACCTTCCCGGTTGGGGAAACGCGGAGAAGGCGCGCAAGCGGAACGTGCTCGAACGCATGGCGGCCCAGTTTCCCGAGGATGCCGAACCCCATGTCGAACTGACCCGGCTGCATTTTTCGTCCAATGCACACCGCCGCGCCGAAACCTCTCTGAGGGAGGCACGGCGCCGGGCTCCGTATGACGAGCGCATACTGGACATGCAGGCCACGGGATTCCTCAACTCCTCTGACCGGAGCCGTAACCGCGGACGGTTCGAACTGGCGGACCGGGACATCGATCGGGCGGCGGCGCTGAACCGATCAGGGCTCGCCGACATTATCGCCGCAAAGCGCATTCTGCTGGAGATCGTGTCATCCAGCGGAGATGCGGTCGCCATTGCAGCGCCACATATCGAACGACTTGCGCCTTCCGGCCAGATCAGGATGCTGGTCCTGTTGATCCACGATCTGGACGAGAACAGCCACCTACACATCGTGCTACCGGAAATGGCGGCCGGACTGCGCCGCATGCTGGCCGCGAAGGCGGCAGTCATCGACGGCCTCGACGCCAGCGAGGCGGCCGGGCTGATTACCCCGCTGGCCCGTGACCTTCAGGTTCTCTACAAGAGACTCAACATCGCGCCGATCCTGCGCCACTGCTGGCCCGCGATCCTGATTCGGCTGGACGGTGATCAGCTGCTGGACGCCTTCGATACCCTGCTTGAGTGCGATAACGTCAGTCCAGTGGTCCGCTCCGAGATCACGCGCCGACTGACCAGCGCGGACGAGGGCGAGCGCAACCGGCCACTCCTGCTGTATCTGGCGGTGATCCGCTACCAGTCTGGTGACGACTGGAACTCAAAGCGTTTCCGCGAAGCCCTTGATGGTGCAAGCCCGTCCGAGCGTGAGACACTGAGGACGTGTGCGGCGCGCATGGCACGCCGGGCAAGCGGCAGACTGCGTGAGGCTCTGCTCAGTTTCAACTTCGATGGGCTCGAATACCCCGATCCGGACCTCTTCGGTCCGATGGCGTACGACGTATTCGCCGAGGAACTTGCGAATTTTATTTGACAGATCGAGGAAAGATATCCGGAATCGGCCCTGCGCGGACGCGATCATGCGCACGGTGAGGGATGCCGGTCTGGATGCCTGGCTGATGGGGGAAGTCGCCTGTTTCTCTTCCCCGAGTACATTGTCGACCGTTGGAAGCTGCGATGCTGATGCCCTATCTTGTCCTTGGTCTTCCGCCCACCGCTTCGCGCCAGGAGATCAGGAAACGCTACCTCACCCTGATCCGTGCCCACCCTCCAAGCCGGGAACCGGATCGCGCTCAGCAGATCATGACGGCCTGGGAGGCGCTGAGTGACGAACGTTCCCGCGTGCACTCGGCCCTGTACGGTATTGGCCAGTACAAGGATTGCGAACTGGCGCTCGATGCGCTGCTCAAGGCACGTGGGGAACGGCACCTGACCACTGGCCTTCAGTCACTGTTGGTGGCGGAAGGGCTTCGGGATGACTGAACCGGTCACCGACTGGAAGGACGGGATCCTCGACGATTTCCGGTGCTGGATCCATGCCTGCAGCCAGGCTGATGCGACAGGTTTCGAGCCGTCCCCTCCGGAACCGGATCTGAGAGATCTCTACGCGGAGTTCGCGGCCCTGCGTCAGGAACTTCGCCTGCAAAACCGCGAACAGGCAAAGGCCGGACGGGAACTCGCGCGGGCAGTGGAGCGCTACGATACGGCGGTCGAGTCGATGACGGTGCACGGGCGCGAGCTGACGGCCTTCGAACAGCGTACGACCCGCGCCGCCGAAAACCGGTGTCTGCGCTCGATGCTAGATCTGTACGACGTCCTGGCGCGGGGCCTGGCGGCGGCGGAGGAGGTCAGTAAACGTCGCGGGTTCCTGGTCCGGCACCCGCGCGGCATCGACGGCGTGGCCGAAGGCTACGGAATTGCACTTCGACGCTTTGATCGCATGCTTTCCGGATTTGGCGTCGTTCGCCTCGAAACCATCGGAAAGCTGTTTGATCCACGCGTCATGCATGCTGTGGAAGCTCGTCGGATCGACAATGTTCCCGACGGGTTTGTGGTGGAGGAACTGCAGTGCGGGTACATCCGCGGCGATGAAGTGCTGCAGCTTGCGGAAGTCATCGTGAACCGCCTTTAGCATAACAGGAAGGTCAGTCTGAATGAACGCGGAAACGATCATCGGAATCGATCTTGGCACTACGAACTCCGAGGTGGCAATCGTACGCAATGGCAGGCCAGAGGTTGTGCGTGAAGGCGGTGAGGCACTGTTGCCTTCATGTGTCGGAGTGGATGAAGCGGGCGCCATCATCGTCGGACAACAAGCCCGCAACCAATGGGCAGCGGCGCCCGACAGGACAGTTGTTTCCGTCAAGCGCCTCATGGGCTCTGCCGAGCCGATCGCCATGGGCTCCGGCACGTATCTGCCGCAGGAGATCTCGGCCTTCATTCTCAAGGCATTGCGCGAGAGGGCTTCACGTGCACTCGGCCATGATGTCGGCAGGGCGGTCATTACTGTTCCGGCATACTTTACCGACGTGCAGCGACAATCCACTCGGGAGGCAGGCGCGATTGCCGGGCTTGATGTGGTGCGGATCATCAACGAGCCCACTGCCGCAGCCCTCAGCTACGAAGGCGGCGGAGAGGATACTCGCAAAGTTCTGGTCTACGACCTCGGTGGCGGAACCTTCGACGTCTCGGTCGTGCAGATCGAGGACGGGGTGGTCGAAGTGCTCTCCTCCACCGGAGACAACCATCTGGGCGGTGACGACTTTGACCAGATCATTGTCGACAGGCTCAACCAGGAGCTCAAGGACATGGGTAAGGCCGAAGTCGGTGACGACAGGGTCGTACAGGCACGACTGCGTCGGGCTGCCGAACAGGCCAAGATCGAGCTGTCAGACCAGCCCTATGTGCGGATCGAGGAAGATCACGTCGCCGTGATCGACGGTGAGGCGAAGCATCTGTCCCTCGAACTTGACCAGGCCGAATTCGAACACGGCATCGATGAGCTGCTGTCCAAGACCATGCGATCCGTCACCATGGCGCTGAACGATGCCGATGTGCGCCCCAGCCAACTTGACCGTGTCCTGCTGGTTGGCGGATCGACGCGCATTCCGCGCGTCACGCGGCTCTTGGCCGAGCGTCTGGGCCAAGAACCTCACGGCGAAATCGATCCGGACCTTTGTGTCGCACTTGGTGCGGGAGTTCAGGCCGGAATGGAGATGGGCCTGGATATGGAGGCGGTCTTGGTCGACGTCACGCCGTATACCTTCGGTACCAGCATGGTCGGTGAGCTCTACGGCCAACCCTACACGCACCAGTTTGTTCCTCTCATCCGACGTAACAGCAGACTGCCCGCGAGCAGGACCGAACCGTTCTTCAAGATGTTCGAAGAGCAGCACAGTGTCGAATTCAAGATCTATCAAGGCGAGGATCCCGATGCCCTGAAGAATGTCGAAATCGGGTCGTTCCTGTTCGAGGGACTGTTGCAGAGCGAGGCTGCGTACGAGCAGGGACTGCTGTGTACCTATCATCTCGATCTTGATGGGCTGCTGAAGATCCATCTGGTGGAACGGGCGACAGGTCGAGAGATCAACGGTGTGGTCGAGAACGCCCTGAATGATCGTGACGCTATCGAAGCCTCTCGCCAGCGTCTCGAGACGCTCTGGCAACCACTGGCGGACGCCTCCGTGAGCAGCGACGCTGACGCCGCGTCCGGCACCGCATCTGAGGCTATGGAAGACACCCTGATGCGGGCCACGCGAATCCTCGATGACGCGTCCACCGCCGATCGTGAGGAGATCTCGGCTCTGATCGCGCAGGCGAGGAATGCCGTGAGCGAGAGGCGCAGCGATGATGCGGAAATGATCCGCCAGAACCTTGACGAGATCCTGTTCTACCTGGAGTGAGTCAGGTGGCGCTTCAATGCCCGACCTGTGGCACCCGGGCCGTCGAGGACCTGTTCTGCCGTCGTTGCAACACCGATCTGCGCGAGATGCGGGCAGTGGAACGAACTGCGGCATGGTGGCGACAGCGTGGCGCCCGCGAAGTGTCCAGGGCTTCCGGACCGGAAGACATGTGCAAGGCACGGGCATATGCCGAACGGGCATGTCACCTTCACAGGTCGCGTGCGTCCCTGGAACTGCTCGCCGTGGTGGCCCTGGCGGAGCGCGAGTTCGACCTGGCACTGCGACTGTGGCGGGAAATCCGGTGCACTGATGCGAACGCCTACCGGCAGACGCCCCATACCCGGCCGGACTATCGCTTCCGGAGCCGCGACTGAAAGTCTCCATGATGACGAGGATGTGACCGCCAGATCTCGGACCGGGAACGGTTATCTGTCCTGAACATCAGGTGGTGCGTTGGCGGGTAATTTTCATTGATCCCGCATCCGAATAGAGCACCATGGCCCGAGTTTCAGACGCGTCAGCGGGCCGGGTAGACGGGAGCCTTGCGGCGTCCCGCCTCTCGGTCACGGTGTTGTCTCCCGCATTCGTTCGTTAGAAGCGCAGGCGATTTTCCCACATTGAGGGGTTGATGGATTGCCCGGGATGGCGGGCGACTGTGGGAAGCGTTCGTCTTGCGGCGCTTTGTGTTGTCGGGGCGCAGCCGTAGTCTGTCTTCTGGAACAGACAAGGAAGGTGCCCGCGCGCCGCTCCGACGCGTGAGGGGTCACACGTCGCGCGCGCACCATGCCCCACCGCCTTGCCCCCAACCCTTCGGGGGTGGTATCGCGGAAATCGGAATCCCGAAAGGAGACCTGCCGACAATGTCGTGATCGCGTCGCTTCGCTCCGGGGCGGCTACCTTGGCGAGAAAGGGTGGCTACGTTGATCGAGAACCGCCGGCTACGTTGGTGAGAATGGGTACTCTGTCCGGTTCAGGTGCTTCTTGTTTGCGAACTCGACGTAGAGACGCCGGCCCGGGCCTTTCATCGCCCACAGTGCCTGCCGGTTCAGCTTGGCGAAGGTGCGCGGCGCGGTGATGAAGGTCACTGCGGCCCGGACCAGTGCGATTTCGGCCGTCTCTTCACCAGGCGGGAGAAGAGCGTCGGCAATCAGCGCAGACGATCGCCAGCTGCCGTCCACGTATTCCGCCTCGATGGCCGTTCGTGTCAGGCGGCAACGGGACGCGCCGCAGTCGGCCTCGACGCACCTATTGCCTCCGCCCCCGGACGAGCACGCCGACGATGGTTTCCTCGCCCAGGGACCGGCAAGCCTCAAGGCGCTGAAGGCCTTCGACCAGCACCAGGCGCTCGCCGTCCTGGCGTAACAGGACCGGCGTGCGCTGGCCCTCTTCCAGCATGCTCTCGGCGATCGCCTCGACGGCTGCAGGATCGAGGGTGCGGCGGCGCCTCACCGGAACATAGACGTCAGCGATTCTGAAGACCTGATCTTTCAGCATGCCTCACCCTCTCACGGGCGGACGGTCCCGGGAAAGCGGGAATCCGGTGATTTTCCATATACCCGCGGGCTGCCCGGCCTGCAGCAGGCACGCAGCACTGTCTCGGCTGTCACCGATATCTGTCCGGCCCGTCCGGCGCACTCTGAGGATAAGGGTCTTGCCGCGTACTGTCCCGGTCATGACCCACCCGGCGCGGATCACGCGGGATCAGGGCATGCTCCCGGGCTCTCGTGGAGGGACCGGAACGCTCCCGCGACCCACCATGGTCCGCGGGACAGGGGCTCGATCATTGATGGCGGGGCAGGGGCGGGTTCAGCCGCCGCGTATGGCCGGCAGGAACGCGACCTCACTGTTTTCGCCGATTTCCTCGAGAAACGCATCCTGGTGGATGTCGCCGTCGATCGCGACCGAGATGAAGCCGTCGCGCACCTGGGCGCCGAGGCCGGGGTAGCGCTCCTCTAGTTCGCGAATGAGAGCGCGCACCGTGGGGGCGACGACCTCGAATTCTGCCACTCCGCCGGTGAACTGCTTGCTGAGCGAGTCGGTCAGCAGGATCCTGGCCATTGCACCCCGGGCGACCTCCATCGAACAGTCACAACCGGCTTCCGGTCCGGGCGGCGGGTACCCGATGGTGATACCCGCCCCGCGCGGCAGCGCCGGTTCCCGGCGCTGTCCGGAGTGTTTCCAGGCGGCACGCAACGCCCGCCGCCTGGTTTCGCCGCATCCCGCCGGGGTCGCCCCCGGGTGAGGGTGGGGCAGACTCCCCCGTGCCTACTCGGCCGCCTCCGGCAGACGGGCCGCATCCAGGGCCGCCAACAGGCGCGGCGGCGACATCGGCAGGTGCTCCATCCGGACACCGGTCGCGTTCTCGATCGCGTTGGCGACCGCCGCCATCGGTGGGACGATCGGAACCTCGCCGACACCGCGCACCCCGTAGGGATGACGGTCGTTGGGAACCTCCACCACCACGGTCTCGATCATCGGCAGGTCCGAGGCCACCGGGATCCGGTAGTCGAGGAAACCCGGGTTTTCGAGCTGGCCCCGCTCGTTGTAGATGTATTCCTCGTTGAGCGCCCAGCCGATTCCCTGGACCGCACCGCCCTGGATCTGGCCCTCGACGTAGGACGGATGGATCGCGCGGCCGACATCCTGCACCGCGGTGTAGCGCAGGATCGTGACCCGGCCGGTCTCCGGATCGACCTCAACGTCACAGATATGGGTCGCAAAGCCGGGACCCGCCCCCTGGACGTTCTGGGCGTTGTGCCCGCAGATCGGACCACCGGTCTTCGGTGACTGGCCGGCGATGTCGGCAAGCGACAGCGGTTCGAAGTCGCCGACGTTGCTGCTGGCCGGCACCGCATGGCCGTCACGCCAGATCACGCCATCGGACTCGACCTCCCAGATCTTTGCAGCCCGTTCGCACAGCTGGCGAACCGCATCGCGGGCCGCCTCGACCACGGCAAGCCCGGTTGCGAAGGTCACGCGGGAACCGCCGGTCAGGAAGTTGTAGCCGACCGACGAGGTATCACCCACGATGGGGCGCACCTTGGAGTAGTCGATGCCGAGTTCCTCGGCCGCCATCAGGGCCAGCGATGCCCGTGAACCGCCGATATCCGGATTCCCCGACACCACAACCGCGGTCCCGTCCTCGGTGATGTTGACGGTCGCCGCGGATTCGCCACCGATATTGAACCAGAACCCGGACGCGACGCCGCGACCCTGGTTCGGGCCAAGCGGTGCGGAGTAGTGCTCGCTGGCAACGGCCTCCTCGACCGTCTCCTCGAACCCGATGCGTCGGAAGGTCGGACCGTAGGCCGCCTTGGTCCCCTGTTTCGCCGCGTTCTTCAGGCGCAGCTGCAGCGGATCGAAACCGAGCTCCTTCGCGAGTTCGTCGATGATGCTCTCGGCGCCGAAAGCCGAGATCGGCGCACCGGGAGCCCGGTAGGCCGCGACCTTGGGCCGGTTCACCACCACGTCATAGCCGGTCAGGCGCACGTTCTTGATGTCGTAGGGTGCGACCGCGCACATGCAGGCCGGCTGCACCGGCGAGCCCGGAAAGGCCCCGGCCTCGAGCCTGATGGTGCCCTCGAAGGCGGTGATGACGCCGTCCCGGGTCGCCCCGATCCGGTAGGTCATCGACCCGGCCGAGGTCGGACCGCTGGCCCGGAAGACCTCCTCGCGGCTCATGATCATCTTCACCGGCCGGCCGGTCTTGCGCGAAAGGGCGGTCGCCAGCGGCTCGAGGTAGACCACCGTCTTGCCACCGAAACCGCCACCGATCTCCGACGGGGTCACCCGGATCTGCGAGGTTTCCATCCCGCACAGCCGGGCGGTGTAGGCCCGGACCATGAACTGCCCCTGGGTGCAGCACCAGATCTGCGCCTGCCCGTCCTCCGACACGCTGGCGACCGCCGCATGCGGCTCGATGTATCCCTGGTGCACCGCGGCAGTGGTGTAGGAACGCTCGAGCACCACCTCGGCCTTCGCGAATCCCTCCTCGACATCGCCCAGATCGAAATCCACCCGCTTGGCAATGTTGGTGGGTCCGGACGCCTCCATGCCCGCGGGCTCGAGTTCCTCGTCGAGGATCGGTGCGCCGGGCTCCATGGCGAGATCGACGTCGATCACGTGGTCAAGCACCTCGTAGTCGACGGAGATCAGTTCGAGCGCCGCCTCGGCGATCTCCGCCGAGGTGGCCGCCACGGCCGCGACCGCGTGGCCGTCGTAGAGCGCCTTCTCGCGTGCCATCACGTTGCGGACCATGTCGCGGTAGTTCACCAGCGCCTCGCCGGCGGCCGCCAGTTCGGACGACTGGTCGGCAAAGTCCGCCGAGGTGATCACGCCCTTGACCCCGGGCAGCGCCTCGGCCGCGGAAGTGTCGATCGACCTGATCCGGGCATGGGCATGTGGGCTGCGCAGGACGCGCCCCTGCAGCATTCCGGGCAGCGCGAAGTCGGAGCCGAACTTTGCCCGGCCCGTTACCTTGTCGTGACCGTCCGGACGGATCGCACGGGTGCCGACCCACTTGAATTCGGTCTTCTCGCCGGTCATGACGCCTCTCCCCTCACCTCGTCGGCGGTTCTCATCACCGCGCGAATGATCTTGTCGTACCCGGTACACCGGCAGAGATTGCCGGCCAGCCAGTAGCGGACCTCCGTCTCCGTCGGGTCCGGATTGCGCTCGAGCAGCGCCTTGGCGGCAACCAGGAACCCGGGGGTGCAGATCCCGCACTGCAGTGCCGCATCCTCGAGGAAGTTCTGCTGCAGCGGGTGCAGGCTGTCGCCCTGCGCCATTCCCTCGATGGTCTCGACCGTCTTGCCTTCCGCCTCGGCGCCAAGCACCAGGCAGGAACAGACCAGCCGGCCGTCAAGCACGACGCTGCATGCGCCGCAGTCGCCCGATGCGCAGCCTTCCTTGCTGCCGGTCAGGTTCAGTTCGTCGCGCAGGACATCGAGCAGCGTCTGCCGCGTGGAGCAGAGGAACTCGACCGGCTCTCCGTTGATGGTCGTGGTTACGTGATGCTTGGCCATGTCCTATCGGCTCCCTGCGCGTTCGGCTGCGATACGTGCCGCACGGCGGGCGAGTACGCCGGCGACCTGGGTTCGGTACACGATCGTACCCCGCTTGTCGTTGATCGGGCTGCACGCCGCCTGGCAGGCCGCATCAAGCGCCGCAAGAGCATCGTCATCAAGCGTGGTCCCGATGATTGCCCGTGCCGCGTCCTCGACCAGGAGTACCGTGGGCGCCACCGCGCCGAGCGACACCCGTGCCGAGGTCACGGTCCCGCCCCCATCGAGAACAAGGGCGACGCCGCACCCGACGACGGCGATGTCCATTTCGGTCCGCGGGATGAGCCGGAGATAGGCGTCTCCGCCACCGGCCGGGCGGGCCGGCAGGGTGAAACTCACGACGAACTCACCGTTCGCCAGGCTGGTCCGGCCAGGTGCCACCGGGACCTCCCCGACGGGAACGCTGCGCCGCCCGCCGGGCCCGGCAATATTGGCCGTCATGCCGGCGACGATCATGGCCGGCACGCTGTCGGCGGCCGGCGATGCGTTGCACAGGTTGCCGCCGAGCGAGGCGCGTCCTTGGATCTGGGTCGACCCGATCAGGTCCCAGGCTTCCATCACGCCCGGCCAGTCAGCCACGAACTGCGCGTTCTCGTGCGCCTCGGCACCGGCCACCGCGGAACCGATGGTGTAGCTGCCGTCGGCGTTGCGGACCAGGGTACGGGTTTCCTCGATGTGCTTGATGTCGACCACCAGGGCCGGATCGACCAGGTGGGAGCGCAGCTGGACCAGGAGATCGGTTCCCCCGGCCAGAACACGGGCGTCGCCCGTGGCACCCGCCAGCAGCGCCACCGCCTGCTCGACAGTGCCGGGCGCCTCGAATTGGACTGACTGCATGTTGATTCCGTTCTCCGTCTGGGATGTTCGCTCTGGGCTGTATCCGTGGCCTTGGTTATACGGGACACGAGCGTGGTGCAAGCATTCGGTGCGCACACGGCACCCCCGTCACGGCAGCGCTCGCCACCGTCTCCGGCCAGGCCGCAGTGTGCGGCAGCGGCCGGTCACGGTCAATGCCGGGTCACCCGGCACGGGGCAGGGCGGACTCCACCAGCCGCGCCCAGTAGGATGCCCCCAGGGTCAGCACCTCGTCATTGAAGTCGTAGCGCGGATGGTGCAGTCCGGGATCGGAGTCGGTCCTGCCGGAACCGAGCCACAGGAACGCTCCCGGCCGCGCCTCGAGCATGTAGGAGAAGTCCTCACTGCCCATGACCGGCGGAACGTCGTCCCGGGTCATCGCCTCTCCGGCCACGTCGCGTGCGATGTCGAGCGCGATCCGGGTCTGGGCCTCGTGGTTGACGGTCGGCGGATAGCCGTAGGTGTACTCGGCCCGGACCGAGGCCCCGTGCATCGCCTCCATTCCGGCGCACAGTTCGCTGATCCGCTTCCTGATCAGTTCACGGACTTCCGGATCGAAGGTTCGAATCGTTGCCGAGAGTTCCGCGGTCTCCGGGATCACGTTGTGCGCTGATCCGGCGTGGAAAGTGGTGACGCTGACCACCGCCGACTTCAGGGGGTCGACATTGCGGGACACGATGGTCTGCATGGCGGTGTACAGCTGCACCGCGATTGCGATCGGATCGATCGAGTAGTGCGGCATCGCGGCATGCGAGCCGCGTGCCTCGATGGTGATCTTGCAGCCATCGGCCGCCGCCATGATCGGCCCGGGTGCCGCGGCAATGGTTCCCGCCGGCAGGTCCGGAGCGTTGTGCAGGCCCCACACGGCCTCGCACGGAAACTTCTCGAACAGCCCGTCCTCGACCATCACCCTGCCGCCGCCGCCGCCTTCCTCGGCCGGCTGGAAGATGAAGTTCACCGTTCCGTCGAAATTCCGTGTCTCGGCGAGGTAGCGCGCCGCCCCGAGCAGGATGGTGGTATGCCCGTCATGGCCGCAGGCGTGCATCCTGCCGTCAACCGTCGAGCGGTGCGGCACGTCGCCTTCCTCCTGCATCGGCAGCGCATCCATATCGGCACGGATGCCGATGGCGCGGGACTCCGACCCGCGGCCCCTGAGCACGCCGACAACACCGGTGCCCGCAAGCCCGCGGTGCACCTCGATGCCCCAGGACTCCAGCTGTTCGGCAACCAATGCCGAGGTCCGGTGTTCCTTGAACCCGAGCTCCGGATTGGCATGGATGTCGCGGCGCGTCGCCGTCAGGTCGTCATGGTATTCGGCTATTCGATTGTGAATCGGCATGGACCTTCATCTCTCCCGGTTCGCGCGCCGCCGGTCGCGGCCCGCCGGTTGCTGGTGCGGCGGGTCACACGCCGGCCGCGTGCTGCTGGTGCGGCGGGTCACACGCCGGCCGCGTGCTGCTGTTCGTGGGCGAGCAGCATCCGCTTGACGTCGAGCCCGCCACCGTAGCCAGTCAGCGAGCCGTCCGCCCCGATCACCCGATGACACGGCACGGCAAGCGGCAGCGGATTGGCGCCGTTCGCGGCCCCGACCGCCTGGTTCGCTCCCGGCCTGCCGACGGCGGCCGCAAGGTCCCTGTAGGCCGCGGTGCTCCCGTAGGGAACATCGAGCAGCGCCTGCCATACCGCTCGCTGGAACGGGGTTCCGACCATGCGCATGGGGAAGTCGAAACGGGTGCGCCCTCCGCCGAAATACTCGGCGATCTGCGTCCGCGCCTCGGGATACAGGCTGTCGTCCCGCCGCCAGTCCCGCCCGGGCGCGACCGCTCGCGAGCCACCGGAAAACCCGATCAGCAGCACATCGCTCCCGTCGCCGCCGATCAGCAGCGGACCGACCGGCGTGTCCAGCATGGCGTAGCATGTCACGTGTCGGGCGCTTGCATGCGTCATTAGTCATCCTCCTCCTGCCACCGTTTCATCGCTCATCAGGTCGGTGATCCGGCCATTCGGCGTTCCCCGGAACGCTTGTCCGGCGTCCCGTTCTCGGGCATGACTTGCGGCAACAGACCGGCGACGCGGGAGACTAGCATGAAGTTCCTGTGGTTTCACCTGATGCCCTACACCGAACTGCCCGATGACTTCCGGGAGCGCAATCCCGGCGTGTGGGTGAACATCGACTCCACACTGTTCGATCCCCGCCGCGCCCACGTGATGTACAACGACTTCATGGACGAACTCGAATACGCCGGAACCTGCGGTTTCGACGCCGTCTGTGTCAACGAGCATCACGCCAACGGCTACGGGCTGATGCCGTCGCCGAACCTGATCGCCTCGTCGCTGGCGCGGAGCACGTCCGAGACCATGATCTGCGTCATGGGCAACAGCCTCGCACTCTACAACCCGCCGACCCGGGTAGCCGAGGAAATGGCCATGATCGACTGCATCTCCGGCGGTCGCCTGATCGCCGGCTTCCCGGTCGGCACGCCGATGGACACCTGCTACGCCTACGGGCAGAACCCGAGCATGCTGCGGGACCGCTACCTCGAGGCGCACGACCTGGTCAAACGGGCCTGGACCGAACGCCGGGTCTTTTCGTTCAACGGCCGCTACAACCAGCTGCGGTACGTCAACATCTGGCCGCACACGCTGCAGAAGCCGCATCCCCCGATCTGGATCCCGGGCGGCGGGTCGGTGGAGACCTGGAGGTGGTGCGCCGAGATGGACTACGTCTACTGCTACCTGTCCTACTTCGGCTACCGGATCGGGCTGTCGACCATGCGCGGGTTCTGGAACGAGATGGATCGCCTCGGCAAGGACCGCAACCCGTACCGTGCCGGTTTCCTGCAGTTCGTCGGCGTCGCCGAGACCCGGGAGGAGGCGATCCGGCTGTACCGCGAACCGGCCGAGTACTTCTACGGCCGCTGCCTGCATCTGGACCCGCGGTTCGTGCAACCGCCCGGCTACACCACCGAGGCGACGATCCGCGCCCGCGTCGAGGGACAGGTCGCCGCCGCGGCGCGCAAGGCAACCGCCCGCGCACGCACGGCGACCGCGATGGAGGACATTGTCGAGCAGGGCTACGTCATTGTCGGAAGTCCCGACGAGGTCGCAGAGCAGCTGCGACATGCCGTGACCGAGATGAATGTCGGCCACCTGATGCTGCTGTGCCAGTACGGAAACATGGACCGCGACCTGACCGCCTACAACACCCGCATGTTCGCAACCCGCGTGATGCCCCAGCTTGCCGACCACTTCGATGACCGCTGGCAGAATCACTGGTGGCCGAATCCGCTGCCGGCAGCGGAGCGTGCCGTGCCCGACGCCGGCCTCTCCGGCACCCTGGCAGCGGCGGAATGAGCCCGGAGCACGAGACGACCGTCGAGGTCGCGGGCGCTCCGTATCGGGTCTGGACCGCAGGCACCGGAGCACCGCTCGGCGTCCTCGCGGGCTTCGGCGGGTTCCTGCACTGGACCCCGTTTCTCGCCCGCCTGGCCCGCCATCGCACAGTGGTCGTCCCCTCGCTGCCGGGGTTTCCGGGCGGCGGCGGGCGGGCACATGTCGAACTCGACACCCAGCTCGACTGGTTGCTGCGGACCCAGGACCTGCTGGCCGCCAGCGGGCTTTCCGGTGCCGACCTGGCGGGAGTGTCGCTCGGTGCGGCGCTGGCGGCCGATGTCGCCGCGGTCTGGCCCGACATGGTCCGGCGCCTCGTGCTGGTCTCGCCACTGGGCATCAACGATGGCGACACGGTCATCGCCGATCACTGGGGCGCCACCCATTCCGAGCAGCTGGCCCTGCTTTCCTCCTGCCCCGGGGTACTCGAGCAGTACCGCCGGATGCCGCCCGACGCCGACGAGATCGAGTGGGATGTCTCGCAGATCCGCGCCAACGAGGCTGCCGCCCGGCTGCTGTGGCCAAACGGCGAGACCGGTCTGGGAGGGCGCATCGGCCGCATCACCTGCCCGACCCTCGTCGTCTGGGGAGCGGAGGACCGGATGGTTCCACCCGGCCATCGCCGCCTCTACCGTGACGGCCCCGGGGGACCGGTATCCGAGACCGTAATCGAAGGCGCCGGTCATCAGGCCGACTTCGACCGGCCCGATGACGTTGCAGCCGCTCTCGTCGCGTTCCTGGAGACCGAAGCATGACACGCTACACGCCCCCTGCAGACGTCACCCCGCAGACTGCAGAATTCCTGAGCAAGCTCGCAGCTCTCGACCTGCCCCCGATGACCTCGCTGTCGGTTGCGGTCGCCCGTGAACAGATGGAGCGCGCGGTCGCCGCGCGCGAGGTCCTGCCTCCGGAAGTGGGATCGACCGTTGAGCTGCGCCTGCCGGGACCGGCGGGCCTGATCCCGGCCCGGCTGTACCTGCCGCGCTGGGCCCACAGGCCGGGACTGCTGGTCTACTACCACGGCGGTGGTCACGTCATCGGCAGCCTGTACAGCCATGACGGCGTCGCCCGCGGTCTCTGCCACCACGGCAATGTCGCGGTCCTGTCCGTCGACTACCGTCTCGCACCCGAACATGTGTTCCCAGCGGCGGTGGAGGACAGTTACGCGGCGCTGCAATGGGCGGCGGAGAACGCTGAGCGTTTCGGCATCGATCCGGAACGCATCGCGGTCGGCGGCGACAGCGCCGGCGGCAATCTTGCCGCGGTGGTGGCCATCATGGCCCGCGACGCGGGCGGTCCGCCGCTGCGGCTTCAGGTCCTGGTCTATCCGGTGTCCGACTACCGGTGCGAGAGCGGGAGCTACCGACAGTTCGGAACCGGTTACGGAATCCTCGAGGCCGACACCATGACCTGGTTCCAGCAGCACTACCTCGGATCCGACCCGGCCCGCCACGCGGACTGGCGGGCATCGCCGCTGCTCGCGCCCTCGCTCGCCGGTCTGCCGCCCGCCATCGTGATCGCCGCCGGCTGCGATGTGCTGCGGGACGACGCGAGAGCCTATTCCACCAGCCTTATCGAGGCCGGGGTATCGGTGTCGTTCATCGAGTATCCGGGCGTGCTGCACGCGTTTTTCGGCCTGGTCGGGATCATCGACGAGGCGGAAACCGCCCAGCAGGCGGTGGGCCGGGCACTCGAGGCCGAACTCTCGCACGGATAGGCTGGCGGGGAGACACTGGCCCGGACGGACGGGCTGGCGCACGGTGCCGGCCCTGCCGCCGGCACGCAGAGGGACGGAGACCGAAGACCATGAGTGCAGTCACATCCGAACGCCACGGACCGGTCGCGGTCCTCCGCATGAACAATCCCCCGGTCAACGGCCTCGGTGCGCCACTGCGCAGCGGGCTCGCGGACGCGATCGCGGGACTCGATCCCGCGGTTGAGGCCATCGTGCTGATCGGCGAGGGACGGATGTACAGCGCCGGCGCCGACATCCGTGAATTCAACTCCACCCCGCCGCCGGGGACACCGGACCTCAACCAGGTGATCGCGGCGCTCGAAGGGTCCGAACGGCCCGTGGTCTCGGCCATCCACGGGGTCGCGGCCGGTGGCGGGCTCGAACTCGCGCTCGGGACCCACTACCGGGTTGCGGCACCCGGAAGCCGGGTCGGGCTGCCCGAGGTGACGCTCGGCATTGTCCCGGGCGCCGGGGGAACCCAGCGGCTGCCGAGGCTGATCGGGACGGAAGCGGCGCTCGAGCTCATTGTTTCGGGCCGGCTGATCGGCGCCGACCAGGCCCGCGAACTCGGCATCATCGACGAGGTGGCGGACGGCGACCTGCTCGAAGCTTCTGTCGCGGCGGCAAGGCGGCTCGCCGCCGACGGGACGGTGCGCCGTGTCCGCGACTGCGACGACGCACTCGCCGCGGCCCGCGCCACTCCGGAGCTGTTCGAGACCTTCCGTGCCGGCATGGCACGCTCGGCGCGCGGCCGCAACGCGCCGTATGCCTGTGTCGACTGTGTCGAGGCGGCAGTCAACAGGCCGTTCGACGAGGGGCTGCGGTTCGAGCGCGAGACATTCGTGTCACTGGTCGCCGCGCCCGAATCCCGGTCACTGCGTCACGCATTCTTCGCCGAGCGCGAGTGCGGGCGCATCCCGGACCTGCCCCGCGAGACCCGGGGACGGACCATCGGGACCGCAGCCGTCGTCGGATGCGGGACCATGGGCGGCGGCATCGCGATGAATTTTGCCAACGCCGGGATTCCGGTCACCGTGGTCGAAACCGAGCGCGCAGCACTCGATGCCGGTCTTGAGCGGGTGCGCAATACCTATGCCACCACCGTCTCGCGCGGCCGGCTGGCGGCGGACGAGATGGAACGGCGCATGTCACTGATCACCGGTTCGACCGAACTGGCTGACGTGGGGAGCGCCGACATCGTCATCGAGGCGGTGTTCGAGGAAATGGAACTGAAGAAAGAGGTGTTCCGTGCGCTCGACGGGGTGTGTCGGTCCGGCGCGATCCTGGCCACCAACACCTCGACGCTCGACGTCGACGAGATCGCGGCGGTGACCGGCCGCCCGGAGGACGTGATCGGGACCCATTTCTTCAGCCCGGCCAATGTCATGCGGCTGCTGGAGAACGTGCGCGGCGTCCGTTCGTCGCACGAGACCATCGCCACCGTCATGGACATGGCGCGCACCATCGGCAAGGTCGGGGTTCTCGTTGGCGTTTGCGACGGATTCGTGGGCAATCGCATGCTGCACCAGTACGGGCGCGAGGCCGGCTTCCTGATCGAGGAGGGCGCCCTGCCGCAACAGGTCGACCGGGTGATCTACGATTTCGGGTTTCCGATGGGCCCCTTCGCCATGGGCGACCTGGCGGGCCTGGATGTGGGCTGGCGGATCCGCCAGCGCAAACGTGCCGAGCGGCCGAGTAACATGCGCTATTCGGACGTCGCCGACCGGATCTGCGAACAGGGCCGTTTCGGCCAGAAGACCGGAGCGGGCTGGTATCGCTACGAAACGGGCAGCCGGGTGCCGGTTCCGGACCCGGACATCGAGCGGCTCATCGTTGCCGCCTCGCAGCAGGCGGGTATCGAGCGCCGCGACATCCCTGACGGGGAGATCCTGGAACGCTGCATGTACCCGCTGGTCAACGAGGCGGCCAAGATCCTGGAGGAAGGGCTGGCGATCCGTCCCTCTGATATCGACGTGATCTGGATTCACGGCTACGGTTTCCCACGCTGGCGGGGCGGTCCGATGTTCTGGGCCGACAGTGTCGGCCTTGACCGGATCCTCGAGGCCATGCAGCGGTGGCATCGGGAACACGGCGAATGGATGCGGCCGGCGCCGCTGCTCGAACGCCTTGTCCGCGAGGGCAGGGGGTTCGCCAGTCTCGGCGCCTGAATCCGGACGGGACACACGACCGCCGGGGACAGCGGCGAACAGGGAGGAAACCATGCGGGAAGCAGTCATCGTCTCGACGGCGCGGACACCGATCGGCAAGGCGTTTCGCGGCGCGTTCAACAACACCCACGGAGCGGTGATGGGAGGCCATGCGGTCCGTCATGCTGTCGAGAGGGCCGGGGTCGAGCCGGGTGAGGTCGAGGACGTCATCATCGGCTGCGGCTTCCCCGAGGGCGCCACCGGCTTCAACATCGCGCGCCAGTGCGCGATCAAGGCGGGATTGCCGGTCACCAGCAGCGCCACCACGGTCAACCGGTTCTGCAGTTCCGGGTTGCAGACCATATCGATGGCGGCCCAGCGGGTGGTCATGGACCAGGTCCCGGTGATGGTCGCCGGCGGACTCGAGTCGATCAGTCTGGTCTCGCCGAACATGAATCAGAACGGCCTGACCGAGGACGGGCTCATGGAGACCAAGCCCGAGCTCTGGATGCCGATGATCGAGACCGCGGACACGGTCGGGCACCGCTACGGCGTGTCCCGCGAGGCACAGGATACCTATGCCTGCGAGAGCCAGCGGCGGACCGCGATCGCCCAGCAGGCCGGACGGTTCGATGACGAGATCGTGCCGCTGCCATCCACCATGCTGGTCAAGGACCGGGACACCGGCGAGATCAGCTCGCGCGACGTCGTGCTGGACCGCGACGAGGGCAACCGGCCGGGGACCAACATGGAGGGACTGACGGCACTCGAACCGGTTCGCGGACCGGAGCACTTCGTGACCGCCGGCAACGCCAGCCAGCTGTCCGACGGTGCCTCGGCCTGCGTGGTCATGGACGCGCGCCTCGCCGAGCGCCGCAACCTCGAGCCGCTCGGCCTCTACAAGGGCCTGGCGGTCGCCGGCTGCGAACCGGACGAGATGGGGATCGGTCCGGTCTTCGCGGTCCCCCGCCTGCTTGAACGCCACGGGCTCGGCATCGACGACATCGACCTGTGGGAACTGAACGAAGCCTTCGCCGTACAGGTACTGTACTGCCGCGACCAGCTCGGAATCCCCGACGACAGGCTCAACGTCAATGGCGGCTCGATCTCCATCGGCCACCCCTACGGGATGAGCGGTGCCCGCATGACCGGTCACATCCTGATCGAGGGCAAGCGCCGGGGCGCCAGGCACGTCGTGGTCACGATGTGCGTCGGTGGCGGCATGGGTGTTGCGGGCCTGTTCGAGGTCCTCTGAGAGGGAGCGTGACATGGAGCTGGTCCTGACACCCGACGAACAGGCATTCCGTGATGAGGTGCGGGGGTTCCTCGAGGACGCCGTGACCGACGACATCCGGCGCAAGACCATGACCGGGTACCGGTTGAGCAGGGAAGAACATGTCGCCTGGCAGAAACAGCTGTACGAACGCGGCTGGATCGCGCCCGGCTGGCCGGTCGAGCACGGTGGCACAGGCTGGACACCGATGCAGAAGCACATCTTCGAGGAGGAGTGTGCGCTGGCCGGGGCCCCGCCGGTCATCGCTTTCGGCGTGGTCATGGTCGCACCGGTGCTGATGGCCTTCGGCAGCCGGTGGCAGAAGGAGTACTACCTTCCGCGCATCCTGCGTTCGGACGACTGGTGGTGCCAGGGCTACTCCGAACCGGGGTCGGGATCCGACCTCGCATCGCTGCAGACGCGCGCCGAGCTGAAGGGCGACCACTACGTGGTGAACGGGCAGAAGACCTGGACGTCGCTCGCACAGCACGCCAACAGGATGTTCTGCCTGGTACGGACCTCCAGCGAGGGCAAGCGCCAGGAGGGCATCTCGTTCCTGCTGATCGACATGGACCAGCCGGGAGTCACCGTATACCCGATCCGCACCATCGACGGCAGCACCGAGATCAACGACGTATTCCTCGAGGACGTCCGGGTCCCCGTGCACGACCGGGTCGGTGAGGAAAACCGCGGCTGGACCTATGCCAAGTACCTGCTTGGCCACGAGCGAACCGGTATCGCCGCGGTCGGCCGGTCCAAGGCGCAGCTGCGGCGGCTGCGGCAGGTCTCGTCGGTCGAGATGAGCGACGGAAGGCCACTGCTCGAGGACGAGCGGTTCCGCGAGAAGATCGCCGGCCTGGAAATCGACCTGCTCGCACTTGAAGCCCTGGTGCTGCGGGTACTGTCGGACGAGACTGCCGGCAAGGGACCGGGACCGGAGGCGTCGTTTCTCAAGATCCGCGGAACCCGGTTGCAGCAGGGGATCACCGAACTCCTGTTCGAGGCGGTGGGCAACTATGCGCACCCGTACATTCCCGAAGCGATGCAGACCGGCTGGAACGAGGATCCGGTGGGGCCGGAACACGCGGCCGCCATCGCTCCGCACTACTTCAACTGGCGCAAGGCGTCGATCTACGGCGGGTCGAACGAGATCCAGAAGAACATCATTGCCAAGGCGGTTCTCGGGCTCTGACCTGCTCCGCCATTGTCGAATCCACCGCAGCCCGGAGCAGCAAGACCGATGAGCTTCACCTTCACCGAAGACCAGAGGCTGCTGGCCGAAAGCGCCGACCGGTTTGTCGAGAACGAGTACGACTTTTCCGCCAGGCGCGAGGCCATGGCGCGGGATGGCGGTTTCAGCAGGGAGACCTGGAACACCTTCGCCGAACTCGGCTGGCTGGCCCTGCCGTTCCCCGAGGACTGTGACGGGCTCGGCGGCTCGACGGTCGATGTCGCGGTGCTTCTCGAGTCGCTCGGGCGCGGCCTTGTCGTCGAACCCTACCAGTCCTCGATCGTGCTCGGAGCCGGCTGTGTCACGACTGCCGGCTCGACCGAGCAGAGGCACCGGATACTTCCGGCGGTTGCAGCCGGTGAACATCTGCTCGCGCTTGCCCATGTCGAACCGCGCTCACGGTATGCACTCTCGCATGTCGAGACCACCGCGACCCGCGACGGGTCCGGCTGGCGGCTCGAAGGTGCGAAGGCAGTGGTGCACAACGCCGAGACCGCGGACACTCTTGTCGTCTCGGCACGCAGTGCCGGCGCGACGACCGACCGGGAGGGGATCAGCCTGTTCCTCGTGGCTCGCAACGCCGAGGGCGTGTCGTTGCGCTCCTACCCGACGGTTGACGGCATGCGCGCCTCGGAAGTCACGCTCGACGGGGTCACGGTCGGAGACGAGGCGGTACTCGGCGAGGCCGAGGATGCACTATCGGCTATCGAGGCCGTTGTCGACAGGGCCTGCGTGCTGCTGTGCGCCGAGGCGGCCGGAGCCATGGATGCCGCCGTCAGGCTCACCACGGCGTACCTGAAGGAACGCAGGCAGTTCGGCGTCCCCATCGGCTCGTTCCAGAGCCTGCAGCATCGGGCGGTGGACATGCTGGGCGCCCAGCAGTTTGCTCGCGCGCTGATGTACCGGGCCGCCGGTGTCGTCGATGGCGCCGACCCTCACGAGCGCGCCAGGGCAGCCTCGGCAGCCAAGGTGGAGGCCGGCCGCGCCGGCCGCATGGTCGGCCAGGAAGCGGTGCAGCTGCACGGTGGCATGGGCATGACCGACGAGATGGCCATCGGCCACTACTTCAAGCGCCTCTCCACCATCGACGCCCAGTTCGGCAACACCGATCATCACGTCCGTCGCTTCGCCGCCCTGGCGTGAGCGGGTCACCGCGGCCACATGTCGGGCCGCAGCACAGGGAGACTGCCATGATTCCGGAAATCAGTGAGCGCGCCGAGCACCTGCGGGCCCGGGTCCAGGAGTTCATGGACGAGCACGTCTATCCGAACGAGGAACTCTACTACCGCCAGATCGACGAGGCCGATGATCGCTGGGACTGTCCCCCGATCCTCGATGAACTCAAGGCGAAGGCCCGGGAACAGGGGCTGTGGAACCTGTTTCTGCCCGAATCCGACAGGGGAGCGGGGCTGACCAACCTGGAGTACGCGCCGATTTCCGAGGTGATGGGTCGGGTGTCCTTCGGTTCGGAGGTGTTCAACTGCTCGGCACCGGATACCGGCAACATGGAAGTGCTGGAGCGCTATGCCAGCGAGGAGAACAGGCAACGCTGGCTGACGCCGCTGCTTGCCGGCGAAATCCGCTCCGCCTTCGCGATGACCGAACCGGCCGTGGCCTCGTCCGATGCCACCAACATCGAGTCCTCGATCGTGCGCGATGGCGAGCACTACGTGATCAACGGGCGGAAGTGGTGGACCTCGGGCATCCTGGACCGGCGGTGCAAGATCATGATCTTCATGGGCAAGACCGACCCGGGCGCGCCGCGTCACCTGCAGCAGTCGATGATTCTGGTACCGGTCGACACGCCGGGCATCACCATCAACCGGGCGCTGACCGTCTACGGCTACGACCACGCGCCCCATGGTCACGGTGACGTGACCTTTACCGATGTCCGGGTCCCGGCGGAGAACATGCTGCTCGGAGAGGGCAGGGGGTTCGAGATCGCCCAGGGTCGCCTCGGACCGGGCCGGATTCATCACTGCATGCGCTGCATCGGCCAGGCGGAGCGCGCGCTCGAGGCGATGAAGGAACGCGCGCGGTCGCGGACCGCCTTCGGCGTGCAGTTGTCGGAGATGGGCGCGTTGCGCCACAAGGTGGCGGAGGCACGGATCAGGATCGACTCCACCCGGCTGATGGTCCTGCACGCGGCACACAAGATGGACACCGTCGGCAACAAGGCGGCACGCAAGGAAATCGCCATGATCAAGGTCATGGCCACCCGCATGGCCACCGACATCATCGACGAGGCGATCCAGGTGCATGGCGGAGGTGGTGTCAGCCAGGAATTCCGACTGGCGAAATCCTACGGACATGCCCGTGTGCTGCGGATCGCCGACGGCCCCGACGAAGTGCATCTCGAGGCAATCGCAAAGCAGGAGTTTCGCCGCAACGCCTGAACACCGGCGCGCCCTCGGGCCCGGGCGCCTGTTCGAGGCCACGCCGTGGGCGATTTCATGGCGCGACACGGACAGCAGCGGCACCCCGGTGGCCGACGACTACCTGGCGCACGACGTGTACGTCGGCAGCATCGGCGCCGACTCCGTCGCGGGCGGGCACGGTGACGACACGCTCAAGGGCAACGGCGCCTGCTGGACGAACCGGAACAACACGGCGAGCGACGACCGGTCGCGGAGCTACAGCGACGAGAACGACCGCGACACCATGGACGGCGGGTATGGCGACGAGTTCATCAACGGCAATGCCGGCCTCGACACCCTCGACGGGGGTCAGGAACGACACCATGCACCGTCTTCGGCAGGCATCGTGTTCGTCCGGGCGGTGCCCCGGCGGCGATTCGGGGGGGTGCGGAAGCCCGTGCCGGCGACATGGTGCGAGAACCGTTGGTCGCCGGTCCCGGAAACTACCGCCGCGCACCTCCCGGACTGCCGGTGACGGCCCCGATCACGCAGCCTGCCGGTCTGGCAACCGGGTGTGAATTGCACCGGGCCGGGTAGCATTTGGCGAGACCAATACGAAATGGGTATTCTGTGATGCTCCGGGACCTGAACCGTTGCGCAGGGGTACAGGCGGGGCCGGAGGAAGCGGCCCGGGGTTCACCGCGTGACATAAAGACGTCTGATTTCTTGAAGAACGTTCGCAGACCGTGTCGTCCAACAGGGAGGAGAGTGGTGATGAGATCGGTACTGGCTTCGCTAGCCGTTTTCGCCGCGTTGACCGTGACCGCGGCCCATGCCGGTTCCCTCGCGCCCCAGCCGCGCGTCGTCGCCACCTACGAACGCGACTTCCTGGGGCGTTCCGGTGCCCAGACGCTTGAGGAACTGCTGGACACCGGCATCTCCCGCTACTTCCTCACCGGCGGACAACCGGTGCTCGTCCTGGTCAACGGCAGACCCTATGCGACAACTGCATCCGAACTGGAAACCCTGCCCATTTCGGCCATCGAGCGTATCGAGATCATCAGTGGTGAAAGCCTGGGCACCCTTGGCGGCAGCGCGGTTCGCGGCGCGATCAACGTCGTGCTGCGGAACAGTCTGAACGGTTTCGAAACCCGGGCGCTCGCACGGATGCCGACCCAGGATGGTGGTGACGGCTCGCAGGGCAGCGTCCTCTGGGGCGGTGCGGTCGGGGAGGGACGCCTGACGCTTGGCGTGGACAGCCTGTATCGCGAGCAGATCACCGCGCGCAGTCGCGAGTACAGCCGCTCCGCCTGGCAGCCAGGCGGCTCGTTCAGCCAGGCGCAGAACGTCAGCCTCGGCGGCAACACCGTCTATGTGGTCCAACTGGACGAGGAGGGAGAGTTTGCCGGGCTGCGGTCGGCCGCCCTTGGCGAGTGCGACCCGGCGAACGGCTATACCGGGCCGCTTACCAATCCACCGGGCATCCGCAACGGTGACCAGGGCTGTGGTTTCGCCTACGGGGACATCATGTGGAACAGCACAAGGTACAGGCAGCACAGTGCGTTCCTGGACCTGGAGCACCCGCTCGACGAAGACGCCAGCCTCCACGTGGACGGAATTTTCGTAAAGAGCGATAGCGTGTTCCGGTACGCGCCGCCGGTGGGCGCCTTTGCCTTTGTCCCGGACCAGGACCTGCTTGACGCCATCAACGAATCCGCCGGCTCGACGATCGCGGACGGCAATGACCTGTTCGGCGTGGGACATCGCTTCGTCGGGCACGGGAACCGGGACTGGAAATCGGACTTCGACGAGTTCGATGTCGCGGCGAGTGTCGAGGGTCGGCTCACCGATGATCTCGGCTACGAGGTCAGGGTCAGCGCCTACGAGTGGAATGTCTCCGAGAACGGCAACACCTTCGTGCACACCGCGACGATCCAGTCGGAAATCCTGTCGGGCAACTACGACCTGGAGGATCCGTTCTCGACCGACCCCGCGCACCTTGAGGCCATCAGGAACAGCAGCGTGCGGGAGGACAACAGGGCGGGGTCGAGCGGTCAGGACGTCCGGCTGGCGCTGGAAGGTTCCGGGTTCGGGATCGGCGACCGTGACGCGGCATGGACCGCGGGGGTCGAACTCGGGAGAGGGAAGGCGCACCGAAAACTGCAGTTCCACGGCAACGACGGAATGACCTACGGCGTCGACGAGGTGCTCGGATCCGGCGGGGTCAGTTACGCCGGCGAACGCGAAGGTGCCGCGGCCTTCGCGGAGATGTCGCTGCCGCTGACCGCGGACCTTGACATCAGGGCCGGGGCGCGCGGGGCCGAGTACGACGATATCGGCGACATGCGCTCCTGGCGCGTCGGAGCGGAATACCGGTTGACCGACCTGGTCACGCTTCGCAGCTCCTGGAGCACGGGACAGAGGGCGCCCTCGATGCTGCATCTCTACGCCGTCGAGTCGCAGGATCATCCCTATGTCGAATGCGACCCGGGGCCTGGAGCTCCGCCCCGCTCCTGCGCTGCTGGCGCCAACCCCCGGCAGGTGCCGCGTGTGACCCAAGGCAACCCGGATCTCGATCCCTCGGATGCCGACAGGTTCGCCGTCGGTGCGGAGGCCCGCAGGGGTCCGCTCTTCGTGGGTATGGAACTGTACCGGCTTTCCCGGTCCGGACTGCCGGGGCAGAACAGGGCCGACTGGGCCATGCTGAACCTGCCCGAGTGCGCGCACGACAACACGACCGACTGCATCGAGCGCACTGGTGCGGACATCACCATCCACGACAGTTACCAAAACGTCGTCGACACCGAGCTTACCGGCGGCAATCTCCGGTTCGGCTGGGGTGCGCTCACAGATTGGGGACTGGTCGGCGTGCGCGGGGTATGGCGGCACGTCACAGACGCCACGGCCGACATCGCGGGCACAGAGCGGGAGCTGGCCATTCCCAGGAACGCCGCCCGTGTCGGTATCCTGGCAAGGCGCGGCGAGGTCACCGCCACGTGGGCGGTCAGTTACCGTGCCGGCTACAGGACGGGTTCGGGACAGTTCAAGTCCTGGCTCGGGCACGACGTGACGCTGGACTGGACGGACCCCCTGCTGCAAGGCGCGCGGCTTTCCGCGGGGATATTCAACGTGACCGACGCCGGTCTCTCGGTGAATACCGCCAATCCCAGCAGCGTGGACGGACCCACGGAAGCCGACTGGGGACGCACGTTCTTCGCAACCCTCAGCGTGCAGTTCTGACACCGCGCCGCAAGAGTGATCCGGTATGCGTCGTTGCCGGTTGCGCCGGGCGCTTTCGCGGCCGGCCAACGTCACCCGCCCCGGTTGAACGCGGCAAACCGGTTCTGGCCGGCCTGCGTCCGGGACCTGACCGGACGACAGCCATCCCCGGGCGACGGCAGGGCGCGGCGGTATCGCCCGACCCGCGCCCCGGCCTCCGTTCGGATCCGGGCCCTGGCCCGAATGAACACTCCGCGTCTCCTGTACCGCGCACAACCTCCCGTCTGGTCGCGATGACGCGACACATGGCCGATCTGCAGGTGGTCGGCCGCAACCGGCGCGCGGCGCCGTTCAATCGATGGAACGGGCGATTTCCCAGCCGACCCGGGCCAGGCGCGGCGCCTTGGCACCCACCTCGACGGCGTTGTCGGAACTGGCATTGCCCTGAAGACCGCGGGCATAGACGCCCTGGCAGATCGAGGCGAGCCGAAAACACGAGAACGCGAGGAAGAAACTGAAACTGTCGATAACGCCGCGCCCGGTCCGTCGGGCATAGGCCTGCACGTAGGCTTCCATCGCCGGAATGCCCTCGGCCGCCAGATCCAGTCCGACCAGCCCGTTCAGTGACGTACCGTCGTGGGGCAGGACCCAGGGCATCACGTTGTAGGCGAGGTCCGACAGCGGATGGCCTAGCGTCGACAGCTCCCAGTCGAGCACCGCGACCACCCGCGGCTCGACGGGATGGAGCATCAGGTTGCCCATCCGGAAGTCACCGTGAACGATCGAGGTTTCGTCATGGTCGGGAACATGGGCCGGCAGCCAGGCCATGAGCGCGTCCATGTCCGGCATCGGATCGGTCTTCGCTGCCTCGAACTGGCGGGTCCAGCGGTCGATCTGACGCTGGACGTAGGCGCCGGTCCTGCCGAAGTCCCCCAGTCCCACCGCCGCCAGGTCCACCTGGTGCAGGGCCGCCAGCACCTGGTTCATGGAGTCGTAGATCACGGCGCGCTCGTCGGGTGTGAAGGTTCCCGGCAGCGACGTGTCGTCGACGACCCGGCCGTCGAGATGGTCCATCAGGAAGAACGGGGTGCCGATGACCTCCGCGTCCTCGCACAGGTGATGCATGACCGGCACCGGGACTGCGGTCCCGGCAAGCGCCTTCATCACCCGGTACTCGCGCTCGACGAGATGCGCGGACGGAAGCAGCCTGCCCGGCGGCTTCTTGCGCAGCACGTAGCGGTGCGGGCCGGCGGTGATCTCGAAGGTCGGGTTCGACTGTCCGCCCTGGTACTGGCGGACCGCGATCCCGGCACCGAACCCCGGCATTCCCTGGCTGTCCAGGTAACGCGCAAGTGCCGCCTCGTCGAACCTGTGGGTGCTGCTGACCGGACCCGGGGTTGCCATGTCGTCCTCCTCAGGACGGGTCGGTGATCATGCGCCCGCCGTCGATGGTGATGGTCTGTCCGGTCAGGTAGCGTCCGGCGGGACCGGCCATGGCGGCCGCAAGCATGCCGATGTCGTCCGGATCCCCGAGGCGTCCCAAGGGAGTAATGCGCTCCACCGCGGCCGTCTTCTTCGGGTCTTCCCACAGTTCGCGGGCGAAGTCGGTGCGGATCAGTCCGGGAGCAATCGCGTTGACCCGGATGTTGTGCGGACCCCATTCCACCGCGAGGTTGCGGACCAGCTGCTGTTCCGCCGCCTTCGACAGGGCATAGAGCCCGAGATTGCGGCTGCCCTTGAATCCGCCGATGCTCGAAATCACGATCACCACGCCATCGCGCCGTTCGGCCATTTCCGGGCAGACCATGTTGGCGATCCAGAACACGCTCTTCACGTTGGTATCCATGATCTTCTCGTACGCCCGGTCATCGGCGTCGCGCATCGGGCCGTAGACCGGGTTGGTCGCGGCGTTGCACACCAGGATGTCGATCTGCCCCCAGGTCTCGCGGGTGCGCGTCACCAGGTGCTCGAGCGCGTCCTTGCTGCCGATATGGCACGGGATCGCGACGGCCTCCTGTCCCTTTTCCCGGATACCGGCGGCAACCTGGTCGCACATGTCGGCCTTGCGGCTCGAGATCACGACCCGCGCCCCGAGAGCCGCCATGCACTCCGCGATCGACCGGCCGATCCCCTTGGTGGACCCGGTGACCACCGCGACCTTGCCGTGCAGTTCGAACATGTTCCGGGCCCCCCGGTTCAGGTCGCGGTCAGGCCGCCGTCGACCACGATCTCGGCACCGTTGACGAATGCCGCGTCATCACTTGCAAGATACAGGATCGCACCGGCGACATCGTCCGGGTCTCCGAGCCTTCCCGCGGGCGATGCGCTCTCGAGCCGCTGGCGGTACCGCTCCGGATCACGGTGCCCGCCCACCATCCTGGCCACCATTGGCGTGTCGGTATAGGACGGGTGGACCGAATTGCACCGGATGCCGTAGCCTTGGCGCGCGCAATGCAGGGCCACAGACTTGGTCAGCAGTCGCACCGCTCCCTTTGAAGAGCAGTAGGCCGCAAGCTGCGGGGCGCCGATGATGCCGGCAACGCTCGAGACGTTGATGATCGACCCGCCGGTCTGCTTCATCAGCCCGATCGCGTGCTTGCAGCCGAGAAACGGTCCCTCGGCGTTGACGGCGTGAACCGCCCGCCATTCCTCGAGCGTGGCCTCCTCGATCGAGCCGCCGGTACCGACACCCGCGTTGTTGACCAGGATATCGAGCCGGCCATGGCGTTCACGCACCGTGTCAATCACGCGTTGCCAGCTCTCCTCACCGGTCACGTCGTGGTACAGGAACCCGGCGTCGTGACCTTCCTCGCGCAGGGACCGGGCTGCTTCCTCGCCGGCTTCGGACGCGATGTCGGTGAGCACCACCAGGGCGCCCCGGGCCGCGAACAGGCGACTGGTTGCAAGACCGATGCCGGAAGCGGCACCGGTCACCAGCGCGACCCTGTCAGCGAAGCGACTCGACATGCTTGCGGACATTCCCGGTTTCTCCGGCTGATCGGACATCAGGCTTATAGGCCGCGCCGGCAGCACTGTCGAGAAACCGGCGGCAAGCACGTTGCCGGCCGACCGGCCAGCGGGTATCTGTCGCCGCGAACTTCCGATCCCCGACAAGGACCCATCCCATGCACGCCATTCCACCGACCGTCGCCCGACCACCGCTGCGGCGCCAGGTTCCCGCAGACGCCCGGCGGGGAGAGAGCCGATGAGCACTCCTCGCCTGGGCCGGGTCCTCGTTACCAACGATGACGGCATCGATGCGCCCGGAATAACCGTCGCCGAAACCATTGCCGCCTCTGTGGCCGACGAGGTCTGGACCGTGGCACCGGCGGGCGACTACAGCGGCGGGTCGCGACAGCTTAACCTTCATCACCCGCTTCGGTTGACACCGGCGGGCGACCGGCGCTTCGGGCTCGACGGGTCGCCGGCCGACTGCGTGTTTGTTGCCCTGGGCTCGATACTCGCCGACACGCCTCCGGACCTGGTGATCTCCGGGGTGAATGCCGGGGTCAACATAGGCGGCGACGTCGGGTTCAGCGGTACCGTTGGCGCGGCGATGAGCGCGCGCATCCTCGGAATTCCGGCCATTGCGCTCAGCCAGGCCTGGAAGGGTTCGCGCCACGACATCCCGTGGCAGACGTCCCGGGCCTGGCTGCCGGAGGTGGTCCGCCGGCTGATCGCGACCGACGCCTGGCCGTGGTCGTTCGTCCCGAACGTGAATGTGCCGGCCATCGGACCCGACGGGGTGACCGGTATCGAGGTGACACGCCAGGGACATTCCGCCACCGTGATCCCGTTCGTCGAGCGCCGGGTCGACCTGAGGGATCAGGACTACTACTGGATCTACATGCGAAAGCAGAACGACAGGCCGGAAGCGGACGAGGACATCGCGGTGCTGCGGCGCAACGCGGTCTCGGTCACGCCGCTCGGGCACGATGTGACTGACAGGGCGGGGCTCGACGCCCTGGCCGGCCTGTCCATCGACCGGCAACACTGATCCACACGGCGCGCGGCACTGCCGGCCGGTGGACGCTATAGTTCCGGCGCCAGATCCCGGGCAGAAGGAGGGGACCATGCTTGCTGGTCGAATGATGGACATGCCGATGATGATCTCGAGCATCCTCGAATACGCCGCGGATGCGCGCAGGGACTACGAGATCGTCTCGAGGCGGACCGAGGGAGACGTGCATCGCTATACCTACGCCGATGCCGCGCGACGAACCGCCCGGCTTGCGCACGCCTTGCGCCGCCTCGATATCGGCTACGGCGACCGTGTCGCAACCATGGCCTGGAACGGCTACCGGCACTTCGAGCTCTACTACGCGATTTCCGGCATCGGCGCGGTCTGCCACACGCTGAACCCGCGCCTGCACCCGGGCCAGCTCGCCTACGTGATCAACCACGCCCGGGACCGACTTCTGTTCCTCGACGTTACTTTCCTGCCGCTGCTCGCGGCACTGGGCGAGCACCTGCCGCGCGACCTGCGGGTGATCGTCCTGTGCGACCCGGGGGAGATGCCCGAGGCGGCCCCGCCCGGTGCACTGTGCTACGAGGAACGCATCGGGGTCGAGGCGGACACCATCGACTGGCCCCAGTTCGACGAGAGGGCGGCCTCAAGTCTCTGCTATACATCCGGGACCACCGGCAACCCCAAGGGCGTCCTCTATTCCCACCGGTCGACCTTCCTGCACACGCTCGGAATGCTGACCCTGGTTCCCGGTACCGGACTCGGGGACAACGCCGCCCTGCTGCCTGTGGTTCCGCTGTTTCATGCCAACGCCTGGGGACTGCCGTACATCGCGCCCCTGCTCGGGGCCAACCTGGTGTTTCCGGGGCCCCGGCTCGACGGCAAGAGCGTGTTCGACCTGATGGATGCCGAGAAGGTGCGCTCGGCCTGGGGCGTACCCACGGTCTGGCTCGGCATGCTGGCGGAAATGCGCCGGCGGGGGCGAAAGCCCGACGGGTTCGAGTATGTGCTCTCCGGCGGTTCCGCGGTCTCGCGCGCCATGATCGAGGAGTTCGAGCGCGAGTACTCGGTCTCCGTGATCCACGGCTGGGGGATGACCGAGATGAGCCCGGTCGGCACCACGTCGAGCGTCCAGCTGCGCTCGGAGGCGGGGCTCGAACCCGACGACAGGATCGAGCGCAAGACCCGGCAGGGCCGGAGGATGTTCACGGTCGAGATGCGTATCGTCGACGAGACGGGTTCCGCCCTGGCGCACGACGGCGTCAGCTTCGGGGAACTGCAGGTCCGGGGACACGGAGTGGTCGATGGCTACCACAGCGACGAGGAGGCGAGCGCACAGGCGATGTCGTCTGACGGCTGGCTGCGCACGGGCGACGTCGCCCGCATCGACCAGGACGGAACGCTCACGCTCGTCGACAGGACCAAGGACGTGATCAAGTCCGGCGGCGAGTGGATCAGTTCGATCGACCTGGAAAACGCGGCTCTCGGCCACCCGGCCATCGCCGAGTGTGCCGTCATCGCCATGCCGCACCCGAAGTGGGACGAACGCCCGTTCCTGATCGCGCGACTGGAGGAGGGCCGGAGCGCCACGCTCGAGGACATCCACGCGTTCCTGTCGGACAAGGTCGCCAGATGGTGGCTGCCAGACGACGTCGCATTCGTCGACGAGCTGCCGCACACGGCCACCGGCAAGCTGTCGAAACTGGACCTGCGCCAGCAGTTCGCCGACCACGTGCTCCCGACTGCACGGTCCGATTGAGTTTGTACGGGTGCGGGCGTATATCGGGATCCTGCCCGGCCGCAGCGAGGGACGCACGGACGACTCATGGTCGACTATGTCGCAACGCGCCGCACCATGGTGGCGAACCAGATCCGGACCAACAGGGTCACCGATCCGGCGATTCTCGAGGCGTTCGAGGCGGTCCCGCGGGAGCGCTTTGTTCCCGATAGACTGCGCGCAATTGCCTATGCGGACAAGGATCTCGATCTCGGCAACGGCCGGTTCCTGATCGAGCCCATGGTGCTGGCCCGGCTGCTGCAGACTGCGCTGCCGCAGCCCGGCGACGCTGCGCTCGACATCGCCTGCGGACCCGCCTACACCACCGCGATCCTCTCGCAGCTGGTCTCCAGCGTGGTGGCGGTCGAGGAGGACCCCGACCTCGCAACGGCGGGGAACGCCCATCTGGCCGCCCTGGAGATGGACAACGCCGCCGTCATCACCGGTCCGGCCGCCGACGGGTGCGGCAGCCAGCAGCCGTTCAGCCTGATCCTCCTTGCCGGCGGCGTGGGGTTCGTGCCGGAAACACTGCTCGACCAGCTGTCGGAAGGTGGCCGGCTTGTCACGGTTCTTTACGAGAATCAGGATCGGGTCGGGCGGGCCGTGATCTTCGAGAAGATCGGCGGTACCATCGGCCGGCGCACTGTGTTCGACGCAATGACCCCGCTGCTTCCGGGGTTCGCGCGAGGGCCCGGTTTTGTGTTCTAGGGCCGGTTCGTGCCATCGTGGCAAGTCGGTAACAGTCATCCGCGCAGCGGTGGGCCGCGGACAGGTGCCCGCTTGCCGGGCGGAATCGGGGAAGTAGCGAGATGAACGGCAACATCAGGCGTGGCGCGCGGTTCTGCATGGCGATCGGCCTCGTCGCCGGTTGCGTGGGCCTTGCCGGTTCTCCGGGCGCCCAGACCTTCGAAGAAGCCCTGGTCATGGCCTATGAAGGCAACCCCGACCTTCAGGCGGCACGTGCCGCCCTGCGGACAACCAACGAGCGCATCGCCCAGGCCGACGGCGCCTGGCTGCCGACTGTTTCCTCGCTGTTCCAGGCGGGGGCCACCTACACCCACGGCGAAAACAGGGCAAACAGACTGAAGACCCGTTCCTATCCACTGCTGGGCCAGCTCAGGGTCGACCAGACGATCTACGATGGCGGACGCAGAACGGCACGTGAGCGCGTGGCCATCAACGAGATCCAGGCCGAACGGGCCCGGCTGGGCGCCGCCGAACAGCAGGTGCTGCTCGACGCGTCTGCGGCCTATGTCAACGTGCTGCGTGATGAATCGGTTCTGGCGCTGCGGATCAACAACCTGGAGCGGCTGGAAAAGCAGCTGCAGGCAACGCGTGACCGGTTTGCCGTTGGCGAGGTCACCCGGACCGACGTGGCCCAGGCCGAGTCCCGCGTCGCGCGCGCCCAGGCCGACAGGACCAGGGCGGAGGGTGACCTCGTGTCGTCGCACATGGTCTTCGAACGGGTCATGGGCGAACTTCCCGGAACCCTGACCCAGCCCGATCTGCCGGCCTCCTGGATACCCGCGAGCCAGGAGGAAGCGGTCGCGACGGCGCTGGAGGGAAACTTCTCCCTGATCACGACCAAGTTCCAGGCACGCGCCGCGAATGAGCGGGTTGCCGATATCGAGGCGGAGCTGCTGCCCGCAGCCGGGCTTTCCGCCACGGCCCAGCGGGCACAGAACACCAACGGCAGCAGTGACAACAGCTACAACACCGCCGCGGTGCAACTTGACCTGCGGGTCCCGATCTACCGTGGCGGCGTCGTATTCTCGCAGGTGCGAGCGGCGAAGGAGGAAGCCAACCGGCGCCGCATCATCGTCGAGTCATACCGGCGATCGGCGATCGAGGGAGCGGCACGAACCTACGAGAATCTGACCACATCGCTCGCGCGCACCGAGTCGCTGGTCAAGGAGGAGGAGTCGGCCCGGATCGCGCTCGAAGGAGTGGAGCAGGAGGCAACGGTCGGGGCCCGGACGGTGCTGGACGTGCTGGATGCGGAACAGGCACTCCTCGATGCCCAGGTCAGGCGCGTTCAATCCGAGCGCGACGCCTTCATCGCGGCACTGCAACTGCAGTTCGCCATGGGACGCCTGACCGCCCAGGCGCTCGACCTTCCGGTGACACTGTACGATGTGGACCGGCATTTCCTCGAAGTCCGCGGCCGGTACATCGGCACCGGCCTGTCTCCTGACTGAGCCCGCCGGCGCTCGCCGGGACGACCGGCATGACGAGTGACTGAGGAATGAACGAGCGCGATACAGAACAGTCCATGGAGGACATCCTGGCGTCTATCCGCCGCATCATCGGCAAGACCGGGGATGCCCAGAGTGCGGTTGAACCAGAGCGGGATACAGGGACCCGGCCGCCGCTGCCGGTCCCCGAAACCGCCGGCCGGCCGGACGTCGTGCCGGTGGCTGCACAGGCGGCGGCCGGCAAGACCGCCACGCCACCTGAGGTGGTTGATCCGCGGGCGAGGCCGGCCCCGGCATCCGGCGCGGATACACCCCCGACGGACGCAAAAGCGCCGCTGCCCGCCACTGAAGGCCACGGCGGGGACAGCGAGGAGAGGGCGGACCCGGGTCTGATTTCGCAGGATCGGGCCCAGGCCGCCGCGCAGATGTTCTCGGAACTGGGCGCGACCCTGGCGGCGCACCAGAACGAGCCTGTTCCCGGCACCCCGGGCATCACCGTGGAACAGCTGGTCCGCGAGATGCTTCGCCCGACGCTCAAGGCATGGCTGGACGAGCATCTCCCGGTCCTGGTCGAACGTCTGGTCCGCGAGGAAATCAGCCGGTTGTCCGGCCGATAGGCCCGTCAGCCGGCCGACGGTTCAGCACACACGCGCGCGAAGGTAGCCATGCTAGAGAAGACCTACGACCCGACTGCGCTTGAGGCCCGGCACTACAGCCAGTGGGAGCAAGCTGGAGCGTTCGAGGCACATGTCGACTCCAACATGGCGCCGTATACGATCATGATGCCGCCGCCGAACGTGACCGGCAGCCTGCACATGGGTCACGCGCTCACCTTCACCCTGCAGGACATCTTGATCCGCTATCACCGCAAGGCCGGCCGGGATGCGTTGTGGCAGCCCGGCATGGACCATGCCGGGATCGCGACCCAGATGGTGGTCGAACGCCAGTTGTCAGAGAAGGGCGTCGACCGGCGCGACCTTGGACGCGACCGCTTCGTCGACACGGTCTGGGAATGGAAGGCGGAGTCCGGCGGCATGATCATGCGCCAGCTTCGCTCGCTCGGGGCGACCGCCGACTGGCGCCGGGAACGGTTTACCATGGACGAGGGCCTGTCCGCGGCCGTCACGCGGGTCTTTGTCGATCTGCATCGCCAGGGCCTGATCTACCGGGACAAGCGCCTGGTCAACTGGGACCCGGTGCTGCTTACGGCAATTTCGGACCTGGAGGTGCAGCAGGTCGAGGTCCAGGGCTCGCTGTGGTACTTCCGCTACCCCATCGAGGGCGAGCCGGACCGGTTCATCACCGTCGCAACCACCAGGCCCGAGACCATGCTCGGGGACACGGGTGTCGCGGTTCACCCCGACGACCCGCGTTACCGCGACCTGGTCGGGCGCAACGCCGTCCTGCCGCTGGTGGAACGGGTGATACCCATCGTCGCTGACGAGTACTCCGACATGGAGAAGGGGACCGGAGCGGTCAAGATGACTCCGGCCCACGACTTCAACGACTTCGAGGTCGGCCGCCGCCACGGGCTCGAACTGGTCAACATTTTTGACCGGCACGCACGTCTCAACGACGCCGTGCCTGAGCCATACCGCGGGCTTGACCGCTACGAGGCCCGTGAGCAGGTGATCAGCGACATGGAGGCTCTGGGCCTGCTTGAGAAGGTGGAGTCCACCGTTCATGCGGTTCCGCATGGCGACCGGTCCGGCGCGCCGCTGGAGCCTTGGCTCACCGACCAGTGGTACTGCGATGCCGCCACCCTCGCGCGTCCCGCCATCGAGGCGGTCGAAGACGGGCGCACCCGGTTCGTGCCGAAGAACTGGGAGAACACCTACTTCGAGTGGATGCGCAACATCCAGCCGTGGTGCATTTCGCGCCAGCTGTGGTGGGGACATCAGATTCCGGCCTGGTACGGTCCGGACGGCACCGTGTTCGTGGAACAGACAGAGCAGGAGGCCCGTGCCGCGGCCCGGGCCCACTATGGCGAGGACCGGGATCTGGTCCGTGACGAGGATGTCCTCGACACCTGGTTCTCTTCGGCGCTGTGGCCGTTCTCCACCCTGGGCTGGCCGGAACGCACGGGGGAGCTGGGGCGCTACTACCCGGGCGACGTCCTGGTCACCGGGTTCGACATCATCTTCTTCTGGGTTGCGCGGATGATGATGATGGGCATGCATTTCATGAACGAGGTGCCGTTCCACACCGTCTACATCCACGCACTGGTGCGCGACCAGCACGGACAGAAGATGTCGAAGTCCAAGGGCAACGTGATGGATCCCCTGGACCTGGTTGCCACCTACGGCACCGACGCACTCCGTTTCACCCTGGCGGCCATGGCGGCCCAGGGCCGTGACATCAAGCTGGCCGAAGGACGGATCCAGGGCTACCGCAACTTTGCCACCAAGCTGTGGAACGCGACCCGGTACGCCATGATGAACGGCTGTGCCCCGGTCGACAGCTGGGACCCGGCGGAGTGTAGCCACACGGTCAACCGCTGGATCGTGGGCGAGACCGCCCGGGTTTCGCGCGAGGTCGCCGGCGCCATCGAGTCCTACCGGTTCAACGAGGCGGCCGGTTCGGTCTATCGGTTCTGCTGGAACATCTTCTGCGACTGGTACCTCGAGTTCACCAAACCGCTGCTGGCCGGCGAGAACGAGGAGGCGGCAGCCGAGACCCGTGCGACGAGTGCCTGGGTGCTTCAGCAGATGCTGAACGTACTCAATCCACTGATGCCGTACCTGACCGAGGAACTGTGGGAACGGCTCGGAGGGAAGGCGGCGCTCATCACCACCCCGTGGCCGGACCTCGACCGGCTCACCGTCGATGCCGGGGCTGCACACGAGATGGACTGGGTGATTCGCCTGATCACGGAAGTGCGCTCAATCCGTTCGGAAATGAACGTGCCGCCCCGCGCCGAGGTCGACCTGTTCCTCGAAGGTGCCTCGGCGGACACGCTCGCCCGTCTCGATACCCACCGAACCATGATCATGCGCCTCGCACGGCTCGCATCCATCAGCCCGCTCACCGGCCAGGTTCCGCACGGCGCGGCACAGAGCCTGCTCGACGAGGCAACCTTGGTCTTGCCGCTTGCCGACATCATTGATCTCGACCGGGAACGAACTCGGCTCTCCAGGGATCTTGCCAAGGCGCGAAGCGGCATTGCCGGGCTGAGACGCAAGCTTGCCAACCCGGCGTTCCGGGACCGGGCGCCGCGCGAGGTGCTGGACACCAACCGGCAGCGCCTGGCCGCCGAACGCCAGAAGCGCGAGCAGCTGAAGGAGGCCCTGCGCAGGCTCGGCGCCGCGTAGTGGCTCCCGTCAGGCCGCGGCGGCGCGTGCCTGGCGGTCCTCCCTGATCATGTCGGCGCCCTTCTCCGCCGCCATGATCACCGGCGCGTTGATGTTGCCCGACGGCATGGTCGGAAAGATCGAGGCGTCGACGACGCGCAGACCCTCGAGACCATGGACCCTGAGCCTGTCGTCGACCACCGCCATCGGGTCATGACCCATCTTGCAGGTTCCCATCGGGTGGTAGGTCGTCGCGCCGGTCCCGCGCGCAAACGCCAGCATATCGGCATCGCTGACGCAGTCCGCTCCCGGGTTCATTTCGTGGTCGATGTAGCGTCCGAGTGCCCTGGTCTGGCCGAGCGCCCGACACACGTGCAGGCCCGAGACCAGGGTCTGCTGGTCGAGTTCCACCGTCAGGAAGTTCGGATGGATCTTCGGCGCCGCGAACGGGTCCGGGCCGCCGAGATGAATTGAGCCGACACTCTCGGGACGGCACTGGTAGACCGCAAGCGTCATGCCGGGCTCGCGTTCGAGCACCCGGTCCCGGATCGAGCCGAAGCTGGCGTGGGCAAAGAAGAACTGGATGTCAGGTGTCTCCAGTTCCGGCCGGGTTCGGACGAATCCGTGACCGATACCGGCCGTCCAGGTCAGTGCGCCGCGTCGGGTGAGAACATACTTCGCGACCTCGCCGACCAGCCGCAGCCCGCGGGTCTGCTCGTTGAGGGTGATCGGCCGGTTCACCCGCCAGTTCATCCTCGCGGCATAGTGGTCGCGGTAGTTCTCGCCAACGCCGGACAGGGCATGACGGACCTCGATACCGTGTTCGCGCAGCAGTTCCGGCTGACCGATGCCGGACAGTTCGAGGATCTGCGGCGACTGCACCGCACCGGCGCATACGACGACCTCGAGGTTCGCGGTCTCGGTACGGGACTGGCCGTTCTGCGACCAGGTCACACCGGTGACCCGCGTTCCCTCCATTTCGATGCGGGTGACATGGGCATTCGGCTCGATCCGCAGGTTCTGCCTGCCGCGCACCGGGTCCAGGAAGGCGCGGGCCGTGCTCTCGCGCCGGCCATTGCGCTGGGTTATCTGGTAGTAGCCGAATCCGTCCTGGCTGGCGCCGTTGTAGTCGGGGTTGCGCGGATAGCCGAGTTCCTCTCCGGCCTCGATGAAGGCATCGACGATCTCGTGGCGCTCGTACATGTCGGCCACGTTCATCGGCCCGCCGTCCCCGCGGTACTCGTCGCCGCCGCGTTCGAAGGATTCCGCCTTGCGGAAATACGGAAGGACGTCGGTATACGACCAGCCGCGGTTCCCGAGCTGGGCCCAGACGTCGTAGTCGAAGGCCTGGCCGCGGACGTAGAGCATGCCGTTGATCGAACTCGATCCCCCCAGCACCCGTCCACGCGGGATCGGGATGGTCCGCCCCGCCAGCGCCTCGTCCGGTTCGGTCTCGAAACACCAGTTGACCTTCCGGTTGTTGAGCGTTCGGGTAAACCCGACCGGGATATGGATCCACGGGTTGGTGTCCTTGCCTCCGGCCTCGAGCAGCAGCACGCTGGTCCCCGGATCCTCGCTCAGGCGGTTCGCCATCACGCACCCGGCGGATCCTGCCCCGATGATGATGTAATCGTATGCCATCGCCTTTCCGTCCCTCCCGCTGTCGCTATCAAGGCCAGCGCACAAGACTGCCCGCAAAACGCCGGCAATGGAATTGCGCTTCGCAGGTTTCTCGTTGTCATCATGCCCCGGATGGTCGCCCCGGCGGACGGGCCGCCGCGCGAACACGGGTGACACGGCAGGCGCAAGCCGATAGGGATGGAGCCTGCAGAGCATCAGGACAGCTTGGAGGAGGAGCGCATGGCATCCGGCACACGGCTTGAGGGCAAGGTCGCGATCGTGACCGGCGGCGCCTCGGGTATCGGCGCGGAAACCGCGCGCTGTTTTGCCGCCGAGGGAGCCAGGGTCGTGGTCGCCGACGTCCAGGACGAACTCGGTGAAGATGTTGTCGCCGGGATCGCCGCGGCCGGCGGCGAGGCGGTCTGGAAGCGTCTCGACGTGGTCGATGCCGGAGCCTGGGAGGAGATAGTCGCGGACACGGTCTCGCTGTGGGGCGGGCTGCACGTGCTCGGCAATATCGCCGGCGTGTCCGGCCGCGATCCGGCGATGGCGCTGCAGACCACGATCACGCCGGGACCGACCATCGAGGACACCACGCCCGAGATCTGGGAGCGGGTGATGTCGGTCAACGTGACCGGCGTCTACCTGGGGACCAGGGCCGCGATACCGCCGATGCGCAGTTCCGGCGGCGGGTCGATCATCAACATCTCGTCGATTTGCGGTCTGGTCGGCAGTTTCGGCAACGCCGTCTACCACGCTTCCAAGGGAGCTGTACGGATCTTCACCAAGGCGACGGCGGTCCAGCATGCAGTTGACGGTATCCGGGCGAATTCCATCCACCCGGGTTTCGTCGACACGCCGATGACGCGACCGGGCCATTCGAACAACGAGGTCGCCCGGGTCCGGCTCGCCGCCACACCGCTCGGTCGCTTCGGAACGCCGCGTGACATAGCGCTCGGCTGCCTGTATCTCGCGGGCGACGAGTCCTCCTGGGTCACCGGCAGCGAACTGGTGATCGACGGCGGCGTGACAGCGCAGTAGGCCTGTCGCCCCTTACATGACAGGAGTCGGAGAATGATCAGCAAGTTTACCACCGTCTATGCCGGTCACGTCGACCTGCCGGATATCGGCCAGCACACAACGCCGGCGAACGAACGTCGCTACGACAACGACCACCTGGCCAGCGTCTTCGCCAAGACCGAGAACATCGCGAAGACCATGGACGCCTGCGGCTACGAAATGCTGTGGCTGGCCGAGCACCATTTCCAGCACGAGGGCTACGAGGTCATTCCGAACATCCTGATGATGGCGGTCCATCTCGCGCATGTCACACCCAGGCTCAGAATCGGCTGCGGCTTCAACATCACCCCGATGTGGCATCCGCTGCGTCTGGCCGAGGACTTTGCCACCGCCGACGTGCTCACCGGGGGACGGACCGTCTTCGGCGTCGGCCGCGGCTACCACACCCGCGAGGTCGAGACCTTCGGCGCCCCGATGCAGGACCAGACCGCCAACCGGGACCTGTTCGAGGAACAGGTCGAGATCATGTTCAAGGCCTTCAATCAGGAGTCCTTCTCGCACCGGGGCCAGCACTACACCCTGCCGCCACGGGTCCCCTACCGCGGCTACGAGCTTGAGGAAATCACCCTGGTGCCGCGTCCGGTCAACCTGCCGGTGGAATGCTGGCAGCCTGTGGTCAGCGCCAACCCGCGCGGGCTCGACTTCATGATCCGTCACGGCATCAAGGGTGCGGTCGGCGGGGGTGCTGCGACCATGTCGGACGGTCCGATTCAGGCCTACCGGGATGCCGCCGCCCGCGCCGGCCAGGAGCTGGCACTGGGCGAGAACCTGACCGTGGGCATTTTCTGCCACCTCGCCGACACGCCGGAGCAGGCGCTCGAGGAAATCACGCCGCTCTACGAGGAACACGTGAAGATGTTCGGGCCGCTCGGCTTTGTTCCCGGACTGACACCGGAGCAGGTCTCCATCACCCAGGGTCGAGGCGGCTGGTACGAGGCCGGCGTACCGCGGGTGCAGCACTTCATGGATCTCGGCGCCTGGTTTGCCGGAACCGCCGAACAGCTGGTCGAGCACCTGAAGACGCTGGAGGCGCGCTACCCGGGAATGGAGCTGATCAACCTTTCGTGTCCGATGGGAACGCCGGAGCAGATGATGCTCGAGCAGTACCACCGGGTGGCGGAAGGAGTGATGCCCGCGTTCCGCAAGCCGGCGTCGGCAGCAGCGGAGTAGGCGGCCGGGACCGCGAGGTCTCCCGGGAAGTCATTCCCGCGGGAGGACACCGCGGCCCGTGTATCCGCCCGGCCCGACAGGGGAGGCAAACGGCTGATCATGGGCATCAAGCTCGTCATCGCGGTCACCGACAGCGACTGGTTCAGCCACCTGCGACAGCGCCCGGACCTTCGCGAGGTCAATTTCTGGTCGCCCTCGCCGCGGGCCTTCAAGGCCTGCGGCCGGGCGAACTGTTCCTGTTCAAGCTGAAGGCCACTCGTCCAGCGATCGTCGGTGGCGGCATGTTCGTCCACGCCAACCTGCTGCCGTGTTCGCTCGCATGGAAGGCGTTCGGCGCATCGAACGGCGCCGGGTCCGCAGACGAGATGCGCATGCTCATCTCCATACGTCGCAAGGCGGACCAGAGCGACCGCAGTGACTTTGTCATCGGCTGCCGCATCCTGACCCGGCCGTTCTTCCTCGACGAACCCGACTGGATCCCGGTGCCGGCGAACTTCCCGCCCGACATCATCAGGTTCAAGACCTGCACGACCGACCGCGGCACCGTGTGGAGTCTTTACCTGGAACGCTATCCAATGCTCACTGCCCCACGGAGTATGATCAACCGCAGCCTGGCCCGGTGTTTCGCTTCGGGATGAGACGGGGGGAGGGTGGTCCGCAGCGAAGGTTCTTCCAGAGTCGGCACCGGCGGGGAATTACGGGCGGAAAGGGTCTGCATCGAGAACATCTTGCCCTCGTGTGGGGCAGAACGACCAAGATCAGGGGTGCTTCGCGTCGAACCGACGTCTGCGATGTCGAAGTGCAGACGCAGACGGTGACTCTTGAACGAACCCGGTTCGGCAGACGACTTTCATGCTGATAACCGAGGCCCTACCAGTGACTTCGGGCTTCTGACCAGATTCGAGCAATATCGTGGTTGTCGACCTGGTGTCTGATGACAAGCCATGAGACGCCGAACTCTCTGGCCAGCAGATCGATGTCATCTGCCAGGATGACGTGCGAGGATATTCTGTTCCGAATTGCATGAGCCGGGACCAGAAACTCGGCCGCAAAGGCCCGGCCACGTTGTTGTCGCCAAGATCGGGCTCTGGTCAACACGGAGCTTGGTTCTGAAGCCACCCGGACATCAGCCAGAGCACGACAAAACAGGAATCGCCGGCTGCTTGCCCTCTTCGCCGAAAAAGCGAATGTGAATTTCCCGTCATCAACGCGGGAGATCACGCCCTCCAACATGTGCAAGTTGCCGAGAGATGTGGGACGTGTTGCCTTCTCTACCTGTTCCGGAGGTTCCCCAAGTGCACGTGCCAGAGTATCCCACGTGGGTAACGGATCGTTGCCAAGTTCCAGTGACTGGCGCAGACTTCGCGCCAGAGCATATCCCTCCTTCCAGGGATTGGGCGGCACCTGTATTCCGGCATCGGCATACCACGTCAACTCAGCGTCTGGATCCGATCGAGTTTCAGACACAAACCCGTTGTGCAGAACCTCGGTCACGATCCTCTTGAGACCGAGGCTGTTTCGTCTTGCACGTCCGACGGCTTTCCGAAAGTCGGCGATGTCTGCGATGAGGTTCTTCGCTGAAAAAACAGCCGCCGCTTCTTCAAGAGCATCCCCCGTCAGGACTTCGCCCAAACGCGCGACAGACGCGAGTGCATCGTCGTTCAGTGCGTACGGATCCCAACCAAGTCCGCCTGCCGTCTTGCAGAATTCGGTTTCCTCTTTGTCAGCAGACTGAATTGCCGACCAGTCCTGTTCCAGCAGTGTATTGTGAATGTGGAACTCATGAAGGCGAGCGATCACACTGTCGATCAGGTTTGCGCAACTCTTGTGCCAGGATGCTCTGTCGATCCACGTCCAACCCTGCTCAAGACTTGCGTGACGGAACCAGTTGGGATCGTCGCGCTTCCACACGAGACGCACCAGATGTCCCGAAGAGACAATCTGCAGGTCAGGATAGCCATATCCTTCCCGACCGAACCTCAGGGAATGTCGACGATCAAATTCCCGATCGTTCTCCTTGTCGGGGTTTTCAAACTCGTACAGGAGAAACCACCAATTGCTGACCAGCCATTCGGCGAGCGGGTAAAGTGAAACAAAGACCATGTCTCGAATCGTTCTGGAACGTTCATCGAGCACCCTGGTAATGGTCGACTCTCCCACGTGGATGCGAAGGGATGCCCAGGTCGCCGCCAGTTCAGGGCCCTCAACTCCATGCGCACTCATCCAGTCAAATTCGAACTCGATGCGTGTCCCGGCATCCCTAAACACCATCCGACCACTCCGGCCCGTCCAGTGGATACCCCTTGTAGGAGCCTGTCGTGCGGTTGACTAGCCGTCCTTCGTAGCAGGGCTTTGCGGTCCCGGTCCATTTGCGGATCCAGAATGCTGCACCGGCGCTCAGAATTCCGCGCGACGGTATTACGAAACTCCCGGCCTACAAGCAGGCTGGCAATCCGAAGGCGCGTGCCCAGCACTTCCGATCTGCCTTCCAACTCGCGCAAACCGAAGTCGGCGTCTTCGCTGGCCTAATGACGCCCAAGCAGGAGCCTGTGGACACACAGGCCGTACGGACCGCCGTCGAGTCGTTCGACCATCAAGGGGAAGAGAACGTCCTTGCAGCGCTCGACGCTGTGAGGGCTCTTCTCGACGACGAACACAAGCTCCGCCCGGGTGCGTGGCGTGAGAGCCAGGAGAATTTCTGCAAATTCGTCCCATGGGACCGTGTTGGCTCTTCGCTCTTTTCTGGCGGGCGCAGGACCACGCGCCGCAAGCTGGGCGGCCAGACCCTCGACTTCATCGAAGGGAACCACGGCGACGACGTCACCGACGAGGATCGACAGCTTCTCAAGGACTTGAAGGACACAGTACCAAGAGAGCCCAGGGACGAGGAAGTCGAGTTCTTCGCAAGGTGGCAGGACCGGCTGAACCACCCGCACGCCATACGTATGTTCAAGGCTTGGCACCGGCGCCTCTTTTCCAAGGAGGTCATCAGCCACGATCTCATGTCGGCGTTCGCGGACGGCTTCGAGGCATTGATCATCGCGGGCTCAGACAAGCTCCCCGACATGGACGATCCGCGTGTTCTCGTTCGTACCACCCAACACAACAAGGCGATTTTCTGGGAGCGGCTTGATGCCGGCGTCCAGAAACTCTTTCGGTTCGAGCTCCGGTGTTTGCGCGGCCATCTCGGCTCTCGTGTCGAGTGGGACCTCGACGCGTGCTTCGCTCATCATGCCGTTGATCTGGTCAGCTCCGCCGATGGACGAAAGATTGATCTCGAGCTCTATCTTGTCGAAGCTCGAGAACTGGAGGATTTGGGCGGCCTCAGGGTTCCTCCCAAGTCCGCACCGCGAGTAAAGGCAACCTGGCAGCCTGGACTGAGGCCAAAGAACGAAACCATAAGTCTTGCCTTGCCCGATGACGTTGAGGCGCTCGCGACGGCGGCGAGGAGCGAAGTCGGTGTGTTCCGCAGGCAGTTTTTCGCGCCGCAGTCGAGTGCTGATGAGACCCGGATCACTTCGACGACCCTGAACGATACGAATTCGGTAACTGCTCACCCCCCTTCCGGTGAGTTGCGTTTTGCATGCCAATGGCGCCGGGAACGTCGGCTGGCTGTGGGTTCTGGTGCGTTGATCTGACCGTGTCTTCCCTTGAGGTGGTTGTTCTGGCTGTCATGTCGGGGCGCCGACGATTCCGTTTGACACCATGGAACGGGCGCTCTATGTCTGCTCCCGGATGGTTCGGGGACGGCGTTTGCGATGGGCGCATGGTATGGTTCAAAGGCGACGATGGGGCTCAGTCAGGCCATTGTCAGCCTGATGCCGCCCCATCGCGTGTATCTCGAAACACACCTGGGGGGCGGTGCGATCATGAAGCGCAAGCCCCCGGCACTGCGCTCGATCGGCATTGACCTGAATGCCCGGTCCATCAGGACGTTTTGCTGCGACCATGAGGTGGAACTGGTTCACGGCTGCTGCCACCGGTTCCTGGCCGACTACCGGTTCGAGGGGGACGAACTGGTCTACAGTGATCCGCCCTATCTGATGAGTACCCGCAAGTCGCAGCGTCGCTACCGGTATGACTACACCGACGCGGATCACGAGGCCCTGCTTGAGTTGCTCAGGGGCCTGCCCTGTTCGGTGATGGTGTCGGGCTACCCCTCGGCTCTTTATGAGAGGGTTCTGGCGGACTGGCACAGCGTGTCGGTTCAGGTGATGAACCAGGCCGGGGTGGTGACGGAGAAGATCTGGTTCAACTTTGCCCCGGGCCGGGTGCACTGGCACAGCTGTGCGGGCCGGAACTTCACCGATCGTCAGCGCATCAAGCGCAATGCGGCCAGCTGGGCGCGGCGCTACCGGGCGATGCCGCCGGGCGAGCGCCTCGCCGTGCTGGCGGCGGTCATGGCGGTGGAGGCCGCGTGATGGCCACGGTGAATGCGGCCTCTCTGCGCGATGAGTTCGAGGACGCCAAGGCCCGCATCGAGGCATTGCGCGCGCACGGCAAGATGTCCGCAGAAGTCGATGCCGTGGTCCGCCTCCTCGTCACCCTGTTGGGTATCCTGATCACCGTCCTGTTGGAAAGGACGACCCGCAAGGGGTCGAAGAACTCCAGCCTCCCGCCGTCGCAGACGGACAAGGATGAGACTGCACGGCGCGACGCCAGCAGCCCCAAGGGCGCGAAGCAGAACCTGCAGACCGGCACCGGTCTGCGCAAGACCACCATCGAGGAGACGGTCACCGTCGAGGCCTGCGAGGCCTGCGGCGGCGACCTCGCAGACGTCGATGCGATCGACCGGGAACGCCGCATCCTCTACGACATCGTGTTCGAGGTCGTCGAGCGCCGCGTCGATGCCGAGGTCAAGGAATGCCCCGCATGCCGGGCTCGCACCAAGGGGCAGTTCCCCGACACCATGCCGGGCCCGCTGCAGTACGGCGTCGGCCTGCAGGCCTTCGTCATCACCCTGCTGATCGCCCACATGCTGTCCCTGCGCCGTGCCGTCGCACTGGTGCAGGCAATCTCGGGCCTCAGGCTCTCCGAGGCCACCTGCCTGGGCTACGTGCGCCGCCTTCATGACGCCCTCGCATCATGGGAACACGCCGCCATCGCACACCTGCTGGAACGCCCCGCCCTGCATGCCGACGAAACCGGCTTCCGGGTCGACGGCAAGACCCAATGGCTCCATGTCGTCACCGACGGGGCTGTGACCCTGAAGTTCATGCACCGCAAGCGCGGCAAGGAGGCAATCGAGAAGATCGGCATCATCCCACGCTACACCGGCACCCTGGTGCACGACTGCTGGGCATCGTACTTCGCCTACGACCAGTGCAGCCATCAGCTCTGTGGGGGCCACCTCCTGAGGGAACTGACCTTCATCGTCGACTCCAACGGCTTCCGCTGGGCACGCCTGATGAAGAAGCTGTTGCGCGAGGTCTGCCACAGGGTCAACAGGAGCGACACCAGGACCCTGAGCGAGGCCGCGTGTCGGGCCGTGCGCAAGCGCTACCGGACCATCCTGACCCAGGGGGGCAACGAGTTGCCCGTCATCCCGCCGAAGCCGAAAGGAAAACGCGGACGGATCGCGAAGTCCGACGCACACAACCTCCATGAGCGCCTGGCGAAGCACGAAGAGTCCGTCCTGCGCTTCACCCGCGAGCCGCACACCAGCTTCACCAACAACACCGGCGAGCAGAAGATCCGCATGGCAAAGGTCAAGATCAAGGTGTCGGGATGCTTCCGAACCCAGCTCAACGCCGAAGCCTGGTGCCGGATCTCGAGTTACCTGAGCTCAATGGCCGCTCTCGGATACAACCCTCTCGTCGCCATCCAGATCGCCCTCGCCGGAAATGCCGCCAAAATGATCAACCTGCATGACACACAAACCGAACTCGGAAAGGGGTGAGCAGTTAC
>Ga0209754_1000218_pt1 | contig 90068 bp, 85 predicted proteins | sample MesohylBB_FD_187295 | JGI IMG/M metagenome (GOLD analysis project Ga0209754, IMG submission 187295) | Host-associated microbial community of the marine sponge Aplysina aerophoba from Gulf of Piran - sponge mesohyl, lysed by bead beating... | ecosystem: Host-associated > Porifera > Sponge >...
ACCGGCGAGATGCGGACCGACCGGGACCAGCCGGCTCTTGTAGAACTTGGTGTCGCGCACCGTCAGCACGGCCTCGGCGAGGTCGACATCCGCCACGGTCAGGCGGCACGCCTCTCCGCGGCGCAATCCGGTTCCGTACAGAAGCAGGATCAGCGTGCGGAACGTCTCGGCGTCGAGCTTGCGCGCGTCGCGCCGGCACCCGTCGATGACGCCGAAGATTCGCTTCAACTCGTCATGGGAATAGATGTAGGGCGGCGCTGACCGGGGCCGCGGCGGTTCGTTGCCCGGCAACGGCGAGCACGACGCATATCGTCGGCTGATTGCGTAGCGGTAAAACCCCGCGAGGGCGCCGTAGCGAGTGGCACGGGAGCGGGTCAACGGTCCGTTGCCGGCGAGGAACGCCCTCACCTGGGCCTCGGTTACCGCATCGCACTCGGTGTCCAGGCGAAAGCCCTTGCAGAAGCTGTTGAGCAGGTAGACGCCGGAGACGAACTTCACGCCATGGCTCCGCTGCCATGCGATGTAGTGATCGATCGCGTCCCGCAGGGTAGTCATGCCAGACCCTCCAGATCGAAGTCGGCGACGACCTCGCGCAGGGCCTCAAGACGGACCTTTGCATAGACCGAGGTAGACGCGATGCGGCGATGCCCGAGGTAGTCGCCGACGGTCTTCATCGGCAGGCCGTGGTCGAGGAGATGCTGGGCGGTGGCGTGCCTGAGCACATGCGCGCCGCGGCGCCTTGCCTTGAGACCAAGACGATCCAACCGCCGACCAACGATCTCGGAGAGGGCACTGGTGCGTAACGGCCGGGTCGGAGCGCGGAGGGTCAGGAACAGGGAGCGTTCAGGCCAGCGGGGGCGGATATCGACGAGGTAGCGCAGGATCGCCTGCCCGACGCCGTGGGACAGCGGATACAGATCGGTTCGTCCCAGCTTGCTCCGGCGAACGCGTATCGCTTCCTGTTCCCAGTCGAGGTCGTCCAGCTGCAGGCCGCACACCTCTCCGGCCCGCAAGCCATATCCGATGAGAAGCATCAGGATCGCGCGATCCCGCTTGTCGACCGGTCGCTCTCCCTCGGTGCTGGCCAGCAGGCGCCGGACATCATCGCGGGGCAATCCCATCGGGATCGTGTCGTCCCTGTAGACCCTCGAAGGAATGACACCTTCGGCCAGGCCAGACCTGCAAAAGCCCCGATCTTCGCTGAAGAAAAGGAAGGCCCGTACATAGCGCGCGTAGTTGTTGATCGTCGCCCGCTTGCACGATCCGCTGGCCATCTTCGCGGCGAGGAACTCGTCGACATCGACCATCTCGGCCGCTGTCAGCGGGACATTCCGCACCGCCAGTCTGTTCAGGAAATCGGCAACCGCCTGACACCGGCCGAGGATCGTTCCTTCCGACAAGCCTCGCTCGTCGCGCATCCAGGCGGTGAACGCTCCAATCTCGACAGCGTAGGGGTGGCGAGCTTCGGCGGGTTCCTCGACACGGTCCAGAAAACGCAGCCATCGAACAGCGTATCCGAGGAACTCGCTTGACGCCCTCGGCCGGGTCCGCTGGCCGCCGGAATGTTCCTCGCGACCAAACCGCGCCTCGGCGACGGCGGTGAGTTGGGGCAACGTCACCGTTTCGCCTTCCTGCAAGCCGAGGAGACGAACCAGGCTCAGCTGACAGTAAGCAATCCTGTAGAGCGTGTAGGGGGCGGCGCCGCCGTCGGCCACATGGACCAGATACCTGAGCCGATCCTTGTAAAGCGGCGCCGACCGATACTTCTCAATCGTGTGCGGTCGCTCGAACAACTTCTCGAACATGGTCGTGCCTCCTTGAGCGGGAAAGCACGATCATCCAACGGGAACCTGTGTCCCGGAATATGTTGCGGCTACGTGGCGCAATCCCTTGCTGGGAGCGGGGTAGCGGGTTCACCGAAACATAGCGGCGACCGCGACATAAGCAGTGATGTGTTATGTAGAACATATCACTGCGACTTCGAGGCCCGTCGGCACTGGCAGATCGTCGAGGATCGTCTGGCGGGCCGCCCGTACATGCTGGGCGAGCATTACTCAATCGTGGACATGGCCGTCTGGGGCTGGGGGTCGCGGCTGGCCTACATGCTGGGGGATGACCGGATCATGGAGATCTACCCGAGCGTGGACAGGCTGCTTCGCGAGATTGACGCCCGCCCGGCAACGGAACGGGCGCAGGCCCTGGCAGCGTCCCACCCCTTCAAGGCGGTGTTCGACGAGGAGGCGATGCGCGCCCTCTTTCCCCAGATCTTCGCGCCCGACCCGGACTGATCCATGTCCGGACCTGTTCCGGCCCACGCCTGCCGCTCGCCTGCGCTTCGCCCGCCGCCTCACGACGACCGACAGATGGTTCGCGGAGGAAGTGGTGGTTACCTTACTCTTCCTGCCGGGACTTTCGCCCGGCGACATTCCGCCAGCTAGCCTGGCGCACCAACCATCGATATAGACCCCTGCTATAACCCGACCCACACCAACCGAAATCCGCAAGAGGACTGTCCGGATGGAAAATGCCGAAACCATCGTGTTTCTCTACAGCGCGTCCCACGTTCCGGACCTTGTCCGCGACGCGGCGATGAAGCAGGTTCCGTCCGGGTTCCGGCTCGAACTGTGCGAATCCGCCACCGATGCCGGCACCCGCCGTGACCGGGTCGCCGAGGCGGACTATCTGATGCTCTACGGGGTCGGTTTCGATGATGTCGATGTGGCGGACCGGGTGCGACTGCTGCAGATCCTGAGCGCCGGATACGACCGGCTGGATGTTCCGGCACTGACCGCGAAGGGCATTCCGCTCGCTACCAACGGCGGTGCCAACGCACCGACAGTCGCCGAGCACACGCTGATGCTGATGCTCGCCGTCTATCGCAAGCTGCCGCTGCATCATGGCGAACTGGTCGGCGGAAACTGGTTGGGACACCGCGAGGCGCTGCGCATGTTCGAGCTGCGCGGCAAGCGGGTCGGTATCGTCGGTTTCGGCAAGATCGGCCGTGAGGTCGCGCGCATGGCTCGCGGCTTCCTCGCCGAACCGGTCTATGTCGACGTGATGGCAGCGGACCCCGACGTCGAACGGGAACTCGGTGCGCGCCGTGTCGAGCTTGACGAGCTGCTGGCGACCAGCGACATCGTCACCCTGCACACGCCACTGACGGAGGGTTCGCGCGGACTGATCAACGCCGCGACGTTCAGGGCAATGAAGTCGTCGTCGGTCCTGATCAACACCTCGCGCGGCGAGATCGTGGTCGAGGACGACCTCGTGGAGGCGCTGCGGTCGGGCGAGATCGCCGGTGCCGGTCTCGACGTGTTCCAGACGGAACCTCTCGGAGCCAGCCCGCTTGCCGCCATGGACACCGTGGTGATGACGCCGCACACGGCGGGGACCACCATCGACACCTGGTGGCGGCGCCTCGATTTCGCCTTCGGTAACATCCGCAGAGTGTCCACGGGAGAGGCGCCCGGATTCGTGGTGAATCCGGACTACGCGTCGTCCTCCGGGCAATCCTGAGAGCGCCGGATCCGCGGGATCAGGGCTCGGAGCAGAACAGCTCGTAGAGCACCTCGATCACCTGGCGCGGCCGGTCATCGGTCAGGCTGTAGTAGACCGTCTTGCCGGCACGCCGCGGTGTGACCAGTCCCTCCAGGCGCAGGCGGGAGAGCTGCTGTGAGACAGCGGTTTGCCGGATCGCCAGCAACTGCTCGAGCTCGGTGACGGATTTTTCACCCGATGCGAGGTGGCACAGGATCATCAGGCGGCCCTCGTGGCTGATCGCCTTGAGGAACTGCGACGCCTTGCGGGCGCTCCGGCGCATCGCTTCGCGATCCTCGGACGACATGGCACCGTCCGGGACGGGAAGCCCGCCCGGCGAATCATGTCCCGTGGTGCTGTTCACGTTCCTGCCTGGTGCCTCCCTGGTGTCCCGAACGCAGGGTTCGGATTGATGAGAGGGGAGCGTCCTTTCGCGAGACATGGTGATGCGGCCGTCGGTGGAGATCAAGTTGACTGTGGAGGAGCACAGCGAGCCCGGGCACCTGGCGCGGCGGCGCACGGTCCGGCGTGGCCGGTCGTATCGGACGCAGGTCGCGATACCCGCGACCGGGGGCCTGACCAACCCGCAGATCGACAACGCGCCTGACGTGACCGACCGGACTGTCGGGAAGGGGCGCAGCCGGTTCGCCGAACACCGTCCTGGCGGGCCTGGCGGCGAGCCGCGCTCTCCGGGCGTTCACGGCGCAACGACCATGATGCCGTGGCCGGGCTGGCGCGCAGGATGGCGGAGGAGACGCCTCGTGGCGCGACTCGCTGGAGCTCGTGCTCGCTGTTGCACGCGGGAGTGTATGGCGCCGTCGACGATCAGCCGCACCGCAGCGAGGCCTTCAGGCTCTCGGTGGACCCGTCCTTTGTGGACAGGACATGCGACTTCGACGGACTGTGCGTGGAACCACCGCAGTGCGCCATGGTCCCTCGCGTGGACGGGAAGTCGCAGGTTCGGCCCCCGGATCGTATCCGGCCGCCGTGGCCCGGCCGGGTCGGGCGCTTCTTCGCCGAGCTGATGGACAAACGGGTCCGGCGCGGCGTTCATCGATCAACCGGCGAACCCGAGCGTGCAATCACCGATTGCATCGAGACCCCGGATCGGCGGCACGGTACGGCCGATGAGATCCTCACATCCATCAGACGCTCATGCCCCGGGGCCCCTTGAGACCGCTGCCGCAACCACTTCACGACGCCACGAAACTCGCGATCGCGAGACAGGTCTCACCTGGTTGTCCCGGTTCCGGACAGGTCGATGTCGGCCCGGGCCAGCAGCGTGCCGAGCAGCCCCCAGAAGAAGTCTTCGCCGGGATAGCCCTCGATGCGCCCGACCTCCGAGCCGTCACGAACCAGCACGAAGGTCGGTGTGTAGAGGATGCGGCTGGCCAGCCTCACGCCGGCGGGAGGGTCCCGGTGCACGTCAAAGCGCAGAAGCGGCGCTGCCCGGCCCTCGGGTGTCTTCGGATAGATCCCGGAAATCTCCCGGTCCCACCGCGCACACCACGGGCACCCCCGTTCCTCGGCCATGAGCAACATGGTCTGGGCGGGCGCCGGAACCGACCACAGCACGAGCAGCAGCAGTGGTGTCATCAACCGCATGTGATCCTCGACCCGGGCCGGACTGAGATCGCAGCATACCGGGTTCGCGGCCGCGATGCAGGCGTAACGGCCCGCTGGCTTGCCGTGCAGCCGCCAACGGGACTATGCAGACAACAGCGCACTGGCAATTCACCGCGTGGATGGCGTCGGCACAATGTTTGACGTGACACTGGTCGGGGCACTGCTTGCCGGATTGCTGTCGTTTCTCTCGCCGTGCGTCCTGCCGATCGTGCCCTTCTATCTGGGCTATCTTGCGGGTGCCGGGGCCAACCTGGTCACCGCCGGGGCCGAGATCACGTCGGCGGTCCGCCGCCGGTCCATCCTGGTCGCCGTGCTGTTCGCGCTCGGCGTGATCACCGTCTTCATGGGACTGGGTGCTGCGGCCACGACGTTCGGCCAGCTGGTCCGCGAGTACTTCGACGTACTGCGCTGGGCCGCGGCCGGCGTCATCATCGTCATGGGGCTGCATTTCCTGGGCGTGGTCCGGATCGGACTGCTGTACCGGCAGTTCAGCGCTGCCGGCGGCACCGGCAGGGTGAGCCTCCCCGGCGCCTACGTCATCGGGCTCGCCTTCGCATTCGGCTGGACGCCTTGCGTCGGGCCGGTGCTGGCTGCGATCCTGTTCATTGCCGCCGGCCAGGACACGGCGTTCGAAGGAGCGGCACTGCTCTTCGTCTACGGAGCCGGAATGACGGCACCCTTCGTGCTTGCGGCCCTTTTCATCGGCCCGTTCATGCGCTGGATGGCGGGGTTCCGTCACCACCTGCCGGTGATCGAGAGGCTGACCGGGGGACTGCTCGTGCTGTTCGGTGTCCTGATCGCGACCGATACCGTCAACCTGATTGCGTTGTGGATGCTGGAAACCCTGCCGTGGTTCGCAACCATCGGCTGACCGGGACCGGCCGGGAGAAGGGAGGAATCCATGCTTCGCCTGAGTGTCATCCTGCTGGCACTGCTGTTCGGCTCTGCGGCCGTGGCCGAAGAACTCGGTGATGACGGCCTGCACAAGGCGCCCTGGATGCGCGATACCTTCAAGGATCTTGCCGAGGACCTCGCCGAAGCCTCCGGCGAGGGAAAGCGCCTGCTGCTGCTGTTCGAGCAGCGTGGCTGCGTCTACTGCACGCGGATGCACGAAGAGGTGTTCCCCGACCCCGACGTGACCAGGACCATCACCGACAGCTACTTCGTGGTGCAGCTTAACCTGTACGGCAATACCGAGGTGATCGATTTCGATGGCGAGACGCTGAGCGAGAAGGCAGTCGCGCGCAAGTGGGGCATCCTGTTCACGCCGAGCATGATGTTCATGCCGGAATCGGTCCCGCAGGGGCGGTCGGCGTCCGAGGCCGCGGTCGCGGTGATGCCCGGGGCCTTCGGCAGGGGGACGACGCTCGACCTGCTCACCTGGGTGGCGCAGAAGCGTTATCTGCTGGACACCGACGAGGACTTCCAGCGCTACCACGCGCGCCGCATCCGCGAACGCAATGACGTGTCCACCGATTGATCCGGCCGGCCGGATCCCACATATGCAAATACTCATGTATGTGAATTTGCATTGCGTCCGGCCTGCGCTATGACTACACGTGGAGTATGGGCGCAGGTGACGACACGGCGTTTCGGGGAGGGCTCATGCGACCGGTGATCGGGCTGACGACAGGGCTCGTGCTGGGGCTTGTCCTGGTCACGGTGGTGGCGGCGGAGAGCGTCACGCCAGGTGCGGTGGTCTTCGTGGAAGGCGCGGTCGAGCGTTCCCTGAGCGGAAAGCCCGGTAACCCGGAGGCGGGCGCGCTGATCATGGACAAGGGGGCCGGGAACTGCATCGCGTGTCACCAGGTCACCGGGCTGGCGCACCTGCAGTGGCACGGCGAGATCGGGCCCTCGCTCGACGGCGTGGCCGAACGCTGGTCGGAAGCGGAGATCCGCGGCATCGTTGCCGATGCCAAGGTCATGTTCGAGGGATCAATGATGCCGTCGTTCTACCGGACCGAGGATTTTATCCGCATCGGCGATGCGTTTACCGGCAAGCCACTCGAGGGCGAGGTGCAGCCGCTGCTGTCCGCGCAGCAGGTGGAAGATGTCGTCGCCTACCTGATGACGCTCAGGCAGGAGTGACGCCAGGCAACGGGAGAGATCGATGGAACTGACACGACGAGACTTGCTTGTGCTCGGCTCGGGCGCCGTGGCGGCCGCCGGCACCGGCAGTCTGCCCGCCTTCGCGACGCCGACCGAGGATGCGATCGCGGCGCTGACGGGAAACGTGGTGCCCGGTGAGGGGGTGATTGCCCTGAATGCCCCGGAGATCGCGGAGAACGGCAACACGGTGCCGATCAGCGTCAGCGCGCCCGGTGCGGCGCTGGTCGCGCTGTTTGCCGACGGCAACCCGGTTCCGGATGTCGCGGTCATCAGGTTCGGACCACTCAACCCGACCCGCACGGCGTCGACCCGGATCAGGCTCGCCAGGACCCAGAACGTGATTGCGGTGGCGCAGATGGAGGACGGGTCGTTCCAGATGGCGCGGGCGGCGGTCAAGGTGACCATCGGCGGCTGCGGCGGCTGAGGCAACAGGGGGAAGACAGGATGGCAAAGGGTGTGAAGCCCCGGGTCAAGGTTCCGAAATCCGCAAGCCCGGGCGAGACGATCACGATCAAGACCCTGATCCGTCACAAGATGGAAAGCGGCCAGCGCAGGGACAAGCAGGGGACCCTGATTCCCCGCTCGATCATCAACCGCTTCGTGGTCGACTTCAACGGCCAGAACGTGATCGACGTGACCATGCAGCCGGCGATCTCCACCAACCCGTATTTCCAGTTCGATGCCGTCGTTCCGGAGGCAGGCGAGTTCACCTTCACCTGGTACGACGACGACGGATCCGTCTACACCAAGTCCAGGAAGATCAAGGCCGGGTAACGGTGTGCGTTGTCGCACCGCGCGGAGCGGGAAGGGGTTCGTGACGTTCGGGCCCGGGATAACCGGCGCGCTCTGCGTTGCCGCGACGCTGTTGGCCAGCGCACCGGTCCTCGCCGGTCCCGGCCCCGACGACGATGAACTCGTCGTCAACGGAAAGATCGTGATGGTGACGGAGACCAGCCCTCCGGCGCATGTGGAGGGTTTCGACAGGATATGGTCAGGCTGGCGGTTCCGTACCGACGAGACCCAGGCCATGCAGATGGACGACTTCGACAATCCCGCCACGCTCTTCGTCGAGGCCGCGGCGGGGGTCTGGTCGATGGCGGACGGCAGCGCGGGCAAGTCCTGCGCGTCATGCCATGACGATGTCTCCACCATGGCCGGTGTGAAGGCGGTGTATCCGAAATGGAATCGGGCGGAGGGCGAGGTCCGCAGCATCGAGATGCAGGTCAATGACTGCCGCACCACCCGGATGGGTGCCGAGGCGTGGCAGTACGATGGCGGGGAGATGACCAACACGGTCGCGCTGCTGGCGTCGGTTTCGCGCGGCATGCCGGTCAATGTCGCCATCGACGGGCCGGCAAGGGAAACATGGGAGCGCGGCAGGGAGATGTACTACACGCGTTTCGGGCAGCTCGAACTGTCTTGTGCCAACTGTCACGAGGACAACTACGGCAACATGATCCGGGCCGATCACCTGAGCCAGGGACATACCAACGGGTTTCCGGCCTACAGGCTGAAGAACACCAGGCTGAACTCGGTGCATTCCCGGTTCAATGGGTGTGTGCGGGACACCCGCGCCCATACCTTCGCCCCGGGTTCGCCCGAGTTCGTCGCGCTTGAACTCTACGTCGCCTCGCGGGGCAACGGACTGAGCATCGAGGGACCGTCCGTCCGCAACTGACCGGTGTGCCGTCCCGTGCCGGGAGGTGCGGGGTGGCTCCCTGTAATGGACACGTGCTCACATTCGGATTGGTAAAGGGCCATGAGCAGATGATCTCGAGACGCGACTTTCTCCAGGCAGGCATGGCCGCTTCCGCCCTGCTCGGGGCCTCGGGCTTCGGCAACTGGGCCCGCGTCGCGGCCCGCCAGAGCCTCAGCCAGGAGCAGCTGCTCGACTTCCGGAACTTCGGCAACGTGACGCTGATCCACGTCACCGACATCCACGCCCAGCTCAAGCCGGTCTACTTCCGCGAACCTTCGGTCAATATCGGCGCGGGCGACAATCGCGGCGCCGTTCCGCATGTCACCGGCGCCGACTACCGGCGGCTCTACGGCATTGCCGACGGCAGCCCCTCGCACTATGCGCTCAGTTCCGACGACTTCGCGGCACTCGCACGCGGCTACGGCCGGGTCGGCGGACTCGACCGGATGGCAACCGTCATCAACGCGATCCGTGCCGATCGCCCCGACGCGCTGCTGCTCGACGGCGGAGACACCTGGCACGGCTCCTATACCTGCTATCACACCGCCGGCCAGGACATGGTGAACGCGATGAACGCGTTGCGCCCGGACGCGATGACGTTCCACTGGGAGTTCACCCTCGGCTCGGAGCGAGTGCGCGAACTGGTCGGGAGCCTGCCGTTCGCCGCCCTCGGTCAGAACATCTTCGATGCCGAGTGGGACGAGCCGGCCGAGCTGTTTGCGCCCCATGCCGTGTTCGAACGCGGGGGTGCGAGGATCGCCGTCATCGGCCAGGCCTTTCCCTACACGCCGATCGCCAATCCGCGCTGGATGTTTCCGGAGTACTCGTTCGGCATTCGTGACGAACACATGCAGGAGATGGTCGACGAGGTCCGCGGTAATGGCGCCGACTGCGTGGTGGTGCTGTCGCACAACGGGTTCGACGTCGACAAGAAGATGGCGGGAATCGTCTCCGGAATCGACGTGATCCTGTCGGGCCACACACATGACGCGCTCCCCGAACCGGTCCTGGTCGGCAGTACCATCATCGTGCCGTCGGGCTCGAACGGGAAGTTCGTCAGCCGGATCGATCTCGATGTCCGGAGAGGCGGGATGCTGGGGTGGCGGCACCGGCTGATCCCGGTCTTCGCCGATGTCATCGCGCCGGATCCGGCGATGGCCCGGCTGATCGAGGCCGAGCGCGCGCCTCACCTCGAGGCACTGGGCGAGGTGATCGGGCACACCGGCTCGCTGCTCTACCGGCGTGGCACCTTCAACGGCACATGGGACGATGTCATCTGCGATGCGCTGCTGGCCGAACGCGATGCCGAGATCGCGCTGTCTCCCGGCGTGCGCTGGGGGCCGGCGCTGATCCCGGGCCAGGCGATCACGCGCGAGGACATCTGGAACGTCACTTCGATGACCTATGGCGCGGCCTACCGCACCGAGATGTCGGGAGCATTCCTCAGGGAGGTGCTCGAGGATGTCGCCGACAACATCTTCCACCCCGACCCCTATTACCAGCAGGGTGGCGACATGGTCCGTACGGGTGGCATCGGCTACCGGGTGGAGATCGACAGGCCCCGGGGATCCCGGATCAGCGACCTCGTGCTGCTGCGGACCGGCGAGGCCATTGACCCGGCGCGCACCTATGTTGTTGCCGGCTGGGCATCGGTCAACGAGGGTGCCCGGGGGCCGCCGATCTGGGACGTTGTCGAGGCCCATGTCCGCAGGCTCGGGACGGTCACAGTCACGCCCAGCAATGCCGTCACCGTCGTCGGCGGATAGGCGGGCAGAAGGAGGAATGCCATGACAGCGCGGATCAGTCGTCGCGGACTGCTGGGCGGAGGCCTCGTTGCGGGCGCCGTCACCGCGATCCCGACCATGGCCGATGCGGCTCCCGATCCCCTGATCACACGGTTGCAGGACTGGGCCTCGACCCTCGGTGACGGGGTGGACGCGGTCCCCTACGGCATGCCGACCGAACACGAAAAGCATGTCGTCAGACGCAATGTCGGCTGGCTGACGGCCGATACCGTCTCCTCGGTCAACTTCACGCCGATCCACGCGCTCGACGGGACCATCACTCCGCAGGGATGCGCGTTCGAGCGGCACCATTCCGGTGCGATCGATGTCCGCAAGCAGGACTGGCGCCTGCTGATCAATGGCATGGTCGACACGCCGACGGTGTTCACCTATGCGGATCTCGAGCGGTTTCCCCGGGTCAACCGGGTGTGTTTCTGTGAATGCGCGGCCAATACCGGCATGGAATGGGCCGGGGCGCAGCTGAACGGTGTCCAGTTCACCCACGGCATGATCCACAACATGGAATACTCGGGGGTGCCGCTGCGCACCCTGCTCGAGGAAGCCGGTCTCGGGGCTGCGGGCGTGGTTGCCGGCAAGTGGATCTATGTCGAGGGGGCCGACTCCTCGTCCAACGGACGGTCCCTGCCGCTCGAGAAGGCGCTTGACGATGTCCTCGTCGTATTCAAGGCCAATGGCGAGGCCCTGCGCAAGGAGCATGGCTACCCGGTCCGGCTGGTGGTCCCGGGCTGGGAAGGCAACCTGTGGGTGAAGTGGCTGCGTCGCGTGGAGGTGCTGGAGGTACCGGTGGAAAGCCGCGAGGAAACCTCGAAATACACCGATACCCTGGCCGACGGGACGTCGCGCAAGTGGACCTGGGTGATGGATGCGAAGTCGGTTATCACCTCGCCCAGTCCGCAGTCACCGATTGCGCACGGTCCCGGACCGCTGGTGATATCCGGCCTCGCCTGGTCCGGTCACGGGCGCATCATGCGCGTCGACGTGTCGCGCGACGGCGGGATGAACTGGGAGACGGCGCGACTGGCCGGTCCCGGCCAGGACCGGGCGCTCACGCGGTTCTATCTCGACACGAAGTGGAACGGCGAGGAGATGCTGCTGCAGTCCCGTGCCATCGACGAGACCGGTTATGTGCAGCCGACCAAGCGGCAGCTGCGCGAGGTCCGGGGCCTGAACTCGATCTACCACAACAACTGTATCCAGACCTGGCATGTCAAGGCCGACGGGGTGACCGAGAATGTGGAAGTGTCCTGAACTGGTCGTGGTGGCGGCGCTCCTGATTGCGTCGCCGGCCCTGGCGTCGGACCGGTTCGGTCTCGGTCGTCCGGCGTTGCCCGAGGAGATCGCGGCGTGGGATGTCGATATCCTGCCCGACGGCACCGGCCTGCCCCGGGGCAGCGGCACCGTGGCGCTCGGCGAGGAGCTGTTCAGCGAGAAATGCGCTGCCTGCCATGGCGAGTTCGCGGAAGGCGTGGACAACTGGCCGGAACTCGCCGGCGGCGTGGATACCCTGGCGGACGAGGACCCGGTCAAGACCGTCGGGTCGTACTGGCCGTACCTTTCGACGGTGTGGGACTACGTCAATCGCTCGATGCCCTACGGTGCAGCTCAGACACTCCCGCCCGACGAGGTCTACGCGATCGTGGCCTACATCCTGTACTCGAACGATCTGGTCGACGAGGAGTTCGAACTCAACCACGAGACCTTCGGGGAGATCGAGCTGCCCAACGCCGACGGGTTCGTCGTCGATGACCGGCAGGAGACCGAGTATCCCGCCTGGCGGGGCGAGCCGTGCATGCGTGACTGCAAGGACGCCGTGACCATCACCATGCGCGCCACGGTGCTCGACGTCACGCCGCAGGACGAAACCGCGGATGCAGTGGCTGCGGTAACCGCGGCCCCGGTCGCCGCGCCGGCGGCCGCCGCACAGCCCGACCCGGCGCTGGTCACTGCGGGAAAGAAAGTGTTTCGCAAATGCAAGGCCTGTCATACCGTCGGTGATGACCGCAGGAACCGGATCGGGCCGACACTCTCCGGCGTGTTCGGGCGCAGGATGGGTGACGTGGAAGGGTTCAGGTACTCGAAGGTGTTCCGGCAGGCGGCAGAGGAGGGCCGGGTGTGGGATGACGCGGAAATGGCGGGGTTTCTCGCTAATCCCAGGCGGTACCTGAAGGGCACAAAGATGGTGTTCGCCGGGCTGAGGAAGGACGCCGACATCGAGGCCGTGATCGCCTACATCAGGAGCAAGGGGGGCTGAACCGGCATGCGCGCCGTCATCGCCGGCAGCGGAAACGAGGGGGCTGAATGAGCGCGGATCCGCGGATCCTGATCCTGCTGGTCGCGATCGCGATCCATGCCGGGGCGGCGCAGGCGCAGTCCGGCGATGCCGAAGCCGGCCGCGCGGTCTTCGGCGAGTGCGAGGGCTGTCACGAAATCGGCGCCGGAGCCCGGCACGGGATCGGTCCGCACCTGAACGGCGTGTTCGGCCGGCCGGCGGCCAGCCACGAGACCTTCGCCTACTCGCCGGCGTTCCTGGGCCTGCGGGACCGGGGCCTGGTCTGGGACGAGACATCGCTGGAGCAGCTGCTGGAGGATCCCGAGGCGCTCGCCCCCGGCTCGCCGATGGGTTTCGACGGTCTCCCGGACATCGTCGACCGGCGCAACCTCATCGCGTTCCTGCGCGGGATCGGTGACGGGTCCCGCATTGCGGGGACGGGAGGCGACCGGGATCATGGTGTCGACCCGGCGGTTCTCGCGATCCAGGGAGACGCGGAATACGGCGCCTGGCTAAGCGGGGAATGCGTCACCTGCCACCGGGCTGACGGCGGCGACGCGGGGATTCCGTCGATCGTGCGCTGGCCGCCGGACCGGTTCGTGATCGCGATGCATGCCTACAGGACCGGGCGGCGCGAGCACCCGGTCATGCAGATGATCGCACGCAGGCTGGGTGACGAGGAGATTGCGGCACTGGCCGCATATTTCGAGAATTCGGGCGAGTGACGGTGAAACCGGCCGTCGCCGCAGTGGCAACAAGGAGGAAACGGCAATGACCATCAACAGAAGGACGTTCCTGGGCACGGGCGCGGCGACGACCGCGGCGCTGGCGGCTCCGCAGGTGATCGGCCAGGCGCGTGGGCGGGTCGTGGTCATCGGCGGCGGCGCCGGCGGTGCGACGGCGGCGCGCTACATCGCCAAGGACAGCAAGGGCGCGATCGACGTGACCCTGGTCGAGCCCACCCGGACCTACTACACCTGTTTCTTCTCCAACCTCTACATCGGGGGGTTCAAGGAGGTTGCCGACATCGGCCACACCTACGGCCGGCTGGCAAGTGACTTCGGCATCAATGTCGTGCACGACTGGGCGGTCGGGGTCGACCGGTCCGCCCGAACGGTCAGCCTGGCCGGCGGCGCCACGCTGTCGTATGACAGGCTCATCCTCTCGCCGGGCATCGACTTCGTCGACGGTTCCGTCGAGGGCTGGGACATCACGGCGCAGAACGCGATGCCGCACGCCTACAAGGCCGGATCGCAGAGCGAGCTGCTGCGTGCCCAGGTCCGCGGCATGCCCGAGGGCGGCGTCTACGCGATGATCGCGCCGCCGAACCCGTTCCGGTGTCCCCCGGGCCCGTACGAACGGATCTGCATGGTCGCGCATTACCTGAAGTCCGCCAACCCGACCGCAAAGATCATCATTGCCGATCCCAAGCCCAAGTTCTCCAAGATGGCACTGTTCCAGGAGGGCTGGGGCGACCATTACGACGGCATGATCGACTGGATCGGTCCAGAGTTCGGTGGCGACAAGGTTTCGGTCGATCCGGCGGCCATGACCGTCACCATCGACGGCGAAACCACCAAGGTCGACGCGTGCAATGTCATCCCGGCCATGAAGGCGGGACGCATTGCCGAGATCGCCGGGGTGACCGACGGCAACTGGGCGCCGGTGAGCGCCTACGACATGTCGTCACGCACGGATCCGAACGTTCACGTGCTCGGCGACGCCTCACAACAGGGCGATATGCCCAAGTCAGGGTTCTCGGCGAACAGCCAGGCCAAGGTCTGTGCCAACGCCGTGCGTGGCGCGCTGACGGGCTCGAAGGTGTTCCCGGCCCGGTATTCCAACACCTGCTGGTCGCTGATTTCCGCCGAAAACGGCGTGAAGGTCGGCGCGTCCTACGAGGCGACCGACGAGAAGATCAAGAATACGGGCGGCTTCATTTCCAAGACCGGCGAGAACGCCGAACTGCGCAAGGCCACCTACGAGGAATCGGAAGGCTGGTACGCCGGCATCACCGCCGACATGTTCGGATAACCGGAACCTGCGGAGTGCGGGGGCGGCCTGTCCGCCCCCGCACCCGGTGACGTCCCTGGCGGGGCCCCTGCGTCCGTGCGCGGCCAGTCCTCCCCCACGAACCGGTAGCCGTCCCCGCCGGCCACGATCCGGCCGATGCCGCCACCGGGCAGGTGGAAGCCGGCAAGTTGCATGCCCTCGCCTGCAAGCCGGTCAGGCAGCATGGCCCTGGTCCGCGCCACTGCGGTCGGGAGAGGGCAACATGGTGGTTGCCGATCGCATCCCCGGTCACAAGCACGGCGTCCGAGCCGTTGCGGACCTCCAAGCTCATGTGACCCGGCGTGTGTCCCGGGGTGGAGACGGCGGCAATGCCGGGGATGATTTCGTCGCCGTCGTCGAACCGTTCCACCATGTCCTCGATGAACGCCATCCACCTGCGTGCGCCGACGGCGACGCTTCAAGCGCCACGCCAATGGAGTTCACGGTTCCGGGATCCCACCAGTAGTCTTATTCGACGCGGGCCATCATGCAGGTCGCCTCGCTGGACACCAGTTCGTCGAACTCGTCGATCAGCCCCCGGATGTGATCGGGATCGGCGTGGGTGAAGACGACATGGGTGACCTCGTCCGGCGCCACGCCGGTGGCATCCAGACTGTCGATCAACGCCCCGGTACTCGACATCAAGTCGGGGCCGGCACCGGCATCGAACAGCACGGTGCCGGCGCCATCACGGCAGAGCGCGACAGTGCACTCCGGTACCATCCGTTCGGCGGAGACGCCGAAACCGACGAGGACGCACGCGTGATCGGCTTCGGGCATCGGCGAGAAATCGAAACTCCCGGGCAGGACCGGGGAGCTGTCGGTCGCGGTGGCGGGCGTGGTGTCCGCGAGGCGGGCCTATGCCAGCAGGCCCCTCGGAATGGCGGCAAGCAACGGCGACGTACCGGCCCCGGCCAGGAGTGCCCGGTGCGTCACTGTCATGACGACCTTTCAAGGTTCACGTATCGGGACATGAACAGGTGATGCGCGGGAGCGCAAGCCGGCGACGGTGCCTCAGACCACCGGAACCTGCCGCGCCGCGACCATGGCCGGAGAGATCACGTCGATGTCGACCGGAACGTGCCAGCGCTCGGTGAGACGGACTTCGGGCGGTGCTGCCGCAGGCGCGCCGCCGGTGATGATGAACCCCTCGTAGCCGGCGTCCATCACCTCGTTGCACCGGTTCACGTAGATCGGAAACCCGCCGATGTACGGCATGAACACCCGCGGCCTTCCCGGGATGTTGGCTCCGACGTACCAGGACGAACAGGTTGAGCGCAGCGAGACGCCGGCAACCTCGTTGACGTGGTCCACCCACGCGTCCTCGGCAGCGGCCCCGGGCTCGATGGTCCGTGCACCGATGTCGCGCAGGTGTGCCATGCAGTCCGCCATCCAGTCGACGTGCTGCTCGATGGCCTGGATCATGCTGGCCAGGACGGATGGGCTGCCCGGGCCGGTGATCATGAACAGGTTCGGAAACCCGTGCGACGACAGCCCGAGGCAGGTGCGCGGTCCCGCACGCCATTTCTCGGCGAGTGTCAGGCCGCTGCGCCCGGTGATTCCGATGCGCTCGAACGAACCCGTCATGGCGGCGAACCCGGTGGCGCAGATGATGATGTCGGCCGGCCACGTGGTTCCGTCGACCACCACGCCGTCGCGGGCAAACCGCTCGATCGGCGTGTCCGACACGTTGACGAGGTGGACATGCGGGAGGTTGTAGGTCTCGTAGTACCCGGTATCGACGCACAGCCGCTTGCAGCCAAACACGTTGTCCGGGCACAGCAGTTCTGCAGTGGCCGGTTCCCGGACGATGGAGCGGATCTTGTTGCGGGCGAACTCGGCCGCGGTCTCGTTGGCATCGGCGTCGAAGAGCAGGTCGCCGTAGGCGCCGAGAAACGGCAGGCCTCCGCGGCCCCAGAACTCCTCGTACTGGCGCTCGCGCTCCTCCGGCGTCGACCCGAGTGCCGGGTCGATGTTGAACGGAAAGAAGAAGCCGGTGGGGCGACCCCGCATCCGCGCCCGCAGTCCCGGGTAGTCGGCCTTCACCTCACGTTCCTGTTCCCGGTCCATGGGACGGTTCCATGCCGGGACCGAGTAGTTCGGCGTGCGCTGGAACACCGTGAGCCGGCTGGCCTGGCGGGCGATGATCGGGATCGACTGTATTGCCGAGGACCCGGTACCGATGACCGCCACCCGCATGTCGGTGAAGTCCACCTCCTCGTGCGGCCACTGCCCGGTGTGCAGGACCGGCCCCTCGAACTCGTCGCGTCCAGGGAAGTCCGGAATGTTCGCGTTCGAGAGGCAGCCGACCGCCATGATGCAGAACCACCCGCTCACCCGGTCGCCGCGGTCGGTCTCGATCTCCCACAGCGCGGCGTCCTCGTCGAACCGGGCCGTGGTTACCCGGGTTGCGAAGCGGATGTCACGCCGCAGGTCGAACCGGTCTGCCACGTGGTTGGCGTAGGCCAGGATTTCCGGTTGCGGCGCGTAGCGTTCGGACCAACTCCACTCCTGGTCGAGATCCGGATCGAAGGAATAGGAGTACTGCAGGCTCTCGATATCGCAGCGCGCTCCCGGGTAGCGGTTCCAGTACCAGGTCCCGCCGACATCGTCGCCGGCCTCGAACACGCGGGCGGAAAAGCCCAGGCGACGCAGGGCGTGCAGCATGTACAAGCCGCCAAATCCCGCCCCGACGATCACGGCGTCGTACCGGGTTCCGTCCTCGGCGGGTCGGGAAGAAGGGGCTGTGGATGGTGATGTCGTCATGCCCGGTCCACTGTGCGTGGAGTGTGAGATCAATGCGCCGAAGGTCGTTGCGGTCACGCCTCGCACCGTCGGGCGATGAACGCCGTCGCACCATCGGTACCCGGCCCGAGCGGCGCTTGCGCGGCGGCGCCCGACGCGCACCTGCGCAGACCAGTCCCCGAACCGCCACACGGCGACCGAGCGGCACTATAGGAAGCAGGAGGTGACAATTCAATGCGCGACTGCCGGTCCCGTGCCGCGGCTTCGGCGAAACCTGTTTCGGCTGCAAGAGGCCACGCACCCGGGCGAACTCATTCGCGAGAGCATGCACGACATGGGCTGAAGCGTGGCCGGGACGGCAGCGCGTCCCGGCTGCGAGCGAGGAGCGTTGTCGCGCCTGCTGAACGGCAAGGCGGGCGTTTCGGCGAACATGGCACTGACACTGAAGGATATCGGCCGGGGCACCGCCGAGCAGTGGATGTGGCTGCAGGCGGGCGACGAGCCTGCGCTGGCGCGCCACTGGCCTGACGCGCCTGACGTGGTGCGAGGTCCACGCCCGTGCCTGGGCGGTGAAATCCGTCCTGTTTCCGGTATCTGGCCCGAGCGGCGGGCCCCGCCGCCCGGCGTGTGAGCTGCACTTCAGGAAGCGGGACCGCAGGTCGTCGGGGTGACCGGCGCGGGCGAACGCGGATGGCCGCCCGGGCGGTGGCGTTATGTCCCGGTGTGTCCGAAAACGGCAATAAGTTATCAAACAAATATAACATTAGCCATTGTAGATACATACAAGTGATAAATTGAATGGTATTCTTGTCGGTGAAGGACAGTCCGCCCGTACGGGTGGCAGCAAGCGGAGAATGGGACGGGCTTTGGCGGTGCGTGGACATAAGCCACGGCGGGCTCGGCGAGGTCGGCATGAGGTCAGTCTCCCGGGGACGGTTGCGCGCCCGTTGCCGGTCGCGGAAGCGACAGGGCGCAAGACCCATATGAGCCGACAGCCGACAGCCGGTCCGGCCGGTGTTCTCCGCCGCCCGCCGCATCCCCGGCCCGCGGCTGATGCCATGGGCCGCGCAAGCCGCCCGCGGGAATGCCAGCAACGCCCGTCGCGAGACGCCGCCCACGCGCCGAGTGCGTGTTCCCGCCGTCCGGCGGAGCCTGTTTCCTGCCCGTTCTTCTCCTCCCTTCACTTCCGCTCCGCACACCGCCGTCCCGAGGATGCTCGGTGCCTCGCAGGGATGCGGTCGCGCGTTCCCGTCGAGCGGGCTGAGGGGCGGTCCTTTCGATATTCCGGCGTCGCCGGGCCGGGACCGGCGCACCGGCAGGCTCCCGTCCCCCGTCACGTCCCCGATCATCCCAGCGATCCGCAGGGACACGGGCTGAGCTCGGTGCGGCGCCGCGTTGCGGGAGAGTGCGGGCAGGGCGCGGGTGCGCCTGTCGATCGACCGCCCGCCCCCGACGTCGGGCAGACGCCGGTGCAGCGCCTGGGTCTGCCCCGGCGCCCGGTCTCGGCGGGCAGACCGGGCGTTCGGAAAAGGCGACAGCACAGGGAGTAGTCAGGGTGAACAAGTCACAAATCGCCACCCGTGTGGCCGGGCGGACCGGGCTCGGAAAACCGGCGGCCGCAGACGTCGTGGACGCCGTGTTCGAGGTAATCGCCGAGGCGCTGGCCAGTGGCGAGGAGGTACGCCTCGTCGGTTTCGGGGTGTTCGACGTGAAACGCAGACCCGCCCGCACCTGGCGCAATCCGGGGACCGGCGAATGGATGCGGATCGAGGCTTCGGGGGCGCCGATATTCAGGGCCGGAAAGTCGCTGCGCGGCACCGTGAAAGCGGGAAGCGGGCCATAGTCCGGGCGGGGCCGACAGTCCGAACGACATTCCTCATCGGGATCGTAGGCCGCGGAACAGGACGTGGCCGCCCGCGGTTGACCGGGACGATCGGGCCCCGGGTCCTCGAGGCGCTCCGTTGCCTGCGGCATCGGGCGGCGCGCAAGACCGCGATCGTGCGTGCGCTGCAACCCTCGCGGCAATGATACGCGAGAACCTTCCTCGCCGTTCCTGTCGGCAGCGTCACCGTGCTCTGCCCCGTATCGATCACGAAAATCTCCGGGGGCAGCGACGTTGGTGACACTGGGTGGCTGCTCTCGTGAGCACCAGGGGCTGCTTCGAGCAAGAGTCGGTGACTGCTTCCGTGAGGGTCGGGCCGTTGGGGCAGGGCAGGAGCGTGGTTCTGGAATTCGGGCGCACGCTCGATACAGCGGAGGGGAACTTCGAGGTCGAGGCCGCGGGAGGATCCGGAACGTCGGGCGCGTTCGGGGAGCCGGCCCTGCGGTCGCGGGTTCGGGTCTCAGCGCGGAGGTGAACCCGCGAGCGCTCGTTGCCCACGAGCGCTCGAACTACGGCGAGTACCGGACCGGCTGGCGGCCGGCCCCGGTGCTGCGGGACGACCCGGGGATCGAGATCAACCTTGATGCCACGCAGGGCGAGCCGGCCAACGACACCGGCCCGACGGTCAACCACTGGAGGTTCTTCAGGGTGCCTTGCGCCGGTGGGCACGGCATCGTCGGATCTTCATCCCCCCGGGACCAGTAGCGCACGCATGGCGGTGTGCGGCGAGCGGACGCCGGAATGGAACGGCGATGCGCATGGAGGACGTTCTGCTGCCGACACGAGGCCGCGGAAAGGCGACGGTGTCAGCCGCCTCCGTTTGGTCTCGGCATGCGGTACCCGACGCCGCGCAGGTTGAAAATCCAGGTCGGGTTGGTGGCGTTCTCGCCGAGTTTGGCTCTGAGCTTCTTGATGAAGTTGCGCATCAGGTTGAGGTCGCCTTCCTTGCGCCCGTTCCATACCTGGCGTTCCAGGGTTTCGTATGTCACGACCCGTCCCGCGTTGAGCGAGAGCACCCTCAATATCTCGTACTCGGTGGCCGTGAGCGTCACCTCGCACCCGTCCATCATGACCCGTCGCGCCTCGTAGTGAATGGACAGACCGTTGAGCTGGAACGGTTCGGGCTGGGCGACGCGGCGCAGCGCTGCCCGGACCCTGGCGCAGAGCTCGGTCGGCGAGAACGGCTTGACGATGTAATCAGTGGCGCCTGCTTCGAGCGCCCTGGCAATTGTCTCGTCGCGACCGTAGCCGGAGATGAACACGACCGGCAGATCCATGAGCTCGGGTACGGTTTCCATCAGCGCGATGCCGTTCGTGCCGGGGAGCATGAGATCCAGCAGGACCAGCGCGGGCTTCTCCGCGCGGATGATCTGGGCAAGCTCCTCGTGCTCGCCCGTCACCACCGGCGAGTAACCCGCCCCGGTGAGGATATCGCGCACGTAGCGAAGGGTGTTCGGATCGTCGTCCACGATCAGGATGCGCTCGGGCTCCCGTGGCGTTGGTACCGGCGCGAGAGTGTGGGCAACCGCCAGGGTGGAGACGGCGTCACGCGTGTCTTCGACTACCGGCAGGGTGAAGGTGAACAGGTTGCCCTGACCCAGGCCGCCGCTCTCGGCCCGAATTCTGCCCCCGTGCGCTTCGACCAGCCCCTTGCAGATGACGAGCCCGAGACCGCTTCCCGAGGTGGCACGCGCGCCGCTGTCACCGGCGGCAGCGTACTTCTGGAAGAGTCGGGGGAGTAGTTCGGGGGCAATGCCGCGACCCTCGTCTGCGACCGAGACCGAGACGTGAACCCTGTCGCGCGTGGCCGTGACCCGGATCGGGGTGGCCTCTGGTGAGTGCCTGGCGGCGTTCGAGAAGAGGTTGTTCAGTACCTGCACGATGCGCCGCCGGTCGGCCATGACCCTTGGCAGGTCGTGGGGCATGTCGATGAGCACTGCGTGACGACCGCCGGAGATCAGGAACGTGTTCCGCGCCTGGTCCACCAGGACGGCAATGTCGGACGGCTCCGGAGAGATTGAGAGCACGCCCGCCTCAATGCGTCCCACGTCTAGCAGGGCGCCAATCAGACTACGCATGTGACTGGCCTGCTCGTGGATGATGCGGAAGAACTCGTGCATCTCGGCCGGTTCGATCTCGGTTCCCTCTTCCAACAGCGTGGCGGCTGAACCCTTGATGGCGGTGATCGGGGCGCGCAGTTCGTGACTCACCATGCCGAGGAACTCCGCGCGCAGCCGCTCGAGCTCCTGGAGCGGCGCGAGATCCTGCATGGTCACGACGACCGATATCACCATGCCGTCTTCGGTACGGATCGGCGTGACGTTGACCGGCATCGATACGCTGCGCCCGTCCGGGACCGAGAGCACGATCTCCTCGGCGCGCACCGTCTCGCACTCGTCGAGCTGCTGTGCGAGCGGGAACGTGCTCAGGGACACCTCGTCACCGTTGGAGCGGCGGAGCGTCACCACATCGAGCAGTTCCTCCAGCGGACGGCCGGCGGAACGCAGGCCCTCGACGATGCGTCGCGCTTCGCGATTGAACGACACCGGGCGGCCGGTCGGGGCACTGAACACCACGACGCCGACCGGCGAGGTCTCGATCAGCGCCTCGAGATCGGACCGCGCCCTCTGCTCGTCACGATGCGTACGGGCGTTGATGATCGCCGTCGCCGCCTGGCTGGCGAACAGGACCAGCACCTCCTCATCCTCGTCAGTGAACGCCGGGGCCCCCTCCTTCTCGGCGAGGAAGAAGTGGCCGACGGTCTCGCCGCGGTGGCGCATCGGCGTGCCCTGGAAGGTATTCGAGCACATCAGGTCCGGGGAGAAGCCGAGCGAACGGACCAGTGCAGGCAGGTCAGTAAGACGGAGAGTGCCTGGGAGGTCGCGCAGGTGCGCGAAGAACTTCGGTCCGTCCGGCCACTCGAGGAACTGGCGATACTCCTCCTCGGTAAAACCGGAGGAGACGAAATCGCACACCTCGCCAGTCTCGCCGATGGTCGTGATGATGCCGTAGCGTGCGCCGGTGAGCATGCGCGCGCTTTCGACCGCCTCCCGCAGGACGGTGGTGACGTCGAGGCTCGCATTGATGCGCAGGATTGCTGCGCTCAGCGTGGACAAGCGTTCGCGCAGCGCCCCGCTCTCGCCTGTCTGCTCGATGGTCTCGCCCAAGTGGCCCTCCCGTCCCCTTCCGGCCTGACGCGACCGAACAGTCGGCCGCGCGCTTTCGGGCGTTCACGAAACGAACGCGCACCCGATGCTGCATCTTCGCGCCATTTTCATGGAATCGGCTATCCAAATGATAGCTACGCTGTCAATCCTGATACGGTCAGTTTATTGGAACTTCGTTAGTCGATGCAAACCGGACAAACGGTTGACCTGCCCCCTGCGACCGGTCCAAGTCGAATGTTAGTGCATAGCCGGTTTCCCGGCCATCCAGCTTGGCAAGACGACCGTCTCCGGTGCCGGCGGCCCGTATCCCAGGCTGTTGTGTGGGCGTGCGGCGTTGTAATGGCGCCGCCATGATTCGATGAGAGCCTGGGCCTCTTTGAGGATGTAGAATATCTCGCCATTCAGGAGCTCGTCGCGAAGCAAGGCCACAATGCGCCGATCGCCGTGGCGGCCGTACTGGTGGGCCGCCAGCTCGATCATGTCCGCGACCAGGCGCTCCTGGTCGTCACGGCCGCGCGGGATGCTGCCCCGGCACCCGGCAGGCGCGGCGCTCCGAGACCGCGAGCCGTCACGGATGGGGTCGATTTCACATGAGCTCCACGAGCTGAGCGCGCATCGTCCTTGCCACTGTGCAGGTGTCTGACCCAGGGTCCTCCTTTCGGTTGTGTCGAGTGACGGTCGGAGGCCGCCGGGATGTCGACTACACAATATTCTCTCGGAGTTGGGGCCGGATCAGGGCCCCGTGGGTCGTGGTCTGGTCCGACCCCCATTGCGATGCGCGACTTGGCGTCGGACTCGCGCCCGCGTTTCGCCCAGATACGGACAACTGGTCTATAAGGTGTCGTAAACGGACACACTTTGGCAGATACGTTCAACATGATTTCTAACCAGGATCAAGAAATAGTTATTGGGGAAACATCGAGAGCTTGTGCGGCGGGATGGCCCCAGGACACCGGCCATCGAGCCGGTTCAAGACCGTCCGGCGGTCCTTACCGCCGCCATTGTTCCGGCCGGTGGCGGGACGGGAACCGGCGGCCGCGGCGGTTCCAGCCGGAATCGCGGAAATCGGAGACCGGACCCGCCCCGAACCGATACCGGAACTCCTCGGCAGCAGGCCGGCTATCCGTCTGCGAAACCTTTCGCCGCCGCGTTCTTGTAGAAGCCCGCCGTATTCTGGAAGACGTTGGGCTTGCGGTAGACGGCAAGAAGAACGCAGCCCTCGTCGGTGTGGGTCTGGTGAAACGATCCGGGATGTCGCCAGACGAACTCGCCGGCGCGGCAGATCCCGTCGTGATCGTAGAACGACCCCTCGATGACGTAGGATTGCTCGATCTCCGGGTGCTTGTGAAACGGCAGTGAGGTGCCCGGCTGCCACTTGAGCAGGCAGGTCATCTCTCCTTCTGCCTTGTTTTCATAGAGAACCTTGATCTCGATGCCTTCGAACTGGCTTGGTGCCCAATCGATCGTTTTCGGGTCGACATACACCGAACCGCCGATCGTCGGTTCGATCTTGGGCTTCCGCTTGGCAGCCATCGCACTCTCCCATTGCTTGTTTATGCAACAAGGTTGCCTATACGGACACTATAGGAAACATGTTCAAATCAGTCAACAGTGTTTCCTGCACATGGTCCGACAGGACGGGCTGGAAGCAAAAACAGGCGGGCAATGCGCGCGCCCCGGCACCGCCGGCGCGGATTCCCGAAGCCCGCTCGGACAGCCGAATTTAACTGCAATACTATTGCTTTAATAGGGAGCCGGACAGAGTTCTGGGGTCCAGAGGCAGCCCTTGCGTGATAAGGGGGCTCGTGTCCGAAGCGGGTCGTTGCTCATCTTGGGCCTGACGCCCCTGGGATTGGCCTGTCCCCGGCTGAACACCACCTGTTCTTCGAGGATGGCGCCTTCAGCGCTCGGGGTTGTGGGCCGTTGGGGCGAAAGCGCCGGGATGCACGATCCGGCGGTGGACGATGTTGACAGCGTGCAGGAAAGACAGTCGGTCCGGATCCCGGCCGGAGCTGCCCGCGGCCTCATGGATCAGGCAGCGTACGGCGTAGTGGGCCAGCATCAGGCCGTCGAGTTCCTGCAACACGAGCTCCGGGGTCTTGCTGCGCAGTGGAGCCCCGGGTCCCAGCATGTGGGTCTTGACCTCATCGGAAGCGGTCTCGATCTCCCGGTGTTCGTGGTAGAGCGCGGCGAGCTCGGCCGCCGGCGCCTGCCCGGGATCAAGCAGCGTGGTGATCAGGGTGAAGGCCTCCTCGCCGCCGAGTATCCGGTAGCACATCACACGCACCGCACGCTGGCCGCGGAGCCCGCGGCGGTCCCGACCGCGGCCGTTGATGACGCTCGACCAGGATCCGTCGGGGAAGCTCCCGCGCACGGGAAAGGCCTGGTTCGACTTGACCCGCCAGAGGAGGTCGGCGCCACGGTCCTGAGCTGCTGACCACAACGGAAAACCGCCATCGTAGCGGTCGGCCAGCATCAGCATGCCAGGCTCAAGATGCGGTACCAGCCGTTCCGCCTGCTCCATCTCCGATTCGAACCACGGACCGCCGCACCAGGCCAGCGGCGCCCGGGTGCCGAGTTCCATGAGCACCGACAGCCGAAGCTTCGGAAGCCCCGCCTGCCCGGACGACGCACCGGGCAAGGCAAAGTGCCGACGGTTCGCCTCCTCGTCCGGCACCGACAGGCTCGACCCGTCGATTGCCATCAGACGATGGCCCCGGTACCAGGCGCCCGCCGTCGACGGCGCCGCCAGCGGTCGCACGCAAGCATCGCGCAACGCCGCAAACGGGTGCGGGCCCAGCCGGCTGCGCGCCCGAGAGATCGATGACTTGCCCGACACCCGCACCAGAAGCTCCGGCGATACCCACCGCAACCCCTCCATCAGACAGCGTAACACCTCCCGCGTTGACGCCTGCCGAAACAGCGACATCGCGATCACGTAGTACATCATCGCGTCCGCCGGCAACGCCCGCTGGCGGACACTCTCTCGCCCCGTGCGGCGAAGAGCCTCCCGGATCGCATCACGCGGAAACACACGTGCAATCGCCGCGACGCCCAGATAGTCCGACAGGCGCATCCCTCCGGGCAGCGAAGCCGGCGTGCGGGCCATCCCGAAGCCCCACATTCAGTGACACTCACGCCAGGCTATTACACATCTTCATTAATGCAACAATATTGAAAGTAACCGGATCCTTTGCGCCGGTTCTGCCGGCGGCGCTGACCGGGCGAGACTATGCGCCGACTCAGCCAGAGCCCGGCCGCGCTGCCGAATCCTCGCGGATCACGTCGAGATGCCGGGCGTTCGCCGCCAGGGCCCGGTCATATTCCATCAGAGCCGCCGTCCTTTCCCGGAGGTCGGTGCCAAAAAACCGCTCCAGAAGATAAAAGGTGAGGTCGATGGCCAGGGTCACCCCGCCGCCGGTGACGATACTGCCGGTGTCGATCAGCAGCGCCTCTCTCGGTCTGGCGGCCGGCGCCCGACCAGCCAGCAGGCGCAACGGCGCCGTTTCGCCCGGCCCGCTCCTGCGTCGCGTCGTGACCGCGCGGCCATCGGTCAGGCCCGCGGCTGCGAGGATCATCGCGCCGGTACAAACCGATACGACGGTGGCGCGCCGGCTCGCCCGTTTGACGAATTCGATCGTCGCCGGGGACCCGGCCTGCCGGATCCATCCGGGTCCGCCTGTAACGATCAGGATATCGAAGTCCGGGCAGGTGTCGTAGCCGTAGTCCGCGATTGCCCGCACACCGCCCGCGAGACGCACTTCGCCGGCATTTTCTGCAACGCACACGATCTCGATACCGGCCTCGAAGCGGCGTGCCATGGAGAGGACTCCCGCCGTTCCGCCAAGGTCGATCGGCTCGACTTCATCATAGATCAGGATCGCGAAATTCATGGCGCAGAACTCTCCGGCGGCGTCTGGGTTGGCATAAGGGTGGGCTGTCCGGGGGCGGGCGATGTGCGATTCATCGGATTTCGGTCGTCAAGACTTGGTGTTTGGCTGAAAGATGACAACCAGGGCCTTTGCCTCGCCGGCGACCGCGCGTCCGCGATGTTCGACGATGGCATCCATATAGATGCAGTCTCCTGGAGACAGAATGGCGCTCTTGCCCCCAACCTCGAATTCCACGGTGCCGCTCAGCACAAAGACCATCTCTTCTCCCTCGTGGGAAAAACGGGTGTCGTCGTCAAAGGACTCGGGAAACGTGAAAACGAAGGGCTCCATCGACTTGGCGATTTTCTTGTAGGCGATGCTCTCGTAGTCGTAGCCAAACGACGTGCCGCCGCGGACGATCCGCCGTCTCTCCTGCGCCCTCACGATGGAGAAACTGTCATCGTCGTTTTCGATGTCCTCGTCTTTCTGGAAGAAAAACGCGATGTCCGTGTTCAGTGCGCTGGCGATGCGCGACAGCGTCCCGATCGGCGGCAGCTTTCGCCCGTTTTCGATCTTCGAAAGATAGCCCTTCGTGAAACCCGTTTGCGTGGCGAGGCTCTCCAGGGTCAGGCCTCTGATTGCACGCAGATCCCTCAGATGCCTGGCGATCAGGTCTTCCAGGTTGGCGTCGCTCACTTCGCTTTACCCCCGTTCGCTGGCCCCGTCCTTAGGGTCAGATACCAGCGCTATCGTTTGGATGGAACGGCGGTTCGACCGACTCCGGCGTATGCGCGATCAGGCAAGTAAATTCTGTATCCTTTATTGAGCTATATATTAGATTCACAGGAAACATTCCGTCAACCGGCGTCCGGCGGAGCGCCGGAGCGCAATCCGGTCGTTTCGGACCGTAGCCTGCTGCGGCGAAGTGGATTGCGCTCTCGTTCGGGATGGAGCTTTCGCGAGCCTTCCCGATGGTGTTCCGCCGTGCGTCGGGCGGCCTTCCCGAGACAGGCCGAAGGGCAGGGTAACGGAGTAACGGGCGTTGCGACCGGTCATCCGGTTTTCAAGGCGCCCCGGTTTTGCCCGCTGGTCCGATTTTCAACAAGGGGCAAGCCGGGACAAGCCTGCAAGCCGTCGCGCTGAACGGATCGACATTGGAGATCCCTGCTCCCTGGACGACGAAAGCGCAGGCCGAAGCGGCCAGCTTCCTCAGGATTGGAATACCCAGGCTGGAACACCTCCGAGGGGCTGACGAACACCTGGTGGAACCAGTGTCCGGCGGTGCCGGTCGTTGCCGGTGGCACCGGCATGGAACGTTCCGTCGGAGGTCGGTCAGGTCCAGGGTCTCGGACCGGTTGTGGTCTCGGATCCGGCGAACCGTTCGATCTGGCATGGACAGATGGAGCACGAGCATCCGCAGGTCGCCGGGCCACTGGTCGGCCGGCAGATACGGTATCTGCTGTGGTCCGAACACGGCTGGACCGGCCCGATCGGAACGCCGACGTCGGCCCTGCAGCGTGCGGCGCGGGGCCGCTGGATCGGTTGGGATGCGGCGACGCGCCTGGACCACCTGCACCGGGCGGTGGGCCTGTCCCGGTTCCTGATCCGTCCGGACGTGCGCTGCTCGCACCCTGGCGTCGCATGGGCTCGGCCGGCTCCTGCGTCGCCTCGGGGCCGTCATTTGCGCGCGCCATGGCTTCGCGCCATGGCTCATCGAGACCTTCGTCTCGCCGCCGTTCGATGGCGTCCTTTCCGCGGGCCGGGGGTGGCAACCGGGCGGGGATCAAGGGGTACGACCGGTTCATCGACCAGCCCGACAGGACTGTGGTGACGCTGTCGGCCACCCTGGCGCCGCATCGTGCCTGCACGCTGGAGCGCATGCGGGCCGAGCCGGTGGTGCTGTGCATCAAGGACGGCACCGACCTGAACTGTGCATCGCATCCGGACGCCGACATCCTGGTGAGTGGCAGTAAGACCCGCAGGGCGGTCGCTGTGGACGCGTCCGTCACCACAGGCCCGGCGGAACCGGTGCTGAAGACCGTCCAGGCAGGTTCGGTCGCCGGCACGATGATCATCGCCGTCGACCGGCTGACCCCTCGGTCCAAGCGAAGCAACCGCCCGGCGAAGACCGGGTGCGCGGCGCGCAGCGCCACGCTGGTGGTGCGCGGCCAGATGGTGGAACGCGCACCCACGAGCCGTGAGCATCCGGGTGAGTCGCCGACCCGGCTGCAGGCGGTGATGGTCGAGAAGGAGCGTGCGCCTGCCAATGCAACCCCGATCCGCTGGTCGCTGTTTACCACCCTTCCGGCAGATATCCTGGAAGACTGCGGGACCGCGGTCGGGTACCAAGTCTGGCGCTTGCGGATCGAGGACTGGCACCAGATCCTGAAATATCGAGGACTGGCACCGGATCCAGAAGTCCGGATGCGAGGTCCAGGTGCTCGAGAACCACTCGGCCCACCGCCTCGCCCGGGCCGTCGCCATCAACCTGGTCACCGCATGGCTCATTTGCCTGGTGACGCTGCTCGGCCGCGTTCACCCTGAACTGTCACCCGGTATCCTGTTCTCCGAACTCGAGATCAAGGCGCTGAGGGCCTTCGCCGCAAGACGGCGCTGCGCGCTTCCCGATACCCCAGCTGCCGCCGCACTGGCGATGCCGCGTTTCAGCGAAGTGATCACCTGTGTCAGGCGACAGTGCTCTGCGCGCGGTTACTGCAGGGATCGGAAGAGCCGGAACGGTTCATGACCATGCCGCGTATCCCTGCGGTCTGCCCGCGGGCCTGGTCACGTCTCCGGGAAAGGCTCCGCTTCAGGAAACCACGCAGGTCAGGCTCATGGAAAGGGGGCAGGGGCCCGGCTGTCCGGCCGGGCCGGCGGGAACCGGGCTTTGCGGCCCCCGTGCGACATGGTAGCTCTGTGCGGCAACCAGTATGGCGGACCTGCGGGAGCACCGGCATGGCGATCACGTTCTATGACCTTGCGGGCGGCGACGGGCGCCGGTTCAGCCCGTTCGGCTGGCGGGTACGAATGGCCCTTGCGCACAAGGGCCTCGAGGCCGGGGCCTCGGTTGAACGGGTGACGTTTTCCCAGAAACACAAGCTCGCGTTTTCCGGCCAGGAGCTGGTTCCGGTGATCGTTGACGAGGGCACCGTGGTTGCGGACAGTTGGGAGATCGCGCTCCACCTCGACCGGGTCCACGGGCGCGAGCCGTCGCTGTTCGCGACCACCGGGGTGGCCGCGGCCCGGTTCTTCGCCGCATGGACGGACAGCCAGCTCCACCCCCTGATTGCCCGGTGTGTCGTCTCCGACATTCCCGCCGTGCTCGATCCGGCCGACCTCGAGTATTTCCGGCGTTCGCGAGAGGCCCGGTTCGGCACCACGCTCGAGGCCATGGCCGAGGGCCGCAACACCGCGCGCGCCGAGCTCAAGCGTGCGCTCTACCCGTTGCGCAAGAGCGTCGAGGCGGGCGGGTTCCTCGCCGGATCCGGGCCCGGGTATGCTGACTACGCCGCGTTCGGTGCCTTCATGTGGGCGCGCGGGGTCAGCGGGTTCCGCCTGCTTGACGACGACGATCCGGTCCACGCCTGGCGGGAGCGCATGCTGGATCTGCACGACGCCATGCCGCGAACCGAACCCGGCTTTTTGGTCTGAGGGAGACGGACGATGCCCCGATTGCAGCCCCCTTCACTTGAGCAGATGACGCCGGAGCAGCGCACCGTTCATGACGACATCGTCTCAGGTCCGCGCGGACAGCTCCAGGGTCCGCTCGCCGTCTGGCTCACCAGTCCGGAACTTGCCGACAAGGCGCAGCGTCTTGGCCGGTTCTGCCGGTTCGAGACCTCGCTGCCGCCTCGGCTGTCCGAACTCGCAATCCTGGTTACCGGCCGGTTCTGGGGTGCGGAGTTCGAATGGTGGGCGCACAAGCGGATCGGGCTCGAGGCCGGTCTCGAGCCGGAACTGGTAGAGGCGGTGCGCCAGCGCCGGGTCCCGGAGTTCGCGGGTGACGACCAGCGCATCGTCTACGACGTTGCGGTCCAGCTGCACCGCGACCACCGGATCAGCGACCGGACCTATGCCGAGGCGGTGGAGTTGCTGGGAGAGACCGGTGTTGTCGAGCTCGTCGGGATCCTCGGCTACTACACCCTGATCTCGATGACGCTGAACGCGTTTCAGGTTCCGCTGCCCGCCGGTGCCGAACCCGAACTCGACTGAACCGACGACAGGTCGCGCGGTCGCCGCAGCAGGACCATGGTGCTCGCCATGGCCACGGCAAACAGCCCGGCCAGGACCAGGAACCCGTCCTGGAACGCGAGTTCGTTGGCCTTGAGCACCAAGGTCTCGCGCAGCCAGGCCGTCGAGGCCATGAGGCGCTGGTGTTCCGTTAGCCCGGTTGCGGCAAGCTCGCGCGAGATTGTCCCGATCATCTCCATGCCGGTTCCGTTGCCGGCGGTCTGAGACGTCGCGAGTTCGAAACCGTGACCCGCGATCCGGGTGTCGAGGATTAGTGCAAGGATGCTCACGCCGAGCGAGGCGCCGGTCATGCGGATGAAGTTCAGGGTTCCGGCGGCGTAGGCAACGAGGTCGCGAGGCACCGCGCTCATGGCCGACAGGTTGAGCGGCGGGATCACCAGTCCGAGCCCGACACGACCGAAGGCCACCAGCAGCGCCATGGCCCAGAAGTCGGTCAGCATGCCGGCGCTCGCCAGCAGCAGGCACGAGAGCGCGAAGATGCCGAGGCCGGCCGTGATGGTATGGGTGACGCGGAACCGGCCCGAGAGCACGCCGGCAACCGGGAAGATCACCATCGCGGCCAGTCCGCCAGGCAGCAGCATCAGTCCGGCCTTGAGTGCAGTGTAGCCCTGGACGGTCTGGACCATCACCGGTACGATGTACAGTGATCCGAACATTCCGGCTCCGAAGATGAAGGCGACGATCGCCGACGCGACGTAGGTGCGGTAGGCGAACAGCCTGAGCTGCAGCAGCGGCGCCCGGCTGCGGAGTTCACGGATCATGAAGCTGAGCATCGCAAGACAGGCTGTGAACAGCAGCAGGAACACGGTGCTGTCGGACCAGCCCTCGCGCTGGCCAAGGGTGATCCCGGTGAGCAGCAGCATCAGCGAGCCGGTCACCAGGGCAAAACTCGCGAGGTTGAACGGGACCGCCGGTCCGTCGCTGGTGCGGCCCGGCAGGTAGACAGCGGCCATGGCGGCCGCCACCACCATCACCGGGACCGGGGCGGCGAACACGAGGCGCCAGTGGGCGATGTCGACGATGAACCCGCCGAGGACCGGGCCGATGGTGGGGCCGAACACGATACCCATTCCGATCCACCCCATGGCGACGGGCCGCTGCTCCGGCGGGTAGGCCAGAAACACGGTGGTCATGGCGAGCGGCTGGATGAGCCCGGCGCAGAGTCCCTGGGCGAACCGGGCGAACACCACCCCGGTAAAGGTCGGTGCGTACTGGCCGGCAAAGGCGGTGAGACAGAACAGGGCCAGCGCGGCGATGAAGACGTTGCGGGGTCCGAAGCTGGTCACCAGCCAAGCGTTGAGCAGCATGCCCGCCGTCATTGCCGACAGGAAGCCGGTCGATATCCAGTGCGCCTGGTCCTGTCCGATTCCGAACGCGCCCATGATGTCGGGAATGGCGACGTTGACCATGGTCGACGACATGATCATGGCGATCATCGCCAGCATCGCGGTGACGGAAATACCGATCCTGCTGGCGATGCGGGGCGGCGTGACTTCGTTCACGGCCATGTCAGCCAGGGCGCGAGCCGCGCGGCGGTCCCGTCGTCGACATAGATCTCGACCATCATTCCCGGTTTCAGGCGGGACGATCCGTCCGCAAGGTCGATCCGCACCCGCACCCGCTGTGTGACCTTGGTGAAGGTCCCGGATTCGTTGAGCCGCGGCAACAGCGCGAATTGGCTGGTCGCCGCGGTCCCGATACGGCCGACCACGCCGGAGAAGGTCTCCTCGGGGTAGGCGTCGACCACGATGCGGGCCGGTTGCCCGAGGGCGAGCCGCGCGAGCTCGGTTTCCCTGATGTTGGTCTCGATCCAGACGCGTTCGGGGTCATGCATCATCAGCATGCGTTGTCCGCGGACCAGGAACTCGCCCTCGGCGACGAACACCCTGCCGACCACGCCCGCGGCCGGACTGCGGATGGTCCGGTTGCCAAGCGCGATCCGGTGCAGTCCGATGCGCACCTCGACCTGGGCGATGTGCGCATCAAGTTCCTCGGTCTCCGCCTGCTTGACGTCGAGTTCTGCCTGCAGGGCACGGGTTTCGGCCAGATCGGCCCTGGCGGTCGCGGTTGCGGCTTGCGCACGCTCGAGTTCCTGGCGCCGCTTCAGAAAGTCGGTGCGGGCACGCTCCAGCCGCGACGCCGGAACGGTTCCCGATGCCGCCAGCCGTTCAATGCGGCGAAAGTCGCCTTCGGCAAAGCCGAGCTCGTGGACATGGATCCCCTCGTTGGCTTCCGCCTCGGAGAGACGCGCCCGGCCGCTTTCGAGCCTGGCTTCGATGTTCGCGACGATCACAGCAGCCTCGGCCGCCACCCGTTCGCGCTCGCGCAGCAGGGTGTCACGCTCGGCCGCACTCTCTACCACCAGTGCTCGGGCAGCCCGCGCATCAAGCCGTGCCAGCACCTGGCCGGCATCAACCCGGTCGCCTTCGCGCACCGGTAGTTCGACGAGCCGGCCGTCCACCTCGCTCGAGATCGTGACCAGGTCGGCCATGACCCTGGCGTCGGTCTCGTGCACGTAGAGCACCGCGGTGCGGGCCCACTGCACCGCCCAGGCGGACATGGCACCGAGAAGGGCAAGGAGCAGGAGGACGCGGACAAACCGGAACAGCCGGCGGCCCCGCGCCGGCTCGATGGTACTTTCGGTCATGACGTCCTGTCGCTCAGCGCCTGAACAGCGCTTCGGCGGCGTCGCCGACGGCCCGCTTGCGCGCGATGACCCCGTGCACGCGGTCGATCTCCTGCTCAAGCTGCGTGATATAGGTTTCGAGCTCCTCGATGTTCCAGCTGTCGAGGTCTCCGGGCGCGGAGAAGGCGGCCCGCGGTTCGAGTTCTTCCGGATCCATGGCACGTCCCTTTCCGAGACGATATGGGTGCCTGCAAATGCCCCCGATGGCAACAGATGGTGTTTGATCGATCACGCCGGTACCCTGTATACACTGACCATCCGCGGCCAGGCAGGGGCCGCGGCCTTTCCTGGAACGGATGACGCGCGAAGGAAGCGAGACACATGACACAACCGGTGATGCCAAAGGCGACCGCCGTCTGGCTCATTGAGAACACAGCCCTGACATTTGAACAGATCGGGGATTTTTGTGACATGCATCACTACGAGGTCCAGACCCTGGCCGATGCCGAGTTCTCCGTGCGCGGGTTCGATCCGGTTGCCAACAACCGGCTTACGGCCGAGGAGATCGAACGGTGCACCGCGGATCCGTCGGCGCGGCTGCAGGGGCTCGAGTCGCCGGTGGCCGGCCAGACCCCGAAACGCCGCGGAGCCAAGTACGTGCCGATCACGCGCCGCGGCGACAAGCCCGATGCCATCGCCTGGTTGTTGCGGCATCATCCGGAGCTGTCAGACACCGATATCGGCCGGCTGATCGGAACCTCCAAGCAGACCATCGGCAAGGTGCGGGACCGCACCCATCAGAACACGCCGACCATCTCCCCGCAGCATCCGGTCTCGCTCAAGCTGTGCACGCCCGAGGAGTTCGAGGCGATGGTCGTGAAGGAGAGAATGCTCAGTGCCTCGGTCGCCTGGCTGCTGGCAAACCACCCCGAACTGTCCGATACTGATGTCGCGAGGCTCTCGGCAGGGTCGAAGCAGTCCGTCGCCAGGGTTCGCGAGCGCATCAAGTCCAACACCCAGGCCGTCCCGCCGGAAGATCCTGTCACGCTTGGGGTGTGCACGGCCGCGAAGTTCGAAACAACGATCGCGAAGGCCCGGGCGTCTACGGCAGCGTCGTGAAACCGGGGATCCGTGCGGTCCGTTCGGCCTCGAACGGTGCCGGGGTCGTCTGGCGCAGCGATCGTTCGGCCCGGGGCGTGCGGCCGAAGCACTCCCTGTAGCACTTGGAGAAGTGGCTCGCGGAGACGAAACCGCTGGCCAGTGCAACTGAAAGAATCGACATGCTGGTCTGCAGCAGCAGGTTGCGGGCCCGTTGCAACCGCAGGTTCAGGTAGTACCGGGTCGGGGTTGCCTGCAGGTACTTGCGGAACAGTCGCTCGAGCTGCCGGGTCGAGAGGTTCGCCTGCTCCGCCAGCTCGGTCTGGCTGATCGGTTCCTCAAGGTTGGCTTCCATGTTGCTGATCACGTCGATCAGCTTGGGGTGGCTGATCCCGAGGCGCGAGCGAAGCTCCATGCGTTGGTGGGCGTGCGGCTCGCGGATCCGGTCGTGGATGAACTGTTCCGAGATCCCGTTGGCCAGTGCCTGGCCATGCTGGCGCCCGATCAGGAACAGCATCATGTCGAGTGCCGCGGTACCGCCGGAACAGGTGATCCGGTCGCGGTCGATCTCGTAGATGTCGGGGGAGACGGTGATGTCCGGGAAATCCTCGACAAACCCGCCGAGGTTCTCCCAGTGGATGGTGCAGCGACGCCTGGCCAGCAACCCGGCCGCGGCCAGGATGTAGGAGCCCGTGCACAGGGCGCCCAGCACTGCACCGCTGCGGACCATGCGGCGCAGGAACACCGTGTCCCGCGAATCGAGGTGGCGCTGGACGTCGACACCGGAGACCACGAAGGTCACCCGGCTGCGCGTCACCTCGGCGATCGAGGCAGACGGCACGACCGCGATTCCGTTGCTTGCCTGCACCGGCTGACCGTCCCGGCTCAGCAGCCGCCACCGGTAGAGTTCGCGCTCGGCCAGCCGGTTCGCCGCCCGGAGCGGTTCCACAGCGGAGGTAAAGGCCATCATCGAGAAGTCGGGAACGAGCAGGAAGTCGATCTGCAGCGGGACGTCGCCGGGATCGTCGAACATCCGTGTTACTCTCTTCTGGCGGAACGCCGGCCGCGTCCCGACTGGCCCGAACCGATGGTCCGCATTGAGCCTGAACTTGCACAGGCGGCAGTCCGAAAAGGATAGAACGACAGTTTTGTGAATTTCCATGAAAAATCCTGCACGCGGAAGTTCGTCTCCGCCCGGAGGGCGCGGTATCCCTCCCGCCCTTGCGAGGCACCTTGCCCGACACGGACTGATGCTGCGCGGCGGGTTCGATCTCGACAACGGAGAATCGCTCTCGGGCGTAACACCTCCGGCGCACCCGGTGAGCGCCGTTCTGCTGGTCGGTAACGCTGGGCCGGGACTGTGGTCCGGCTTCCGGCATGGTCCGGCGAACGGACCCGATCCGCTCGACCAGTGGTGCCGGAACATCCTGGATGCGTGTGCACGCACCTATGGATGCTCCGTGGTCATGCCTTCCGACGGTCCGCCCTGGGCACCGTTTCAGAGCTGGGCCCTTCGCGCCGGCCGGGTGTATCCCTCGCCGATCGGGCTTCTGATCGATCCTGTCTGGGGGCTGTGGCATGCGTACAGGGGTGCGCTGCTGCTTCCCTGGCATCTCGATGCGCCGAAGGCGCCGCCGCGGCCCTCTCCCTGCGCAGGCTGTCCGGAGCGACCGTGTCTTGACGCGTGTCCGGTCGGGGCGTTTTCCCGCGACGGGTTCGACCGGCATTCCTGCCGGGCGCACCTGGCGACACCGCAGGGGCGCCACTGCGTCGAGGGTGGCTGCCAGGCGCGCGGCGCCTGTCCCGTCGGCGCCGGTGCGCGTTACCCGGACGGGCAGGTGCGGTTCCACATGAGGGCCTGGATCGCCGGGGCCTGACCGGGGTCCTTCCGAAGCCGCGAGCGCACCGGTATAAGCGGGACCGGACCAAACGGCGGGGGGATGTGTGGTGAGCAGGGGGGTACTGATCGTTACCGGCGGCAGCCGAGGCATCGGCGCGGCGACGTCGGTGCGCGCAGCCGAAGACGGCTGGGACGTGGCGGTCAACTACGCGCGTGACGCCGAATCGGCGGCGCGAATTGCCGAGCGGGTGCGCGCGGCGGGCAGGCGTGCGACCACGGTCCGGGCCGATGTCAGCCGGGAAGACGAGGTGCTGCGGCTGTTCGCCGAGACCGGCTCGGCCCTGGGACCGGTACGGGGCCTGGTGACCAGCGCCGGGACCACTGGACTGGCGACCAGGGTCGAGGCGATGAGCGAGGAGGAGATGCACCGCGTCTTCAACCTGAACGTGATCGGTCTCATGCTGTGTTGCCGGGAGGCGGTGCGGCACATGTCGACCGCGCGCGGCGGCTCCGGCGGTGCCATCGTCAACCTGGCATCGGCAGCATCGCGGCTCGGAGGTCCCAACGAGTTCGTCCACTACGCGGCCTCGAAGGGTGCGGTCGATTCCTTCACCCTCGGACTCGCGCGCGAGGTCGCCGGGGAAGGTGTGCGGGTCAATGCGGTCTCGCCGGGCATGATCGACACCGAGATCCATGCCGCGGCCGGCCTGCCGGACCGGGCGGCACAGGCTGCTCCGTCGATTCCCATGCGCCGGGTCGGTTCGGCGGAAGAGGTGGCCGAGGCGGTGGTCTGGCTGCTCGGCGATGGCGCGAGCTACTGTGCCGGATCAATTGTCGACATCACCGGTGGCCGGTAGGGATGGTGCCCGGCGAGGATCCACTCCGTCGCTACCGATCACTGCTCGAGACCGGAATCCTGCAGCCGGATCCCGCGCAGGAACGTGCGGTCAAACGGCTGCAGTCCCTGCATATCGCTCTCGGTGCATGGCGCCCGCAGGCTCCGGCCGGTGCGCTCGGCCGCCTGGTGGGCCGGTTCGTCGGACGCGGGGGGGCCGTTCGTCCACCGCGCGGTCTCTATATCCACGGCGGTGTCGGTCGCGGCAAGTCGATGCTGATGGACCTGTTCCACGACACCGTGGCTGTCGAGAGCAAGCGTCGGGTGCACTTCCATGCCTTCATGCAGGAGGCGCATGACCTGATCCACGCACGGCGCGGTTCACACCCCGGGGCGGAACCGGTGGGCCCGGTCGCAGTCATGATGGCGGAACGCAACCGGCTGCTGTGCTTCGACGAGTTCGAGGTCAGGGACATCGCCGACGCGATGCTGGTCTCGCGGCTGTTCCGGGGCATGTTCGACTGCGGGGTCGTCGTGGTCGCCACCTCGAATCGGCATCCCGACGATCTCTACCGGGACGGGCTGCACCGCGACCGGTTCCTGCCGTTCATCGCGATCCTGCGCGCCCGCCTCGGCATCCTCCATCTCGACGCCCTGCGCGACTATCGTCTTGACCGGATCAGGACACTGGAGGTCTACCATTCGCCGCTCGATACAGCGGCCGGAGCGGCGCTTGAGGACGCGTTCGCGGTCCTGACCGACGGGGCTGGCGGGCGCGCGGAGCAGATCTCCTTTCGCGGACGGTCCATCCGGGTTCCGCGGGCCGCCGGACAGGTGGCGCGGTTCGATTTCGACGATCTGTGTACACAGCCCCTCGGTCCAGGCGACTTCCTGGCCATCGCACGGCGCTACCGTTCGGTGCTGATTGCCGGCGTTCCGGTGCTCGACCGGCGCAGCCCCGACGTCGTGCGCCGTTTCGTTACCCTGATCGACACTCTCTACGACTGCCGCACCCACATCGTCATCTCGGCCGAAGCCCGGCCAGCCGACCTCTACCGGGGCAAGCGGTGGGGGTTCGAGTTCGAACGGACCGCCTCGCGGCTGGAGGAGATGCGCTCCGCCGACTGGGCCGAGGCGGCGCGCCTGGCGTCGGATGTGGAACGGCCGGCGGCCTGACCGGCCGTCTTGCCGGAGGGACGCAATCGCGATACATGACGTCACCCCGACGACAGGACAGCTGGAGAGGCAGGCATGGCCCGAAACAGGATCGCCCTCATCGGGGCGGGCAACATCGGTGGGACACTGGCACTGCTTGCCGGTCTGAAGCGACTGGGTGACGTCGTGCTGTTCGACATCATCGAAGGCATGCCGCAGGGCAAGGCGCTCGACATCGCCCAGGCGGCGCCGGTCGAGGGGTTCGACGCCGTCGTTGCCGGGACGGGTGAGTATTCGGCGCTGGCCGGCGCCGACGTGGTCATCGTCACCGCCGGGATCGCCAGGCGACCGGGAATGAGCCGCGACGACCTGATCGGGACCAACTTCAAGGTGATGCAGTCGGTCGGGGCCGGCATTCGCGACAACTGTCCCGACGCACTGGTCATCTGCATCACCAATCCGCTCGATGTCATGGTGGGCGTGCTGCAAAAGGCCTGCGGCCTGCCGCCGAACCGGGTGGTTGGCATGGCCGGCGTCCTCGACAGCGCCCGGTTCCGCCGTTTCCTGGCGGACGAGTTCGGAGTCTCGGCGCGTGATGTGACCGCCTTCGTGCTCGGAGGGCACGGCGATACCATGGTTCCCCTGGTACGCTACTCGGCAGTCGCCGGAATCCCGGTGCCGGACCTCGTGAGAATGGGCTGGAGTACCCGCGAACGCATCGACGAGATCGTGCAGCGGACACGCGACGGCGGCGCGGAGATCGTGGGGCTGCTGAAGACCGGCTCGGCATTCTATGCCCCGGCGTCGTCGGCGATCGAGATGGCGGAGGTCTACCTGCACGACCGCAAGCGGGTTCTGCCCTGCGCTGCCTGGTGTGACGGGCCCTACGGTCTCGACGGCCTGTACGTCGGCGTTCCGGTCGTGCTCGGAGCCGGTGGAGTGGAGCGCGTGGTCGAGATCGAACTCGATGCCGACGAGCGCGCCATGTTCGACCGATCGGTTGCGGCGGTCCGCGAACTGAACGCTGTTGCCGCCGGCCTGGAGGACTGATCCCGGACCGGCGCCGGTTGCGTGGCCAGGGTGCGGCCCCTAGAGTGAAGCCGCCTGAGGTGTGGGCAGGTTTCGCCGTATTTCCCGATGGCAGGTCGTGATGAACGTGCACGAGTATCAGGCCAAGCAGCTGCTCGCAGGGTTCGGTGTCTCGGTACCGAAGGGCGAGGTCGCCTACACGCCGGAACAGGCCGCCGCCGCCGCCCGGGAACTGGGCGGCAGCGTGTTTGCGGTCAAGTCCCAGATCCACGCCGGCGGCCGCGGGGCCGGCCGGTTTGTCGCCGACGGAACCGGGGCCGGCGGGGTCAGGATCGCCCGTTCGCTCGACGAGGTTCGCGAGCACGCCGAGGCGATGCTGGGGCGGGTGCTGGTCACCCGGCAGACCGGCAGTGCCGGGCAGCAGGTGCGGCGCGTCTACGTCGAGGCCGGCTGCGACATCGCACGCGAACTCTACCTCTCGCTGCTGGTCGACCGCGCAACCTCCCGGATCACCGTGATGGCGTCGAGCGAAGGCGGCATGGACATCGAGGAAGTGGCCGCGCATTCGCCTGGAAAGATCGTGACGGTCGCCATCGATCCGGCAACGGGGCTGCAGCCGTTCCACGCCCGTGCCATCGCCTGGAACCTCGGTCTCGAGGGCGCACAGGTTGCCTCCGCGGTCACGCTGCTGGAAAGACTGTACCGGGCCTTCGTGGAACTTGACGCCTCGCTGGTCGAGATCAACCCGCTCATCGTGACCGCCGATGACGAGGTCATGGCGCTCGACGCCAAGATGAACTTCGACGACAATGCGCTGTTTCGCCAGCCCGACGTGGTCACGCTGCGTGACGAGGACGAGGAGGATCCGGCCGAGGCCGAGGCGGCGCTCCACGAGCTCAACTACGTTCGCCTCGACGGCACGATCGGGTGCATGGTGAACGGTGCCGGGCTCGCGATGGCGACCATGGACATCATTACCCTGCACGGCGAGAAACCGGCCAACTTCCTGGACGTCGGGGGTGGCGCCACCCGAGAGCGGGTCGCGGCCGCCTTCAGGATCCTGCTGTCCGATCCCAACGTGGAAGGAGTGCTCGTCAACATATTCGGCGGCATCATGCGCTGCGACGTGATCGCGGCGGGCGTGGTCGAGACTGCGCGCGAAATGAGTGTCGACGTACCGCTAGTGGTGCGCCTGGAAGGCACCAATGTCGAGCAGGGGCGCCAGATCCTTGCCGAAAGCGGTCTGACCATCGAGGCCGCATCGGACCTTGGCGATGCGGCGGCCCGGATCGTGGGCGCGGTGCGGAGAGCGGGCTGATGGCGGTGCTCGTCCATGCCGGGACCCGGGTGATCTGCCAGGGGGTGACGGGATCGCAGGGCACGTTCCACACCGAGCAGGCGTTGGCGTACGGCACGCGCATGGTCGGCGGAGTGACACCGGGGCGTGGCGGGAGCGAGCATCTTGGCCTGCCGGTATTCAACACCGTTGCGGAAGCGGTCTCGGTTACCGGGGCCGACGCTTCAGTCATCTACGTACCACCGAGATTTGCCGCCGACTCGATCCTGGAAGCCGTCGACGCCGGGGTTGCGCTGGTTGTCTGCATCACCGAGGGGATCCCGGTGCTCGACATGGTGCGGGTCAAGCGCGTGCTCGCAGGCTCGCGGACCCGGCTCGTCGGTCCGAACTGCCCGGGCGTCATCACCCCGGACGAGTGCAAGATCGGCATCATGCCGGGCCACATCCACCGCCGAGGCAGGGTGGGCATCGTGTCCCGCTCGGGCACACTCACCTACGAGGCAGTGGCCCAGACCACGGCCGCGGGGATCGGTCAGTCGACCTGTGTCGGTATTGGCGGCGACCCGGTCAACGGCACCAGTTTCATCGACTGTCTCGAGCTGTTCCTCGGCGATTCCGAGACCGAAATGATCATCATGATCGGGGAGATCGGGGGCACCGCCGAAGAGGAGGCAGCCGAATTCCTGCGCCGCGAGAACACCGGTACCCCGGTGGTCGGGTTCATTGCCGGGATTTCCGCGCCGCCGGGCCGGCGCATGGGACACGCCGGCGCCATCATTGCCGGCGGCAAGGGCGGCGCGGGTGACAAGATTGAGGCCATGCGGTCCGCGGGCATCACCGTCGTCGAATCACCCGCGGAGCTGGGTACGACCGCGGCCGGGCTGCTTGCCCGGTAGAGGGGAATCGCAAGCCAGGGGTAGAAGAGACCATGCAGCTCGATGAACCCGGAATCCTGAACGGCGCCAACGCTCCCTACATTGCCGACTTGTACCGGAGGTACCGCGAAGATCCCAATTCCGTCGATGCCGGGTGGCGGGACAGCTTCGACTCGCTTGCCGAGGAGGCGGGCGGGTTCCGGTGCGACAGCGAGGGTCCGAGCTGGGCGCCACGCACCACCCGTGTCGTCGGGGTTCCCGCAGCCGACGTCGCGGTCTCCGCGCGCGGTGTTGACGAACGCCGGGCCGCGCTCGACTCGCTCAGGGCCATCATGTTGATCCGCGCCTATCGAATCCGCGGGCACCTGAAGGCGAGGCTCGATCCCCTCGACCTCGTGGAACCGGAACCGCACCCCGAACTTGATCCGGCACACTACGGGTTCGGCCCGGACGACCTCGACCGTCCGATCTTCATCGACAACGTGCTCGGACGTGAACGGGCCACCCTGCGCGAGATCATGCAGATCCTGCACGACACCTACTGCGGCAGCATCGGTGTCGAGTTCATGCACATGCAGGACCCGGATCAGAAACTCTGGATCCAGAAGCGGATCGAGCAGGCCGGAAACCACACGGACTTCACTGTGCTGGGCAGGCGGACCATCCTCGAACGGCTGACGGAGGCCGAGTGTTTCGAGAAGTTCCTGGCGGTCAAGTATGTCGGAACCAAGCGGTTCGGCCTCGACGGATGCGAGGCGGTGATCCCGGCGCTGGAGCAGATCCTGAAACGTGGCAGCCAGCTCGGTCTCGAGGAGGTCGTGGTCGGCATGGCGCACCGCGGCAGGCTTAACGTGCTGTGCAACTTCATGAACAAGCCGTTCCGGGCCATCATTTCCGAGTTCCTGGGCAACCCCGCCAATCCGGAGGATGTAGGCGGGTCGGGTGACGTGAAGTACCACATGGGGGTTTCGGCGGACCGCGAGTTCGACGGCAACTCCGTGCACCTTACGCTGAACGCGAATCCGTCCCATCTCGAGGTGGTCAACCCGGTCGTGGTGGGCCGGGTGCGCGCCAAGCAGGTCCAGCGCGACGACGTCGATCGACGCAAGGTGATGGGCATCCTGATGCACGGTGATGCTGCCTTCGCCGGGCAGGGCATCGTTGCGGAGGTGTTCGACTTTTCGGAACTGCGCGGATACCGCACCGGCGGTACGATTCACGTGATCATCAACAACCAGATCGGCTTTACCACCAGTCCGGCCTACTCGCGCTCGTCGCCCTACTCGACCGACGTGGCCAAGATGGTCATGGCGCCGATCTTCCACGTCAACGCCGATGATGCCGAGGCGGTGATCCACGTTGCGCGGATTGCAGCCGAGTTTCGCCAGACCTTCGGGGTCGACGTGGTGCTGGACATTATCGGCTACCGGAGATTCGGCCACAACGAGGGCGACGAACCGACCTTCACCCAGCCGCGGATGTACCGCAAGATTGCCGGTCATCCTTCGGTTCGCGAACTCTACGCCCGTCGGCTCGAGTCCGATGGCGTCGTCGAGCCCGGCACCGGCGACCAGCTGGTTACCGACCAGAACCACCTGCTGACCACGGAATTCGAGGCCGGCGTCAGCTACCGGCCCAACAAGGCCGACTGGCTGGACGGCGTGTGGTCGGGCATCAGGCGAGCAGAGGGCAACGATGCGCGTCGCGGCGTGACCTCGGTGGAAATGGCAACCCTGCAGCAGGTCGGCGAGGTCCTGTGCCGGCCGCCGGAGGGGCTCCGGCTGAACAGCAAGCTGGTTCGCGTTCTCGAGCAGAAACGGCGGATGTTCGAGACCGGCGAGGGAGTGGACTGGGCCACCGCCGAAGCGCTCGCCTTCGGATCGCTGCTGCTTGAGGGCGACGCGGTGCGCCTTTCCGGACAGGACAGCGGCCGGGGAACCTTCTCGCACCGTCATTCGGTCTGGGTCGACCAGGACAGCGAGGAACGCTTCCTGCCGCTCAACCATCTCGGGCCGGAGCAGGCAACCTTCGAGGTGATCGACAGCCCGCTGTCGGAGGCCTCGGTCCTCGGGTTCGAGTACGGGTTCAGCCAGGCCGAGCCCAACGCGCTGATCCTGTGGGAGGCCCAGTTCGGCGACTTTGCCAACGGGGCGCAGGTGATCATGGACCAGTTCATCAGCTCGGGCGAGCACAAGTGGCTGCGCATGTCCGGCCTGGTGATGCTGTTGCCGCACGGTTACGAGGGTCAGGGTCCCGAACATTCCTCGGCCAGGCTCGAGCGCTACCTGCAGCTCTGCGGCGAGGACAACATGCAGGTGGTCAACTGCTCGGCGCCGGCGAGCTATTTCCACGCGCTCCGCCGCCAGCTGCGCCGCGACTTCCGCAAGCCGCTGGTGATCATGTCGCCGAAGTCGCTCCTGCGGCATCGACGCTGCGTATCCACGCTCGCCGACATGGGACCGGGAACCTCGTTCCACCGCGTGCTCTACGACAACGAACGACTGTGCGACGACAGCGAGGTGCGCCGCGTGGTGCTGTGCAGCGGCAAGGTCTACTACGACCTGTACGAAGAACGCGCCCGGCGGGAGATCACCGATATCTTTTTCCTGCGGCTGGAGCAGCTCTACCCGTTCCCGCGGGCGGCCCTGCTCGACGAGCTGTCGCGGTTCCCGCATGCCGAGGTGGTCTGGTGCCAGGAGGAGCCCGAGAACATGGGGGCGTGGAGCTTTGTCGACCGCCGGCTCGAGGCGGTGCTCGAGGAACTCGATGGCGATGCCCGACGGCCGGTCTACGTGGGGCGGACGGAGGCGGCGTCGCCCGCGACCGGCAACTTCCGGACCCACCAGAAGGAACAGGAGGCGCTGGTGGACCGGGCTTTGTCCGCTGATGCGCTCGATGTGTCGAACCGTCGCGCGGCGCGTGCCGCCGCCGAATAGCCGCACGCAGGATCGGGGAGACCGATGACAACCGAAGTATTCGTTCCCGCGCTCGGGGAGTCGGTCTCCGAGGCAACCGTGGCCGGATGGCGCGTCGAGCCCGGCGGAGCGGTCACGATGGACCAGCCGCTGGTCGAACTCGAGACCGACAAGGTCACGCTCGAGGTGAATGCTCCGGCCTCCGGCATCCTCGCCTCGATCGTTGCCGAGACCGGCTCGACCGTCACGGTGGGAGCATTGCTGGCCGTCATCGCCGAGGGTGCCGTGGCAGCGGCACCGGAAGCGGCGACCGCTCCGGCTCCGGCCGCCGGTTCCGACCCGGCACCGGTTCCGGCGACCCGGCCCGCGCCGCCAACGTCCGAGACCGTTCCCGCGCTCTCGCCGGCGGTACGCAGGCTGGTGAACGAACATGATCTCGATCCGGCGCGAATTGTTCCGAGCGGACGCGGTGGCCTGCTGCTGAAGGCCGACGTTCTGGCGGCGGTCGCCTCGGGCGATGCGCGGCGCGGGATCGCGCAAGCGCCGGAGCCGGAAGCGGAACCGCGCGAGGAGCGGGTACGCATGAGCCGGTTGCGCCAGGCGGTGGCCCGGCGCCTCAAGGAGGCGCAGAACACCGCGGCGATGCTCACCACCTACAACGAGGCCGACATGGGCGCCGTCATGGAACTCAGGTCGGAGTACCGCGATGCCTTCGAGGCCCGGCATGGCGTTCGCCTCGGGTTCATGTCCTTCTTCGTGAAGGCCTGTGTCGCGGCACTGCAGGAGCTTCCCGCCGTCAATGCAGAAATCTCGGGCGACGAGATCGTCTACAAGAACTACTACCACGTCGGGGTCGCCGTTGGGTCTCCCAGGGGCCTGGTGGTGCCGGTGCTGCGTGACGCCGACAAGATGGGGTTTGCCCGGATCGAGCAGGCCATCAACGAGTTGTCCGCGCGTGCGCGCGACGGCCGCCTGTCCCTGGAGGAACTCGCCGGGGGAACCTTTACCATCTCCAATGGCGGGGTGTTCGGGTCCCTGCTGTCGTCACCGATCCTCAATCCGCCCCAGTCAGGCATCCTCGGCATGCACAAGATCCAGCAGCGTCCGATGGCGATTGACGGCAGGGTCGAGATCCGGCCGATGATGTACCTGGCGCTGTCCTACGATCACCGCATCATTGACGGTCGGGAGGCGGTGACGTTCCTCGTTCGGGTGAAGGAGGCGATCGAGGATCCGCGACGCCTGCTGATCGACCTGTAGCACGACCTGGAGGGACAGATGGCTGACCATTACGACCTGGCCGTCATCGGGGCCGGGCCGGGAGGCTACGTCGCGGCGATCAGGGCCGCGCAGCTCGGCATGAAGGTGGCCTGCATCGACGAACGGCCAACCCTCGGCGGGACCTGCCTGAACGTGGGCTGCATTCCCTCCAAGGCCCTCCTGTCGACGTCGGAGAAGTTTGCCGCTGCCCGTGCCGGCATGTCGAGGATCGGCATCGAAACCGGCGAGGTGACGCTCAACCTGGCGAACATGCTGGCCCACAAGGAGAAGGTCGTGCACGACCTGACCCGGGGAATCGAGTTCCTGTTCTCGAAGAACGGAGTTTCCCGGATCACCGGAACCGCACGCATCGAGGCCGTCGGCAGGGTTGCGGTCGAGGGTGACGGATCGAACCACGTGCAGGCCGACCGTATCATGATCGCCACCGGTTCGGACTCGATGCCGCTCGACGGGCTCGAGGTCGACGAACGTCGTGTGGTCACCTCGACCGGGGCGCTGTCATTCGAACAGGTGCCGGAACACCTGGTTGTGGTCGGTGGCGGCTACATCGGCCTGGAGATGGGCTCGGTCTGGTCCCGTCTCGGATCGCGTGTCACGGTGATCGAGTTCCTCGACCGGATCGTCCCAGGAATGGACCGCGAGATCGGCGAGCGGTTTCGCCGCGCCCTGCGCCGGCAGGGATTGCAGTTCAGGCTGTCGACCCGGGTTACCGGGGCGACGGTTTGCGATGACGCCATCGCCGTTGCGCTCGAGCCGGCGCAGGGTGGTGATGCCGAAACCGTGGAGTGCGACGCGGTCCTGGTGGCGATCGGCCGCAGGCCGAGGACGGCCGGCCTCGGGCTGGAGGAACTCGGGGTTGCGCGCGACCGGCACGGGTTCATCGAGGTGGACGAGGATTTCGAGACTTCGGTGTCCGGCATCTTCGCGATCGGCGACTGCATTCGCGGACCGATGCTGGCGCACAAGGCGGAGGAGGACGGTGTTGCGGCCGTGGAGATCATGGCCGGGCTGTCGGCACATGTCGACTACGCGCTGGTTCCGGGCATCGTCTACACCCATCCGGAAGTTGCGGCGATCGGCGAGACCGAGGAGACGCTGAAGGAGGGCGGGGTTTCCTATCGCAGGGGCGTGTTCCCGTTCAGCGCCAACAGCCGGGCACGCGCAAGCGGTGATATCGAAGGTCTGGTGAAGATGCTGGCGCACGCCGATACCGACCGGGTGCTCGGCGTACACATCATCGGCCCGGAGGCCGGCACTCTCATCCACGAGTGCGCCGCGGTGATGGCGTTTGGCGGTTCGGCCGAGGACATCGCCCGGACCTGTCACGGCCACCCGACGCTGAGCGAGGCGGTGAAGGAAGCGGCACTCGCGGTGGATGAACGCCCGATCCACGCCTGAATGCCATGGCCCGGGCGCGGCCGCTCGTTGCCGGGTCGCCGTTCGCCGTCGTCCCCGGGAGGCACCCGCACACCACCGGCTATCGATAGCCGCCAGGCGGCGATGCAATCCGGTTCCGGCGGCCGGTGACCGGCACCGAGCCCGGATCGCGGCGCATTCGGGACGCTGGCCGGCATGTTCCGCACATCCGGGCGATGAACCAGGCGGCTTTCACCCGCCAGACCGGCGCCACTGCTTCACCGAGAGGCAACAGTGGCGCCAAACGATATCGGGTCAGCCGCGGGCGGCCGCGGCCGGCGCGAAATCGTCGGCCCTGTCGTCGCGCCCGGTCGAGACGAGGTCGTGCTCCGGGTCTCCCGCCACCCGCACATGACGCATGACCCGCGGCAGGGCGTAGTCATAGGCGCCGGCCCGGTGCAGGACGCAGCGATTGTCCCAGATCATCAGGTCGCCCGGCTGCCACCGATGCGTATAGACGCGCGGCGGCGAACATGCGTGCTCGAGCAGCCTGTCGAGCAGTGCCTGTGCCTCCCGGTCTTCCATTCCGGGGATCCGGAAGGCGTGCCGTCCGATGAACAGCGAGCGGCGCCCGGTCGCCGGGTGCACCTTGACAAGCGGGCGCAGCGGTGCGCCCCGCGTGTGATAGCCGTAGCCGTCTCCGGTCCTGAAGACAAATCCGGCCTTGGCCTGCGATGCGTAGAGCGAGTGGTAGGCCGACAGCCCTTCGATCTGACCGCGGGTTGCGTCGTCGAGCGTGTCCCAGGCGTCCCGCATGTCCGCGAGTTCGGTGTCGCCGCCCCGTTCAGGGACGATCTCGGCCGCGAGGGCCGACGCCTTGGCGGCAAGCGGCATGTAGGAGCTATCGGTGTGCCACCCTTCGTTGCCCCGCAACGTCTGGTAGCGCTTCTCCTCGCTGTCCATCACCGTGCCGTCCGGCTTCAGGTTGCTGATGCGGACCACCTTCTGGCCGTCACGCAGGAATTCGATGGCGCCGAAGTGTTCGGCGAAGGCAATGTGCTCGTCGTCGCTGAGGTGCAGGGCGGGGAACACCAGTGCCGCGTGGCGGTGGAATGCGTCCTCGATCTCCTGCCACTCGGCCCCGGTGAGCTGCAGGGCCGGCGGAACCCCGGTGACACGTGCTCCGAGCGAGCAGTCAAGCGGTGTGATCTCAAGCATCATGTGGTCCCCTTCGCCGTGCGTGCAGTACCTGTCGGAGCGTACAGTGTCTCAGGTTGGCCCTGCCGGGACAATGCCGGAGCACGAACCCCGGTCGGTGATTCGGTCCGCTGGTGCCGGGACCCTGACACTGGTCGCGGTGAAGCGTGCCACGACTCCTGGACCGGGTGCCACGGGTGTCGATCTGCGATCGGTGGCACTCGGCACCGGCGTGCGGGCGCTCGTGTCTCCTGCGGGCGGTACACCCGGCCCCGGCGGCGTGACTGCCACTTCCTCCAGGTGCGGGTGACCTCGTAGCGAAAGCGTGCGAGGCATGCGCTGTTCCCCCTGATCCCGCAGTAGGTGCGGTGTCCCCGGATGATCTGCGCAAGACGAGACTGCTGGTCACGGAGCGGTCGGTGCCTGTTGCGCCGGCACCGGTGCGAGACGGACCTGGGCCGCCCGCGCGAAGCGTGCCTTTGCCGTGCAGCGCGACAAACAGCCTGAGACCCACGCCACAAGCTGGATGGGATGGAGGAGGGTGGCTTCCCGCGGGCACGCATTGCTCCCTCGGCACCGGCGTTGCGAGATTGAACCCGCCCGGTTGCGCGCTGCGGAGTCCCTGGGCCCGGACCGCGGTTCTCGCGCCACCACGGGTCGCCCGGCCGGTCCGGATCGGGCGGGCCCCTCCATTCGGAACTGCGCTTCGGCTGACCTTCCTCGCAAGGAGGGTCATCCGGCGTCACATCCTGTGTATATGGCAGGTGTGGAGGTGTAAGGTTAGGTGAGAACGCCGCACCGCTTGGGACCAGCAGCGCGGCATGTTATGTTATAATATATGGCGCTTGCGCCAACAACGACCCGTGCGACACAGATGAGCCACAAAATCGACGGTGAGATCGCGCTGAACCTCGACGGGCTGGGCTACAGCGCCCCGAATGGCGCTGTTCTCCTGGACGCGGTTACGCTGCATCTGCACCCGGGCGATATCCTCGCCGTCGTTGGTCTGAACGGCGCGGGCAAGAGCACGCTGATCCGGTTGCTGGCGGGACTGTTGGAGCCCTCGGCCGGAACGATCGAGCTGCAGGGCCGATCCTATGCAACGCTCTCCGGTGCCGAGCGGGCCCGTCGGATCGCCTATGTCGGCCAGCACGACGATGCCGACGGACGGTTGCTGCTGCACCACTATGTCGCCCTGGGCACGCTGCCGCATCGCGCCATGCTGTCCGCTGCCGAAGTGGACGACCGGGTCGACCATGCGCTGCACCAGGTGGGTCTGGCCGCGAACGCTGCGGCACGGCTGGACCAGTTGTCTGGGGGCGAGCGTCAGCGAGCCAAGTTCGCCCGCGCCATCTGCCAGGTGCCGAGCCTGTTGCTGCTGGACGAGCCGACAAACCATCTCGACCCCGCCGCCAAGGGTGCGCTGCTGTCCGCGGCCATGCGGCTGGGGATCACGGTCGTGACCGCCCTGCACGAACTGACCCTGATCGAGGCCTTCGCCAGCCATGTCGCGGTGCTGCGGCAGGGGCGGCTCGCTGCCTATGGGCACCCCGCAGAGATCTTCACCACCGACACGGTGCGGGAGATCTTCGGTGTACACCTGTACCGCCTGGCGCATCCGCACGAACAGCGCATCCTGCCGTCGCTGGACATCGCAATCGGCGATCACGCCGACTTCGCTCCCGGCGATCGAACCTGAAGGACATTCGACATGACCCACCGACCGATGGTGCGCGCCCTTGCGGGCGTCGCCGTCGCCATGATGTTCGGTACCGCCCAGGCCGAGCCCGTCACGGTCGACAATTGCGGCACGCCGCTGACCTTCGACACGATGCCCGAACGCATGGTCGTGCACGACATCAACATGTCCGAGATGGCCTTTGCACTGGGTCTGCAGGACAGGATGGTCGGCGTAACCGGCATCACCGGTTGGTACAAGACCACGCCGGAATTCGATGAAGCGCGGGGTTCAATCCCGGAACTGGCGCCAAAGTATCCGACCATCGAGAATCTGGTCGCGGCAACGCCAGACCTGTACTTTGCCGGTTGGTATTACGGCATGCGGCCAGGCGGCGACGTGACGCCCGAGACGCTGGCACCACACGGGATCAAGACCCTGATCCTGACCGAAAGCTGTGTCCACCTGGACAAGTCCCGTCCCGCCGCGTCGCTGGAACTGCTGTTCACGGATGTGGAACGCCTGGGCAAGATCTTCGGCAAGGAGGCTGAAGCCGCAGTGCTTGTCGCCGGCTGGAAAGCCAGGGTAACCGAGATCAAGGCGACGGTGGGCGACGTTTCCGGTACGCGGGTGTTCCTGTACGACTCGGGCGAAGACAAGCCGTTCACCGCGGGCAAATTCGCCATGCCGACCGCGATGATCGAAGCGCTGGGTGCGACCAACATCACCGGCGGGATGGATACCAGCTGGGGAACAACCTCGTGGGAGGCGGTGGCCGCCGCAGACCCCGGGTTCCTGATCCTGCTGGACTACCAGTCCGGTGGCGGTGCGACCGATCTTCTTGAGTTCCTGCAGTCACATCCGGTGATAAAGCACACGACCGCGGTCAGGAACAAGGCCTATGTGGCGCTCCGCTACGAGGAACTGACGCCCGGTCCGGCGAACATCGAAGCGATGGCCAGGATGGCCAAGGCCATGAAAGATGCCATGAACTGACCCGCCGGAAACCCGCCATGCGGCTCGCCGTCGTCCTTGCGCTTGGCCTGGTGGGCGTATTCGGGCTGCTGCTGGTTGCGGTGGCCGTCGGCTCGACCCAGCTCGGCGTTGCCCGGGTCATCGACGTGGTGCTGGCCGGTCCCGGAACCGAACCGATCAGTCGGATCGTGTTCGATCTGCGACTGCCGCGAGCGCTGCTGGCGGTGATCGTCGGTGCGGGTCTCGGAATGGTCGGGGTCGTGCTGCAGACCCTGACCCGCAACGACCTGGCGGACCCCTTCCTGTTCGGACTGTCGTCCGGTGCTGCGGCCGGCGCGGTGGTGGTAATCACGGTCACCGGCAACGTACTCGGCTTCTGGACGCTGCCGGTGGCGGCGTTCGCAGGTGGTCTCATCGCCTCGCTGATCGTGCTCGGCCTGTTTGGCCGACTGGTCCGGCAGGGGGCCAGCCAGATGGTGCTGGCCGGCCTGGCGGTGTCGTTCCTGTTCCTGTCGCTGACGTACTATCTCATCTTCGCTGGCGATCAGCGCGCAGCCCATTCCGTGCTGTTCTGGACGCTGGGCGGGCTGGGTCTGGCGAACTGGGACGTGCTGCCCATTGCGGCGGTCGGGCTGACGGCAATCGGTGCCCTCGCCCTGCTTGCTCATCGGAGCCTCGACGCGCTGCTGGCCGGCGACGACGCCGCGGTTACGCTGGGCGTGAACGTCACCCGCTTTCGGCAGTTGACCTTCCTGGTCTGTGCCTTTGCGACCGCCAGCTTCGTCGCGCTCACCGGCGTGATCGGCTTTATCGGTTTGATGGTGCCCCATCTGGCGCGTGGTCTCGTCGGTCCGCTGCATGGCGCGCTGATGCTGACCTCGGCCGTGATCGGCGCCGCCCTGCTGCTGGCCAGCGATATTGCTGCGCGCACGCTGCTGGCCCCGCAGGAATTGCCGATCGGTGTGCTGACCACCTCGATCGGCGCGGTGTTCGTTCTGTTCCTGGTGCGCCGGACGCCGTGACGGCGACCGCGGTCACCCGCTTCGTGGCTGCGCGACTGGAACCGGTACGCCAGGCGATCTGATGACGTCGAGCATCATGTCGACGACAGTCCCGGCCCGCCGGTCGATTGGTGTGGCTGCCGCCTCAGGCAGGCCGGGGCGGTGCGCAAGAGACCACCGCACGCTGTCGCGGCGGTCAAGGACCTCGCCTGCGATACCCGGGCTCCTGATGACGCATCCCGTCCGAGTTTCGAGTTGCGGCTCGAAGCCGGGGCGGGCCATGCCTGCGGGAAGTCGCCCTGTCGTTTCAGGCGTGCGGCCGTGAGCGGTTCAAGTAGCACTCCGGTATCCCGCCCGGGGCGGGATACTCCCGGTGTTCCCGGACTTGCATGACTCTCCTCACTGAACAAGGACATCATGGCCACATTCGGGTCATCCGGAAAACCGGTTCTCCTGGTTTTCCGGGCGAGTTGGCCTGGCTTTGGCCCCGGTGCCTGCTGTCGACCTCCCGGGACAGCTTGCATGGCGAGGGCGGACTTCAGGCAGGGCCTGCTGCCCGTGTGGCCAGCTGGTCCAGGACCAGGTGGGTCTCGTCCGCCGACGCGCACTCACGGACCAGTCGGTCGAAGTGCCGGGCCAGCGCCCGGACCTGGTCGCTGGCGGTGACGACCAGGTAGGAGTGTCCGAGGTAGATGGCGGCCCTCTTCATGGCGAACACCGTCAGCGGTGCGCAGAAACTGTTCTGCAGGTCGAACAGGTGCAGCCGCACGGTGGGGTAGGACGCCTCGACCAGCTCGGCCATGTGCCGAAGCTGCGTGACCCTGTCGCCGCGGCTGACCGCGCTCCACACGCCACTGCCTTCGGCCAGCGCCTCGAGTTCCTGGCGCGGCATGCAGATCTCCATGTCGAGGTCGCCGATGCGGACATCCGAGAGCAGGTTCTGGCCCAGGCGCGCCAGCGCCTGGTCGCGTTCCGGTTCCGCACCGTATCCGTCAAGCGCCGGGTGACGCAGCACATCGGGGAGCACGGCCGGAACGTAGCGGATCTTGCCGCCCTCGGCTTCCCGGCGCCATCGGTCGAGCGGGGAACGGCCGTCATCGGCCATTGCGAGTTCGATCTGGACACTGCCGCGAACTTCCTGGCCGGCCTCCGGGGAGTTCGCAAGTCCGAGCAGCCAGTCCGTCGGCACGCTGGTGGTCTCACTGATCCGGCGCAGGGTATCGGCGCGCGGCAGGCGGTGCTGCTCAGGATCGAGGAACTGTGACAGCGCCGACCTGTCGACACCCGTGAGCCGGGAAAACCGGGCTGCAGTTCCGCCGTTCCGGGCCATCAGGTCCGCCAGGCGCTGACGGAACAGGTCGGCGATGGCGCGCTTGTTCATTGTCTCGTCCTGTACATATAATACACAAGAAATCACGTTAACACATTGAATTGATCCATTCAAATGTTTTAGATGCATTCGTTACGGACATTCGCATTGATGATTTTTTGGAGGTTGTGATGATGCCGTATGGATCACGCAATTCGCTTCCATGCCGTGGAATGGCCGACCCTGGGCCTGGTCGTGGCGGTACACGTCTGCTGGATGCTGGTGACTGCGGGCGCGGACAGCCTTGGACCGTGGGTGACGGCACCGCTGCTCACGATCGTGCTGGTCCTGCACTCCTCGGTGCAGCACGAGGTTATCCACGGCCATCCGTTTCGCAACCGGGCGCTCAATGAAGTGCTTGCGATCGTGCCGCTTGGCCTTTTCATCCCCTACAATCGATTTCGGGACACGCACCTCGCCCATCACCGGTCACATACCCTGACCTGTCCGCGTCGCGACCCGGAATCAGCCTATGTCGATCCGGCGACCTGGAATGCGCTGCCAGGACCGGTGAAGATGCTCCTGCACGCCAACAACACCCTGGCCGGCCGGATTGTCCTCGGTCCGCTGATCAGCCAGTTCCTGCTGGTCTCGGGCGATCTGCGGCGCGCCTGGTCGGGAGAGGCGGGCCTGGTCCGGGCATGGGTTCTGCATGCGGCCGGGCTGGTTCCGGTGATCTGGTGGCTGCTCGAGGCAGGGGAGGTGCCGGGGTGGATGGTGCTTGCAACCGCCTACGCGGCGCTCTCGATCCTGAAGGTCCGCACCTATGCCGAGCACCGCGCCCACCCGGACCCGCACGCACGCTCCTGCGTGGTCGAGAACGGGGGGGTGCTCGGCCTGCTGTTCCTGAACAACCACCTGCATGCGCTGCACCACGCCGAACCCGAACTTGCGTGGTACCGGCTGCCGGCTCGGTATCGCGCCTGTCGCACGGCAATCCTGCGCGTCAACGACGGCTACCGGTTTGCAAGTTACGCAGAGTTGTTCCGCCGCCACTTCGCCCGGCCACGGGACCAGGTCCCGCATCCGCTACCCGGCATCTTCAACCCGCAACGGTGATCCGTCCCTTGCCTCCCGGTGCACTGCGGCCGGTCAATCGAGGGCGTTGATCGGGACCTTGAGCACCGGGTGACCCTCGTCGTCGCGTGGAACTTCGCCGGCGCGCATGTTGACCTGCAGTGAGGGCAGGATCAGCCGCGGCATGGCGAGTTGCGCGTCACGCGCGGTACGCAGCGCGACGAAATCCCTCCTGGACGTGCCGCCGCCGACGTGAATGTTCGAGGCCTTCTGTTCGCCCACGGTGGTCTGCCAGGCGATGGCGCGGCCACCGGGGCCGTAGTCGTGGCAGACGTGCAGGAGCATGTCATCGGGCAGGTCGAGGATCTTCCGGATGCTGTCGTAGAGTCGTGCGGCGTCGCCGCCCGGAAAATCCGCCCGCGCAGAACCACCGTCCGGCATGAACAGCGTGTCGCCGATGAAGGCCGCGTTGCCGATCACATGGACCGTGCAGGCCGGTGTGTGCCCGGGCGTTTCCATGACGAACGCCGGCAGCGTTCCGATCGTGTAGGTGTCGCCGTCCCTGAACAGGGCATCGAACTGGGACCCGTCGCGCGCGAATTCAGTGCCCTCGTTGAAGATCCTGCCGAATGACTCCTGCACCTCCACGATCCCGGCGCCGATGCCGAGCCGTCCGCCCAGCTGTTGCTGCAGGTAGGGTGCCGCCGAGAGGTGATCGGCATGCACGTGGGTCTCGATGATCCACTCGAGCGAGAGCCCCGCGCCCCTGACGGCGGCGACCAGCGCGTCGGCGCTGTTCGTGGAGATGCGGCCTGCGGAATAGTCGAGGTCAAGCACGCTGTCGATGATGGCGCAGGATCCGCCCGCCGGGTCGGTGACCAGGTAGGAGACGGTGTTGCTTGCCGAGTGGAAGAACCCCTGCACCTCGGGACGCACATCCATGCGCACGGGATAGTCGTGCATGGTCACCTCCGCCGGCCTCTGCCCCGTGCCCGTCTCATCGCGTCACCATGGCGGGATGGCTTCCGCCTCATCCGGCCACACGGTCGGCGATGGCAAGGATGCGGTACATGTCGCGGAGCACCGGTTTCTCGATCAGCTTGCCGTCGATCACGACCAGGCCCGTGTTCGCCTGTTCGAACTCGTCGATGATGCGCCGCGCACGCCGTACCTCGTCCGGTGACGGCGTGAACACGGTGTTCAGTGCCGCGATCTGCCTGGGATGTATTGCTCCCTTGCCGGAGAAGCCCAGGTCTCGGGCCTGCTCGGCCGCAACACGCATGCCGTCGGGATCGTCAAGGTCCAGGTAGGGGACATCGATGACGTCAAGGCCGGCGCCGGCGGCCGCATGCACGACGCGGGAGCGCGCGTACAGCAACGGTTCCCACTCGTTGCGGCACCGCAGTTCCGCGGCCATGTCGACGCCGCCAAAGAACAGGGCCTCGAGCCGCCTCGAGCAGTGCGCGATGTCATGAGCGGCCTCCAGGCCGGCGTTGGTCTCGATGATCACGTGCAGTCTTGTCGAGTGACCGGCCTCCGACAGCAAATCGTCGACAAGCCTGACCTCGTCGGGGTTGCGGACCTTCGGCAGCATCAGTGCCGGGGGCGGCGTCGTACTCGCAAGGACCGCGCGCATGTCCTCAATGCCCGCGCGTTCGCGAAGCGAGTTGACACGCACCATCCGCTCGACCCCGTCGTCCGCCTGGGGTTCCTCGAACAGCGTCATCGCTCTCGTGCGTGCCTCGGCCTTGTCCGCGGGCGCAATCCCGTCCTCGAGCTCGACACAGACGATATCGGCTCCGCTCGCCAGCGCCTTCGGATACATGTCGGGCCGCAGGCCAGGAGTGAAGATGAAACTGCGTCGTGGACGCGGCTGGCGTTCCTGCATCGTGCACTCTCCAGGCAATCGGGTCCGGTGACCGTTGTCGCCGTCAGTACCGGCACGCCGGCCGGAGGGCAACCCCCGGAGAATTCGCATGGGGGGTCGACATTTGCAGCAATCCGCTGTTCAACAAGAGACCGGAACTGCCGGGAGGACCGACAGTCCGGCACACGAATCCGGAGGATGCGAGCATGCGCCTGCACATGATGACCTGGCTTGAGGTCGAACGGCATCTCGGCCGCGAAACCGGCATCATCATCCCGATCGGGTCCACCGAGCAGCATGGACCGATCGGCCTCATCGGGACCGACGCGATCTGCCCGGAGGTGATCGCCGATCTTGCCGCCGACGAGCGCGGACACCTGGTCGGGCCGACGATCTCCGTGGGTATGGCGCAGCACCACCTCGCCTTTCCCGGTTCGGTGGCGTTGCGCCCGACTACCCTGATCGCGGTCATCTGCGACTACGTGAATTCACTGGCACGCAACGGCTTCGACCGGTTCTATTTTCTGAACGGTCACGGCGGCAACATCGCCACCATCGGCGCGGCGTTCTCCCAGATCCATGCCGAGCGCAGTTTTGCACGCGGCACGAACCAGCCGCCGGTCAGGTGCAAGCTTGCGAACTGGTTCGGCTTCCCCGAGGTGAGGGAAGTTGCCACGGAACTGTACGCGGACCGGGACGGCCGCCACGCGACGGCATCGGAGGTTGCCGTGACCCAGTACGCCTGCCCGGACTTCATCAAGCAGGCGCCCATGGATCCGGCACCGCCAGCACCGCGGGCGTTCCAGGATGCCGAGGACTACCGCGCCCTGTTTCCGGACGGGCGGATCGAGGCGGACAGCTTCCTTGCGAGACCCGAACACGGCGAGCGGCTCGCTCGGGTCAGTGCCGCGTGTGTCGCTGCTGATTTTGCAGCGTTTCTCGACCAGGACTGACCGCGGCACCGCGTTCGTCCAGGGGCGTAGCGCACCGTGCCGCCGAGAGGAGGAACAATGAGCGTCGCCTGGCTCGGGATGTACGACTGGCCGGAGGAGCGCGATGCTACCGACGCCCTGTGGGCCCGCATTCGGGATGCGTTGAGGGCCGACGGCATCACAGCACCCGAGACGCTTGACCGTGACCTTGACGGTGATGCGGCATGGACCGCGCCGGCACTGGTGCTGGCGCAGACCTGCGGCCTGCCCTGGGCGCTCGGTCGGTGCGGCGGCGCCCGGATCATCGCCGCCGGCGACTACGGTCCCGAAACCGGTCCGCCCGGCAGGTATCACAGCGTGATCATCGCGCGCCGCGGTGAACCGGTTCCGGAACGGGTCGCAGTGGCGGCTGTCAACGGGCTTGATTCGCAGTCAGGTCACGTGGCGTTGCTCGGTTTCCTCGCCACCCGGACTCCGGCGGGCCCGCCCCGGCTGGTGACGACAGGCAGTCACCGGGGCTCGATCCGCGCGATCGCGGCGGGTGACGCGGAGGTTGCCGCCATTGACGCCGTCTCGTGGCGCCTTGCCCGCAGGCACGAGGCTTCCGCTTCCGGGGTCGACGTCATCGCGCGAAGCCCTGCCGTTCCCGGCCTGCCTTTCATTACCGGACCGGACATGCCGCATGAACGGGTCCTGGCCGCGCTGGTAGCCGGCGTTGGCGCACTCGATCCCGCAAGCAAGTCGGCACTGGGCCTCAGAGCGGTGGTTCCCGCCGGCAATGCGGACTACGCCGGCTTCGGCCTGCCCGACTGATCAGCCGGAGGTATCCCTGGGATGGGCACGGCGGTGCACGGCGATCAGCCGGCGTGCGTCGACGTGGGTGTAGCGCTGCGTCGTCGACAGCGACGCGTGGCCGAGGAGTTCCTGGATGGCGCGCAGGTCGCCGCCGCCTTCCAGGATGTGCGTGGCAAAGGCGTGGCGCAGCGCGTGCGGGGTCATGGCCGGCGGCAGGCCGAGTGCCGTGCGTGCCGCCTTCACGGTCCGTTGGACGACCGCCGGCTGCAGTCTCCTGCCGCGCTGGCCGACAAACAGCGGGTCTGCGGGTCCGGTGTGCCAGGGACACAGTTCCCGGTAGGTGGCGATCGCGTCCCGGACCACCGGCAGGAGCGGGACCAGTCGCTCCTTCCCGCCCTTGCCGCGGACCATCATGGTGTCACCGTCGGGCACATCGCCAAGGTTGAGCGCGAGGGCCTCGCCGATCCGCAGGCCGCAGCCGTAGAGCAGGGTGAGCAGCGCCGCGTCGCGAGCTGCGATCCACGGTCCGCGGGCGCTCCGTGCCGCGTGGTTGATCACGTCGAGCGCCTCGGTCGTTCCCGGTGCCCTTGGCAGGGGTGGCAGGTGCTTCGCGCTTCGCACACTTCGCACGGCGGGGTTGGTGATGCCGTGACGCAACTCGAGGTAGCGGTAGAAGGTGCGAATGGCGGACAGTTCCCGCGCGGTCGATGCCGGATCCAGTCCCCGGTTGCGCCGATGGGCGAGCCAGGCGCGGAAGTCGCGCACCTGAAGGGCTCCCAGTTCGGCACATCCGGGCGCGGTCCCGAGATGGCCGACAAGGAATTCCAGGAACGAGGCGAGGTCGTGCGAATAGGCGAGGACCGTGTTCCTGGCAACCTGTCGTTCGACCGCGAGCCAGTTCAGCCACTGGCCGGTGATCGGCGCCAGGTCGGCGGCGACCGTTACCTCGGTCAGGCGGCCCGGTCCAGCCATTGCCGCATGATGGTCTCGAGTGCATGCGCGAGAAACATGATCAGCTCCGTGCCCTGGGACTGGCTGAACATCCCGCGTTCACGCGCACCAAGCGCGAGCAGACCGGTCGGGATACCCGGACCGACACAGAGGCGGACCAGTGCCTGGCTTCTGATCACGCCGGCCACGGCACCATAGATCCGTTCCTCGCCAATGCAGCTCGGAACCAGCACACTGTCCCGGCCGGCGCCTACGTAGTGGTCGACAGCGCCCTCCGGCAGCAGGCGCACGCCGGCGGCATTCCCGACCGGTAGGCCGGAAACACCCGCCTCGACACAGACGGAAACCGCTTCCACATTCAGCGCGAGCGGAAGGTCCGCGGTCGCGGCGCTGATCACTGCCTCGAGGTTCTCGGCGGCAAGCAGCTGCAGGACGCTTGCATGAATGCGGCCCTGGGCCGAGCGGTTGTCACGTGCCGCACCGATGATGGCGCCCATGGTCTCGCGCAGACGCTCGTTTTCGCCCCGCAACCGCTGCAGGAACACCGACTGGAGGTCGACGACCCGGTCGCCCGGGAACCTCGGCGCGGGCGCCAGGGCCTCCAGCAGTTCCGGGTGATCGGACAGGAACTCCGGGTTCTGCTTCAGCCAGGCCAGGACCCGGGTCGGCTGGTCGCCGGCTCCGGGGTCCGACGGTGACCCGGTGCCCGAGGTCGAGGCAGGTCCGTTGTCGCTCACGCGGCTTCACCCTTCGTACGCAGGATGGTCTGGCCGGTGGCGCGCCAGTCCTCGAGGAACGCCGCGAGTCCCTTGTCGGTCAGCGGGTGGGCGTACATGGCCCTGATGACCGCCGGCGGCACCGTCGCGACGTCGGCGCCGAGCCGTGCAGCCTCGATCACGTGCGCCGGTCCCCGCACCGATGCGACCAGGACCCGGGTCGGAAAGTCGTAATGGGAATAGACCTGCACGATGTCGTGCACGAGTTCCATTCCGTCCGACCCGATGTCGTCGAGCCGACCGACGAACGGTGAGATGTAGGCGGCACCGGCCTTGGCGGCAAGCAGCGCCTGTGCGGGCGAAAAGCACAGGGTGACGTTCACCCGGGTGCCGCTGTCGGACAGCGCCTTGCACACCTTCAGACCATCGACGGTCAGCGGCACCTTGACCGCGACATTGCGATGCAGCGCCGCCAGCGTTCGCCCCTCGGCCAGCATGGTTTCGAAATCGGTCGCGGCCACCTCGGCACTGACGGGTCCGTCGACGAGTTCGCAGATCTCGCGAACCACTTCGAGAATGTCACGACCCGACTTGGCGATCAGTGACGGATTGGTTGTCACGCCATCCACCAGGCCGGTTGCAGCCAGATCACGGATCTCTGCGACGTCGGCGGTGTCGATGAAGAACTCCATGCCAGCCTCCCCTTGCTTGCGCCGTCGGATCTCGACCGCGGTTCATCCTACCTGCCGGAATGTCCGTATGTCGACGTTGTGGCATGATCGGCGGCCTGTGCGGAAATGCCACAATCATGCGGCTTTTTCGTTAGGGACTCCTACCGAATAGTTGACAGCGTCATGCCGCCAGCCTTTCCGGTGTATTCACGGTTCCACGGCCCGGCACCCCGGCAGCCTCCCCGTGCAGCAGCGCCAGTCCCCGACGCCGGATGTTGCGGGCAGCATTCGCGTCCGCATTGTCGGCATGGCCGCAGGCCACGCAGTGAAACACCGCCTGCGAGCGGCGCGATGCGGCGTCGACATGCCCGCACGCTGCACAGGTCCGGCTGGTGTGGCGGGGATCGACCGCGATCACGCGCCCCGCCTTGTAGTCCAGCATTGCGCGCAGGGCGGCCCAGCCGGTGTCGAGAACGACCCGGTTGAGCCCGGCCTTCTGCTTCACCCCGCTGCCCGGCTCCTGTGCCGTGCCGCGGGCGCTTGCCGTCATGGCCTTCACCTTCAGGTCCTCGATCGCGACGGTGTGCGCACCCTCGGCGATCCTGCGCGAGACCTGGTGGTGCCAGTCGCGCCTTGTGCCGGCCTGGCGCCGTCTCGTCTTCGCCAGACGGGCGCGGGTGCGCGCCCGGCGGCCCGAACCGCGCTTCTGCCGCGCCAGTTTCCGCGACAGGCGCTTCGCCCGCGCCTGGAGGCGGCGCGTGTCGGGGGCGTGGAACAGCCGGCCGTCGCTCGCCGCGACCTGGCCGGCGTTCATGTCGATGCCGATCACGGTCCCGTCATCCTCCGGCTCCACAACCGCAACCGCATGGCAAACCACGGCGTACCACTTGCCGGCCTCGCGCTTCAGCACCGCTGAAACCGGACGGGTGTGCGGATACGGGGTGCCGCCGCGCCGGCGCACCGTCATCCAGCCGAAACCGGGAAAACGCAGCCTGCCTCCTCCAGCCTCACCCCGGAGACGATGGAGATGCTGTCGAAGCGACGCCGTCCGCGGAACCGCGGGTAGCCGGGCTTCTGCCCGGCCTTCACCCGGCGGAAGAAGCCGCGGAAGGCCTCGTCCACCCGCTTGAGCGTGCCGCGCTGGATGGCGACCGGCACGGCCGCCATCTCCGGGATCTCCCGACGGCATACCGTCAGGGACTTCGCCTGGTCGATATCGGAGAGCGAGACGCCCGCCAGCCGCCAGGCGTCCGACCGCTCCTGCAGGGCGGCGTTGTACAACTGGCGCTGGCTCTCCAGGACCCGCTCCAGGCGGCGCCAGTTGCCCCGCGTCTGCGGCAGCAGACGGTAGGTGACCTGGCGGTGCGCACGCTGCGGTTTCGTCCCGGGTCCTGTCTCGGATGGCATGCGGCGTCTCCCGAACAATACGGGAATAATACAGGAAATGACATGAAACATGCAAGGGGGAAGCGCCTGCAGGTCTTCGATCCAGGCCCTGCAGGCGGCATGACGCTGTCAACTATTCGGTATGAGTCCCGCGCCTTTCCCCGGTCCTGTCTGGCCGGAAACCGCAGTCGCCGTCCCGTGCGCCAGCTCCGACCGACAGGAGGTGTCAGGCTCCGGATTGCGGCAAAGAAGGTCAGCCGGCACCGGAACGGACCTGGCACCTTTGTCGCCAACCTGGCCATGGTCCCGCGCCACAGGCGGAGGCGGGAACGCCGGCGTGAAACCGGCCCCGGTTGCATCGTGGACCAGGTCATGGCGGACCGATGCCGGAGCCGGAAGTGTTCGGCCGCCGGCGAAACGTCCCGGGAACCGGGTTGCCGGTCCTTGCCCGGAAGGAACAAAGGAACGATCGGCGGGTCCGTCTTCCCTCCCGGCGTATGACGCATGCGCGCCGAAGGGAACAGCGTGTGAAGATACGCGGGCCAGGAACCTGCCGCCAACGGAGCAGCAGCGAAATGGTGTCGTCCCTGGCGGTTCCCGGCCCCGGAGGATCACAGCCTTCAGGTCTTCGCTGATACCGGTCGCGACGATGTCCGTGCCCGATCCGCGTGCGCATCCCGCAAGCTCCGGTATCCGACGTGCGAGGCGGTTTCCCGATGCACCCGTAACGGCACCGCGCTGGCGCGACGAGATGACCGGCCAGCGGAAATCCCGGCCGTCGGTCAGAGCCGGAATGCGGAAACCAGGTCGTGTCCGGCATGCTGGAGGTCGCGGGCGAGGACCGCAATGTGCTCCGGGCCGATCTCGCAGCAGCCGCCGACAATGGTCGCGCCCTGCGCGATCCAGTCACGGACGTGGTGGACGTAGGTCTTCGGATCCAGGTCGCGGCGAGCCTCAAGGATATCGACGGTCTTGCCGGGCCGGAGCGGAGCAACCGTAACAAACCCGTTTGCGTATGCACCGAAGGGTACACCGCGTCCGGCGAGGATCGGCAACGCGGCAGTGGTGGACTCCGGGCTGGAACAGTTGACAAGTACCGCCTCGGCTCCGGTCTCGATGGCGGCCTCGACCCCGTCTGAGACCGGATCACCGGAGCGCAGGAGAGTGCCGTCGCGTTCGTCGACGGTGAGTGCGGTCCAGACCGGTTTGCCGCTTTCTGCTGCAACCGTGGTAGCGATACGCGCTTCACGTGCCGACACCATGGTCTCGCACAGGAACAGGTCGACGCGGTCGGCCTGGATGCCCACGATCCTGCGGTAATCGGACAGACACACGTCATCCGGCGGCGTCAGCTCGGCCCGGTAGCTTCCCGCCAGTGGTGGCAGGCACCCCGCGATACTGACATTCTCCCCGCTGGTGTCCCGAGCCCTGTGGGCCGCGTCCAGGGCCGCGTGCTGGAGTTCGTCAAACATGTCGACCTTCGCGACACGGGCCAGCTTCTGCGGGGTGACGGCGTACGCATTCACCGTGATGATACGGGCCCCGGCCCTGATGAAATCGAGGTGAACGGCCTCGACGAGATCTGGCCGGTCGATCATCACCTGGGTCGCCCACACCCGCGAGGCAGGTCCTGTCCGGCGCGAAAACACTTCCTGGCCGACACCGCCGTCGAGCAGGACAAGTTCCGAAGGGCGGGCTGGCATGGCTGTGCTCCCTGGGGAGTGGCACCGGTCGGGCATCGTGGACCCCGCTCCTGTACCTTACGGCATCGGTCCGTGGCGCGTCAGCGCAGGTTTCTCCCGATCGGGCTCAGATGCGGCGCGCCAGGCGGAATGCGTCGAGGATCGCCGCGGCGATGTTGCGGCTGGCGACGGCATCGCCGATCCGGTGCAACTCGAAGCCGTCGCGAGCCACCGGCTGCGGCCGGTCTTCCACCAGGGCATCAATGTCGGTCACCCCGTCGTTGCCCGAGCCGGCGCGCAGTTCCGTGAACAGGTCGTCGACAGGCAGTGTTCCGCCCTCGACCACCACCTGGTCGGCGAAAAAGGTGCCGGTCGCGCCGGTCACGTCGTTGGCGAAACGCGCGGCCAGCCCGTTGTCGGCTCGGGTAATGGCCACCAGGCGCTGGTCAGGGACGCTTGCAATGCCGAATTCGTAAAGCCGCTTCTTCCAGATGACGCGTTCCGCGTAGGTCATTTCGGCAGCTGGCGCTGCGTCGATGCCGAAGAACCGGACTTCGGCGCCCCGGGTCGCGGCGGCGACCGCGGCCTGTGGCCCCGGGACCCGGCCGGTTCCGTCACAGACAATGACGCTTCGACCAGGCGGCGTGTACCCGCCCACGATGTCCCAGGCACTGGTGGCCAGTTCCGCACCTTCGATATCGCCTGCGAACGGGATGCCGCCGGTCGCGATGATGACCACCTCCGGGTCCAGGCCCCGCACGGAGGACGCGTCTGCGAACGTCCCCGTCCGTACTTCCACCCCGAACCTGGACAACTCCGCGACGCGCCAGTCGATCACGCCGATGATATCGCGTCGCCAGTCGGCGCGGGCTGCCAGCAGCACCTGACCGCCCGGACGGGACGCAGCTTCAAGGACTGTGACAGCGTGACCGCGCTCCGCCCCCACCCTGGCGGCCTCGAGGCCGGCAGGCCCGGCCCCGACCACCACAAGCCTCTTGCGAACAGGGGCCCTGTCGATGACATGCCCTAACCGGGTCTCGCGGCCGGTTGCCGCGTTGTGCAGGCAGACCGGTCGGTGGGGCGACATGCAGTGAGTGGCGCCGACACAGGGCCTGATCCGTTCCTCGGTTCCGGCGCGAAGCTTGCGCACCAGGTGGGGGTCGGCAATCTGTGCCCGGGTCATCGCAACCATGTCGAGCAGTCCGGCAGCGATCGCGTGCCGGGCAGTCGGGATGTCGCTGATCCGCGCAGCGTGGAATACCGGCAGACCGATCTCGCGTCTGAACCGTCCGACCGGCTGCAGCCATGGAGCCAGCGGCGATGCCATGCCCGGCATGTTGTCGACAGCGAGGTCGATTTCCCGGTCCATGCGCCCGTAGATGGCGTTGAAGAAGTCGATATGGCCTTCGGACTCGAACCGTCTCGCGATCTCGACACAGGAGTCGAAATCGAGCCCGTCCGGGTCGCCTTCGTCGATGACGAACCGGAAACCGACAAGGAACCCGTCTCCGGCCTGGCGCCGGATTTCCTCGAACACCATCAGGCCGAACCGGCACCGGTTCTCCAGCGATCCTCCGAACCGGTCCTGGCGTCGATTGGTCTTCGGTGACAGGAACTGGCCGATCAGGTGGCCGCCGGCCAGGGTTTCGATCCCGTCGATCCCGCCTTCCATGCAGCGCCGGGCCGCGGCACCATAGGCCTTGACCACCCGGGAAATGTCGTGTTCGTCCATCTCGCGGGGAATGCTGCGATGCAGTGTCTCCCGGACCGGACTCGGCGCAATGGTCGCAAGCCAGTGTCCGGCGTAGGGCTCGCCACGTCGCCCCAGGTGGGTGATCTGGCACATCAGCCGCGCACCCCGGGCATGGATCCGGTCGGAGAACCTCTGAAGGTACGGGATCACCGCGTCGGTGCCGACGTTCAGCTGACGGAAGACCGACGGGGAATCCGCCGCCACGTTGGACGATCCTCCGAACATGGTGAGGGCCAGTCCGCCCCTTGCCTTCTCCTCGTGGTAGGCCTGATAGGCCTCCCCGGGCATCCCGTCCTGTTCCAGGCCGCAGGCATGGCTCGTACTCATGATGCGGTTGCGAAACCGGACATGCCGGATCGAGAACGAAGAGAGCAGGGGGTCGGATGCGGTGTTCACCGGGCGAAGCCGTCTTCTCTGGTGGCCGGGAGGCGCAGGCCGGACGCCGGGTGCGCCTCAAGGTCACGGCTCGCGATCGCGACCGCGTTCTTCACCGCCTCGACATCACCGCAATTGTGGGCAAGAAGCAATGCGAGCTTGGCGAGAAACAGCTTCGCGTGGCACGGATCCACCGCGTCGATCGCATCGGCAAGGGTTGTGTAGACGTCCTCGACCCCGGGTCGGTCCAGTGTCATAGCGGTGACCTCCGTGCACCCGGGCGGGATCCTTGTGCCTTCATCGTCCGGCAAGCCTCTCCATGGCGAGTGCAATGCGCCCGGGATCGGGCGCACGCCAGCGCCCGGCGACGTGCCCGTCCGGGCGAACAAGGTAGCAGGTTCCGTCCGTGGCGCCGTAGCGGGTGAACACCCGTCCCTCCGGGTCGCCGATATCGCCATCGTGCCTTGCTATTCGAACCTGCCGCTCCACTCCGCTCGAGATCTGCACGGGTGTGGAGCCGAAGACAAGCAGGGTCGGTCCGGGACCGACCCGGTCGAGCAGGTAGCAGTCCCGTGCAAGCCGGACATCCGGAGCCAGGGCGCCGACAGCAGGCCCGGCGCCAAAGCGGGCATCGTCGTCTTCGGGAGCCGAAAGCGGGCCATCGGAGTAGTCATGGGGACGTGACTGGCGCGGATCGGCGAGTTCCCCGGCCCAGGACCGGGAGCAGGCAAGCGACAGCGCGGCATCCCGCATCAGCGCGTGGCCGGGGGTCGGCGGCGTCATGAAGGCGGTGCTCTTGGCGGCCTGTGCAAAAATCTCCAGCGTTGCGGAGCGACGTTCCTCGCTGTAGCTGTCGAGCAGCGTCGGGTCTGCGGCACCCGACAGCACATCGGCCAGTTTCCAGCCAAGGTTGTTGGCATCAGCGAGTCCGGAGTTCAGCCCGCGTACCCCGAAGATCGGAACCAGGTGGGCGGCATCACCGGCAAGAAACACCCGCCCGCAGCGATAGTCGTCGAGACACAGGCAATGCGCCCGGTACAACGAATACCAGTCGAGACGCCAGGGCGCGTGCTCGCCGATCATTGCAAGATGCGCCTCGATGCGTGACCTGATGCGCTCCGGCGCCAGTTCTTCCCGGGGGTCCTCGTCCGGGCGCAACTGGTAGTCGATGCGCCACAGACCGTCGGGCTGCTTGTGCATGAGCACAGTGGAGCCCCGGTTCGAGATCGGGTCGAACCAGGCATGGCGTTCCGCGGGCAGGTCGGCGTCGATCCGGATGTCGGCAATCAGGTAGAGCCCCTCGTAGGAGGTGCCCCGCATTTTCAGGTCGAGGGACTCCCGTACGGTACTGTGTGCGCCGTCGGCGGCGATCACATATCTGGCATGTGCCTCGTACGGACCCTGCGGCGTGTCAAGACGCAGCACGACACGGTCATCGAGTTGCGACAGGCCGTCCATCCGTGTCTGCCAGCGGATGCTGGCGGGACTCTTCTCGCGCAGCCTGTCGGCCAGGTAGAGTTCGAGGTAGCACTGCTGGAGGTTCGACATCGGGCCGAAGCGTTCGTCCGGATCGTCGGGCATCTCGAGCCGGAAGATGACCCGGTCGCGATAGAACGAACGCCCGAACCTCCAGCCCAGGGCCTTGGCCCGGAAGCGCTCGCCAACGCCGAGGCCGTGCAGGATCTGCTGGCTCCGGGCACTGATCGACAGTGCCCGGCTGCCGTCGGACAGTGTGCGCTTCGACTCCACCACCAACGGGCGCACGCCGAAGCGTGCGAGCTCGAGGGCGCAGGTGAGCCCGACCGGTCCGCCGCCGATCACGATCACGTCATGCAGGATCGCGGCTCCGACCGACTCCGGCGGCGGTTCAAAGGGAAACTCGGGATAGCTGAAATAGGTTGAGTCACGGCGGGCAGGTGGCGGAACATGCATGTCTCGACAGTCCTGATCATTGACCGGACATCGCGCGTCACCCGCGCGGGAGCTGGTCCTCGCCAAGTGTCTCGACATAACGGCAGATGTCGCCGGGCCTCGTCAGCCAGATGCGATCCCGGTGCTTCAGGATGTGTCGGAACGCGCGCCTCAACTCCCCGATACGGTATGGCCGGCCGACCAAGAACGGGTGCAGGGAGATCGGGCAAACCACCGGGTGATCGTCACGATCGGACTGGGCAAGCATCTCGTCGAACCCGTCGATCAGCATGTCTGCAAACTGAGCCGAGGACTGGCGGCTCCAGACGATCGCGCGGGCGTCGTTGGCCTCGATCGGGTAGGGGATGGCGAGGATCCGGCCTTTTCTGGTCTGCATCCAGACCGGTTGATCGTCCATGGTCCAGTCCATGACGTAGCGGTAGCCGGCCTCCTGCAGCAGGTCCAGGGTAACGTCACTGTTGGACAGCCATGGGCTCATCCAGCCCGTCGGTGGACTGCCCTCGTTGCTGGTGATGATAGCGGTACAGGACTCGATCAGGTTGCGCTCCTCCTGTTCCGACAATCCGCCCTGCTCGTCCGAGTTGGTGTGGCCGTGGCCGAGTATCTCGTCGCCGCGCTCGCGTATCCGGGCCGGGATGTCGGGACAGCATTCGTAGATCGCGGTGTTCAGCTGGTGTTCCGCCGGCATGCCGAGTTCGTCGAACAGATCCATCAGGCGCCAGAATCCGACACGGTTTCCGTAGTCCCGCCACGAATAGATGCTGTGGCTGACCGACTGGTCCGGGGGCGCAATCGCCGCGCCCTTGCCGGTTCCGAACCGGAACGCTTCGACGTTCATGGCGACATAGACTGCAACTCTGGTGCCATTCGGCCACCGGTAGCGCGGCCGTGAAGGCAGGCTCGAATAGGAATAGTGGGTATGGGTCTCGATCATGCCGGTCTCTCCCAACGCAGCGTGTGTTCAGTCACAACTGCCGCAACTCTACCCCAAGGGGGCGCCACCGCACGCGCCTTCTTCGGCCGGCCCGTCACACCGTCCGGGCCATCCGGCTGCGTTGCAGGACAAGTGTCAGCAGGATCGATCCGGCAATTGCATAGAGGCCGCACGTCGCCGAAATGGCCTCGATCGAGACCGTGGCGTCGATCAGCCAGCCGAACACCGCCGGCGCGAGAGAACTGGAGATGACCGAGAGACCGACGACCAGTGCCCTGATCGAGCCCAGGTTGAGCACGCCATAGAGCTCGGCCCAGACAGTGGCAAGCAGCGTGGCACCAGCGCCCCCGGTCATTCCCGCCAGTGCCATGAACGGAACGATGGCGAGCGGGGAGTCGAAGACCGCGATCACCAGCGATGCCGCAGCGAGCGGCAACAGGTAGACATGCGTCAGCCGGCGCGAGCCAAACCTGTCGACAAGCAACCCGACCAGGACCGAGGTGACCACCTGGCAGACCGCGTAGATGGCAAAGCCCGAGGCGTACAGGGAGAGCGCCCATCCCTTGGTTTCGGCAAGGTGAACCTGGTGAAAGTTGAGGCCGGTGACAATGAACGATGGAGCAAGCATGGCCGGCATCGCCAGCAGGAACCGGGGATCGCGGATGACCTGGCGCCGGGTCCACTGGCCCGGGGACTGGTCACCCGAGCCCTCGAACCGGCGGATCCGGTGCAGCAGTCTGGCGTGCCGGTGGTCGTGCCCCCTGAGCAGCCAGAGAGCGAGCGGTGGTACCAGCAGGACCACCGCGACGGCACTCGCCAGCCAGACCGTCCGCCAGTCGGCCAGTGCGAGTAGCAGCACCGCGGCGGGAGGGAATACCGCCTGACCGGTGGGAAAGCCGAGAGCCGCGATGCTGACGGCGCGCCCACGGCGGTTCCGCGGAAAGTAGCGGGCCATCGTCACCGTCGCCGCCTGGCTCAGCAGGCCCTGGCCGGCGATGCGCAGAAGGAAGATCGCAAGGACAAGCAACACCACGCCGTCGGCGAGCGAAAACGCGAGACAGGCGACCGCGATCAGGGCGCACAACACCAGGGTGTAGTGGCGCAGGTCAACGCCATCGATGACCCGCCCCGCCCAGATTATCAGGACTCCGCTGGTCAGCGTGCCGATCGCATAGACGGTTCCGAAGTCGCCGTGGCTCAGTGCGAAGGCTGCCCGTACCTCGCCACCGTACATGGCAATGTAGAAGGTCTGTCCGAAGGTCGAAGTGAAGGCCAGCAGGAAACCGAACCCGAGAAACCGTGCATGGGCGAAGACGAACGACAGGTACCGCACGTTGGCCCGATCCCTAGCTGCGCCAGCGCAGGATCGACTCGGTAACCGGGTTCTCGAATGGCACCTGCTCGTCCACCATGCGCTGGTGCGCCTTCTTGAGGCGGTAGTACCATCGCGCCTGGACATCCGCGTCGTCGATCAGGAGCATGCCCGGGCGGTGCCTGAGGCCGCGTTGCTGTTTCTCGACGATACGGCGGTCCTGTTCCAGGAAGGAGCGCGCGAACGGGCGCAGCGCCGGTTTCAGGACCGTAAGCCAGGGCATCGTCCAGTACATGACATGGTGCAGGGCGCAGGAGTGCTCGGTGACCGGGGTGACCGCGGTCAGTCCGACCAGTGCATGCGATCCGACGCGGACGTGTTCGATGCGCACCCCGGGAAGCCGGAAGCTGATCTGCGTGACGGGCCTGCCGCCGAGCAGCCTGTAGGCTGCGGAGTTTCGTGACGGGCGGTGGGGCAGCATGGTGAAGCCGTACTCCGACGGACCGAACCTGCGCTCCTTGGCGTGGATTGAACGCCGGGAACGCCACCACCACGACCGGTGAACGAACGGGCCGTGGGCGGGATCCATCAGCCCGATCACCGCGTGATCGACGTGGCACGGCATCACCGTTTGCGTGGCAAGCCGTGGGTTCCCGGCTTCCGGCGGCAGGTCGGGAGGTGTTGTGGCGGTGCTGCCGTCTCCGCGCGTGCCGGGCCGCGGCATGTAGATCCAGAGCAGTCCTGAAGCCTCACGCACGCGATAGGAGCGAACGCGGATCCGCTGGAGTTCCATGTCCTGGCCCTCGACCAGGGAAGGAATGGCGGTGCAGGTTCCGTCAGTGCTGAAGCGCCAGCCATGGTAGGCACACTCGACCTCGTCGTCGGCCATGCAGCCTTCGCTCAGCGGAATTCCACGGTGCGGGCAGATGTCGCGCAGGGCGAAGGCCACGCCGTCGCGGCGCCGACCGAGCAGGACAGGCTCACCAAGGATGGTGGTCCCGACCAGCCGTCCTGGCGCCAGGGCGACTGATGGCGACGCGAGGTACCAGCAATCGCGGAGAAATTCCTGCGAGCCGGGCACGCTTCGGGATGCGGTCATGGCACGCGACACTGCCACCCGGAACAGGGCGGTGCAAGTGCGCGGTGTCGCCGGGGGGAACCGGCGGTCACATGATCGCGCGGACGAAACTCTCAAGGTAGTCGTTGATGCGCCGGAACGCATCCTCGGCCCGATCCGCGTCGCCCGCGGAGACTGCACGCGCGCCCTGGGCATGCAGGCGCGGACCGAGCACGAGGTCACCGCTTGCCTCGTGGTGGCAGAACCAGAATCGTCGGGTGTGCGGATGGATCATGCGACAGATCTTGGTCGCATGTTCGTTGTCCATCGCGGCAAGGCACAGCGCGTTGAATTCGCTGTCCGCACGAAGCAGGCCGACCGGGTCGTGGCGTGACGCCGCGTTTTCGAACTCTGCCGCGATCCGCAGCAGGTTCCGGCGCTGTGCCGGCGTGGCCCGCAACGCGGCGCCCCGGGCCACGGCGGAATCGATCCCGCGGCTCACTTCCAGCATGCGCCGCACACTGTCTCCATCGACGTCGGTCACGTAGATGCCGCGTCGCGGCCGCACCTCGAGCAGGCCTGCGAGTGCAAGACGCTGGATGGCCTCCCGGACCGGAGTACGTCCGATCCCGATTGCGGCTGCGAGCCGCTTTTCCGTCAGCACGGAACGCGGAGCGAACTCGAGACGAACGATCATTTCCTCGAGACGGTGGAAGGCGATTTCCTGCAAGCTCTCCGGCGCCTGGGGATGCAGGTCGGCAAGGTCGGCGGAGAGAAGGTCCTGGAAGTCCATTCAGCCGGGCCCCGTCGTTCCTCGTCCGGTCACAGTGTCGGTCCCACCCCGGCGATCGTGGTGCGATGCATCACGCGGGCGTGTCCGGCGTCCCACGGACGGCCACGATGCAGGGCGCAGCGGTTGTCCCACATCACCAGGTCGCCCTCCAGCCATTCATGGCGGTAGACAAACTCGGGCCGGGTGGCATGCGCCGTGAGTTCACCGATCAGCCGTCGTCCCTCGGCGAGCGGCATCCCGTCAACGTAGGAGGCGTGGGCACCGGTAAACAGGTTGCGTCGACCGTTAGCGGGATTGCTTCGCACCAGCGGGTGACGCACCGGTGGGACTTCCGACTTGTCGCGTGCGCGCAACAGGTTCGGGTCGATCAGTCCGCGGGAATAGGCGAAGTCGTGGACACAGACCAGTTCGTCGAGCTCCGCTCTGCGGTCGGCTTCCAGCGCGTCATATGCCGCTCGCATGGTTGCGAACTCCGTCTCCCCGCCTTGAGGGGGGACCCTCCGGGCCGAAAGCAGCGAGGCTGTTGCCGGCACCGGCTTGAACGAACTGTCGGTGTGCCACATCTGGTTGCCGGTGTTGAAGACCATGCGCCGGTCCTCGGGCGGGATCACCGACCCGTCACGGTCCAGATTGGACAGGACGGTAACCTCGGTTCCGGCGCCGCCCGGGTTCGAGTTGACGGTGATCTCGAGCGGGCCGAAACGCCGGGAGAACGCAACTTGCTGCTCGTCGTCGAGCGGCTGGTTGCGGAAGACCAGGATGGAATGGGTCTCGAATGCGTCAGCGACCTCGGCGAAGTCGTACTCGGCGACCGGTTCGGTGAGGTTGACGCCCTTCACCTCGGCTGCGAAATAGCGGGCAAGCGGTGTGATCTTCACGGTCATGACGCGCTCCGGGTCCGTCTCGGGGCACGATACGGCAACAGGCCCAGAGTAGAAACGCTTGGCAGGTGCGTCCACCCGAAGCGCCTGTCCGGTGCCGGTCATCCGAACCGTGATCAGTCCCGTGTCGGTCTTCAAGGACGGAGCATCGCAAATGAACAGTCCCTCCGACCGGGTTCTCGGCATCGACATTGGCGGAACCTTTACCGACCTGGTTGCGCTTGACCCGGTTCGGGGTGACTACCTGGTTGCCAAGACCCCGACCGTCGCGTCGCGGCCGGAACTCGGCGTCGCCCGGGGACTTCGGGACCTGCTGGGCCGCATTGGGGGAGGCGGGGCCGTCACGCGGGTGATCCATGCGACCACGCTGTTCAGCAATGCGCTCATCGAGCGCAAGGGGGCGAAAACCGGGTTGATCACCACCGCGGGCTTCCGCGACGTGCTGGAACTCGGTCGCGAGCGCAAGTACGACATCTACGACCTGTTCCTGCACTTTCCCGAACCGCTGGTTCCCCGGGACCTTCGCCTCGAGGTCGGCGAGCGCATCGCGGCCGACGGCACGATCCTGGTCGAGCTCGACGAGGACGATGTGCGCGATGTGGCAACGCGCCTGGTTGCGGCCGGTGTGCAGTCGCTCGCCATCGCCTGTGTCAATTCCCACGTCAACCCGGAACACGAACACCGGGCCGCGAAGCTGGTGCGGGTAGCCTGTCCAGGTGTGCGTGTGACCGTCTCGTCGGATGTCGCGACCAGGCCCGGGGAGTTCGAGCGCTTCCAGACCGCGGTCATCAACGCCTGCATCAAGCCGCTGGCCGAGGATTACATCGAGGGCCTGACCGGGGTTCTGCGCGACGAGGGGATCACGGCACCGCTGATGCTGATGCTGTCGAGCGGAGGTCTGACCACTGCCGGGGTGGCGTGCCACATGCCGGTGCGGTTGTTGGAATCCGGGCCGGCCGCGGGCGCCATGTGTGCCGCAAGGACCGGTACAGCAATCGACGAGGCGAGACTGGTCGCATTCGACATGGGCGGGACCACGGCCAAGATCGCGATCGTCGATGACGGCATGCCCGAGGTGGCGCACGAGTTCGAGGTCGCACGGGAACGCAGGTTCGTGCCGGGCAGCGGGCTGCCGGTCGACATCACCACGGTCGAGCTGCTCGAGATCGGCGCCGGCGGCGGCAGCATAGCCCGGCGCGATGCGCTCGGCCTGCTGAAGGTGGGGCCGGACAGTGCCGGGGCCGAACCCGGGCCGGCCTGTTACGGGCGAGGCGCCACCCGCGCCACGGTGACCGATTCCGACCTGGTCCTGGGCAGCCTGAATGCGGACGGCTTTGCATCCGACCTGATCGAACTCGACCCCCAGGCGGCCGCCGCCGCGATGGCGGCAACCGGAGCGGAACTGGGACTGGGGGTTGCCGGGACGGCGCGGGGCATCCAGGACGTGGTCCGCGAGACCATGGCCCGGGCAGCCCAGGTCCACCTCGCGCGCAAGGGGCGCGATCCCCGTGACTACACCCTGTTCGCGACCGGCGGCGCCGCGCCGGCCCATGCCTGCGCAGTCGCGGCCCGGCTCGGCATCTCCCGGGTGATCATTCCACCTGCTGCAGGTGTGGCATCCGCCCTCGGGCTTGCGGTGGCGCCGGTCCGGGTGGACGGCGCCGCGTCAGTCGGAACCGGAGTGGCGGCTCTCGACCCGGCCGCGCTCAAGCGTATCTACGAGGCGTTGGAGGATTCGGCAAGGCAGACCGTGTCTGCCCTGGCGGCGCGGGGAGCGCCGGAATGCCAGCGCTTCGCCGAAATGCGCTATCGGGGCCAGGGTACGGTTCTCGTCGTCGACATTACCCGGGCACTCGGATCCGACGATCCGCACGCGGCGATTACCGCGGAGTTTCACGAGGCGCACGAGCGCGATTACGGCCGCTGTCTCGAAACGGTGGCGGTTGAGTTCATGACGGCCCGATCGGTTGTGCGTGCTGCCGTGATTCCCCCGGGCATGGTGCCGCGACTGGCCGATGCCCGCGTCCGTGCTCCCTCCGGCCGACGGGAGCGCAGGGTGCAGTTTCCGGGATGGACCGAACCGCGTGCGGTGCCGGTGCTCCAGCGCGCCGGGCTCGGTAAGGGTGCCGTCGCCATGGGACCGGCGGTGATCGAGGAAGGCCAGACCACCACGGTGCTGCCCGAACAGTCGCGCCTGCGGGTCGATGACATGGGCAACCTTGTCATCGACCTCGACCCGACCCACGCGTTGCGGTCGCGTCACGTGGAACTGGACGACCCGGTTCACCTCGAGATCTTGTGGAACCGTCTGATTGCGGCGGTTGACGAGGCGGCGGCCTCGCTGGTGCGAGCGTCCTTCTCCACCGTGGTCAGGGAATCCTACGACTTCTCGTGTATTGTCACCGACATCGAGGGCCGGGCACTGGCACAGGCGAGCGACAGCATTCCCTCCTTCATCGGCACGCTGCCCGATACCGTCAAGCACATGATCAGGAGATTTCCTCCGGAGACGCTCGGCGCTGGTGATGTGCTGATCACCAACGACCCCCACATGGGCACCGGGCACCTGCCGGACATATCGGTGTGCCGTCCCATTTGCGGACCGTCGGGCGGGATCGTCGGTTTTGCGGCGAGCACCGCCCATGCGCCGGACATCGGAGGAAAGATCCGGTCGCCGGAACCGCGCGAGGTGTTCGAGGAGGGGTTGCAGATCCCGATCCTGAAGCTGCACGATCGCGGCCGGCCGGACGAGACCCTGCTCGCCATGCTGCGCCAGAACGTGAGGGTGCCCGAGCAGGTTGAAGGCGATCTCGATGCCCAGCTCGGCGCACTGGCCGTGATGGAACGCCGGGTGTGCGAGATCCTGGTCACCTACGGACTTGCCGACCTGCGAGGTCTGTCCCGCGCGGTTCGCTCCCGCAGCGAACATGCCCTGCGTGACGCGATCGGGGCGCTGCCCGACGGAGCCTACCGGGCATCGGTATCGACCGACGGACTGGCTGACCGACCGGTCACGCTCAGGGTGCGGGTCGAAGTCGAGGGAGAACGGCTCGCAGTCGACTTCTCGGGGTCGTCCGATCAGGTGGACCGCGCGATCAACTGCCCGTTTTGCTACACCCGGTCCATGTCGGCCTACGCGGTGAAGTCTTCGCTCGCCGCCGAGCTTCCCAACAATGACGGGGTGCTGGTGCCGCTCTCCTTCGCGGCTCCGGAAGGATCCATCGTCAATCCACGTCACCCGGCGGCGGTCGGCTCCCGGGTTCTGACCGGGCACTACATTCCCGCCCTGGTGATGGAAGCGCTGTGGGGGATCGTCCCTGACCGGGTGCTGGCCGGTGCGGGTTCACCGATCTGGTGTGTCAACATCAACGGCACCCACGCCGACGGGACCCGCGTGGCGGGACTGTTCTTCTTCAACGGCGGCATGGGGGCGTCGGCGCGGGGCGATGGCCTGTCCTGCGTCAGCTGGCCCTCGAACATTTCGGCGACCTCCGCGGAAGAGATCGAGCATCGCCTGCCGGTTCGTATCCTGCGCCGCGAGCTGCGTGACGGGTCAGGTGGTCCCGGACTGCACACCGGTGGTCGCGGCCAGCTGATCGAACTGCGTTACACCGGCGCGACACCAGGCGTGGTCGCCTTTCTCGCCGAACGCACCGAGGCTCCGGCGCGCGGGCTTGCCGGTGGCGGGGACGGCGGGACCGGCCGGGTCGAGATCAACGGGGCGCCCGTCGATCCCAAGGCGCAGCAGGGGGTCGAACCCGGAGACGTCATCCTGCTCGCGACCCCGGGAGGCGGGGGCTACGGAGAACCGCCGCGGTCATGAGATGTGCGGCCTTCGATCGCGCTCCCGCTGTACGTGCGTACCGCCTCGAGCACGCAAGGTGATCCGGCGATAGAACCGGCAGCGATCTGGGGGCCGGGAGAGGGGACACGGGTTCCAGGGAGCGGACGACCTGGCGACGTTCCCGCGGTCGCGACGGAGAACGACATGGAGATACAGGTACTGGTGGCCGATGACCCGATGCGGGCCCGGCTGTTCGCGCAGGGGCGCGAACTCAGGTGTTGCGTCGGCGCGGCCGGTGCCGTTGTCGACAAGCGCGAAGGTGACTGCGCAACCCCGATCGGTTGCTGGCCTGTGCGCGGTCTGTACTACCGCGAGGACCGGATGGAACGACCCGCCTCCGGGCTCGCCGCAACCGGCATCGATCCCGACCTCGGCTGGTGCGACGATCCGTCGGATCCGTCGAACTACAACCGGCCGATCACGTTGCCCTGTGTTTCGCGCCACGAGCGTCTCTGGCGCGAAGACGGGCTTTACGACCTGTTGGTCGACCTTGGCTACAACGATGCACCGGCGGTTCCCGGCCGGGGCAGCGCCATATTCATTCACGTCGCCCGGCCGGATTACGGGCCGACGGCGGGCTGCGTGGCGCTTGCACTTCGCGACCTGGTCGATGTGGTGGGGATGATGCAGCCGGGAGATGCGGTCAGGATAACCAGGATTTATCCGTAAACCGGCGCCCGATGTGCCCTTGAGCGTGACGGGCCGTCCGGACCAGGACTCATGCCGTTGACTGACGGACGGGTTCATGCGCCTGCCTGCGATCCGTTTCCGGTTCGTGGATCGGGCATCCCCCCGAGCAGTAGCCCCGCTCTCCGGAACCGGAATGTTCCCCGCCGCGTTCAGGACCGCATTCCCGGCATGCCCGTGCGACGAGGGTCTGCCTGCGGGTGCTGCGGGCGGGTGTCAACCGTGCCGCGGGCCGTGCAGGTCCGGCGTGTACGGACCGGACCGACCGCGACGAAGAGATCCGTCTTGCGGCCGGGCGTCCGGAGCGGATCTCCCCATCCCGTCTTCGGGATGACGCGGACGGGCCCGGCGTTCCGGCCCGGCCAGTTGGCAGTGCCCGACATTGGTGAGACAGGGCTCCCCGCTTGCCGTGCCCGGCTTCCTGGCACCGGCCCGGTGCCCGACGCCGAGTGGGTGCTTCATCAGTGGGTTGCCGGAACGGCGCACGGTCGCTTTCGGCATGCCGGTCGCAACTTTCCGATTCCTCATTCACCCCGGTCCGAGTTCCGAACACTTCGACCCTTCGCCTGGCCCGGGTGCGCCCCGAGGTGCCGGCGAACTGGAGGCGCCGGCGTCGCTGGCAGGATCGACCAGTGGGCCGCTCTGTTGCGACGATACCAGGCACGAGCAGGCGCGCCCTCACAGGGGCATGCGGTTCAGATCGCCATGCAGGCACCGAAAGCGCGAGCTGAACCGAACCCGATCAGACCGAGGTGCCACGACAACCCAACGGATATGCCACAGTGCAGACGGAATCGAGCAAAGTGACTTTGTCACCGGGGCATGTTTCCGTACCCTTGCTGATCAACTTGGATTCTCGGCTGAGCAAGTGAAGTCGAGAGACTTGACGGCACCGGACGCTGAACTCTCCGGTTACCGCCCTTCGACTTCATCCTGCGAGTACGCCGGGGCAACCGGGAACGCCAATCGCGTGTTCCGGTTGGGTGGGAGATAGCGGAGAAACGCAATGGACCGGCTGAACTTGATCATCGACGCGATCAACGCGTTCGCTTGGGGTCCGCCCATGCTGGGTATCCTGGGCGTGACCGGGGTGCTTCTGACCCTGGGCCTCGTGTTCATGCCCTGGCGCAAGGTGGGCTACGGCTTCCGGCTTCTGTTCGACAAGGACGGAGCCACCGGCGATGGCGAGGTCAAACCGTTCAACGCACTGATGACGGCGCTGTCGGCGACCGTTGGCACCGGGAACATTGCGGGCGTCGCCACCGCCATCGCGCTCGGTGGACCGGGCGCGATCTTCTACATGTGGCTGATCGCGCTGTTCGGCATGGCTACCAAGTATGCCGAGGCAGTGTGCGCGGTCACCTACCGGGAGCGGGATGCCACGGGAAAGTACGTCGGAGGGCCGATGTACTATCTGCGCAACGGTGTCGGTGAGTTCGCCCCCGAGCTCGGCAAGTGGCTGGGTCTGGCATTTGCGATATTCGGCGCCGTGGCCGCATTTGGCATCGGCAATGCGGTGCAGGTGAACTCCATGGCGGCGGCGCTCGACAACAGCTTCGGGGTGCCGACCTGGGCCACCGGCGTTGTCGTTGCAGCACTGGTCGGCGTCGTCGTGATTGGCGGCATCAAGCGGATCGGCGATGTCGCGGGCAAGCTGGTGCCGGCGATGATCGTGCTCTATCTCGGCGCCGCGCTGCTGGTCCTCGTGATCAACATCACCTCGATTCCGGAAGCCTTCGGGCTGATCTTTACCCACGCCTTCACCCCGGCCGCAGCGACTGGCGGCTTCGCAGGGGCGGCGGTGGCGGCCGCCGTTCGTTTCGGGGTTGCGCGGGGCGTGTTCTCCAACGAATCCGGCCTCGGCTCGGCGGCCATCGCGCATGCGGCGGCGCAGACCAACAGCCCGGTGAGGCAGGGCATCATCGCCATGCTCGGCACCTTCATCGACACCATCGTGGTGTGCACGATGACGGCGCTGGTCATCCTGACCTCGGGCGCCTGGACGCTGACCGGCCCTGACGGCGGTGGGCTGACCGGCGCGGTGCTGACCTCCACCAGCTTTGAGACCTCGATGGCTGGTGGCCAGTACATCGTTACCATCGCGCTCGCGGTGTTCGCCTTCACCACCATTCTCGGCTGGTCCTATTACGGCGAGCGGTGCTGGCAGTACATGTTCAAGGAGAAGAGCCTGTTCATCTACCGGGGGCTGTGGGTGGCGGCAGCACTCGCCTTCGCCAACGTGAAGGTGGACCTGGTGTGGAACCTGGCGGATACCCTCAACGGACTGATGGCGGTACCCAACCTGGTCGGACTGCTGTTGCTGGCGCCGATGGTGTTCAAGGTCACGCGCCAGTACTTCGAGGAAATCGGCAAGCCACTCGGATAGGTCCTGCGCGCTGCGCCGGAGCGGATCATGATGCCACTCCGGCCTGCGTGCGGTTCATGGCGGCACTGAAGCCCTGGCCCGGGCGGATGTGCTTGCGGGCGCCAGAAGGCGATCGCGCATGATCGGCGCGGTCGCCCAGATGGCTGTACGCCTGTTCGGCCTTGAGGCGCTCGGGCCTCGGTGCCGGTCTGCGCGGACCTCGTCGAACAGACGCTTTGCCGACAGCTTCGGGAACGCCTCAAGACGCGCGTCGATGATCGCCTTGTAAGGGTCCAGCTTGTGAACCACCGGCGGCCGCGGCGAATATCCCGGCCCACCAGCCTCCAGATCCCGATCCAGCTGGCCGGTCTCGATCCAGTAGTGGATCGTCCGGCGGTTCACCCCAAACCGCCGCGACAGCTCCGCCTTCGAAACGCCCTGGTCCAGATAGTGCTTCAACAACATCCGGGTCTCCCGCCAGTACATCCGTGCGCACCCCCGCTCTGTTGGTTCCAACAACAAAGCGGACCGGCGCACCGTCAGCCACAACCCGAAAGTGAGAAATTTTGGCTCGGCACAAATGGGAAACTTACAGTCGGCACCAACACAGGTCCGCCGTCCGGTTCCTGTTTCGCGGAGACCCGTTTCACGCGACCGGCTCCGGCTCGCGAACGGGCGGGCCGCGCCACAGCGCGTCCCTCCACAGGCAGTGACCGCAGAGCTCGCGGTCAGGCCTTCGAGGTTGGTCGCGGCATTGAGATCCCTGTCGATTTTCAGGCCGCAGGAGGCGCAGCGCCAGAGGTGCTGCGAGAGGTCCGGTCCGGCCGCAACCGAAGCACGAGCGGAGAACAGGGTGTTGCTCGAGGGAGACCAGCGGTCCGCGACGGTCACCGTCGCGCCATGCATCGTCGCCTTGTATCCGAACTAGCGGCGGAACTCGTGGAAGCCGCCGTCCAAGATCGGGCGGGCCAGGCGCCGGTTGGACGCCATGCTGCGCACACTGAGGTGTTCGATTGCGATGCGCTTCCAGCCCTTCGGCAGGCGGGTCGTCGCCTTGTGCGTCGCATCCCGGCGCTACGGGGATGCAGGCGGGCGAGACGCGCCTGAGCCTGCCCCCGGTTCGCCGAGCCTCTGCGAGAGAGCACCGCCAGCCGCCGCCTGTGCGCTTTCGGGCCGGGGATGCGCTCGACCGTGCTCGGCACCGTCACACCCAGTCCCACCCCGACGGCCTTGCCGGGCTGAGCCACCGGCGGGGGATCCCGGATTTCCACCGCGATCGAGTCGAACCGGCGCCCGGCCTCGCGCGAGACCGGATTGTGACGGGTGATCGTGAACTGCAGAGGTGATCTGGAACCGACTACCCTGGTCCGGTACCGGCACGCTCACCGAAGATCGCGGAGCCGACCCGCACATGGGTGGCGCCGAAGGCGACAGCGGTCTCGAAATCGCCGCTCATGCCCATGCTCAGGCCCGATAGCCCGTTGCGCTCGGCAATGCCGCGCAGCAGCGCAAAGTGTAGTGCCGGCTCCTCGTCAGCCGGCGGAATGCACATGAGGCCCACGAGTGTGAGTCCGACATCGGCGCGGCACCGGGTGATGAAGGCATCGGCTTCCTGCGGAAGCACCCCGGCCTTCTGCGGCTCCTCGCCGGTGTTGACCTGGATGAAGCAGGTACACTCCCGGCCCGAGCGGTCCATTTCGCGGCGAAGCCCGTCGGCCAGCCTGGGACGGTCCACGGTCTGGATCACGTCAAACAGGCGCACAGCGTCCCGGATCTTGTTGGTTTGCAGGGGACCGATCAGGTGCAGTTCCACACCGTCGTGGCGTCGGCGCAGGTCCGGCCACTTCCCGGCCGCCTCCTGGACCCGGTTTTCGCCGAAGACCCGATGGCCGGCCTGAAGCGCCGCTTCGACCCGTTCCACCGGTTGCGACTTGCCGACCGCGACAAGGGTGATGTCATCCACGGACCGATCGATCCTGTGGGCTTCCGTCGCGATGCGCCGAGAGACCGCCGCGAGGTTGTCGGCGACGGTCCACGCCGTCGCAACACTCGGCGTCACCATGTGCGCCATGCGAACCCTCGCTAAACGCGTAACGTGCCGTTCCGGGACATGTAACGGTGCGCGATCAACACGTCACCATGGGCATCGATGATGCGACCGACCTGCTGTTCGGTCAAGACATCCCGCCAACCGCCGACCGATCCAGACCGGAAGAACACCTGGTCCGGACGCGCCCGTTCCTGGAATCCGTGTTCGCGCTCCTGCGCTGCCATGGTCGCGAAACCGCTATGGCGGACCGCGCGGCGCAACCGTTCCGGGTTGCGCGGCAGCCCGAGTGCGCGGACGAACTTCTCGAAGGTCCTGACCGGGCGTTGGACCAAATCCTCGTAGCGCAACACCAGTGGCTTGAAAGGCGCGGACGATGTCCAGCTCTGCACGTGCTGCGACCAGGTCCCGAGGATTTGGAATACTGATTGGCGCGAAGTCTTGACGCGGTTGTACGGCGAGCAAATTGATTCAATCGCGTCGTCGAGCTTCATGTCGTAGTGATGCGCATAAGACACCACCATGTCGAACGGGTTGCGGACCAGGTAGGTTGCACCCACCGTGTACTGCGGGTAGATCAACGGCAGCCCCAGGTGACGGGCCAGGATGTTGTGGGTCTTCACGAAGCTGGTCTCGGCTTGCGAGGCCAGGAACCGCTGCACCGGTTCGCGCAACCGGTGAATTTCGGCATCACCGAACTCCGATGTGGAGCGTCCCCCCGCCGCCTCGTAAAGGCCGTGCACCGTGTCGGCGTACCTGACCACCGTGAGATCGCTGATCGAAGCGGGCTCGGTGGTGTTGCGAAACAGGTTCTCCATGAAGATCCGCAGCCAGGTGTTGCCCGACTTCGGATAGGACGCGAGCCAGTAGATACCGTTCACCGCGTGTTCCCGGACAAGACGCAACGCGCGCAACCGGCGAGGCCCCGTGGCGGCATGCCGGATCCGGAGTCAGAGAGGCCGCCCGAAGGCGGCCTCTCCGGAGACTCGAGATGGCAGGTTGCCTAGTAGGAAACTGCCACACCGACCACGAGGTATGTGGCGGAGATGTCGTCGACACTTTCGTCAATGGCCGTGTCATCGGATTCGATGCTGGCGTGACCGAGAGTACCCTTGGCGGTGACGCCCGGGCCGAGCGCATACTTGGCCGACAGGTGGACGGTGTTGAGCGCGGCCTGGTCCATGAGCATGTCGTCCATCATGGTGCCGTCACGCTCGCCATGGAAGTAGGTGAGGCTGAGACCCCACGGTCCCGTGGCATAGTTTGCACCGACAGCATAGCCCTCGCCGTTCTTGACGCCGGAATCGTCGAACGCCGCATAGGATGCACCGATGCCGAAGCCACCGACGCCCACGGTCAGGCCCATGCTGAGCGCTGACGGATCGGAGTCGTCGTCAGCCATTGTCCGGGTCACCGTGCCATAGGTGAGCGACGCGCCGACACTGGCGTTGTCGAAGCTCTGCTTGTAATTGACGCCGGCAGAAATGGCGTCGGCATTATCCTTATCGCGATTCGGCATAGAGCCATTGTCTTCGCCCGCGCTCACGTCCGGAGTGTAGGTGAGACCGATCTGCACGCCCTGGAAACGCGGGGTGTAGTAGGACACGCCCTGGGTATCGTTCATGCCGAGCACTTCAACCCAGCTCGACGACCCCATCGGGTTGCGCCAGTAGCCCTTGCCGGTCAGGTTGATCTTGTCACCATCTGCATCCGCGACCGGGGTAACCCAACTCGGCTGGTCACCGGAGATCAGCCCGATGCCGAAATCGGACGGGCCATAGCCCATCTTGTATTGGGCGGTGTTCTCGGAACCCAGGATGAACTGGCCGAAGCTGCCGTTGATCCACATGTAGGATTCGTCGATCTGGTCGCCGCCGGTATTGCCTTCCAGCTGCACGTCGACGCCGACGGTCAGACCATTGTCGAGCTCGGTGCTGCCCTTGAAGAAGACTTCAGCGTCCGAGATCTGGTTGAACCCGCTGAAGTCCTGACCGCTCACGCCGTCCTGGGCGGAGTAACCGAACCACTGTTCCATGTAACCGCTGACGCCAAGCTTGAGCTTTTCAGCGGCGATGGCCGACGGTGCGGAGGCAAGCATGCCTGCTGCGACCATCGCCGTCGTTCCGAGCAAAACCTTTCTCATTGGTGTGTTCTCCCGAGTGTGTCCTGAATGATGTGTCGCCGCTGATGCAGCTCGCCGTACGCAGGTGTTCGAGTTTCCCTCGAATTTGGTCAAGCTCTAAAGGCAAAATCCGCCGACTGCAAGGCAGTTCGTGCTGGCGGGCCCCGCAGCTGGTGCAAGAATGCCGCTTTTGTTGCACGACTGCAACAAGGGTGCAGGACGGCCACAGGGGAGTGTGGCAGCTGTCAGATTGTTCCGACGGCACGGACGCGCTACATAACGATCCTGAATCCATACGGGTGCGAGATCCAGCATGGGAATGCCGATGAAGGTGCAGCGATACCTACGTGGATACGGTGCGATCGCGGCCGTGGGCCTGCTGGTCGCCTGCGGCGGTGCCGATGTCGAGTACAATTACCCGCGTACGGGCTCGGGCGGCGTTCCGACCTACGAGAAAAAGCAAAGCGTGTTCGGCGAGGACGGATTGTTCCTGACCGACATCTTCGGTGATGACGAGGCGTCTTCGGGGCCCGTGGAGGGGGTCGGCGTCAACAGCTATCTGTGGCGAGCGTCCCTCGACACGCTGGCGTTCATGCCGTTGCAGTCGGCCGACCCGTTCGGCGGTGTCATCATTACCGAATGGTACGGTGTCCCGGACGGACGGTCGGAACGGTTCAAGGTGACTGTCTACATCCTCGACCGGGCGCTGCGCTCCGACGGGATCCGGGCCAGGGTGTTCCGCCAGCACCTGTCGGAATCCGGCGCCTGGATCGACGAACCCGCGAATTCCGAGCTCGACCGCCAGCTCGAGGATACAATCCTGACCCGGGCGCGCGAACTGCGGGTCGGCAGCAGGTCCCGGTAGGGTTCGAATGGCAGATCAGACCGCAGCGAACGGCGAATCGACGATCCGCTACGACTTTCGTGCCGTGGAGGCTCGCTGGCAGCAGCGATGGGAAGCGGCGGGTGCGTTCACCGTCGTCGAGGATCCGGCGCGACCGAAGTACTATGTCCTCGAGATGTTTCCGTATCCGTCCGGACGCATCCACATAGGTCATGTGCGCAACTACACCCTGGGCGACCTGGTCGCCCGCTACAAGCACGCCCTGGGATTCAACGTCCTGCACCCCATGGGCTGGGATGCATTCGGATTGCCGGCGGAGAACGCCGCGATCGAGCGCGGGGTCCACCCGGCCCGCTGGACGTGGGAGAACATCGCCACCATGCGCGGGCAACTGCGCGGCATGGGGCTGTCCTACGACTGGCAGCGCGAAATTACGACCTGCGCGCCGGACTATTACCGCCACGAACAGAAGATGTTCCTCGACTTCCTCGATGCCGGGCTCGCCTATCGCCGCGAGAGCTGGGTCAACTGGGATCCGGTCGAGGACACGGTACTGGCCAACGAGCAGGTCATCGACGGGCGCGGCTGGCGATCAGGGGCCCTGGTGGAAAAGCGGCTGCTGTCGCAGTGGTTCCTCAGGATAACCGCCTACGCGGAGGACCTGCTCGCGGCCACGGCGCAGCTGGAACGCTGGCCCGAACGGGTCAGGCTCATGCAGCACAACTGGATCGGCAGGTCGGAAGGCGCGCTGATCCGCTTTCCGGTGTCCGGCCGCGACGAGACGCTCGAGGTGTTCACCACGCGCCACGACACCCTGTTCGGCGCGTCTTTCTGTGCGATTGCCGCAAACCATCCGCTGGCGGCGGACCTGGCCGCGAGGGACCCGGAGCTTGCCGGGTTCGTTGCCGAGTGCAACCGGATGAGCACCAGCGAGGCCGAGATCGAACGGGCCGAGAAGCGGGGCTACGACACCGGGCTCGTCGCCCTGCATCCCTTTGTCGACGGACTGGAACTGCCGATCTACGTCGCCAATTTCGTGCTCATGGAGTATGGAACCGGCGCGATCTTCGGCTGTCCCGCCCACGACCAGCGCGACCTCGAGTTTGCCCGCGCCTACGATCTGCCGGTCCTGCCCGTGGTGTTGCCGCCCGACGCCGACGCCGGCGGTTTCGCGATCGGGGACGAGGCGTGGACGGGCCCGGGCTCGATCTACAATTCCCGCTTCCTCGACGGCCTGTCGATCGACGGGGCCAAGGAGGCCATGTCGCTGCGACTGGAACAGACCGGTCACGGTGCCCGGTCCGTGACCTGGCGCCTGCGCGACTGGGGAGTGTCCCGGCAACGATACTGGGGCTGCCCGATCCCTGTGATCCACTGCCCGGCGTGCGGCGTGGTACCCGTGCCCGACTCGGACCTGCCGGTCACCCTGCCCGACGACGTCGAGTTCGGCGAGCCGGGCAATCCGCTCGACCGGCATCCGACATGGAAGCACACGTCCTGTCCCGCGTGCGGCGGTGCCGCCACCCGCGAGACCGACACCTTCGACACCTTCTTCGAATCGTCCTGGTATTTCGCGCGGTTCTGCGATCTCGCGGAAGACAGCGCGTTCGGACGAGAGGCCGCACGGTACTGGCTTCCGGTCGACCAGTACATCGGTGGTATCGAGCACGCGGTCCTGCACCTGCTCTACTCGCGGTTCTTCACCCGCGCCCTGCGCAGGAGCGGCTACCTCGACATCGACGAGCCGTTTGCCGGCCTGATGACCCAGGGCATGGTCTGTCACGAGACCTACCGCGACGGGTCGGGCTGGCTGTTTCCCGACCAGGTTCGCCGACAGTCCGACGGGACCGTGGTGACCGTCGACGGCGGCACTCCGGTGGAGGTCGGGCGGGTCGAGAAGATGAGCAAGTCACGTCGCAACGTCATCGATCCCGAGGCGATCATCGCGAGCTATGGCGCGGACACGGCACGGCTGTTCATGCTGTCCGATTCTCCTCCGGAACGCGATCTCGAATGGACCGAGGCCGGGATCGAGGGCGCGTTCCGCTACCTGAACCGGCTGTGGCGCTCGGTGGTCGAACTGGCCTGCGTGGCACCTCCGCACGGTTCGCCGCGTCCCGGGCGGATTTCCGCCGAGGCGCAGGAGCTCGAACGGCGAATTCACAAGACGATCAGGGCCGTCGGCGAAAGCGTCGAACGCTGGCGGTTCAACAGTTCGGTCGCCTTCATCCGCGAACTCAGCAATGCGCTCGCCGCCGCCCCCCTGTCCGGGCCCGGAGAGGCCTGGATGGTGCGGCACGGCTACGAGATCCTGTTGCGGCTGATCGAACCGATGACGCCGCATATCGCCGAGGAGCTGTGGGAACGGCTGGGAGGCGAGGGCATGCTGCGACTCGTGGCCTGGCCCTCGTTCGACGAGGAGCTGGTCGCCGATGAACTGGTCAGTATCGCCGTCCAGGTCAACGGCAGGCTGCGCGGAACCATCCATGCGCCGCGCGACAGTTCCGAAGAGGCCGTGCGTCAGAGCGCGCTCGAAGTCTCGAACGTGCAGCGGTATCTTGATGGAGCCGAACCGCGACGGATCATCGTCGTGCCCAACCGGGTGGTGAACCTTGTGGTGTAGGCCCCGCGCCGCCGTACTGGCCGCCATCGTGGCCGTGCAGGCCGGATGCGGTTTCTCCCCGCTCTACGACAAGCGGTCCTGCGGCGGGACGCAAGCGGTATCCGGAGGCGCCGCAATCGAGGTCGCCCGGATCGACGACCGGATCGGACAGGTCCTGCGCAATGACCTGCGCGATCGCCTGAACCCCTCGGGAGAGACACGCGCGCCGCTCTACACGCTCGTGGTGGTGGTGGACGAGTCTTTGTCCCAGCTCGTAATCCGTCGTGATGCGGCGTCAACCTTCTCCCGCGTCAGGGTGTCGGCCCGCTACACGCTGCGCGACCGGGAAAGCGGAGAGATACTCGACAAGGGGCGCGCTTCGGCAGCGGCGGCCTTCAATATCGTCGAATCGGGATTTGCGAACATGAGCGCCGAACGGGCCAACCGAATCCGTGCCGCGCGCGAGGTGGCCCGTAACATCCACACCCGGTTGAGCCTGTTTCTCCGCACGTGGCACGGCTGCGACTGACGCCGCCGGGCACCCCCGTGGACAGTGTCATGCGACAGCTTCCCTTCACCAAGATGCACGGACTGGGAAACGATTTCGTAATCATCGACGCCCGCGCCGACCCGTTCGTGCTCGAGCGCCGTGACGTGTGCGCGCTTGGCGACCGTCGGCGCGGCGTCGGGTTCGACCAGCTGCTCACAATCCTTCCGGCCGAGGGCGGGGGCCATGCGAGGCTGGTGATCCACAACCCGGACGGCGGCGAGGCCGAGGCCTGCGGCAACGGAACCCGATGTGTCGCCGACCTGCTTATGGGTGCTGCAACCGATGTGACGATCGAGACCATCGCCGGGCCGCTCCGCTGCCGGCGCCGACCGGACGGGCGCATTTCCGTCGACATGGGAACCCCGCAGCTCGGCTGGCGGGACATTCCGCTCTCCCACGCCCACGACACCCTGGCAGTCCCGGTACCCGGTTTCGATCTCGCGGCGTGCTGCTGCGTGAGCATGGGCAATCCCCACGCCGTGTTCTTCGTTCCCGATGTCAAGCAGATTGCGGTCGGGGAACTGGGCCCGGAACTCGAATGCCACCCGCTGTTTCCCGAAGGAGCCAACATCGAGTTCGTCACCGTCGAGAGCCGCACCCGGTTGCGGACCCGGGTCTGGGAACGCGGGGCCGGTGAGACCCTGGCCTGCGGGTCGGGCGCGTGTGCGGTTGTGGTTGCCGCCGTCCGCCGCTCGCTTGCCGCCCGCAGCGCCGAGGTCGTGCTTGACGGCGGCGTGCTCGAAATCGAGTGGATGCCGGATGGCCGCGTCGAGATGACCGGCCCGACTGTGCGGAGCTTCACCGGTACCGTCGACCTGGAAGCGCTCGAGGCCGGCCGGGCGCCGTAAGCCGGGGCGACGCGACGCCGGCCTTGCGTTTCGCATCGGGAGCGGCCATGTCTCGCCGCATGCAAAGACCCGCCGACCGTATCGAGACCTTCGGGTGCCGGCTCAACAGCCTGGAATCGGAAGTCATTCGCCGCCACCTTGCCAGGCGGGGAGAAGGCGGACGCATCGTGTTCAACACCTGCGCGGTGACCGCCGAGGCGGAACGCCAGGCGCGCCAGGCCATCCGCCGGGCCCGGCGCACCGATCCGGACGCCGAGATCGTGGTCACCGGCTGTGCGGCTCAGATCGCTCCCGCCCGGTTTGCCGAGATGCCGGAGGTGGACCGGGTGGTGGGAAACCGGGAGAAACTCGGGGCCGGAACCTGGTGCGGGTCGGAACGGATGCTGGTCTCCGACGTGATGGAGCGCGACGATGCGCCGCCGCCGGTCGTCGACGGGCTCGAGGGCCGGGTGCGGGGATACCTCCAGGTCCAGCAGGGCTGCGATCACCGCTGTACCTTCTGTACCATTCCGTTCGGACGTGGCAACAGTCGCTCACTGCCTGTCGAGACCATCATCGAGCAGGCACGCCGCCTGGTGGACAGCGGGTACCGGGAACTGGTTCTGACCGGTGTCGACATTGCGTCCTGGGGCCGGGACATGACCGGGACCCCGCGGCTCGGCGACATGGTCCTGCGGCTGTGCACGGCCGTCCGTGACCTGCCGCGGCTGCGACTGACCTCGCTCGATCCGGCTGCGATCGACCCGGTGCTGCTCCGGATCGTTGCCGAGGAGCCGCGGCTGATGCCCCACCTCCATCTCAGCATCCAGGCCGGTCACGACCTGATCCTGAAACGCATGAAGCGACGGCATGCGCGGTGCGACGTGCTGACGCTGGCGCGCCTGCTGCGGCAACTGCGCCCGGACATCACGCTGGGCGCCGACCTGATCGCGGGGTTCCCGACCGAAACCGACGACATGTTTCGCGCCACTCTCGACCTGGTCGGCGAGGCCGGGTTTACGCACCTGCACGTGTTTCCGTTCTCCGCACGCCCCGGGGTTCCGGCGGCGCGCATGCCGCAGGTCCCGGTGGCGGTCCGGCGCGAGCGCGCGCGCCGGTTGCGCCGAACCGGATCGGTGATGCTCGCATCCCACCTCGAGCAACGGATCGGACGTCGGGAACGGATACTGGTCGAGCGCTGCGGAACCGGTCGTACCGAGCACTATCTCGTGCTCGAGACCGAGGGCGATCCTGCTCCGGGGAGCATCGTCGAAGCCGAGGTCAACGCGAGGCGCGGCGAACGGCTGCTCGGAACCCTGGTACAATGAGCGAAGCGACGCCGGGCTCCGGGCGCCGGGGTCTGTGGCAGCGGATCCGGTCGGGGCTTGAACGCACGTCTGGCAGGATCACCCGGGACATTGTGGCGCTGGTGTCCGACAGGCGGCTCGACGACGCCACGCTCGAGGAACTCGAGGACCTGCTGATCACCGCCGACCTCGGAACTGACTGCGCGGCACGTCTGGTTGCCGGACTCGGCAGGGAGAGGTTCGACCGGCGGGTGACCGATCTCGAGGTTCGGGCGTCC
>Ga0209754_1000221_pt1 | contig 89308 bp, 67 predicted proteins | sample MesohylBB_FD_187295 | JGI IMG/M metagenome (GOLD analysis project Ga0209754, IMG submission 187295) | Host-associated microbial community of the marine sponge Aplysina aerophoba from Gulf of Piran - sponge mesohyl, lysed by bead beating... | ecosystem: Host-associated > Porifera > Sponge >...
CTCCGGCCTGCTCGCTTCGTCCGGGTCGCTCGTTGCCTCTCTCCAGCGTTGGAGAGGGCACAGAAGAAATCATATCAGACACCATCAACCCCAAAAACTAATCGTCCGTGAAAGCGGGGCAGGTCCAGTCGGGTGCTCATGGATAGTCTCCTCTTTTCGTGATGAGTACTTGGGAAGCGGGTCAAAGGTACACCACCTCGGCCTTTTCCCGCAAGTAACTATGGACAGCGTTGTCCCCAGGAAAATGAAGCCGGCACCCGCCTTCATGGAAGGCAAGTCAGCCAGCGGACTCAGGCCGCGGGTTGATGACGCCCTCGGGGCCGGAAAGGACATCAGCCGGGGCTCGCGCCTTCGGCGGGGCCTGCTCCCTGCGATCCCCAAGAACCTCCCCGACGGCGAGCGGGTGCAGCGGCGTGGGCTGTCGCTGCGTGACGTGGTTGGCTCACACGCTTGGAAAACCTCGGCGCGGCGCTTCAACGGGGCCGCACCGCTGCCCGGACGACATGGCTTCCCGTGACGAGGACGAGGTGGGCTTACGGACCATTTGGCGAAGAGGAGGCGCGGGCGCGGGAGTCCCGCTATTCAACTCCATTTTTCCCGCTTTCGGGGCACGGTCCAGCAAGGTCCAGTACAACGGCAGGAAACGCAGATCGTGCAGTCCTGTAATTAGTTAGACGATCCTCTGCCGTGATTCTGGCCTCGGGCGATCCGCTGGGCGGGCAACAATCTGGCGCTCCGAAGCCGCACGCTCAGTTCGCTGCGACGCAGCTTGAGAAGCAAGAGCGCGGGGAAGGGAAGCACGCTGCGGCAGGCGGAGGCCAGTGCACTCTGCGAGGCGGTCGAGCGCTATAGCGGTGCCTTTCACGGCGACGAAACGCGGTGTCGGAAACGCTTTTCCGACTATGAGAAGGCTGGCGAGACGGAAGCGATCCTCCCGAACGACGTTCAGCTCTTCAGCGACCGTCAACTGAATTGCGCGGAGGAGATCAACGCCCGCGGCCATCCCTACAACTTCGTACCGTCCCGGCTCGATCCGGACGCTGAGATCGAGTGGTCGCCCGTGTGGTCGCTCACGCAGGGGCGGCACCGGTACCTTCCCACCTCGCTGCTGTACGGCATGAAGGATGAGGAAGGACGAGGGCCCGTCTTCAAGGCGGATTCGAACGGGTGCGCGGCGGGCAATACGCTCGAGGAAGCGATTCTGCAAGGGTTCTACGAACTCGTCGAGCGCGACGCCTTTGCGATCTGGTGGTACAACCGGCTGAGCTTGCCGGAGGTGGATCTGGCGAGCTTCGACGACGACTACCTGGCGTCCGCGCACGAGTACTACAGCCGCCGGCAGCGCGAGATATGGGTGCTGGACGCGACCAGCGATTTCGGCATTCCGGTCTTTGTGGCCATCTCACGCAGGGCCGACAAGAAGGCCGAAGACATCCTCTACGGGGCCGGTGCGCACATGGATCCGCACGTCGCGGCCCTGCGCGCGGTATGCGAGTTGAACCAGTGCCTGCAATGGATACAGGGACCGGCGGGACAAGGCTCCGGCTCTGCCGTCAGCGATCCGATGACGAAGTGGTGGTGGCGGAACGGAAGGCTGGCGGACCATCCCTACCTGGCGCCGGTGCCCGGCGCGATGCGCAGCAAGTCGGACTATCCCGCTGCGGGCACCACGGACACGCGGGAGGACGTGGAACACTGTCGTGCGCTCGTCGAGGCCCGGGGCATGGAGTTTCTGGTACTCGACCAGACGCGGCCCGACATCGGCATGCCTGTAGTGCGGGTCATCGTCCCGGGCATGCGCCACTTCTGGGAACGCTTCGCATCCGGGCGACTGTACGACGTGCCGGTCTCGATGGGTTGGCGGGACAGTCCCGTTGGGGAGGAGCAACTCAACCCCGTTCCGGTCATCGCCTGAGCGACACCGCAAAGGAACAGAATCATGAACCTTCTGGCATCTCGCGCCGGCGTCGAGAAGCACATGCTGGCCCAGGCAGATTCGGTCGGCGAACTGCTTGAACAGTTCAGGAATCGGATTCCTCCCGCGCTGATCAACGGCCGGGGGTGGGAGACGTTGCTGGAAAGAGCGCGCACGCTACCCGTGAGCCTGGCAACCACCGGTTTCGGGTTCGAGTTGCCGCTGCACGAAACCGAACCGAGGGCTGATCTGGGCCTCGGGCTGTTCGAGGGAAGCCTGTCGGCGGCGCACTTCGAAGATTGGTGCCGGTCGCAACCCGAGGATCCGTCGCAGACCGCGCTCGTTCAGCTTCTGCGCGAGATGGGTCGGCGCGGGTCAGCGCTTCGGCGCGTGGCCGGCACGAAGGTACTGCTCGAATACGACATCGATCCCGCACACCAGGGCGCGCCCCCGGATCCGGGTATCTTCCTCTACCCCGCGGCCGACGCGCTGTCCGCTGAGGGCCCCGATCCCGGAGATCTTGGCGTCGTCGCTGACGCGCTCGTCGCCGCCAGCGGCTGGCAACCTGACGTTGCTGAACGCCGACGGGCCGAACGGTTGTTTCTGGCCATGCCGCGAGGCACGCATATCGGAGCGGTGGGTGCCTTTCCGGCGCGCAACAGGGGGTTGCGCGTGGCGATCATGGGCTTCAGGAAAACGCGCGAACTCACGACGTTTCTGGACCGGATCGACTGGCCCGGACGGCACTCGGCAGTAGCTCCGTTCGTGTCGAAAATGGAGGAGCGCGACGCCTTCGCCTACCTGGCGGCCAGCCTCGACATTCAGGCGGGAGGACTGGGACCCGGACTAGGCGTGAGCTTCTACGCCACGGACACCCCGTGGCCGACGAACATCGATCCCTGGATGGGCCTCATCGACGGTCTCCGCGAGCAGGATCTCGGCGTTCGGCCGAAGCTGTCCGCGCTCGCGACTTCGTGTGCGGGCGCGGAAATGATGTTCGGCCGCAGGGGAATGCTGTTCGTCGCCAGGGGCATTCACCATATCAAGATGTCCCTGGTAGGCGAGCGCGTCGAGCAGGTCAAGGCCTACGTGTTCTTCCTGGTGTTCCCCCCAGGGCAGGGCTGATCCTGCGGGACGGCAGCGACCGCCGATAGCGGCCGCCGCACGCCCCTTGCAGCGATCGGGTCAGCCGCAGCAGCAGAGACCGGCGGAGATCGCCTCCAGCCTCTCCTCGTCCAATTCGATATTGGGGCCGGGGGGCAGCGCGAGGTGGAGGACGTTTCCGTCGCTCTCGTGCACCTGAATGTTGATGTGGTCGGGCACCACGATGTCGAACTCCTGGCGGATCGTGGCGTTCGGGTCCGCAACGAGCTGGGCCCGGAACTCTTCATCCGCGGTTGCTTTCGCCATCAGGTGGCGCTGCATCTCTTCGCCGGTCTGCATTGCAGATTGCACGTTCATCTTCCGTCGCTCCTGTCTGGTGAACACTCTTGCTGGGGTATACTCGCAAACAGTATAGTCAAGGTTAAGATCCAGGTTGACACGACGCAACTCCTGGCGGGCCGAAACCACGGATGCCCACGGACAACGGTGGCCGGCTGCGCCGGCCGTAGCGCGACGGAGAGAACCCCCACTTGTTCAACAACCCGTTTCGCGAGCAAGCAGTCGCCGCGAGCGCCAACCGACAGCAACTCGACCGTCTGCTCCGCGTCACGGCCCCGCACGAACGCATCGTGCTGGCCGCCGTCGGACTGATTCTGGCCGGCCTCGGAAGCTGGATCGTTTTCGGCAGCATCGCACGGGACCTGAGCCTCGAAGGCGCGCTGCTTGCGCCGGGGCAGCGCCACGAGGTGGTGGCCACGGAACCCGGATACTTCATGGAATTCCTGGTCGAGCCCGGTGACCGCGTCGAACCCGGAACGGCGATAGCGCGCCAGAGCGTCCCCGAACTGGCGGGGGAAACCGCCGTCCTCCGCGACCGGGTGGCGCGGTTGGAACTGGACGTCGAGCAAGCCGCCGGCGACGCCGGAAACACCCGCGCGCTGCTCGCCGCGGCCCGAGTCGCGCTCTCGCAGATCGAAGCGCAGCGCGCAGCGCGGGAGCTCATCGTCAGTCCGCTCGCCGGCGAGGTCCTGGCTCTGCGTTCCTCCCCGGGGGACTACCTTCTGGCCGGTGCCGCCGTCGCCCTGCTCCGGGATGCCGAAGATCGCAGACTCCAGGCCACTCTTCATGTCGCCCCGCGTGTAGCGCGACGCCTGCGCCGCGGCATGCAAGCGTCGGTCGACGTCCAGCTGCCCGGCGGCTCAACGCAGCGGCTGGAAGGGACGGTCAGTGCCGTCGCAGCCGGCCCGTCGCCGGTCTCGCTCTCCGAGTTGCAGCCGCTGGCCGCTGCATCCGCACTGCGAGTCGACATCGATCTCCAACCGGCGCCTGACCTGGTCCTCCCGGATGGGACGCCATGCCGGGTTCGTATTGTCCTCGGGCGCTACTCGCCGGCTTCGCTCCTCCTCGGCCTCGGGTCGTCCTGAAATAGTGTCGCGCGGTCGCCAGACCCCCTCCGCCGTACGCCGTCGGCGGCTAGTGACGCCACTCCTCCTGCAGACCCATGCAACCGAGTGCGGCGCAGCCTGCCTCGGCAGCGTCCTGGCCCATTTCGGCAAATGGGTGCCTTTGACCGAGCTGCGCAGCACGTGTGAAGTCGGTCGCGACGGGTCCACAGCCGCCGGACTGAAGCGAGCCGCCGAGCACTACGGCCTCGAGTGTTCGGGTTGGAGCGTGCAGGTGAATCGGCTCAAGCAGATGCCGCTTCCGATGATTCTATTCTGGGAATTCAACCATTTCGTGATCCTGGAAGGGTTCGACCGCAAGTGGTTCTACCTGAACGATCCAGCGACGGGCCATCGCAAGCTGTCCGCGGAGGAGTTCGACGCGGGATTCACGGGGGTCGCACTGAAGTTGAATCCTGGTCGAGGGTTCCAACCCGGAGGAAATCCCTCCGGCCTGTTGCGGCGCCTCCCGGAGTGGCTGAGCGGTGCCTGGGGCGGGCTGGCGTGGGCCATCGTCTGCGGACTGATACTGGCTGTTCTGGCTCTGACGGTGCCATTCACGGCCGGCCTGTTTGTGGACGGCGCAACTGGCGACGGCGAGCCATGGCGGTTCCTGCTGGCCGGGGCGCTGGCGGGCGCTGCGGTCCTCGTGTATGGCCTTGCCTGGCTGAAGCAGCGGGTTCTGCAACGCCTGGCGGTTCGTGTTTCGATCATTCTCGGCAACCGTTGCGTATCGCGACTACTGCGGCTTCCGGTGGACTACTTCAGCCACCGATTGGTGGGCGAGCTGACCGCGCGCATCCAGTCCGTCGACAGGATTGGGAGCGTTCTGTCGGAGCGTTTTCTCGGCGTATTGATCGATGTCGCCATGAGCGCGGTATTCCTGGCCGTCATGGTGGCGTACGACCTGCCGCTCGCGCTGACCATCCTGACACTTGCACTGTCCAACGCGTTGCTCCTGGGGCTGATCGTGCGCGCACGATCCGACAAGGCCAGCGCCCTGCGCCGCGAGCAGGGGTTGCTGGCGGGCATCACTACGGTAATGCTCCACCAGGCGGACAACCTGCGCATGGCGGCTGCGGAAGACCGCATGTTCGCCCGCTGGGGCGGCCATCAGGCCCGCGAGTTGGCGGCGCGGCGGCATTACACCGAGATGAGCAACCTGATCGCATCCGGGCCCGCCCTGTTCGCGATACTCGGCAGTGCCGCGGTGCTGGCTTTCGGTGCGCCAAAGGTCATGTCCGGCGAATGGACGCTGGGCGCGCTGCTCGCGTTCTACCTGGTGGCGACCATGTTTCTCGAACCCACCGGGCGCTTCGTCGAATTCGCCCACGAGCGCCAGACGCTCCTGACCGACATGCAGCGCCTGGACGACATCACGGAAACACCGGTCGATCCGGGACTGACGCGCCAGGCCGGGACATCGCGGGCGATTGCCACCTTCAACGGGCGCCTGCGGTTGACCGGGCACGTGGAGCTGCGCGGTCTGACTTTCGGCTACGACAGGAACCGCCCCCCGCTGATCAGGGACTTCAGCCTGGTCTTCAAGCCCGGGCAGCGCGTCGCCGTGGTCGGTCCGACCGGGTCGGGCAAGTCGACCCTGTCCCGCCTGGTCGCGGGCATCGTGCATCCCTGGTCGGGGGAGATTCTCTTCGACGGCCGGCCTCGGCACGAGATTCCCGACGAGGTGCTGTCGCGCTCCCTGTCGATGGTGGACCAGCGCGTCGTCCTCTTCTCCGGCACCGTGCGCGACAACCTGACGCTGTGGAACCCCGCCGTTCTCGACGATGATGTTGTCGCTGCGGCTCGCGACGCGGGTATCCACGACGAGATCCTCGGCCGGCCGCTCGGCTATGCGACACCGGTTGACGAAGGCGGGAGCAATTTCAGCGGCGGACAGCGGCAGCGTCTGGAAATAGCCCGCGCGCTGGCCGGGAACCCGACCGTGTTGATTCTCGACGAGGCGACGAGCGCTCTGGACACCGTGACGGAGGCGCAGGTCGACGATGCGCTGCGCCGCCGGGGAGTCAGTTGCCTGGTCGTCGCGCACCGGCTCAGCACGATTCGCGACTGCGACGAAATCATTGTGATCGACGAGGGCACGGACGTGCAGCGCGGCACCCACGATGAGCTGATATCGGACACGAACGGGATGTACCATCGCCTCGTGCGGGCGGAGCTGGGCGGATGATCGCGCCGGAGAGCCGCACGCTCGGCCAGATTGCTGACGAATGGGGAACAGCGGTACCGTGCGCCGGTAACCTGCCCGTGGATATCGGCAATCCCGAATTTGCCTGGTTCATCGAATCCGGCGCAGTCGACCTTTTCCTGGTCGAACGGCAGGACGGTGTAGAGCAATCCGCACCGCAGCACATGCTGCGCGCCGACTCGGGCCGCCTCTTGCCGGGTACCGCGCCACAGGACGACGTGACTTCCCTGGGGGTGATCGCCAAGGGGCTGCCCGGCACCGTGCTGCGGCGCCTTCCCGCCGCGCGGCTTGGCGCGGTTCGCCGCTCGGAGCTGGCGGAACAGGTCGACGCGTGGCTCGTGGACATCTCGGCGATGCTGGTTCGGGACGTTACCCATCATCCGCGGACGGACGTCCTCCTCGAATCCGGCGATGCGCCGGCAACCAGGAGCGGCACACTCACGGCACGCCGGGGAGTGGTATGGGTGACCGGCTTGCAACCGGGTGCGGGGCTGTTCATGGGCCTGGTCGATCCCGCCGACGGCGAGACGGACCCCGCTGGCGCCGGGCGCGCGGTGCCGCTGGCGCCCACGACCTGGTTGACCCTGCCGCAGGATGTGCGGATCTCCACCCTGTCCTCCCTGGAGCTTGCCGACGGCGAGCTGTTGCTGCCAGCTCTGAACGCCTTCACCCAGATCGCGCTCTCGGTCGAGCGGCTGAACCGCCTGTTGGCCGTCGCCGACCAGGCGAATCTGGCGCGTGAGCGGGTCATCCGCCGCTCCAGCGAAGAGGACGACGCCCGCCGCCGCCTTTTCGACCTGTATGGTCTTCTGCACGAAGCCGACGACAAGACGCTGCACGATGTCCTGAGAATCATCGGCCGGCATGCCGGAATAGTCTTCCGGAGTCCACCTGCAACCGAAGGATCCACGGTCGCCTCCAAGCTCGCCAGGGTGCTCAGCGCGTCCGGAGTACCCGGCCGGCGAGTGCGCCTCGTGCCGCGGGACCGTTGGTGGGTCGGCGACAGCGGCGCCATGCTGGCTTTTCGAGCCCGGGACGGCAGGCCCGTGGCGCTGTTGCCGGGCGGTCTGGGAAATTACCGGGAAATCGACCCCGCCCGCGGGCGAAAGTCGCGGATCACGGCTGCCAGCGCCGCGTCTCTGCGCCCGGACGCCTGGCTGTTCTACCCCCCGCTGAAGTCCGCTGTCGCCCGCTGGCGTGATCTGTGGAGGGTCGCCAGGACCGGGCTGGGTGCCGATCTGGCGCGCTTCGTGGCAACTGGACTCATGGGGGGGCTGGTCATGTTGCTGCCGGCCGTGGCGCTCGGCTTCGTCGCGGACGAGGTGATTCCCGTCGGCGATGCCGGGCTGTTGTACGGCATCAGCGCTGCCCTGGTTGCATTTGGTCTCGTCCGCGCCGTGCTGCACGTCGTCCAGGGCACGATTCTGATGCGGCTTGAAGGCCGCGCCACCTCCCGGATGGAGGCCGCGTTCTGGGACCGTCTGGTGCGGCTGCCGTCGCGCATCATGCAGCGCTACCCGGCCAACGATCTCGCGACGCGAGGCATGGCGTTCCAGAACCTGCACGACGTGATCGGCAACGGCCTGCTCTCGATCGTTTTCCTGTCACCCGCGTTCCTGATCATCGCTTCCCGCGATGTCGCGCTCGGCGCGCTGACGGCCGCTTTCGGCCTGCTGTCGCTGCTCGTCACCGTTGCGCTCGGACTGCGGCAGGTTGCGCCGCACGGCCGCAGGCTGAAGGCCGTGCGGCGCCTGTCCGGCCGACTGTTCCAACTCATCAACGGCATATCCAAGCTGCGCGTGGAAGGTGCCGAGGGCTCGGGTTTTGCAGCCTGGGCGCGGGACTACCGCGAGCAGAAGCGCGCGGAACTGGAGCTCGGTGCGATCGAGGCTCACCGGCGGGCCTTCGAGGCCGTTCTCCCGCTACTCGCGGGAGCGACGCTGATCCTGGCCATGACGTTATCCGGCCCGACTTCCGTGGGTGTCGGCGACTTGATCGTCGTCTATGTGCTATTCCTGCTCTACCAGACGGCCGTGAGTCGCCTGGGTGATTCGCTCAGCTCATTGGCCGCCGCGGTGCCCGCGCTGAATCAGATCCGGCCGCTACTGGCCGAGGCGCCGGAGACGAGCGCCGAAGCCGAATTCGTGGAAGTGCTCGGGGGCGATGTCGTCTTCGACCACATCTCGTTCCGCTACAATGCCGACGGACCGCTGATTCTCGATGACGTGTCGATTCGGGCACGCCCGGGTGAGTTCGTCGCGATCGCCGGCGACTCCGGGGCCGGCAAGAGTACGCTCTTCAGGCTCGCGCTTGCATTGGAACAGCCGTCGAACGGATCGGTCTACTTCGACGGCCGGGACCTTCGACAGCTCGATGTCAAGGAGGTGCGCCGCCACATCGGCGTGGTGCCGCAGGTGGTGCGACTCCACCCACAGGATCTGTGGGACAACATCGTCGGCGACCACGACGGCGTTACTGCGGAAGAAGCCTGGGAGGCAGCGCGCATTGCCGCCATCGACCGCGAGATCGCGGCGTTGCCGATGGGCATGCTGACGCCCGTGGGCGCAGGCGCCGCCGTCCTGTCCGGCGGCGAGAGCCAGCGTATCCGGCTCGCCCACGCGCTGATCCGCAATCCCCGCATCCTGCTCCTCGACGAAGCCACGAACTGGCTGGACAACGAAACGCAGTCCAGGGTCATGGCCAACCTGGCAAGTCTCACATCAACGCGGATCGTGATTGCGCACCGCCTTTCCACACTGCGTCAGGCCGACCGGATCTACGTAATGCAGAGGGGCAGGGTCGTGCAGGAAGGTTCCTTCGAGGAGCTGGCGGCGACCCCGGGCGCCTTTCAGGAGCTCGTGCGGCGGCAGGTGGCCTGACCGTCGGTCGGCACGTTAGTTTGAAATGGGCGGGTTCCGTGGAGCAGTCACCTTGGTAGAGGGTTTCCAGGATGGAAGCACGTGGTTTCGGCGCCTCGGCAACCATGAGCGGGCGGGTTGTCGAGCCGTCACTGTCGAACGCGCTGCCGCACTTCGTTCCCCTCGTCATCTTCCCGCTCGTAGTCTGCGCCGCCATCTACGGCGGTTGGTGGATTGTGGGTCCATTCGCCTTCTTCATGCTCGCAGACAAATTCGACAGGTTCTTCGGCCTGGAGGAACGGAACATGGATCCGGCCTCGACCCGCGAGAGCCAGTTGTTCCTGTACAAGCTCTCCCTCTGGTTGTGGGCGGCGTCCTGGCCGGTGGTCTTCGTATTCGCGCTGTGGCAGATGTTGATCGCCGACCACCTTTCCTTCTGGGAAGTCGGTTTCATGACCGGCGTCCTGGCGCTGGTGGCCCAGACGGTCTTCGTTGTGGGCCACGAACTGGTTCATCGGCGCGCCGTCTGGGAGCGCCGGCTCGGTGAGTTCCTGCTGGCTTCCGTCTCCTACCCGCACTATGCGACCGAGCACGTCTACATTCATCATCCCCGCGTATGTACGCCCCTGGACCCCGGATACGCACCGAAGGGCCTGAGCTTCTGGCAGTACCTTCCCCGAGAGGTGGCAAACAACCTCCTGGGCGCCTGGCGGTTCGAACGCCGCCGACTTGCCCGCCGCCAACTCCCGGTCTTCCACTACACGAACGCCTTTTGGCGCTACATCGTGGAACTGGTCGTCTGGTACGGGCTGATCTACTGGATCGGCGGCGTGTGGGCCGTGCTGGCGTTCGTCGTCCTGTGTGGGGGCGTGGTCTTCTCCATGAAGATGAGCAACTACGTGCAACACTACGGACTCAGGCGCATCCGCATGCCCCACGGCAGGTTCGAGCCGGTGAAACCGCGGCACGCCTGGAGTGCCGCATACAAGTTCACCAACTGGCTCTACTACAACATGCAGCGCCATGCCGACCACCATACGTCCAACCGGCGCTATCCGCTCCTGCAACACTATGGCGAGGCGGACTCGCCGCAGCTGCCGGGCAGCTACATCCAGATGAACACCCTGGCGCTATTCCCCAAGCGGTGGTTCGAGACCATCGATCCGTTGCTCGATCGTCAGCGCGCCCAGTTCTATCCCGAGATCGACGACTGGAGCGCCTACGATAGCCGGGCGTTTGCAGCGCGCCCCGACGCATTCGACGCCATCGCCGAGATCCACGCCTCCTCCCCGCGTCTCGCCGCGTGGATCAACGAATACCCTGCACTGCTCGACAGGCTTCGGGACCGCGAATTCACCGACCTGGAGTTGCCGGAGGGATTCGCGCCGGACCCGGAATTCGAGGCGATCGCCCGTTCCGGGCTGGCGCGGCTCTACTGGACGCGCGAACTCGGCGTCTCCGAGATGAAGGACCAGCTCGCCGACATCCATACGCAGGACACCGGCGAGGCGGTCGATGCGGCGCGGGAGTGGTCGAACAGCAAGGTCTTCCAGATCGGCATGCATACGATGCGTGGCAGCTTGTCGGAGAGCGAGGCGGGCACGGCGTTGTCGCGCGTCGCCGAAGCCTCCATCGCCACCGTGCTGTCCGCGGTTGAGGAGGATTTTGAGGACCGGGGAATTCCGCGCGCCAGCGGCGGGGTGGCGGTGGCGGTTTTGGGGCCTCTGGCCAGCGGGGAGGCGACGCCGGGCACGGAGCTTGATGTCCGTTTTGCGCACGATGGTGATCCCGTCAGGTACTACGAAGCACTGGTCCGGCGGTTCCGCAAGGCGCTACGCGCGCTGTCGCGGGACAATCTGCTGCTGGCGCCGCTGCCGCGCCGCGGGTTGGACGGGCTGCGTTCTCTCGCTGCGATCGAGGAACAGCTCCGGAAACCCGGTTCGGATCCCGAACTCCTGGCGCTCGCGGGGGCGCGTTGCGTGTTCGCGTCCGGCGATAGCGAAACCTGGAAACGGTTCATCGACGCGCTCCCAAATGGACAGCACCCTCCAGCCGGCCCCCTCTAGGATCGATACCGCGCTTGGTATCCGCGGTTCGGGCATCCATGCCCCTGTCGCCGGGCGCCTGGCACCCGACACGCTGGCCCGACGGCTGGAGCCGATGGGCGCGAACAATCTTCCCGGATCAACGCGCGTGTGCGGACGAGAGCAACACCCGCCTGACCCCGCGGCACTGGACGACTTCCTCGCAGCGAGCCGAGAGCGCGTCAACGCCGTTCTCGACGAAGTCCTGCCGGCCGAGACGCAGCACCCCAGGGAACTGCACCGTGCTCTGCGCTACGCTGTCTTCTCGGGCGGAAAGCGTCTGCGTCCGACGCTGGCGCTCGGCTCAGCCATGGCGGGCGGTGCGGATCCGGAGCAGGCCATGCCCGTTGCCATCGCAACAGAGCTGGTGCACACCTGTTCGCTCGTCCTGGACGACCTGCCGGCGCAAGACGACAACGCCGTGCGACGGGGGCGGTCAGCGGCCCACATTGCCTTCGGCAGCGCTACCGCCATTCTGGCGGGCAGTGCCCTGTTGGCTGAGGCGTTCGCCCAGTGTACCCGGCTGCCCGACCCATACGCGTGTGCTGCGGTAGGCGCCGGTTTGACCGACACGATCGGCTCGAGAGGATTGATTGGCGGACAAGTCGACGACCTTGCATTCAGTCCGTCCGAGACGAGCCTGGAGGAGGTTGCGCACATCCATCTGCGCAAGACCGCCGCCCTGTTTCGCTTTTCAGCCTGGAGCGGCGGCGTGGCCGCGGGACTCTCCGGCGAGCATCTTGACCGCCTCGACGCGTTTGGATGCGCCTACGGGCTCGCCTTCCAGGTCGTCGACGACCTGCTTGACGCAGATCCAAGGGAGTGCTCGATGCTGCATGTGCTTTCGCGGCACGAGGCGCGTGGGCGCATCCGCCGACTGCTTGACCAGGGGGCACGCGAGATCGAGGTGTTCGGGCCGGACGGCTGGGTACTGGCCGGTCTGGCGCGGCGCCTGGAAGGGCTGATCCTATAGTCGCCGGCATGTGCGGCACGGCACGCTAGCATGAATTCCAGCGACGGAGGCCGCGGCCCGATCGCCTACATGGCGGGGAACAGTACCGCAGTCAACGTCGTCATGCTCGTCCTGCTGGTCGGTGGCCTGTTCACGGCGTTCGGTCTTGTCCAGGAGGTGATCCCCGACGCATCCCTGGACCGAATTCAGATCATCGTGCCCTACCCCGGCGCCTCTCCGGAAGAGGTGGAGGAGTTGATCGTCCGCAGGATCGAGGAACAGATCAGGGGCGTAGAAGGACTCGAGCGCGTGGTCGCGGCCGCCTCCCGGGGGTCCGGATCGGTGGTCGCCGAGTTCAAGAGCGGGACGGACATCGGCCGCGCGCTCAACGAGGTGAAGGCGGAGGTGGACCGCATCCCGACGTTCCCGGCGGACGCGGAGCGGCCCGACGTGCGGGAGATCACCACCCGGCAGGTCTTCCTGCGCCTCGTCGTCCATGGTGATGTCCCGGAGCGCACACTCAAGGAGCTGGCGTACCGGATCGAAGAGGGTATTTCGGCCCTGCCTCAGGTGTCGCTGGCCCGGACGAGCGGGACCCGCCCGGACGAGATATCGATCGAGGTTCCCCGGCTGCAGCTTCGCTCTCTTGGCCTGACCCTGGAAGAGGTCGCCCATGCGGTGCGGCAGGGTTCGCTGGAACTCTCGGCCGGCAGGATATCGGCCGGTGACGAGGAGATCCTCGTCCGTACGCTGGGACAGAACTACGACCAGTACGACTTCGAGGACATCGTCGTCCTGACCCGCCCGGACGGCACGTCCGTGAGGGTGGGCGACATCGCCACGGTGCGTGACGGCTTCGCCGACAGCGATCTTCGGATGCGCTACAACGGCCGGGCCGCGGCCCGTGTGGATGTGTATCGCACTTCCGACGAACAGCTGCTGGGCATCAGCACGGCGGTTGAGGACTACCTGGAGACCAGCGTGCTGCCGAGCCTTCCCGCCAGCGTGGAGGTCGCGATCTGGAGCGACGACTCCGCGCTGGTGGGTGGGCGGCTGGGCCTCATGGTCAAGAACGGCCTACTCGGCCTCCTCCTTGTCTTCATCACCCTGGCGCTCTTCCTGGAGATCCGGCTCGCGTTGTGGGTGGCGGTGGGTCTGGCCGTTTCGTTCGCGGGAGCGTTCCTCGTGATGGGCTCCCTGGGCGTGACCATCAACATGTTCTCGCTGATGGGCCTCATCCTCGCGCTGGGGATCGTCGTCGACGATGCGATTGTCGTGGGGGAGAGCGTCCACCTGGAGCGGGAACGGGGCGCCGGGGGGTTGGAGGCGGCGATCCGCGGGACGAAGAAGGTGAGCAGTCCCGTCATTTTCTCGGTCCTCACTTCGATCATCGCCTTCTCGGTCCTGATGACCGTGCCTGGCGCACAGGGCAAGCTGGGGCGTGCCGTCCCCATCGTCGTTATCTCCGTTCTGTTCATTTCGCTACTCGATTCGCTGCTGCTTCTGCCGAACCACCTCTCGCACCTGCCCGCGGCCGGCCAACGGGCGCGGAATCGGACCGCCAGACTCTGGGGCAGGCTCCAACGGCGCGTGGGCGTTCTTGTGAAGCGCCTCGCCGACGGTCCGCTCGACCGCGGGCTGCGTCTGGCGACCGGGCGGCCGCTCGTCGTACTCGCTTCCGCGGCCGGGCTGCTCGTGCTCTCGGCTGGTCTCGTCGCCTCGGGAATCGTGCCCAACCGATTCAACATTCCACTTGAAGGCGACATCGTGTCGGCGGACCTGGAGCTCCCGGCCGGGACGCCGGGAGAGTTCACGGCCGAAGTGGCCGGCCGTGTGGAGGCGGCGGGACACCGTGCAGTGGCACGGGTCGGCGCAGAGCACGGACTGTCTACGGAGGCGCCGCTGGAGGTCGCCGTCGCCGTCACGGTGGGGCAGTCGGCGCAGCTGTTCGATCCCCTGGCCGGTGACCTGGTCCGGGCCCCCCGCGGCCACATCGCGGCGGTCCAGTTCAAGCTGATCGATTGGGAACGTCGCAAGATCGCCGCCTCCGCGCTCGAGCAGCTGTGGCGGGAAGAGGCCGGCGAGATCCCCGAGGCGACGGAGTTTTCGATTACGTCCAGCATTGTGGGCGGAGACCTCCCCGTACACTACGATCTTTCTCATCCCGATCCCGGCCGCCTGCGTTCGATAGCAGACGATGTAGCCGCGGAACTCACCGCCATCGATGGCGTCTTCGATGTCAGGCACAACCTTGACGAGGGATTCGGCGAACTCCAGCTCGAACTCGAGCCGGCCGCCCGTTCGCTCCAACTGACGCTCGATCAATTCGCCCACCAGATGAGAGCCGCCTTCTTCGGCGTGGAAGCGCTCACGGTTCCTCGAGGCCGCGAGGACGTACGCGTCTACGTGCGGCTCCCGGAAGAAGAGCGGAACTCGGCTGCCGACGTCGAGAAGTACATGGTGCGCATGCCCGGCGGCGGGGAGGTGGCTCTGGGACAGATCGCGTCCGTGGGTTTCGACCGGTCTCCTTCCACGATCCATCGGATCGACGGGCGACGCGCCGTATCGGTTACGGCCAACGTGGACGCTATCCACGCAACGGGTCGACAGGTGGACGATCGCGTGGAACGGGACCTCCTCGCGCCTCTTGAAGCCCGGGATCCCGACTTCGCCTATGCATTCGGCGGCGAGCGCAAGCAGCAGGACAGTATCAATTCGGCCCTGGCCAGATCGGGATTCCTCGCGCTGATCGTCATGTACGCGCTGATGGCGATCCCGTTCGGATCCTGGGTTCAGCCGCTCATCGTGCTTGCGGCCATACCCCTCGGGGCGGTCGGCGCGCTGCTGGGACACATGCTGCTGGGCCTCGAACTCAGTGTCTGGTCGACGCAGGGCCTGGTCGGGGTGAGCGGGGTCGTCATCAACGACTCGGTGCTGATGGTCAAATGCATGAACGACTTCAGGGACTCCGGCATGGATCCGCGAGAAGCCATCATCGCCGGATCCAGGATCCGGTTTCGGGCCATTCTCCTGACATCGCTCACTACCTTCCTCGGGGTGGCCCCGCTGGTGCTCGAAACGAGCACGCACGCCCGGCATCTGGTGCCGCTGGCAACATCGGTCGGATTCGGCGTTCTCGTTGCCACTTTCCTCCTCCTGCTGGTCGTACCGGCGCTCGCCATGGTCCAGCATCACGCCCGCGAGTGGTTTGCTCTCGCGCCGGGACGAGGAAGATCTTGAGGCCCTGCCGGCTACGTATCGAGCGGATCCCGCCCTAGCCCGTCACGAACACGGAAATCAGGAACGCGGGGCCGGAGAAGAGCGAGTAGAGAGTGAGCACGCCGATCGACTTGGCCACCGTGCGCACCCAGCCGTCTCCGTAGTAGCGCCTCAGGGCAATCACCAGATACGGGTACGGAATCAGCAGAAAAACGGGGCCGATCCAGCCGATCGATCCTGTCCGCGGAAGCAGCAGCGACACCGTGTAAGCCATGAAGACGAAGGTCTGGACATGGATGGCGAACACCAGATGTTCGACAAAGAAGCGTTTCCTTCTGATGTAGAAGACCGCGAGTATCAGGGCATACAACGGAAGCAGAAAGAACATCGCGATGGGCAGGTTGCTGACGACGCGCTCCCCGATGAGCGAAGGGTCGCGTAACAGGTCGATCGCCCCGAACAGAAAGAACCTCTCGATCGTGTTCATCTCGGCTGGCGTCTCCGTCATGGCAATGCTGAGCCAGGTTTCTTTCATCGGATCGCCATCGGGCCGACCGAGGATTTCCTGCACCTTGCGCCTGTATTCCTCGGGCAGCTCTGCCATGAAAGCCTCGTCGCGCTCGTCCCCTTCGTGGGTCGGCCCCTGGCTTTCCACCAAATCCTGGTCACCCGAAACGCGAAGAGTTACCTCCCGCGTATCGAGGCTGCCGGACAGGGAAAGCACCAGGAAGAACGCGAAGCTGGCGAAGATGTAGAGCCTGACCGGAGACATGTAGCTGGCCCGGCGATTCCGGGAGAACTCGCTCGTCAGGTGTCCCGGCTTGAAGAGAAGCAGCTTCAGGGTGCGGAATAGCCTCGAATCCACTTCGAATGTCTCGCGCACGAACTCGCCCCCGACCGACCGCAGCGCTCGGGCGTATTCACGGTCGTTCTGCCCGCAGTTGGGGCAGAAATGCTCGGGACGCTTCCGTTCGCAATTCGGGCAGATCCCGCCGCCCGCGGTCGCGTTGGAGGCAGTCTTGTCGGGGCCGGACCCGGGCATCATTCTCCCTGAGGCGAGTGGCTTGACGCGGAAGGCGCAATCTGTCTATTGGAGCACTTGCGCGCCAGAATCGGACTCAACGAGGGGGCCAAGCCCCGTTAGCGGCCTGTGGCCGCAGTTTGTCCGCCACTTCGGCGCGTTTATGGCGGACAACGAACCGAATCAGTTTCGCACCACCCGCACCACGCGCCCGTGCCGGTCGTAGAAGACGGCCGGGCCGGTCACCACGTCATCCGAGAGATCGATGGCATGCAAGCCCTCCGCCGCGCTCGCGGACGAGTTGGATCGCTCCGGCAGGATGAACCTGTCAGCTTCCTCCAGATTGACCGTATAGCCGATGTCCGCCAGCGATTGAATCGTGATCGCGCTGAGGTAGTCGGTTCCTGCCGCCAGGATGGTCGTCATCAGTTCGTCCCCGAATACCGATTCCCGCCAGTGGCCGTCCACCGTGCCATAGGTTGGTTCGTTTTCGACCGGGACCTTGGCGCCCTGGTAGTTGGCGCCTCCGGCGGAGACAAAGGCGGCAATCGCCTTGGGACCCACGAAGTGCGTGTCGGCGCCCTGGGTTTGATACGAGGAGTTTCGCAGCAGGTCCAACCTCGTCCAGGTACTGCCGGATAGCCCGAGCAGGTGTCCGAACCCGTGGAGGATCAGTTCGTTCACATCTCCCCGTGCCAACCCGTCAATGTCAAGTTTGAGGGCCCCGATCACGGGCAACTTCGAGGACTCGCGGTATCCGCAGTTCGTGATCCTCACACCTGCGCCGGGCCCGTTGTTGAGATCTACTACGGCGACCATGAGGAGCAGGTCGTCCAGTACATCCTTCTGGAAGTCGTACTCGAGGCCGCCGCAACTGATGGTGCCCGGTTCCCACTCGATGTCCTCCAGATTGCTGCCCTGTACGACTCTGGCCCAGCGGTCCGCTTGCGCCAGGACCTGGGAGCGGAGTTCGCGCGCGCCTTGATTGACCAGAGCGATATCGAACTGAAAGCGGTGGGGAGTCTCGCTGCGCGCCGCTGCGAGAACATCGTCCGAGAGCATTTCGGGCGCGAGGGGCGGGGCGTCACAGGACGCGGTGGAGCCCGCGAGAAGGGCGATGAGGGTGATTGCATATTTGCGTTGGGTGTTCATGATCGTCGCTTTCTGTCAAAGGACTCTTGTACGAGGCCATACACGGGCAGGGGGAATCGTTTCCCTTGTTCCCCTCTGTCGACTACCGACCCCGGCGTCAGTTTCGCAGCACCCGCACCACCCGCCCCTGCCGGTCGTAGAAGACGGCCGGGCCGGCCATCACGTCATCGGAGAGATCGATGGCATGCCAGCCTTCCTCCGCGCGCACGGAGGAGTTGGAGGCAGCTGGCAGGACGAACCCGTCCGCTTCTTCCACATCGACCGTGTAGCCGATGTCCGCCAGAGACTGGATCGTGATCGCGCTCAACTGGTCCGCGACCCCCCGTCGCAACCCCGAAGACATCAGTTCCGTCCCGAACACCGATTCCCGCCAGTGGTCGTCCATCGTGCCACCGTTCGGGTCGTTCTCGACCGGGACCCTGGCTCCCAGGTGGTTGGCACCCCCCGCGGCGACAAAGGCGGCGATCGCCCTTTCACCTTCGAAGTGTGTGTCGGCGCCCGGGGTATCCCTTGACGAGTCGTGCAGCAGACCCAGCCCGCGCCAGGAGCGGCCGAATCCCAGCATGTGTCCGAACGCGTGGAGTATCAAATCGTCCACTTGTCCCTGGGGTACTCCCTCCACGTCGAGAATGATGGCCCCGACCAGAGGCAGCTTCGAGGACTCGCGGTATCCACAGACGCTGGTCTTTACACCTGTGCCGGGTCCCCCGCTGAAGTCGTGTACGGAGACCATGACGAACACGTCGTCCAGCACATCGTACTGATGATCGTACTGAAGCCCTCCGCAGCCGATCGTGCCCGGTCCCCACTCGATATCCTCGAGGTCGGTGCCGTCCACGATTCTGGCCCAGCGGTCCGCCTGGGCGAGGATTCGGGAGCGCAGCTCGCGTGCGCCCTGGTCCACCAGAGCGACGTCGAACCGGAATCGGTGAGGAGTATCGCTGCCGACCGCGATTGCCGGGTCGGGACTGGCGTCGGCCGCCGCCGTGACGATGGCAGGCGTGGACATTTCGGGAGCGAAGGGCGGGACGTCGCAGGATGCCGTGGCGCCCGCGAGAAGGGCGATGAAGGTGGTTAGCGAGAAGAAGGTGATGGTCTTTCGCCGATGCCTGTTCATAATCGTCGCCTCCTGTCAAAGGGCTGAGTACGACGCCATACACGGATGGGCGGGCTTGTTTCCCGTGTTCCCCTCCTTGCGGCTGCCACCCCCGCGCGATCCATTTCCACCCCACGCGGCGCCCTGCCCCACCGCCGCTCCTCACCCTGGAACCGAGGCCGCGCAGCATGTCCCGCACCCTGATCCGACCCACGTTCGACCACCTCGCACGCGCGGCCATCGCCGCCCTCATTCCGGCCGCCGCGCTGGCCGCCACCCCGCACGGCGCGACCGCCCAGGCCGCACAGCCCGACATCGCCCTCATCACGCAGGCCGCTCAGGGCCTCGCACTGCGCGAGATCGGCCCGGCGCTGATGGGCGGGCGCATCGCGGACATCGCGGTCCACCCCGGCGACCCCACGACCTGGTACATCGCGGTCGGGTCCGGCGGCGTCTGGAAGACCGCGAACTCGGGCATCACCTGGACGCCCGTCTTCGACGATCAGCCGTCGTATTCGATCGGGGCGGTCGCCATCGACCCCTCCGATCCGGACGTGGTGTGGGTCGGCACCGGCGAAAACGTCAGCGGGCGCCACGTGGCGTGGGGCGACGGGGTCTACCGGAGCCGCAACGGCGGCCGCACCTGGCAGCGGGCCGGCCTTGCCACCTCCGAGCACATCGGCAAGATCCTGGTTGATCCGCGCGACGGGAACACCGTGTTCGTGGCGGCCGAGGGCCCGCTCTGGTCGGCAGGGGGCGAGCGCGGCCTCTACCGCACCGAAGACGGCGGCGACACCTGGGAGGCCGTACTGATCATCGACGAGAGCACCGGCGTGACCGATGTCGAATTCGACCCCGTCGACCCGGACATCATGTACGCGGCGAGCTACGAACGTCGCCGCAGCGTCTGGTCGCTGCTCGCGGGCGGACCCGGCTCGGGCATCCACAAGTCCACCGACGGCGGACGCAGCTGGCGCGAGGTCACCGCCGGGCTCCCCGCGGGCGACATGGGCAAGATCGGCATCGACGTGTCGGGCGCCGACCGCAACATCGTCTACGCCACCATCGAGGGCGGGCCCGACGACCGTGGCCTCTACCGTTCGGTCGACCGGGGCGAGAGCTGGGAGCGCCGCAATTCGTACATCTCGGGCGGCACCGGGCCGCACTACTACCAGGAGATCGAGGCGTCCCCCCACGACCCCGACCTCGTCTACCAGATGGACGTCTTCATCCATGTCACCCGCGACGGCGGCGCCACCTTCAGCGAACTCGGGACCGGCCGCGAGAAGCACAGCGACAACCACGCGCTGTGGATCGACCCCGCCAACGGCAGACACATGCTGGCGGGCACCGACGCGGGCCTCTACGAGACCTTCGACGAAGGCACGACCTGGCGCCACTTCCCCAACCTGCCCGTCTCGCAGTTCTACAAGCTCGCGCTCGACAACGCCGAGCCCTTCTACAACATCCTCGGCGGCGCACAGGACCTGGGCACGCTCCACGGGCCGTCGCGCACGATGAACATGGAGGGCGTGCGCAACCGCGACTGGTACGCGCCGATGGGCGCCGACGGATACGCCCTCGCCTTCGACCCGCACGAGCCATATATCGCCTACATCCAGTCACAGCAGGGCAACCTGCAGCGCGCGAACCTGCTCAACCACGAACTCATCGGCATCCGGCCGCTGCCGGCTCCCGGCGATCCGCCCGAGCGCTGGAACTGGGACTCGCCGGTCATCGTCAGCCCCCACGCCGAGGGCCGCATCCACTACGCGTCGCAGCGCGTGTGGCGGAGCGACGACCGCGGCGATTCGTGGACGGCGGTCAGCGGCGACCTCACCCGCGACGACAACCGCTACGAGCTCCCCATGGCCGGGCGCGTCCGCAGCGTCGACGCGCTCTACGGCAACACGGCCATGTCGTGGTACTCGACCATCACCGCGATCTCCGAGTCACCCGTGGCCGAGGGCGTCCTCTACGCCGGCACCGACGACGGGCTGATCCAGGCGACCGAGGACGGCGGCGCGAACTGGCGCCGGGCCACTCCCCCGCCGGGGCTGCCCGAACGCGCCTTCATGAACGACGTCAAGGCGTCCCGGCACGACGCCGCGACCGTCTTCGTCGCCGCCGACAACCACAAGGAGGGCGATTACAGCCCCTACCTCTTCGCCAGCGCCGACCACGGCCGCACCTGGCGTTCGATCGCGGGCGACCTCCCCGACGGCGTCATCGTCTGGTCGATCGAGCAGGACCACGCCGACCCCGATCTGCTCTTCGCCGGCGCCGAGAACGGCATCCATTTCACCCCGAACGGGGGCGCCAACTGGATCCTGCTGGGCGCGGGCGCACCCACGATCTCGTTCCGAGACCTGGAGATCCAGCGCCGTGACAATGATCTGGTGGGGGCAACGTTCGGCCGTGGCTTCTACATCCTGGACGACTACGCGCCCCTGAGAGACATGGCCGACGGTGCGCTTGCGGCGGGAGCCGTTCTGTTCCCCGTGCGGGACGCGTGGTGGTACGTCCCCAACGCGCCGTTGCAGGCCCCCGGAAAACCGACCCTCGGCTCGACCGACTACACCGCGCCCAACCCCGATTTCGGCGCGACCTTCACCTACTGGCTGGCCGATCCGCCCGAGACGGCGCGCGATGAGCGGCGCGGTGCCGAGAGGGCGGCCCGCGAGCGCGGCGAGGACATCGCGTTCCCCGGCTACGACGCCCTGCGGGCCGAGGCGCTGGAGAGCGGACCGCGCGTGGCCATGCTCGTGCGGAGTGCGGCGGGCGACCCCGTGCGGCGCGTCATGGGCCCCGCTACCGGGGGCCTCCACCGCGTCACGTGGGACCTTCGCCGCCCCGCCCCCGACCCGGTCGACCTCTCGCCGCCGGGCTTTACGCCCCCCTGGGCGGGTGCGCCGCAGGGCCCCCTGGCGCCGCCGGGCGACTACACGGTCGAGATGGCGCTGATCACGGAGGCGGGCGTGGAGCGGGTGGGCGAGGCACGGTCGTTCACCGTGAAGCCCGTGCCGAACATCGACGCGGCGACGGATTTCGTGGCCGCGATGGCCTTCGCGGAGGAGACGGCCGACCTGCAGCGCCGCGCGCGCGGCGCCGCCGCCGAGATCGGGCGGGCGCGCGACCGTCTGCGCCATATGAGAGCGGCCCTGGACGAGACCCCCGCAGCGGGCGACGAGCTCTACCAGCGCCTGGAGGGTATCGAGGCGCGGCTCGCCGGGATCGCGGCGCGGTTGCAGGGCGATCCGGCGCCGGGCCGGCTGAACGAGCCGAGCGCGCCCTCGATCATGGGGCGCATCGGGCAGGTCGCCGGGGGGCACTGGGGTACGCGCCAGGAGCCCACCGCGACGCAGCGGGCCAGCCTCGAGATCGCGCGGGGCGGGTTCGAAAGGGTGACCATCGCGTTGAGGGCGCTGCTGGATGAGGCGCTCCCGCAGCTGGAAGCCGATATGGAAGCGGCGGGAGCGCCGTGGACGCCAGGGAGGCGGGTGGGGTGAGAGCACCGACCGGGCTGCTGGCGTTCGGACCCTGCGGAAAGGGGTAGGTGTACGAGAATACTACCCCCAGCGGGTGTGCGGGGGGACCCCAATGCTTCCAGGGAGGACAAGAATGCACGCAAGAGGCCCCATTCCAGCCATCGCCGTGACTGCTGCTGCGCTCACCGGGTGCATCACGGGTGCGCCGATGTCGATGCAGGCCATTGCCCCCGCAGGAGCCGACATGGCTCTGGGCTGTGCCACCCGGCAACTGGTATCCCTCGGCTACACGATTGCGGCGGGAGACGGCGAGATCGGTTTCGTCCGGGGTGAGCGGCATCGACCGAGAGTGGAGAGGTTTTTTGTCTCGGGAATCGACGAGCGCGATGTCCTGACGGCAATGGTCCTGGCGGATCCCGCGACGGGTGCGTCGACGCTGCGCGTTACCGCGGCCCTGAGAAGCCAGGGCGACGCGGGCAGCCCCACCGACACCGGAAGCGCGGAAGCTATCAGCATCTTGACCGCCTGTGCCGAGCACACGGCTGAAGAGGGTCAAGGGGGCGTGAGCGGCTGAGCCGCTACCCCCCCACCCGCACGACCGCGAACCCCCGCGCGTCCGAGTTGAACGCCGAGAACACACCCAGGCCGCCCCGGATGTTGCTCGGCGGTTCGTTCAGGTCGCGTGAATCCTGCACCCGGTTGTTGTACAGGTCGGCGTATTCCTGGTTGACCCGGTAGACGATCGCCTGGTGACGACCCAGGCCCTCGAGTTCGGGTAGCCGGATCGTATGGAATGCCTCCTCCGTGGGCGCGCTCCGCAGACGGAATTGCCGGCCACCGTCCCGGGTGAAGCCCGGAAAGATTGATTCGGCATCGGGGTCAAGTCCCACGATGTCGACGAAGTGGAGCCGGTTGTCCGGGTTCTCCCACGTCGCGGTCACCTGCAGCGTCTGCAGCACCCCGCTCTGGATTACTCCCGGTCCGATCACCGGCACCACCAGGCTGTCCCTGTCCAGCTCCACTCCGATGGGCGGAGCCGGAACCACGGTTTCACCCGTCGCCGTGCGCCCGAACGCCTCGACTTCGATGCGAAACAGGTCGCCCTCCCGGACTTCGAGATCGTCACCCGGGTAGCCGTAGGCGCCAGGTGCGTCCAGCCGGGACAGGAACCACCGCTCGCTGCCGCGTACGAGCGACACGACGGCATCGTCGACGGTGGGTGCGAGGGCGGGGTCCTCGCCCAGCGGCACGGTCTCGGTCAGGCGGACATCGTCCACCGGTTCGCCCGCGAAGAGGAATGCCTCCACCACGACCTGCCGGGCGTCCTCCTCGGGGCTGGTTCCCGTGTCCTCGCACGCGAGGAGCAAGCCTGTAGCGGCGAGGACGCCGAGGGTGCCGGTCCGAACGCTCCTTCTCGCCGGCGCTCCTTGTTTGCGGATCTTCATGTTCATTCCTTCCATCTAACGATTGAATCGGACGGACAGGTTGAGGACCCGTCCGACGTAGTTGACGTCGGTGACGATCGCCGGCGTGGCGTCGAGTTCGAACTGGCGATACCACACGTTGGCGCGGTCGTAGGCGTTGAAGAGCGACATGCCGACGTCGCCGCCGTAGTCGCCCAGCGAAAACCTGTAGCGGGCGCTGAGGTCAAGGCGGTGATACGCCGGAAGCCGCAGCTGGTTCTTCCCGCTCACGTTGACGTAGCTGAACGCGCTGCCATCGAGGAGTTCGATCTGATACTCCGCCTGGGGGGCGGTGTACGGGGTGCCCGACCCGTAGGTCCACGTCGAAGCCAGGTCCCACCTCCCCAGCGAGAGCGTCCCGACGGTCTTCACTTCGTGACGCTGATCGTGGAGCGCCGGGAACGAGTTGCCGTCGTTGAGGTCCGGGAAGCTGCTCAGTGCCTCGGCCAGCGTGTAGGACACCCAGCCGGTAAAGGCGCCGAACTTCTTCTGTGCAAGAAACTCCGCACCCTGCGCAGTACCGCTTCCCGCGAAGAACAGGTTGAGCGGATCGACGTTGTTGCGCTGGAACCTGAGCGAGAACTCCGACAGCCCGGTGGTCTCCTTCCTGTAGAGCTCCACGTCGAAGAGGTAGCCGTCGGACTCGTACGACGCTCCCGCGACGAAGTGATTCGACGCCGTCACATCCACGACATCCCCATCGGCCAGCAGCCAGAAGTCTCGCGAGCCCTCGGTCACGTTCTCGTTGACCACCCGGTTGACGAACTGGTGGTACCTCCCGGCCGCCGCCTTCAGGGTCACGCGGTCGGTCACCGCCAACCGCGCGGAGGCCCGGGGTTCCAGGTAGGTCTTCGCCGTGGCCTGGTCACGGGAGGCACGGCCGCCCGCCGTCAGCGAAAAACGGTCCGTGACGTCCCACGTGTCCTGCGCATACGCCGCCACGCGGGTCGACGACTGGTTCGTGTCCAGAATGGTGAGGCTGTCGTTCCTCACGTGGCGGTACTCGGCATCGGTCGACGTGAGCCAGGCACCGAAATCCAGCTTGTGCCCCGCCGACGGGCGCCACGCGTTGTCCGCGCGGACGGTGAAGTCGCTGAGGTAGTTGTCCTCGGTCGAACGCCGGTCGCGCCTGAGGTCGACTTCGGACGTTTCCTGGTTCGCGATCGTGACCGAGGTGTTGCGTCCGTAGTCCGACGTGTACTCGGAATAGGCGGCCAGGACGTTGCTGGTGAGTCCGCTCGCCCATTGACGGCCCCAGCGTCCCGACAGGCCCGTGTTGCCCCAGTCGGTCAGGTCCGCGGTCACGCTGCTGAAGTCCCGTTCCCCCGCCCCTCCCCTGCCGGCAAAGGACAGACTCTGCTCCCGGGACTTGTCCAGGTAGTCGCGTCCGCCGTAGAGGCTTAACGCCACGACATCGCGGTCTCCCGGAAGGTAGGTCAGCTTGGCGTTGAAGTCGTAGAAATGGAAGTCCGGTGTCGCGGTGTCCTGATTGGCGGAGCCGAAGAGTCCTCCCTGACCGCCGAAGCCGCGGCCACCTCCGGGTCCCGCGCCGGCCGGGGCCTGCGGACCGGTGCTGATGTTGAAGACGTCGAAGATGCTGTTGTAGAGCCCGGTCCGGACAAGATCCGTGTACGAGCGCCGCCCGGTCACAAGCAGGTTGGCCTTTGCGCCGATGGGCGTCTGGAAGGTCCCGCTGGCGCTGAGCAGATTGAGGCCCGCGCCGTAGTGCATCCGGTCGGGGTCCCCGGTCTTCCCGGTCATGTCGACCACGCTCGACACCCGTCCTCCGTACTGGGCCGGGAATGCGCCCTTGAAAACCTGGATGTCCTTGATTGCGTCGGCGTTGAAGGCGCTGAAGAAGCCGAAGAAGTGGTCGACGTGATAGACGGTGATGCCGTCGAGCAGGACGAGGTTCTGGTCGGGGGTGCCGCCGCGGACATAGAGCCCGGAAGAGGATTCGCGGGTACCGCTGATGCCCGGCAGAAGCTGGAGCGAGCGGAAGACATCGACTTCGCCCACGGAGGGCAGCACCGCCATTTCGGCGGGCGACGCCGCGATCCGGCTCACGCCGTCGGTGGCTTTCACCAAACGGTACTCGTCGGCGACGAATTCGACTCCCTCCAGCTCCACGGGGAGGGGCGCGACTTCGATTTCGAGCCGGCCGTCGAACTCCGCGTCGACGGTGATTTCGGTCGGCGTGTAGCCGATGTGGACGATTCTGAGGCTGAAGGCTTGGGGCGGTGCCCCCACGACGGTGAAGAAGCCATCGGCGTTGGTGTTTACCTGGTGCCCGGTTCCCACAACCGCCACTACGGCGTGGACGATGGCCTCGCCGTTGAGGGCGTCACGCACGACCCCCTGGATGTTGCGGGTGTCCTGCCCCTGGAGGCCTGCGGCAGGCACAGCGGAAGAGGCGAGCAAAAAGAAAAGAAGGAGAGAAGGGAATCGCGGGCTGGATGAGTGACGTCGGTCCATCGGCATGCTCCGGTCTTGAGTCAGTGGATTGACAGCGACTCGACGCAAAGCGTTAGGACAGCCCCGAGACCCCTTGTCCGATGATACTAAACCATTATGTTTAGTATTATACCGTACCGAGCCCAGCCAAGCCCAGCCTGATCGGAGGCCGCCATGCTCCCGCTTGAGGACGAAACCCTCGACCGCACCTTTTCCGCCCTGGCCCATCCGGCCCGCCGCGCGATCCTCGGCCGCCTGGCCCGGGGGGAAGTCGCGTCGGTGAGCGAGTTGGCCGAGCCCTTCGACATTTCGCTCATGGCCGTCTCGCGGCACGTCAAGGTGCTGGAGCATGCGGGGCTGATCAGCCGCGAGAAGCAGGGGCGTTCGCGCTGGTGCCGCTTCGAGCCGGACGCGATCGGTGAGGCGAAGGACTGGATCGAGACCCACCAGCGGTACTGGTCCGCGCAACTGGATGCGCTGGCCCGCTACCTCAAGGACGTGGAGTGACGACGATGGCACCGATGACGAAGGCGCTGCGCCTGGTCCGCATGATTTCCGCGAGCCCCGAACGGGTTTTCGAGGCCTGGACCGACAGCGAGCAGATGGGACGCTGGACCTGCCCCGACCCGGGCGCTAGCGTGGACGTCGAGATCGACCTGCGTGTCGGCGGACATTACACGATTCGCATGAATGTGGAGGGCGGCCCGTTTACCGCCTACGGCACCTATCGCGAGGTCGATCCTCCGCACCGACTGGTCTACACCTGGGGCTGGAAGGAGGAAGTCCAAGCAATGAAGGCGGAGACGGTGGTAACGGTGGAATTTGTAGCGGTCGAGGCCGGAACCGAGATCCGGCTTACGCACGAGGGCTTCCCCACAGCGGATGACAGGGCCGGTCACGAGGAGGGATGGAAGATTTGCGTCGAAAGGCTTGCGGGACTGGTGGCTGGACAATGAGGGGCGTGCGCGCGAAGTCGGCGGCCCGCGCGTGGGCGACCGGAGCCGTGGCGCTGCTGTGTGGCGCCGCAACCGGCTCCGCCACCGCCCAGGCCACCCCGAAGGTCCTGCTCATCGGCATCGACGGGGTGCGGCCGGACGTGCTCGCCGAGGTTCCGACTCCGAACATCGACTCGCTGGCGGCGAACGGTTGGTACACGGCGGCTGCACGCACCACCACGCCGTCCGTCAGCGGCCCGTCGTGGTCCTCGATGCTGACCGGTGTCTGGCCCGAAAAGCACGGCGTCACCAACAACAGCTTCACGGGCCGCGACTACGACACCTGGCCCGGCTTCCTCACCCGCGCCGAACGGGAGCGCCCCGAACTGTCCACCTTCGCCGCGGTGGACTGGCTGCCCCTGGCGGAGTTGCCGGAAGGCGGTCCCGTGCTGCCGGCCGCGATCGACAAGCGTGTCGTGGTGGACGGCTACGACCTCGGGTGGGCCGAGGCCGACGGCGAGATCGCCTCGCGGGCCGTGCTCCACCTGGTCGGAGAGGACCCGGACGCCATGTTCGTCTACCTCGGCAACCCCGACGAGACCAGCCACCAGCACGGCTCGATCGGGACCGAGTACCGCGAAGCGATCGCGCTGGCCGACTGGCACGTCGGCATGCTGATCGACGCGGTGCGTGTCCGGCGCCACACCCGCGACGAAAACTGGCTGGTCCTCATCAGCACGGACCACGGGCGCCGCGAGGATGGCGGTCACGGCGGCGATTCCCCCGAAGAGATGACAATCTTCATCCTGGCGAGCGGGCTGGGCGGCGCGGCGGACGGCAGGGGAGCCACCGCAGCATGGCCGCCTTCAGGGCCCGCCTCCATCGTGGATGTGGCGGTGACCGCGCTGCACCATCTCGGTATCGAGATCGACCCGGCGTGGGGGCTGGACGGGAGGCCGCTGGGGGAGTCACGGTAGTCGCACGGTCCCGGCGGCCTTCTTCCCGCCGCGGCACCCCGATCCGCCTTGTCCGCGAAACGGCGGCAGCCGTATGGTAACGGGCACCCTGGCTCGCCCACCCTTCCGGGGAATGAGGGACCCTATGCGGATCGCGAGAACCACCTGGCTGCTGCCGTTCCTGCTCCTTCCGGCGGCCGTTGCGGCGCAGGAGCCCGCGGGCATCGAACTCGCCGACGCAGAGCGCCCCCGCGCCGAGAATCTCTACCGCGCCCACTGCGGGCGTTGCCATGGCGTACAGGGCCTGGGAGGCGAAGGCCCCGAACTGGCGCGCCTGGTGCTGCCGAGGGTCGCCGATCAGTTGCAGCTGGAACGGATCATCCGTTTCGGGATTGCCGGCACCGGCATGCCCGGTGCTCGCGCCACCGTCCTTGACGACGACGCGGTTTCGCTCGTGGCGAATTATGTGCGTTGGATGGGATCTCAGACCACCGCTGACGCGTCCGGGGTGACCGGCGACACCGACCGTGGTCACGACCTGTTCTGGGCCGCGGGCGATTGCGCGTCCTGTCACATCGTCGACGGAAGGGGCACGGCCGTCGGGCCGGAGCTGACCCGGATCGGGCTGCGTAGGGGAGCGGACTACCTGCGCGAGGCGCTGAGTACCCCCGCAGCCAAGCTGCCGGTCTCGCGCTCCGGGGCACGCAGCGGTTTTTTCGAGTACTTGCCGGTGCGGATCGTCACACACGACGGCGAGACCTACAACGGGATGCGGATGAACGAAGACGCCTTCACGATTCAGTTGATGACGGTCTCCGGCACCTTCGTTTCGCTGCGAAAGAGCGAGGTGGTTGAGATGGAGAAGCGCGTCGGGCACTCGCTCATGCCGGTGGCGCGGAATCTCGGCGACGAGGACATCGAGGATCTGGTCGCGTACCTGACGACTCTCGGGAGGGGATCATGAAGAGACCTGGCAGGATGGGCTCAACCGACCGCCGGCACTGGTCCGGCGCGTGCCACGCGGTGCGGGCACTCGCTGCGGCCGCCGTCGTACTCGGGGCGGCACTGGCAAATCCGATCACCGCCCAGGTCCCCTACGACCGCCTCGTGGCGGCCGACTCCGAGCCCGAGAGCTGGCTCACCTACTCCGGCAACTACGCGTCCCACCGTTTCTCGCAACTCGATCAGATCAACGCCGGGAACGTGGCGGACCTGCGCGTCGTCTGGGCCTACCAGATGGATGACGGGCTCATCGAGACGAGTCCGATCGTGGCGAACGGGGTCATGTACGTGACCGAGCCGCCGAGCACGGTGACCGCGCTCGATGCGCGCACCGGTAAGCGCCTCTGGAAGTGGACGCCACAGATGGGGTCGAACGTGCTCAACATCGGCTTCCCGAGGGTGAACCGGGGCGTGGCGATTCTGGATTCGACGCTGTACGTGGGAACGCTCGACGCGCACCTCGTCGCGCTCGACGCACGGTCCGGTGCCGTGCGCTGGGACGTGGAGGTCGCGGACAACGCGATCGGGTTCTCGTTGACGCTGGCGCCGCTGGCGCTCGATGGGAAGGTCATCGTCGGCGTGTCCGGGGCCGAGGCGGGCGTGCGCGGTTTCATCGACGCCTACGACCCGGTCACAGGGGAGCTCCTCTGGCGCACCTACACGATCCCGGCGCCGGGCGAGCCCGGAAGCGAGACCTGGGGCGGCAACAGCTGGGAAACGGGCGGCGGGTCGACGTGGCTGACCGGCTCCTACGATCCCGAACTCGATCTGCTGTACTGGCCGGTCGGCAACCCGGCTCCCGACTGGAACGGCGACGTGCGACCCGGCGACAACCTCTACACGGACTGCCTGCTGGCGCTGAACCCACACACCGGCGAGATCGTCTGGTGGTTCCAGTTCACACCGCACGACACCCATGACTGGGACGCCAACCAGATTCAGGTTCTGGTCGACGCCGAGTGGGAGGGTGAACCCCGCAAGCTGGTGGTGACGGCCAACCGAAACGCCTTCTACTACGTCCTCGACCGCGAGACCGGGGAGTTTCTTCACGGCACCGAGTACTCGAAGCAGACCTGGGCCGAAGGACTCGACGAAAACGGCCGCCCGATCGTCATTCCCGGGACCGACCCGACCGAAGAGGGCAACCTCGTGTGGCCCAGCCTGCAGGGTTCGGCGAACTGGTTCAGCCCCAGCTACAGCCCGATGACCGGGCTCTTCTACCAGCCCACGCGGATCATGGGCGCGATCTACTACAAGGCGGAGGTCGAATACGTGCCCGGCCAGCCGTTCATGGGCGGCGGCGAGCAAGCGCTGCGGGGCGAAGAGGCCAGCGGCGCGGTGAAGGCGCTCGACGTGCTCACCGGCGAACTGAAGTGGGAGTTTCCGCTGCAGTCGCCGCCGTGGGCGGGCGTGATGGCGACGGCCGGCAACCTCGTGTTCGGGGGCAGCGACGAAGGCAACATCTTCGCGCTGAACGCCGAGACCGGGGAGCCGCTCTGGAACTTTCAGGCCGGGGCCGCGGTGCGAAGCGCCCCGATGTCGTTCGAGATCGACGGTGAGCAGAGGATCGTGAACTCGGCCGGGGGGACGATGTTCGTGTTCGGGTTGGGGGGTGGCTCGGGGCCCGGCAATGATCAGGGGGCCGCAGGCGACAACGGTCACGTGGACGACAACGGCCACGCGAGCGCCACCCCCCTCACCGCCCCGCCTCCGGACCCGGAGATGCTGGCACGCATCCGCGAAGAAGGGCTGCACCGCTCCCAGCTGCCGCGCACCCTGTCGTACATGACCGACGTGATCGGCGCGCGACTCACCAATTCGGCTGCAATGGATCGGGCGCAGCAATGGGCCGTTGCGGAGATGGAGCGGATCGGGCTGGTGAACACCGAGCGAGAGCCGTTCATGAACTACGGCGCGAGCTGGGACAACGAGTACGTATCCGTCCACATGACCGCGCCGGACTACCAGCCGCTCGTCGCGTACCCGATCGCGCACACGCCGGGCACCGACGGCAGGCAGCAGCTCGACGTCGTGATCGCCGATGTCCGCACCCGGGGCGACCTGGAGGGGCTGCGCGGCAAGTTGCGGGGCCTTGCGGTGATGTCCACGCCGCCGCCCGTCATCGACCTGACCCGCTTCGCCACCGGCACTCCGCGACGCACTGACGAGGAGATGCGCGAGCTGGAGGAGGACGTGATCCCGCCTCCCCCCGGGCCCGATCCGTACTTCTCCCGACTCTACCCCGATCCCCCCGCGAACCCGGAGGTGCTCACCGCGGCCGAGCGGCTGGCGTTCTACGTGGAGGAAGGAGTCGCGGTGGTGCTCGAGTCGAACAGCGGCTGGCTCGGGGCGGTGCGCGGATTTGCCCGGCCCGGGGCGAAGGTCGACCGCTGGGACCGCGACGTCACCCTCGCGTCGGTCCCGATCGTCGCGGTCACGCCCGAGCACTACAACCGCATGTACCGGATCCTGCGGCGGGACATCCCCGTCACCGTCGAGGTGGAAGTACGCAACGTGCTCGGCGATGGGCCCAGCGAAGCCAGCAACGTGCTCGGCGAGATTCCCGGCACCGATCTGGCGCACGAAGTCGTCATGCTGGGCGCCCACTTCGACACCTGGCACGCGAGCCCGAACGCCAGCGACAACACATCGGGCACGGCGGTGATGCTCGAAGCCATGCGGATTCTCAACGCGGTTGGCGCCAGGCCGCGCCGCACGATCCGTATCGCGCTCTGGTCCGGCGAGGAGCAGGGCATCTTCGGGTCGACGGCGTACGTGCAGAAGCACTTCGGCAGTCCCGGCGACCCCGGCGGCACGAAACCCGGCTACGACAACTTCTCCGTCTACTTCAACCAGGACTACGGCCCCGGCCAATACCGGGGGATCTGGCTGCAGCAGAACGAGTACGTCCGCGACCTCTTCGCCACCTGGATGGAGCCCCTGCGGGACCTGGGCATGACCACCATCTCACCCCGCAGCGTCGGCAGCACGGACCACGTGCCCTTCGACCGCGCGGGCCTCCCCGCCTTCCAGTTCCTGCAGGCGCGCGTGGGCGGAACGGGTGGCCACACCAACCTCGACTTCTACGACACCCTCCCCATCGACGACCTGATCAAGAACGCGGTCATCATGGCGTCGTTCGTGTACAACGCGGCGATGGCCGACGTCAAGGTGCCGAGAAAGGGACCCCGATGAGCGCAGCAGCCAGCGGCCCCGGCTCCGGCCGGCAGAGCGACCCCGGCAACGTGGACGGCACGGCGGGTGCGGGCATGCCGGGGCGCACCCGAATCGCACACACGATCGAGATCTTCGAGGCCGCGCGGCGGCCGCTGTTCATGGTGCTGGACGGAATCGCGCAGGAGGATCTGGACTGGCTGCCGGCCCCCGGGATGCGCGGGATCGGGAAGATCTGCAGACACATGTACCGGGTGGACATCTGGTTCCTGAAGCGGCTCGGGATCGAGCCCGTGATCACCCACGACGCCCCGGGTTCGGCGGACGAGATCGCCGCGCGGATGCGCACGATCCAGGAACAGGTCATTGCCGAGGTGGACGGGTGCGGAAGCGACGCGGATCTCATGGCCGAGCGCACGTCGCTCGACGGGAAGACCGGGGCGCGGATGGGGGTGGACGTGATCCACATGGCACAGCACTACCTGTATCATCTGGCCCAGATGACGTACCTGCGCCGGATGCGGGACCGGGAGTGGAAGGCACCGCTGGATGAATGGGAGCATGCGACGCACCTGATCGGGGATCGGGTGCTGGAGTAGGGGTCACGCCGCCAAATGACCACCGTCAAACGACGAACTTTCGAGGTCCCGGCCGGCGGGGCGTCCAAGACGGACTGGAACTTGATCGTGCCACGTAGTATTCTGGCCAGCCGCTGTAGTCATGAAATCCGGTTACCCACTTCCGGGGTAACATGTTGAGAAAGGGAGATCGACCACTGACCAAGCAAGCTTACCAATTCCGGCTCTCCGGCCTCAATGAGACTGAGGGTCACATCAAAGTCGACACGCTGATACGTGCCCTGAAAGCCCTGGTAAAGACTGCCGAAAATGCCACCCGTTTGGCGGCCACCGGGCGCAGTGGTGGGCGAGGGCCCAAGCCGCGCTGGCTCAGGGAGGCTCTCGACTTCACCATCACTGGATTGGAACCCGGATCCACTACTCTTGAAATAGAGGCGCCCCGGCTCGGAGACGTATCGGATCTTGACATCGCCCAGCAGGATCTTTGGGTGCAGCAACCGAGCGTCGAGGACACTTCGCTCGACTTGGGTGCGCGCGCGACAGCAGAGGTGCAGAATTCCGGAGCATCCGGGGACTACTTCGATGGCAACGTCCTGCAGGCGATTCTCGGGTTCGGAGATGCGGCGAAGACCGCAGACGTCTGTTACGAGCTGATCGCAGCGAACCGGTCTGGGACTGGTTTCGTCCTCGAAGCATCGGCCTGCCCAAGGATCAAGGAACGCCTCCACCTCATCCCTGCCCCACATGCTTTCGTAGTAAGTGGCAGACTGGACGAGATCGGGCACGGGTTGGGTCGCTTTCGACTCTTGATTGATGGAGGGTCCTTACCTGGCCGGCTCGACCGCAACCAACTAGATGTGGAGATGCTACGCCCACTCTGGGGCAAACTGGCCACCGTGCAGGGCATCGTTCACTTCAAATCCAGCGGTCAGCCGCGTCTCATCGAGGCGCGCCGGATAGACGCACGCAGCAAGGGCGACAAGATCTTTGAAACTATGCCCCAAGCTGAGCTTGGCGGTGGAGAATCCGCCGACGTTCTGACGAAATCGGATCGGCGTCCGTCTGTGCCCATGTCCTCGCTTCGGGAGTTGCGCCGAGTAGATCCAATGGTCCTTTGGGGCGCTTGGCCCGGTGACGAGCCGATCGAGAGACTGTTGGCCGAACTGGACTGATCTCCCGGCCATATGAAACGCTTCCTTCTGGATACGAACATACTGCTGGGGCTTGCCCGGGAAGCAGAATGGGCACGACGGGTCTACCTCCGATTCAATCTGGACGATTCCGATGTCATCGTCTTCACGTCGGCTGCATGGTCAGCCGTGAACATGGGAAGAACGACCTCTGGATAGCGGCTACCGCGCACGCAAGTGGGGCGGTCCTGCTGTCGACAGATGGAGATTTCAGGCACTTGGACGAAGTGTGGTTCCAGTACGAACACGTCGACCAAGCGACCACGTCAGACTGAAACGCGACCGTATGGTTCATCCGGGCTAATCCGGAAGGATCGTTCGATCAACGACAGCTCACCCTTCAGGGCGACGGCAACTACGACGGGGTCGCCCGGCTGATCGAGGAGCGGGGAGTCGTGCCGCCGGCACTACAGGCCGACCTCGATCGCCTGGATTCGGCGGGGATTCCGCGCGACATCATCTTCGAGCAGGGAGCGAGCGTGCTTTTCGGCAGCTAGAACAACACGTCCCCCAGGAAGTGCAGCCTCAGGACCACGCGGGGGCGACCATCCCTCCCTCGCGGCAACCCCTGTGCCAGGTCCAGCCGGCTCATCCCGTTCATGAAGACCACGCCGGCACCGACTGCGTAGAAGTCGTCGCCTCCGGCCGACGCCCAGTCGGCGAAGACCGAAAGCCGGAGAAAGCGCACCTGCCGCTGCAGGTCCGCCCGGCCCCTCCAGATGGCGGACGACCTCAGATTGCCCGAGTGCCCGCGGAGCCAGAGGCCGCTACCACCCAGGCTCCACAGGTCCAGCCGTGCGGGATCGCCCCAGACCCGGGCGCCGCCACCCTCCAGTCCGGCGCTGTAGTCTCCGCCGAGCGGGATCGTCAGCGCTCCGGTCGCCCCCGCCCGAACATGGGGGTTGTCGCCCACCGTGGCCCGCACCCCCACCCATCCGCCCCCGCCGGGTGACCGGGACGTCATGCCGCCCCACCATGGTCTGAAGCTGGCCGCCACACCTCCCCGGTTGCGTACGCCGCCGTCCCCGGCTGTGCCGTCGCCCACCAGGTCGGCGTCGCTCTCGGCGAAGAAGCGGAGCGACATCCAGGACCGTTCGCCACTGCCGGGCAGCACCCCCAGCGACGCACCCCTCGACCAATAGAAATCGGTGGAATCACCCGCGGTCAGGAGGGGTCCCGGAGACTGCCCCGACCCCCCGTCTCCGATACCCCCTCCCCTGAGCGCGCGGTAGAAGGAGAGTTGCAGCCTTCGGTTCGGCAGATCCCTGATCAGCGTCAGTTCGACGTCCGGCGCCTGGAACCGGCGGGTTGGAATCCGGACCGTGGCCACGCCCCTGCCCCAGCCGAAGTCGCGGCGCAGACGGGTGCCCGCCGACAGCCACTCCACCGGGTTGTAGCGCAGCAGCCAGAGCGTCTGGCCGGGCGGATAAAAGACCCAGGGATTCGCTGCCAGTTCCGGGTCACCACCTTCCCCGGTGCCGATCCCGGCGAGGGTGGCGGCGATTTCGGCAACCGCGTCAACGTCCAGGCCGACCGGGCGTTCCTCCCAGACATTCGGGGGCAGCAGTTCGCTCAGGGCGAGCGCGGACCGGTCGGCGGGGGTGATCGTCACCGTTTCATCCGGGTCCGCCGAGTCCACGTCGCCCGCGATGCTGTCCTCCTGCTGGCGCCACATGTCAAACGCCTCGGCCGCCGTCGCCGGCGTGCCCGGTGCCGCCTCTGCGCCCCGTTGAAGGATGTCCTCGATCTCGATCGTCCAGTCGAAGGTCACGGGGACTACGGGCGCGGGCTGGCCGCTCGGGCCGGTATGCTCATCGGCTCCCAGGTGGCCCTCCAGGAGTACGCGCCGGGGCAGCCAGTACCGCAATTCCCACAATGCGTAGTCGGCCACGACGGTCGTGATGTCGAACTCCATGGACGGCATCAGGTTGTTGAGCACGCCGTTGACGAAGCGGTCGAAGAGGGTGTTGCGCCGGGAAGGGCCCTCGGCGCGGCTGGAGTCGGCGGCCAGCGCGGAATCGGGAGCCGGTACGGTGTCGAGGGCCCGAACGGAATCGAGGGCCCGCGCAGTGTCTGGCACCTGCGCCGAGTCCGCAGCACCCTGGGCGTCGACGGCATCCGCCGGGCCCAGATCCAGATTGACCAAGGGCGCCCACCGCCCACCCCGCCTCAACTGCCAGGAGATCTCCCGGTTTGCCGGCTTGGCGAGCCGGTAGGCGACGCGGACCAGCGCCATCGACTCGGGCTCGATCCACATCATCGCCGAGACGAGACGGATACTGCGAACCCGCGGGATCACGGTCACGACGACCGCGCTGATCGTGCGGCCCCCACCCGGCTGAACCGAAATGGTGTCGCCCGAGCGAAACTGGTAGTGGCGTTCCGAGTCCGGCGCCAGGGGACTCAGGATCAGCCGGCGGGGCTCATCCGAACTCGCGTCTGCCCCGCCCGTGCCGAACGCAAAGGGGTCGGCGCGGGGATCGGCGGCAAAGCGCTCGATTTGCAGTCCCGAGAAGAAGTCCGGCGGATCGCCAGGGCCATGTCCGGGATCGCGGAGGCGGCTCCCCAGGATGTGCGCGACATCGGGCTCGTCGCGCGACCACCTGACCCGGGTGACCCGCTCGCCGTGCATCCATGGCCGATCGCGCTGCAGGGCAGGCGCGTCCATGCCCACCCGTTCGCGAATCAGGGCCGTGTAGGCGTCGATCCCCAGCCGGGCGGTGTCGCGGGCAGCCTTCACACCGAGTACGAGATGGCGGGCGGTCTCGTCGAGGTACGCGTCCAGCGCGGGGGCGGTGGCGAGGGTGCCGGCCGGAATCGAATCGGGGGTCTGTGCGGAGGCCGTGCCGTGAAGGGTGGCGGCGCACAGAAGGGCCAATCGAACGGGCAGCAACGCAGGATGTTTTAAGCCGGCCGGACTGCAACGTCGATCGACTGGAGCGGGGATTTCGGCCACGTGCCCTTGGAAAGGGTGAACTGGAGCAGGCGGAGCTTCCACCCAATCGCAAGAAGCGCACCGTTCGTTGCGGCCCCACCCGCCCCATCCAGGTTCCTGGCGCCTCCAGGCTGCTCCCGCCACGCTGTCCTCCCGGGTGGACGGGGTGTCCTGCCGGTCGGACGGCGGCGGTCTCTGGCGATCGGGGCCCGCGGGTCCACGCGTGTAGATGGCCACTCCCCTCGACCGCCGCGCGGCCGGTTGGTGCATCCCCTGAGTCGGTGTCAGCTTGACAGGGGCCTCGCCCCACCGTCAAATGCCAACCATGGCACTGTACGGAATCTACGGGAGTCACGCGCCGGAAGTCTGTCCGATCTACGTTCCCGACAACGCCAGGGTCTTCGTGTCCATCGCCGAGACCGATCCGGCGCAACTCGCCGAACGGTACGGCATTCAGCGCATCGAGGCGCAGTATCACTCGGCGCTGGAACACACGTTCCTGTGGATCGTTGAAGCCGAGGACCCCTATCGGATCGAGGCGTTCAGCGTCGATACCGGCCTTGCATCGTTCAACAACCTCAAGATCGTGCCCCTGCACACCTTCGCGGCAACCGTCGAGCGCTTGAAGGAATCACACGAACTGTGAAGTTGAACGGAAGGGACTACACGGCCGACACCTTCCGGGGAGACCTCTTCGGGGGCCTCACATCCGCGGTCGTGGCGCTCCCGGTGGCGCTGGCCTTCGGCGTGGCATCGGGGATGGGCGCGGCCGCGGGCCTGTACAGCGTGATCGCAGTAGGCTTCTTCGCGTCCGTTTTCGGTGGAACACGGTCCCAGATCTCCGGCCCCACGGGGCCGATGACGATCGCCATGGCGGTCATCATCACGACCCACGCGTCCACGCTCCCCGAAGCGCTGACGGTGGTCATCATGGGCGGCCTGCTGCAAATCCTTCTGGGTCTGTTGCGGGTGGGCCGCTTCGTCGAATACACGCCGTACGTCGTAATCTCCGGGTTCATGTCGGGCGTCGGCATCATCATCATCCTGATTCAGGTGCTGCCCTTCCTCGGAGCTGCACCCGTTCCTGGCGGCCCGATGGGGGCGTTGCAAGCGCTGCCCGCCGCCGTGGCCGACGTCAACCTCGGCGCGCTTGTCCTGGGGATCGTGGCACTGTCCGTCGGCGCCCTTTGGCCTCGCCGGCTGACAACCTATCTGCCCGGTCTTCTCGTTGCGCTGGTCACCGGCACCCTGCTCGGAGTGCTCTGGCTCACCGATGTCCCCGTGATCGGACCGGTGCCGTCCGGCCTGCCGGGGATCCAGCTGGAACTCCCGACGCCAGGCTTCCTGCTGAGGGCCGTGGAGCCCGCGATCATCCTGGCCCTGCTCGGGTCGGTTGACAGCCTGCTCACGTCGCTGGTTGCGGATTCGCTGACCGGCACGCGCCACAAGCCGAACAAGGAACTTATCGGCCAGGGCATCGGCAACATCGTCGCGGGGATGTTCGGCGGCCTGCCCGGAGCGGGGGCCACCATGGGCACCGTCACGAACATCCACGCCGGTGGAACGACGCAGGTGTCGGGCGCACTGCGCGCCTTGATGGTCCTGGCGCTGCTGCTGGGCCTCGGGCAATTGGTCGAGCCGATCCCCCAGGCCGTGCTGGCAGGGATTCTGATGAAGGTCGGCTGGGACATCATCGACTGGCCTCTCCTCACACGAGTCCACCGCATTCGGCGTGAACACCTCTTCGTCATGGTGATGACGCTGGGCCTGACGGTATTCGTCGACCTGGTGACCGCCGTGGCCATCGGGTTGATCGCGGCGGGGATGGTCCACGCCCAGCAGCTGGGGCGTGTGGAGATGGACAGCGTCGTCTCCGTGCCGCTGCTGGACCACGTTGTGTTCGAGGGGCTGGCGGATCCGACCGCGGTTGATCAATACGCGGCCCGGGTCGGCCTCGTGCGGCTCAAGGGGAGCTTCACGGTCGCGTCGTCCCAGAAGCTGTACGGGGTCATCGGCGGGGACATCAAGGACCACGACATCGTGATCTTCGACTTTTCGGGGGCGACCTACATCGACGACAGTGCGGCCATGTCCATCAACCGGCTCATCACAACCGCACACGAGGAGGACACTCAGTGCATCGTGATGGGGCTCTCGGGCGCAGCGGCGGAGACCCTGCAGACGCTCGACGTTCTGCGGGACGTGCCGGACGCGCTGGTGGTGAAGGGCAAGAACGAGGCGCGCGAGGCGGCGGTCAGGCTGCTGGAGAAGTGAGATCACCATGATGCCGGCCACGGCGACCCACCTCCCGCTGCTCCTCCCCCTGGTCCTCGCTGCGACGCAGCAGCCCCAGCCCGACGACCCGCCCGGAGCGCTTCCCTATGACCTGGCGTTCGGAATGGCCTCCTTCGTCTGGGATACCGAATTCTCGGTCTCGGCGGACGGTCGCTTCGTCGCCTACGATGTCCGCACACCGCCCGCGGATACGGAGCTGAACCTCGACGAGAGATACCAGCCGAACGGGACGCCCAGCTCGGCAGTCGGGACCAGGGTCCATTACACGGAGTTGTCCACGCGGCAAACCGTCGATGTCTGCCCCGGAGGCGCGTGCTGGCGGCCGGTGTGGTCGCCGGACGGGCGGTCGATCGCCTTCTTCTCGGACGCCGGCGGGGTTCCGCAGCTCTGGCTTCACGACATCGCCACTGGAGCGTCGCGCATGCTCTCCGACGAAGCCATCAAGCCGAAACTCTGGCACGGAGACGAGCCGCGCTGGAGCCCGGACGGCTCGACGCTCTACGCCGGATTCGCTCCCGAGGGCAAGTTCAGCAACCCCGCACGGCCCGCCGAGGTTCGCGCGGAGAACCCGGCCGGTGTCGTTGTCCTCCGCAGCGGAAGCGAGGCGGTGGCGGCCCCGGACGACGGACCGCCGCCCACACCGATGACGGATCACTACGCCCGCGAACATCTCGTCACCGTCAAGGCGGTGGACGTTCGCACCGGGCGGACGCGGGTCCTCGTGCCCCAGGACGCCGGGATTCCCGCAGGGACCATCCGCCGCTCTGCGTCGGGTACGTGGCTCGGGTACCTCTCGACCTTCAGACCCGAGAGCGACACGACGCAGTCCAGCGTCATGGACGTGGCAGCGGTCCCGGCAGGCGGCGGCGACCCGGTTGTCGTCGTCAGGGGTACGCCGCTCACCCGGTACGACTACTTCGGCGGCTCCTACGCCTGGCACCCCTCGGACGACCGGCTGATGTACCTCGACGGGAATCGGATGCACCTCCTCGACCTGCGCTCGGGAACGGCGTCCGCCCCGCAAGCGCTGGCGCCCGAACTGGGGGATGTCGCACCGACCGTCTTCGCCTTCACCCGCGATGGCCGGTCCGCGGCTTTTGGCGTGGACGTGTTCGACGACCAGGGATACGGCGACCCGCGCCCCCGTGGCATCGCCCTCGTCCCCCTGGACGGCGGCCCGCCGACGACCATCGCCATCGACGACGAGCGCTGGACCTGGGATCGCGTCCTCAAGGCGGACGAGCGAACCCTCTGGCAGCCCGACAGCTCGTCGGTCTCGGTCCTCCTCACCGAGCGCTCGACCGGGGAGAAGGCGGTCGTTCGCTACGATCCCGCCACCGGCGAGAGCCGGGTCCTGTGGAAGGCGCGCGCAAAGCTCCTCAACCTCACGTCGGGCGGCAGTCACGACTTCATGGTCGGCCAGTACGAGGACATGCGGACACCCGCCAACCTCTACCGTTTCGACGCGGACTTCGGGTCACGGGAGCGGATCTCGCACATCGATCCCCGGCTGGACGGCGTAGCGGTCGGGACTGCGGAGACCTTCGAGACGACGGTCCCGCTCCACGATGGCACGCTGGCCACCGTGAAGACTGCCGTGCTCCTGCCCGCGGGGGCCAGGCGGGGCGACCGGCTGCCGGCGATCGTCACCATGTACCCGGGCAGCGACGTTACCCGCCGCGCCGCGGACTTCGGCGGCGGCAGCGTGTTCACCGTCCCCAACCTGGTCTTCACGAGCCGCGGATTCGCGGTGATTCTGTGCGACCTGACCCTCGGCCCGAATGAAGAAGCGGGCAATCCCATCCGCGACATGGTCGACGTCCTTCTGCCGCAGGTGTACCGCGCGGCCGAACTGGGGTACGTGGACATCAACCGCCTCGGGATCACCGGGCAGTCCTATGGCGGCTACGGCACCGGCTCGATCATCACCCGCACCAACATCTTCCGCGCCGCCGTCCCCATTTCCGGGATCTACGACCTCTTCGGCAACTACGGGCGCATCGACATCGACGGGGGCGGGTTCTTCCTGGCTTGGAGCGAGGGCGGGCAGGCGCGGATGGGAACTCACCCGTGGGCGAACGTGCGCCGCTACCTCGACAACTCGCCGTACTACAACGCGGACAAGATCTCCACGCCGGTGCTGATCGTGCACGGGACCGCGGACATGGCGTATCACGACGCCGGGAAGCTGTTCACGGCACTCCGCCGGCTCGGAAAACCGGCTCAGCTGGCATCGTACCAGGACCAGGGGCACGTAATCTCGTCGTGGAAGCGCGGCAGCGCGGTCGACGCGGCCCGCCGGATGGTGGAGTTCTACCGAAGGCTGCTGGAGGAGCCGGTTTCCGGGCCCGTCAGCCCGTAACCTTCCGCGCCTGCGCCCTCCCAAGCCCGATCGACAGCGCAATCCACATGGCCGCCAGGGGCCCGGTCGAGACAGCCACCCACACCAGTGTCAGCCCCAGCACCGCGAAGAGGCCGTCGATCCCCGCTCCAGCCAGATCGCCGCCACGGTACAGGAACACATCGACCACCGGCTTCGCCTTGTACTTCTCGGACGGCGTCACGACGCTGAAGAGCGTCTCCCGGGAGGGCCGCGAAATGGCGTAGCGGGTCGCGCGGTGCACGGCCTGGAAGATCATCATGACCCCGTACACCGGCCACACCGCGAGCACCGCGAAACCGGCCAGCGTCACCAGCGGCAGGATCGCCAGCGTCCATCCCACGCCCAGCTTCCGGATCACATGCGTGGTGATGAAGATCTGGGTGATCAGCGTCGCAATCTGCGCCACGTTGTCGAACTGGGCGAAGTTGCCGAGCAGCTGGCTGAAGGTGTCCGAGTCGCTCAGGATGATGTTCGCCTGCGTGAAGTAGATCAGGGTGTTGGACACGGCCATGAACACCACCCAAAGGCCGACCCCGAGCAGATACGGGGAGGTTGCCACCGCACGTACGCCGTCCCAGAAGGTGCCCCCGATCGCGCCGCCCGCGTCCCCGCTCTGCCCGTCCCCGTCCCCTTCGCCGGCGGCCGCTGCCCCGACCGCACTCAGTCGCGACGCGTCCGACCGCACCGCCATTCGGTCCAGTATCAGCATGACGGCAATGGCCACCGCGAAGAAGGCGGCGCCCATCAGCATGAGGCCCGCGGGCAGATAGGGGCTCTCGGTCCGGCCACTGATGACGTTGGTCGCCCAGCTTCCGCATATCGCGCCCAGCGTGCCCCCGATTCCCACGAACGCGAACATCCGCTTGCCCTGGTCGACGTCGAAGATGTCCACCATGAACGCCCAGAACACGCTGGTCGTGAACAGGTTGATGACGGTCAGCCAGATGTAGAAGGAGTAGCCCACGCCCCGGGACCGCGCGGTCTGGGCATCGGTGCCGATGAGCCCGCCTCCCGACCTGACGTCCTGGATGATGAGGGCCGCGAACCCGATCAGGCACACGATCACGAAGAGGTACGCCACCGGGATGAAGCGGCGCCGGTTCGTGCGCGCCACCACGCCGCCAAAGGCGAGGACCGCGGCGAGCGACGCGAAGCAGTTGATCGCGAAGAGCCAGCGCAGCTCGTCCATGCCGCGCGCGACCCCCATGGCTTCGCGCACCGGGCGAAGGAAGAAGTAACCGCAGAGGATGACGAAGAAGAAGAGCGCCGACATCGCGGCCAGAGCGAATTCGCCGCGCTTCATGTTGACGAGCCTGTTCACTGGATCCGTCCCGCGAAACCGATCAGCCGCTGCAGTACGCCCGCCACTGTCACCCCCCGTTTTGTGGTCCTCGACGGGCGGCTCTCGTGAACACGCCCGGCACCTGCCATTGACGTATCCGAAAAGAAGTCCATCCTCCATCGGAGGCAAGCTGCGACCCGCTTTCGCGACCGAGCTCCCGGAGCGCACCCCGATCGCCATGACCACTTCGCCACCCGCGACCCCGTTTCCGGGCCCGATCCATCGCCCCGGATCCGATCGGTGAACGCGCCCTCGCCGACCCCGGTGCAGAATGTCGCCGCCCGTCTGACCGGCACCCGTCCGGAGGAAGCGGGCATCGTCCTGCTCTCCGCGGCCTACTTCTTCTTCATCCTGTCGGCCTACTACGTGCTCCGCCCGATCCGTGACGGAATGGGCGTTGCCGGCGGAGTGGAGAACATTCCGTGGCTCTTCACGGCGACCCTGGCGGGCATGCTCGTCGCCCACCCCATCTTCGCGTCCATCGTCTCCCGGTGGCCCCGCAAGCGGTTCGTGACGGTCACCTACCGTTTCTTTATGCTAAACCTTTTGGTTTACTATTTGCTTCTGACCAGGCTGGGAGAGGGCACGGCGGCCGTCTGGGTGGGACGAACGTTCTTCGTCTGGATCAGCGTCTTCAACCTCTTCGTGGTATCCGTCTTCTGGTCGTTCATGACGGACATCTACCGCGAGCGTCAGAGCCGGCGACTGTTCGGGCTGATCGGGGTCGGCGGGACCGTGGGTGGCATCGTCGGCTCTTCGATCACCGCGTTCCTCGTCGGTGTCCTCAGCCTGCCCACGCTGCTGTGGTTTTCGATCGTGCTGCTGGAGTGCGCGGTGCGGTGTCTCAAGGGGCTGGACCGGCGCGTGGGACTCCAGCCTTCGTCCAGCGTCCCTCCGTCCGACGCGCCGTCATCCGCCGAGGTGATCGGCGGCTCGGCGCTGGACGGCATCAAGCGCGTGCTTGCCTCGCCCTACCTGCTCGGCATCTGCGCGTTCATGCTGCTCTTCACCATCGGATCGACGTTCCTGTACAACATCCAGGCCGAGATCGTCGCGCGAACCTTCTCGGACATTTCGCAACAGACCTCGGTGTTCGCGCGCATCGACCTGGCGGTGAACACGCTGACCCTGGCCACCCAGCTGTTCCTGACCGGAAGGCTCATGAAGTGGCTCGGGGTGGGCGTCACACTGGCCATCCTTCCCCTGATCAGCATGGTCGGGTTCCTCGCACTGGGGGCGGCGCCGGTCTTCGCGGTGTTCGTCGTGTTCCAGGTGCTGCGACGGGCGGGCAATTTTGCGGTCGCCGTGCCCACGCGCGAAGTGCTGTACACCGTGCTCCCCCGCCGAGACAAGTACAAGGCCAAGAACTTCAACGACACGTTCGTCTATCGCACGGGCGACCAGGTGGGGGCGTGGTCCTTCGCGGGGCTGGGCGCGGTGGGCCTGAGTTCGGCCGCGCTGGCGTGGTCGATGGTGCCGGTGGCGGGGGTGTGGCTGGTGGTGGCGCTGTGGCTGGGGAGGCGGCAGCAGGTGCTGGCGGGGGATGAGGACTAGATCATGCAGTAGTCGCCCGCAATCGCCCAGTGCGAGAGGTAGTGACGAGGTGTCGCACGGGTGGCCGCGTGCCGATGTTGAGGGGGAGCGCCCGCATCACTCCTTCGACGTCCTTGCCCGGACCACCAAATGTCTTGTTGGCGAGGCGGACGACCCCCTCGGTGTGACAGCCCACTCGCGGGCGCGCACCCACAGCGCGGCGGTCACGAACGCGAACGACCCGACCCACACCCAGTACGCGGTGCCGAGATGTCCGTACATGAAGAAGTCGCCATCGACTGTGACCGGAAGTGGACGCACCAGATTGAGCAACCCGAATCCGAGGGCAGAGATGCCCACGGACCCGAGCACGCGTCTCAGCCACCATTCGATCCGCCGTCGGGCCCGTCCCAGAAGCGGCAACGTGATGGCCATCGCCAGGCTTGGGAGCAGCCCGACGATCCAGCCATGCTCGAGCGCAAGCCGCAGGAATTCCCATCCCGAAGCCGAAACCCCGCGGGCCGGGCTGGCCGGGCTGAACGCGACGATGCCGAACCCGGGGAGAAGAAGGGACAGCGCATACAGCCCCCAGCCCACCAACAGGAGAGACCTCCAGAGGGGTGTCTCCGACTTGCCCAACTCCCGAAAGAGGGCGGTCGGGTCACTGATCTCATCTCGGACGGCAGCCTTGAACGCGGCTGCGGAGCCGGGCGCGGGACCCGACTCTCGCTTCTCGGCGGCGTGGGACCGCAGGTGATCTTCCAACTCCGCCAGCTCGAGTGGAGAAAACCACCCCTTTGCCTGGAGATCCTCGCGCCACCTCCCAACTTCGTCATCCAGCCGGCGCGGCACCGCTGCCCCACGATATCTCGAGCGTCGAATGCACTCTACGCCAGCTCTCCCTGTCCGTCGACAACTGCTGTAGGCCGCGGGCGGTCAACCGGTAGTACTTGCGCGGCCGTTCCTCTTCGTTGACTTCCCAGTAGCCTTCGACGAGCCCGTCGCGCTCGATCCGGTGGAGCAGGGGATAGAGCATGCCGCCGGACCAGTCCAGGTCGCCATCCGAGAGGTGCTTTACCTGCTTCAGGATTTCGTACCCGTACCTGTCGCCTCCGGCCAGGATGGAGAGCACCAGTGGGCGCGAGCAGGCCGCCACTAACTCCTTGGAGATTCGCTTTGCGTCATCCATTCGCTATGGTCGCTTGGGGTTCGGGGGGTGGGGGGAAACGGTTCTCAACTCATCCGGGAGTACGCCAGGCAGAGATGCCAGTATGGCGAGCAACACGGCTACCGCAACCACGCTCGTCGCCACCGTCCGCAGGAACCGCGCCCGGATCGCTGCCCGTCGCTGTGCCTCTCCTCGGATGAGGCCGGCGACACTGTCGTCCTCGGCCCAAAGCATGGGGGTACCGCCATCGAATGCCTCCACGGAAAGGTCCGCGCCGTGCCTGAGGAGGACTGCCACGATCTCCGGATTCGGCCCGCCCATCAGCACATCATTCACCCTTCTTCTGGCAGCGTCGTGCAACGGCGTAAACCCCACCACCGCCTGGTGTTAACGTCCGTCGCCCTGGCGAGTTCTTCCACCACGGCCGGATTGTCATTGAACAGGGCCGCAATGTGCAGGGGCGTGCGTCCACGTTCGTTCACGGCGTTGACGTTCGCACCATACCGGAGCAGCACCCGTACGATCTCCGGATCCGAGTTGAACCTGGCGGCCATATGAAGCGGCGTCCGACGCGTGGGCGGCGAAGAATCCTCCAGGTTGGCTCCCACCTCGACGAGCACCGAGATCACCTCCGGATCGTCGCTGAACGCCGCCGCACGATGCAGGACCGTCAAGTTGTAGGACGAAAACCGGTCGTGGACGGAACACCCGGCGGCAAGGCACTCCCTTACCCGCGCTACACCGGCGGTTCTCCAGAAATCCTGGGTCGCCCACTCCTCGCAAGGGAGCTGGACGGCGGCCGGTTCGACTGCAAGCGCTGTCAGCAATAGATTAGTAACATAGGTAGTCATGATATTGCTCTTGGGGACGAATATCGCGTGGCGACCGCATTTCCGCTAGGAGCGCCAGAGTAGAGAGATCGTTGCCGCCGCAGACGCGGGCTCCGGCACTCCACCGCCGAATCGCGGGATGTCCACCATGCTCGATGAGCCCCTCGAATCGTGAGTATCGGCGAGCGGCGCGGCCGTCCAGCCCTCGATCGAGGCCATCGGCGCGATGCCTGTTCACGAATCGCTCCTTCCGCCTTATGATGGATAACGCTACTAGTGATCTTGTGTAACAAGCTATATCGTTCTACGATGCAATATCCGGCCCATGGGTGGCCGGGCGCCGCGTGATGAAAGCGTGCGGTGAGCGGTGTTCCCGCGGGACTTGCCGCTGGCTGTACGATGGACATCGGCGGCTTGGCGGCAACTCCCAATTGGCTGGGTGATGTGATGGAGGCCAAAGAGGCAGGCGACGCTTGGCTCTACGCCGGGGGCGCGTCCGACCCGGGACGCGGCCGCGAACGACGACAAGCGCCAAGCTTGACAGTACGGCTGGGTTGGCCCGGTTGGACGGTGCCGGTGGATCGCCATCATTGACGGTCGCGCAAACTGGAGCACAGCCAACGAGAGAGGTGGAGAGATTGAGCAAATCAATAACTACGAATGGCAATCGAACCTCTTCCCGGGCGGTCGTCTTGTTCGCGGGACTGGTATGGACCACCGGCTGCGGCGACGCTGCCACCGAGCCGCCGCCGTCCGAGCCGCCGCGGCCTGCGGCGGTGACCGTGAATCCGGCCTCGGTCCAACTGGAAGCTCTGGGCGCGACCGTGCAGTTGACGGCCGAGGTCCGTGACCAGAACGGGCAAGTGATCGCCAACGTCGCCGTCGCCTGGACAAGCAGCGACCGCTCGGTGGCTGCAGTGAACGCCTCCGGACTGGTGACGGCGGCGGGCAACGGGGCGGCGACGATCACCGCGATGGCGGGCTCCGTGTCGGGGAACGCAGCCGTGACCGTAGCGCAGGAGGTGAGCTCGGTCACGGTGTCGCCAGCGGCGGCGATGATCGCACCCGGCGACACGCTTCGGCTCTCGGCAGAGGCGTTCGACGCGAACGGTAACACGGTAGCTGCGCCTGGAATCGACTGGGTATCGAGCGACAGGGCCGTGGCTTTGGTGAATGCTTCGGGGCTGGTGACCGCAGTCGCGGCTGGTGACGCCGAGATCACGGCCACGGCCGGCGGTGTGTCCGGGGCAGCTGTTGTGACTGTGGCTCGGGTGGTCAGCGAGGTGGTGGTGACATCGCCGAAGGACACCATCGCGCCCGGCGACACGCTGCGACTGGTGGCGGAGGCATTCGATCAGAACGGTCAGGCGGTGCGAGGGGTGGTTTTCGTCTGGTCCTCGGACAACCCGTCGGTCGCGACCGTGGACGCGTCGGGTTTGGTGCTGGGCGTAGCGGAAGGAAGGGTCAGAGTAACCGCGACGACGGGAGATGTTCGAGGGGCCACCGAGATCAGGGTGTTTCACCCCGATCGGGCTGTGCTGGAGTTGCTCTACCACTCCACGAATGGTCCGGATTGGCGTAATGATGGCAATTGGCTAACCGATGAGCCTATTTGGGCTTGGTACGGAGTCGACGTGGGCCGTGATGGATCCGTTACGGGGCTGGAGCTCGACGCCAACTTGCTCAACGGTCGGATCCCACCCGAGGTTGGCCAACTCAAGAGCTTGACGCGGCTGTTGCTTGACAACAACGAACTGGCCGGCCCCATTCCGCCTGAACTCGGTCAGCTCACCGGCCTGACGCGGCTGTCGCTGTGGGACAACGATCTCAGCGGCCCGATCCCGCGCGAGCTTGGCAACCTGTTTGAGCTCGAGGAACTGAGGCTTGATCGGAACAATCTCTTCGGACCGATCCCCTTTGAGATCACCACCCTCACGAACCTGACGCTGTTGAACCTCGGCTTCAACGATCTCACCGGACGGATTCACCCGGAGTTGGCCAATCTTGCGAAGCTCACCTTCCTGGGTCTGGCCGCCAACGATCTAACGGGCAGGATCCCGGCCGAACTCGGAACGCTGCCGGAACTGACGAGTCTGGCACTGTACAGCAATACCCTCTCCGGATCGATCCCGCCCGAGCTCGGGAACCTTTCGGCACTGACGAGTCTGAGGCTTGGGACCAATGCTCTCTCAGGGTCGATCCCGCCCGAGCTGGGCAATCTGTCGAACCTGCGGGAGCTGAATCTTTACAACAACGAGCTCACCGGGTCGATCCCGCCTGAACTCGGTAGCCTGTCCAAACTGAAGGAGCTGGACCTGATCGACAACAAGGTCTCCGGGCGGATCCCGTCGGAACTCGGCGACCTCTCCAGTCTGACGCGGCTGCGACTCGTCAACAACGAACTAAACGGTCCGATTCCACCCGAGATCGGCAGCCTGTCCAACTTGCAGGAACTGTGGCTCCAGTACAATGACCTCACAGGGTCGATCCCGTCTGAGCTGGGCAGCCTCTCCATCCTCAAGCAGCTCAACCTCAGTCACAACTCGCTTTCCGGCATGCTGCCCACCGAACTCGGTGACCTTGGCGCTCTGGTTGAGCTCGACCTTGAGAACAATCGTGCGCTTTGCGGCCCGTTGCCGCTGTCGCTGACCCGTCTCCTCTCGCTAACCGATTTCGACTATTCGGACACCAAGCTGTGCGTTCCGGCCAACGCAGCGTTGCGACAATGGCTGAACGGCCTCGACTCTCACAAGGGCACGGGGATTCAGTGTCAGTAGTATTGTCGTTCCGTCACGCGCGGGCGCGGACCGAGACACGCTCGATCAGCTCCTTGTGACACTTCGAAGAAGGGACTCACCAGGCATGAAGAAGTTGATCGTGGTCATCCTGTTGGTCCTGAGCGTGGCCTGGCTCGCTGGCGCCCAGTCCCTGGTGTCGCAGGACGTGGGCGACCGGGTACGAGTGACGACCGCAACTCGCGTCGTGACCGGTCGAGTGTTGGCCATCACTGAATCTGCGCTTGACCTGAGCTTCGAGAACGGGAGGTCCGAATCTTTCAGCCGTACCGCGATCAACCGTTTGGAGCGGAGCAGCCTGAGCCGCACGACGCGGAGCCTACATGGGTTCCTGCACGGCACCGGGGTAGTGAACCTGATTGGGCTGCCTTTCTTTGAAACGGATCGCCGAAGAACGCATTCTGAAACCGGCCCCATAGCGTTCTTGGCCACATCTGGAATACTTGGAGGAGTCACGGGAGCAGTCATCGGCCTCTTCAGGGGCGAGGTGTGGGAGGACATTACGTTCGGCAGCACGGCAGTCGCGGCTTCCAACGGACGCCGGACGCTGGTGGGTGTCCGAGCCGGGTATGGGTATTCGAGCCATACTGGCCTCGGTTCTTCTTCGGGCATTGCGCGCATGATCGCAGGTGTCGATGTGGCCGTTCCCTTGAGAAGCGGGATCGACTTGCGCATCGGAGCGGCTTTTGCGCCTAGGGGTTATGGTGACGTGGAAACGGTTGAGACTGACTATGTGCAAGGATCCGTTCTGGCGAGAGCAGGAACGCCCATTCGACGGGAACAACTATCGGCGGGCCTGCTTTTCGGTCCATGGGTAGCCTACGGTCTTTCCTGCAACATTGTTGAATGGAACCAGTCCTCCGGATTGTTCGTCACGGAGTACGTTAGGGTCCAATCCCGGCCTTGCGGCGAGGAGGCCAGGTCGCTGGATTACGGAATAGCGATGGGAGCTGCGGTGGAAGTACCGTTCCAATTGTCCCGAATTTCGAGGCTGGAGATCGATCTGGTCTACTCCATGGGGCTTGGGACGCACACTACACATATCGTACCCGACTTTCTCCCTGATCTCCCTGAGTTTGCGGGTGTACCATCTGGATACACCGGCAGGACAAGGCATCTGACGATCCAGACGGGCTTTGTGATTCCGGTCGGAAACTGACCGAGATGGTCGGTCGGGGTCAGCGACGGCACCGGAACGCCGATCAATAGCGGGAGTCAAACAGCGGGAATCCGGGCTGCCGAACACGTAACGCCAACGACCACAGAGAGATACAAACATGACACAGCATGCCGCAACGTCAGGGTCAGTTGTACCCGCTCCGAGCCCGTCGCCCCACCCCCCTCAGAACGCCGAAACCCCAGTAACCGTCTGCCCCAGGATCAGCGAGTGGACGTCGTGGGTCCCCTCGTAGGTATACACCGACTCCAGATTCGCCATGTGCCGCATGGACGAGTACTCGGCGAGGATCCCGTTGGCGCCGAGGAGCCGGCGCGCCTCGCGGGCGATGTCGCAGGCCATGTCCACGTTGGCGCGCTTGGCCAGACTGACCTGCTGCGGGGTCATTTTCCCCTCGTCCTTGAGGCGCCCCAGGCGCAGGCACAGCAGCTGCCCCTGCGTGATCCAGGTCAGCATGTCGGCAATGCGCACCTGCTGAATCTGCTTCCCCGCGATGGTGCCGTCGAACATCACCCGTTGACCCGCGTAGTCGACGGCTTCGTGGAAGCACGCCATGGCGGCCCCCACGGCTCCGAACGAGATCCCGTAGCGCGCCTGGGTCAGGCACATCAGCGGGCTCTTGAGACCGGTCGACCCCGGCATGACGGCGTCGGCCGGGAGGTGAACGTCCTCCAGCACGAGCTCGCTCGTGTCCGACGCCAGCAGCGACAGCTTCCCCTTCTGGTCGCGAGCGCTGAAGCCGGGCGTGTCCGTGGGCACGACGAAGCCGCGGATGCCCTTCGTGTCTCCCGCCTCTCCGGTCTGGGCCCAGATCACGGCCACATCGGCCATCGAGCCGTTCGTGATCCACATCTTGGTGCCGTTGAGCACCCAGCCGTCCGCGGTCTCCCGGGCCCTCGTGATCATCCCCGCCGGGTTCGATCCGTAGTCGGGCTCGGTGAGGCCGAAGCAGCCGATCTTCTCCCCCGAGGCCAGCCCGGGAAGCCACGTGCGGCGCTGTTCCTCGCTGCCGAAGGTGTAGATGGGGTACATGACCAGCGCGCCCTGCACCGAAACGAAGGAACGGATCCCGGAATCGCCCCGTTCCAGCTCCTGCATGATCAGGCCGTACGACACGTTGTTGAGCTCGGCGCATCCGTATTCGGCGGGCAGGTTGGCGCCCAGCATCCCAAGCTCGCCGATCTCGGGGATCAGCTCGGTCGGGAAGCGGCGCTCCACATAGGCGTCACCGATGACGGGCAGCACCCGGTCCTCGACCCATTCCCGGACCGTGTCGCGGACCATCCGTTCCTCTTCGGAAAGGAGGGAATCCACATCGTAGAAATCGATGCCTTCGAACCTTGCTGCCATTGATGTCGTCTCCAGAGAGTGAAACGGGGGTGCACGGACGGTGCCGACCCGGTCAACGGGGCCGGTGGCGGAAGCGGAGGACGCCGTAACAGAGTTCCCTGCCGGCGCGCGATCCCAGCCAGAACGTCGCCAACACGGCCCCGATCCAGCCTCCGATCAGCATGGCGGACGGCCGCTGGGCGAAGTAGATCCACCCTGCGAGCACAGCCGCCATCACGCCGCCGACCTTCCACCCCACGCCGCTGGCCTGCGCGCGCGCCGCGGCGATGCACGCTTCGCACCAGAGATGACGATCGAGTTCCCGCGCCCGGCACGCGCGCCCGCACCTGCCGCACGAGAGATCGCCGCTGGTCGCGCCGCCACCCACATCCGAGGGCCGTGCCTCCGCGCCGGCCCTCACCGTGCCCCACCCTTCACGCCAGCGCTCCGATGACCGCATCGGTGAACTCCGCCGTGCCGGCCGAGCCGCCCATGTCGCGCGTTCGCGACACCCCGTCCCGGATCACGGAATAGAGCGCCGACCGCACCCGTGCCGCCTCCTCCGGCTGGCCGACGTGCTCAAGCAGCAGGCAGGCCGACAGCAGGAGTCCGGTGGGGTTGGCCACCCCCTGCCCCGCGATGTCGGGGGCCGACCCGTGCACAGCCTCGAAGACGGCGTGATCTTCGCCGATGTTGGCCGCTGGCGCGAAGCCCAGTCCGCCGACGAGGCCCGCCATGAGGTCGCTCAGGATGTCGCCGAACATGTTTTCCATGACCAGCACATCGAAGCGGTACGGATCCAGCACCAGGTACATGGCGGTCGCGTCGATGATCCTGTCCTCGAACCCGACCCGGTCCGCGTACCCCTCCGCGATGCGCCGCCCGACGTCGAGGAACAGTCCCTGGGTGTGTTTCAGGATGTTCGCCTTGTGCGCCAGGGTGACTTTTTCCCGCCCGTTCGCGGCGGCGTAGTCGAACGCGAAGCGGACGATCCGCTCGGAGCCGTAACGGGTCGTGATCATGACCGACTCGGCCGCGGCCTTGGGGTCGTTCTCCATGCCGATGAAGTGCTCGACGCCCACGTACAGCCCTTCCGTATTCTCTCGGATCAGAACCAGGTCGATGTCTTCGTATCGGCCCCCCGGCAGGATCGTCCTGACGGGACGGACGTTGGCGTAGAGCGCGAACTCCTTGCGGATGGCAACGTTGACCGAGCGGAAGCCCGAGCCGGACGGCGTGGTGAGCGGGCCCTTGAGCGCAACCCTGTGGGCGTTGATGGAGTCCACCGTTTCCTGCGGGAGAACGCTCCCATGGGAGGGCACCGCCGAGGTTCCCGCGACCTGGTGATCGTACTCCAGCCTGGCGCCCACCGCGTCGAGAACGCGAAGCACCGCCCCCGTAACCTCCGGACCGATCCCGTCGCCGGGGATCACCGTGACGGTCTTATTCATCCGGGGAAGTGCCGTCCTGCGGCTCGAAGTTCAGCGCCGCCGAATTGATGCAGTAGCGCATGCCGGTCGGCGCGGGACCGTCCGGAAACACATGGCCGAGGTGGGCATCGCAGCGGCTGCAGACCACCTCGGTACGCCGCATGAAGAACTTGCGATCTTCCTTTTCGCCGACGTTCCCGTTCGTCGCGGGCCTGGTGAAGCTGGGCCATCCGGTCCCCGAATCAAACTTCGCGGATGACTCGAACAGAGCCTGCCCGCAACAGACGCAACGATAGCTTCCATCCTCTTTGGTGGCCCAGTACTCCCCGGAGAACGCCCGCTCCGTACCCCCCTTTCGAGCCACCCGGAACTGTTCGGGCGTCAGCTCTTCCCGCCATTCGCGGTCGCTCTTTCGGACCCTGGCCAGGTCCGGATCTGCAGTCTTCGTCATATCAGGTATCCCCCGTCTACTGGAATCACGGCCCCCGTAATATGGCGGGCAACCTCGGAGCACAAGAAGAGGATGACCGAAACAACATCCTGCGGGTCACCCAGCCGGCCCAGCGCGCTTCGCTCCCGGGCACGGTCCAGGAGCTCCGCCGGTACCCGCTCCGTGAGACGAGTGGTGCGGATATACCCGGGGGCGACCGCGTTCACATTCACATTCGACGGCCCCAGCTCCAACGCCGTGCTGCGCGTCAGTCCAATGATCCCGGCCTTGGACGAGCAGTAGTTCGCAAGGCCGAATTCGCTGGACAGCCCGTGCACCGAAGAGATGTTCACGATCTTGCCGTACTCCTGCGCCCGAAGATATGGCGCGACCGCGCGCGTGAAGTGGAACGTGCCGGTCAGGTTGGTATCGATCACGTAGTTCCACTCTTCGTCGGTCATCCGCCACAGGGCCCGGTCACTGCCGACCCCGGCGTTGTTGACAAGGATATGGAGTCCGCCCAGCCGGTCATGTGCCTCCGCGACGAACGCGTTCACGCCGGACGAATCCCGTGAATCGCACGCCCGCACGAACCCATCCACCTCGCCCTCGCTCAGAATCCGTTCCACCTCGGCAGCCGCCCGACGGCTGGCAGCCCCGGCGTCGAAGTAGTTGAAGGCGACGCGGACACCGTTGCGGGCAAGCCCGATCGCGGTTGCGCGCCCGATTCCGCTGGAACCGCCGGTCACGATCGCGACCCGCCCCCGCAGCGATGGATGCTCGGAGACGGGAGCCGGCCGGGTTTCGGTCGACACCTCGCTCAGAAGTTCCTCGACCGCGCCCTCGACACCCGTTTGGCCGCCGGCCACTCCGGGGGCGCGGCCCGATGAGTCACTCATGGAATGTCCCCCGTCCCGCCCTGCCGACAGGGCGACTTGCGCCTCCCGGTGCTCTCACGGGTCTTCACCACGGGCTGCTTGCGTGCTTTATGGACCTGCCCTCTACCAGAAACACCACGTCTTCGGCGATGTTGGTGGCGAGGTCTCCGACTCGCTCCAGGTTCTGCACCACCAGGATGGTGTCGAGCCCGGGAGTAATGTAGCGCGGTTGCTCCAGCATGTAGGAGACGATGATCCGGAAAGCGGACGTCCTGAGGTCGTCCACTCGCTGATCTTCGGCGATGACCATCCTGGCCATTTCCACGTCCCGATTGACCATGGCATCGAGGGCCTTGCCGAGCATTCTCCGCACCTGACCGCCAATCTCCCATATCTCCATGATGGCGGGTAGCGGGGGATGTTGCGCGATGCGCCGGCTTGCCTTTGCGATGTTGACCGCGTGATCCCCGATCCGTTCGATGTCGTTGGACGCCTTGAGGGCGACGAACACCAGCCGCAGGTCGCCCGCCATGGGATGTTGCAGTGCCAGCAGCTCCAGGACGTGCTCGTCGATCGCGACCTCGAGTTCGTCGACGCGGTCGTCCGCCCGCCGAACCACCCTGGTCATGCTCGCGTCCCGCTCCGAAAGCCCTTCCATGGCCATCCGCACCAGCTCCTCCGCGCGGCCCGCCATTTCCAGCAGCATCTGTTGCAGGCGATCGAGCTGCGCTTCAAAGGGCCCTCTGGGGAAGGGTGATTCGGTCATGAGATCCGGCCCGTGAGATAGTGCTCGGTGCGCCGCTTGCGAGGGTTCGTGAAGAGGGTTTCGGTCGGACCGTACTCCAGCAGCTCGCCCCGGTCCAGATATCCCGTGAGATCCGAGAGGCGGGCGGCCTGCGCACGATTGTGGGTGGCGATGACGATGGTATGGTCCGACTTGAGCGAGTGGATCGTAGCCTCGATGCGCGCGGTGGCCGTGGGATCGAGCGCCGACGTGGGTTCATCCATCAGCAGGATGTCAGGCTTGAGGGCCAGTGTGCGTGCAATGCAGAGCCTCTGGCGCTGGCCGGCCGAGAGCTCCATGGCAGGCGCGTCGAGGTCCTCTGCGACCTCGGACCAGAGCCCGGCCGCGGTCAATGCCTCCTCCGCCAGCACGTGCAGGTCCCCGGAATAGCCGCTGGCACGGGGCCCGAAGGCAACGTTGTCGAACACCGACTTGGGAAACAGCGTGGCCTGCTGGAACACCATGCCGATCCGTCTGCGCACCTCGACCGGATCGATCCGTTCGCCGTGCAGATCCACGCCGTTGAGACACACTGTCCCGGTGGTGACCGCGCCCGGCAACAGCTCGTTCATCCGGTTGAAACAGCGCAGCAGCGTCGTCTTGCCGCACCCGGAAGGACCAATGATGGAAACGACCCGCCCGCGGGGGATGGACAGCGAAATCTCGCTCAGAGCAGTCTTGCCGCCAAAGCGCACCGTTAGCGCGTCCGCGGACAGGGCCGGGGTCTCCGGACCCGTTCCGGATGCAGAGATGTTCACCGCTTGCCTCCTCGCAGTCGGTGCCGGACTGCCAGCGCGACGAGGTTCATCGCGAGCAGTACCACAAGTAGCGCCACGCATGCCCCGGCCGCCAGCGCGGAGAAGTCCTCCTGCGACCGGGCAGTCCAGGCGAATATCTGCGTCGGAAGCGAGGTGAGCGGATCGCCCGGAGCCCCCGGCGCGAAGGTGACGAAGGCTGCAGCGCCGATCACGAGCAGGGGAGCCGCCTCCCCCATCGCCCGCGTGAACGCGAGGCAACAGCCGGTCAACACTCCCGGTGCCGCCGCCGGCAGAATCTGGTGACGGATGACCTGCCACTTGGTCGCACCCAGGCCATGGGCGGCGACGCGCAGCCCCTTCGGCACCGCCCGGATTGCCGATGCGGAGACCACGATCACCGTTGGCAGAGCGAGCGCGGCCAGGGTCAAGCTACCGGCAACGATGCTCGCACCGAGTCCGAGTCCGCGGGCAAAGAGCGCCAGGCCCACGACCCCGTACACCACGGAGGGCACCCCGGCCAGGTTGGCGATCGCGGATTCGATGGCGCCGGTCAGGCGGGTCCGGGGGGCATACTCTTCGAGAAAGATGGCCGTGCCGAGGCCTGTCGGGAAGGCGACCGCAGCCGTCAGGAACGCGATCCAAAGCGTCCCCGCAAGCGCCGGCCCCACCCCGGCACGGGCGGCGAAGCGCGACGGTGCGTCCACCAGGAATCCAGCATCCACAACGGGCCGGGCCTCGGCCAGCAGGACGATGATCAACAGCAGAAAGGCAACGAGCACCGCGCCTGCGGCCAACGCGCACGCCGTTCCGATCGGGCCGTGACGACGCAGCAGGCCCATCAACGCGCGCCGTCCCGGTCTCGCCGTGACAGAAGACGCCTGCCGCCCGCATACATCACGTAGGTGACGACGAACAGAACTGCGCCGACGGCGAAGAAGGCACGGTAGTGGAGCGTCCCGGAGGGTGCGTCCCCGAGGCTCGACTGCCCGATGAAGGCCGTGAGGGTTCGGATCCCCTCGAGCGGGTTCCACGTCAGACGCGCCTGGTTCCCCGCGGCGAGGGTGACGATCATCGTCTCGCCCGCCGCCCTGGCCATGGCCAGAACCACCGACCCGATGATGCCCCGTGACGCGGCGGGTATCAGGACCCGGACCACCACACGGTCCCTGGTGGCGCCCAGGGCCAGACCGGCTTCCATCAGCGACGCCGGGACCGACTCCAGTGCTTCGCGGGACAGCACCACGACGGTGGGCAGGATCATCAGCCCGACCACCAGACACGCTGACAACCCGTTGAAGGCTTCCACCTCGGGCCATGCGGCCCTGAGCGCGGGAGTCACGAAGTTGAGCGCGATGTAGCCGTAGACCACGGTCGGAACACCGGCGAGGAGAGACGTCGCCGTGCCCACGACCGTCGCGGACCTGGCGTCCGCGTACTGGTGCAGGTAGAGCGCGGTCATGACCCCCGGGAGCACCGCAAAGACCGCCGCACCGACCGTGATCTGGGCGGTGGCGGCAAGGAGGGGCAGCACCCCGAAGCGGGGCTCCTCGGAGAAGGGAGTCCACGTCGCTTCGGTGAAAAAACGTGCGGGAGACACTTCCGTGAAGAAGAGTACGGTTTCGAAGCCCAGCACACCGACAACCGCCAGCGCGGTCGCGGTTGCCACAACTGCACAGGCCTGGAAGACCCTGCCGGCAAGGCGCTCGGCCAGGGCGCGGGAGGCCGTCCCGGCACCGGAAAGCTCTGCCACGGTCATGGGTAACCCCGTCTGGCCCCGGCAAGCAGCATCCTGCTACGCGCATATTCGGCGGCGGGAAGGGATGCATAGCCAATCTCCGACGCGAGTCTCTCGCTGGCCGAGACGTAGTGCAGAGCGAAGTTGTACACATGATCCTGCAGGACGGACTTCCGTCCAACGTAGATGTACAGATCGCGCGTAAGGGGACTGTAGCTTCCGTCACCGAGAGCTGTCGGCGTGGGGCCAACGCAGCCGAACCCGGTGTCGATCGCGAGGACTCGCAGGCGGTCCCGGCTCGGGGCGTAGCCGGCAGACCCGAAGTACCCCAATGCCCAACGGTTCCCGGCAACGCCCCGTGCGATCAGGTGATCGTCCTCCGTCTGGTAGTGATCGGCGCGGCTGGCCCCGGGACGCCCCATCACCACCGTGGTGAAGTAGTCGTACGTACCCGAAGCCGTTCCCGGCCCGAAGAGGCGGATCCTCTCGGCGGGGAGCGCCGGTCTGAGATCCCGCCATGTCGTGACCTCGCTCCCGGGACGCCAAAGCTGCCTCAACTCGGCAAGGCTCAGACAACTCACCGCGGTGTTGGCCGGATGCGTCACGATGACAATGCCGTCTCTCGCGACGGGGATGGCAACGTAGTCGCGTCCCGTCTCCCGGCAGCGGGCCGCTTCGGCGGACGTCATCGTTCGAGACGCCGCCGCGATGTCGATCTCGCCGTCGCAGAACCGTCGCAGGCCGCCCCCCGATCCCGAAAAGCGCACGGCGACCCGGTATTGCGGGAACTCGTCGGTGAACTCCTCGGCAACGGCTTCCGAGAGCGCATACAGGCTGCTGGATCCATCGACCACGACGAGCGCACCGGGTCCGCCGGCGCCGCCGGGACATCCGAAAAGGCCAAACGCGAGGGCAGCCAGGCCGAGCCGCTTCATGCCGGCGTTCGGGCGAATCGTCACGTGGCGACAACTCCCTTCTTCGCGACCTTGTGCAGCGGCACGGTGAAGGTGACGGTCGTGCCCGATCCCCATGTGCTCTCGGCCGCCACGTCACCACCCATGCTGGACACCAGGTGGCGCACGATGGCCAGCCCGAGTCCCGTGCCCCCTTCCTTCCGCGACCTGGCCGCGTCCACCCGGTAGAATCGCTCGAAGATCCTCGGCAGCGCCGCTGCGGGAATGCCTGCGCCGTTGTCCTTGACGGCAACGACCAGATGATCGCCCACCGCCTCGAACTCCACCGTGATCCGCCCGGTCACTTCGGGCACGTAGCGAAGCGCGTTCTCGAAGAGGTTGCGGAAGATCTGATAGACCGCTGCCTCGTCCCCCAACCCCTCACCACTCCCCGGAATCCGGAAGTCCACGCCCCGGCGGGCGGCCTCGGACTCCAGCTCCTGCCATGCGGACCGCGCCACGCGATCGGCCGAGAACGGCTTCCGCTCCGGACTCCACGCTCCGGACTCGTAGCGGGAAAGGTCCAGCAAGTCGTCGACCAGGCGTTGCAGCCGCACCGTATTGCCTTCGATCGACCGGAGCCACCGGTGCCGGAGTTCGGTGGGAAGCTCCTCGTCGAGGATCGTCTCGGCGGCGGCCCGGATGACGGTCAACGGGGTCTTGAGTTCATGGGAGGCATTGGCGACGAAGTCCGAACGGACAGCCTCCAGGCGCCGGATCTCGGTGATGTCGACGAGCAGGACCACCGACCCCCCCTCGGTACCCCTCTTGGTGCGAACCTGGAGTTCACGGTCACCCACGGTCACCTCGCGACGCGCCTCACGGCGGATCACGGAGGCTTCGAGCAGATCGCGCAGCTCCGGATCGCGCACCACCGAGCCGACGGGCGCGAACGGCAGCACCTCGAAGACGCCCAGAAGCTCCCGCGCGGCAGGATTGATGCGCAGAATCCTGGCGTCGTCGGTGAGCGCCATGAGCCCCTCACCCACCTCGTCCATGAGTTGCGCCAGCTCATCCCGCTCCCGTGAGACGCTGGCGACCTGTTCCTCCAGCTCCCCCCGTACCCGGTTGGCCGCGGACGCCAGCCGGGCGAGCTCGGTGACGCGGGGAAGCCTGACGCGCGGACCGGGGGGCTGGCCGGAGCCAAGCCGCGCCAGGAGGCGCCTCACATCCGCGAGCGACCCGTTGACCCCGCCCACCGCGCGGTCCACAAACAGGAAGGCGACGACACCAACGGCAAGGACGGCCAACGCAACCTGCCGGCCAATCCGCGAGGCCGCCTCGGCGATCGATGCGGACGGCGACCCGAAACGGACCACAACCGGAGCGCCCTGCCAGTACACTCTGGTCGCGCTGAACAGGTAATCCCGCGCGTCCAGGGCACTGGTGCGCCGAGACGATGCGCTCACGCGCCCCAACGCCCCCACCACTTCGGTGCGCCGGCTCCGATCCGGCACCGTGTCCACATGCCCTGGCCCCAGGTCGGAGTCGGCGATCAGGGTCAGCTCCGCATCGAACACGCTCACCCGGTATCCGGTGGACATGGCCAGAATCCCCGCCACGCTGTCGAGCGGAAGCTCCCGCGAAGCACGCAGACCCTCGGCACCCAGCCCCGTCGCCGCGACAAGTTGTTCCTCCCCTTCGCCGTACAGCACCCCGGCGACCAGCACCCGGGTCACACCCCAGGCCGCCGCCGCGACAAGGATGACCGCCCCACCCCAGAATCCCGCCACAGCCGGGCGAAGCGGGATCCTCATTCGGGGGCTCGGAATCGGTATCCAAATCCGCGCACCGTCTCGATCCACGACCCGGCGGGGCCCAGCTTGGCACGCAATCGGCGAATGTGCATATCAATCGTGCGAGGGCGAATCCGATTCGCGGCTTCAGGCTCGGCACTCCACGTTTCGCGGAGAAGCTCCCGCCTGCTCCGGGTCCGGTCACGGTGCTCCAAAAAGGTCCTGAGCAAGCGAAACTCGGTGGGCGTGACCCGGATATCCTCACCGTCGAACGTCACGCGCATGGAGCCGGGATTGACGCGCAGCGACCCGGCTTTGAGGATCCGTCCCCCCTTCGCTTGCGCGACGCCGTCCCCCCGCGCCCGCCTCAGTATGGCATCGACCCGGAGCACCAGCTCACGAGGGCTGAAGGGCTTTGTGAGGTAATCGTCCGCCCCCATTTCAAGGCCCGCGATGCGGTCCGTCTCCTCCCGCTTCGCGGTGAGCACCAGGATTGGCACTCCCCGCGTCGACCTGTCACTGCGCACGGAACGCAGCACCTCGTCACCCGACAGCCGCGGCAGCATCCGGTCGAGCACCACCAGGTCCGGGGGTTCCCTGTGCAGCGACTCGAGCCCTTCCAGGCCGTTGGCCGCCGTTTCGACGTGGTATCCCGACTTCGTGAGCTGATAGGCAACCAGGGCCGCGATGCCGGGGTCGTCTTCGATCACCAGCACACGGGGCCGCACACCCGCACCCCGGCCCCCCGGCCCGGTCACGGTCACCCGGCCCGCTCGGTCGCCGTTCCCCGCACGATCTCCAGCACCTCGTCGTCCGTGAGGGTGTGATCGGCCAGCTTGGCCCGCTCGAAGATCCGGGTGCACAGCTCGTCGTCGTCGGGATCGAAGCCCCGATGCAGGAGCCAGTACTTGACGTTCGAAACCCCGGACATGGGACCGACTTCGATCTCTTGCGTGCGACCCACCATGGAGGCGGGCACCCCGGAGTAGACGCGGTCGGCGAGCCAGTCCGCTCCCTTGGCCTTCGCCTTGACGATCGCGGCCGCATGCACCCCGGTCGCCGTGCGGAAGGCGTCGCTCCCCAGGACGGGATAGTTGGGTGGCAACGCAACCCCGCATTCACGCGCCACCAGGTCGCAGTAGTCGAAAAGGCGGCTCAGGTCGGCGTCGTGCACTCCGGCAAGCGCGAGGTTCACAAGCAGGAGATCCATCTCCACGTTGCCGACACGTTCGCCGATGCCCATGGCTGTGGCGTGGATGCGGTCGGCACCGGCCTCGATGGCCGCAAGCGCGTTGGCGAGACCCAGGCCCCGATCCCGGTGGCCGTGCCAGTCGAGCTTTACGTTCTCCCCGGACGGGTCGATGACCTGACGCCTCACAAAGCGTACCAGGGCCCTGACTCCCGATGGCGTCGCGTGGCCGACCGTATCGGAGAGACAGATCCGCCGGGCTCCCCATTCGATCGCGTGACCGTAGAGCACCTTGAGGGTCTCTCCGGTCGCCCGTGTCGTGTCCTCGGTCACGAACATGACCGGCAGGCCCTCTCGGACGCAGAAGGTCACCGACTCCTCGGCCGTCTGGAGCATTCTGTCGAGCTTCCACCCCTCCGCGTAGAACCGGATCGGCGAACTGCCGATAAACGCACATACCTCAAGGGCGACCCCGGTGTGTTGCGAAATCCTGGCCGCGGACTCCACGTCCGCCAGCACGGTGCGGGCAGCGCAGTTGGGCCTGATGGACAGGCCGGCATCGCGGATCTCCTCGCAGAGACGTGTGACGTCCGCCACGGCGCGGGGGCCGGCGCCGGGAAGGCCCAGGTCGGCCGAGTGAATCCCCAGCTCGTTCATGATGTGCACGAGCTCGATCTTGGACCCGATGGGAGGATCGATAACGGATGGAGATTGGAGCCCGTCCCTGAGGGTCTCGTCGTCCAGCTCCACATGGCGTCCCCACGCCAGGGTCTCGAACTCCTCCACATTCCAGTCGTGAATCAGCCGACTGTCATCCATCGTGGCTCCGTTCGTTGTTGGGCTGGTCGCGGCTCTTCGCGTCCGGTTGGTCGACCCTTTCAAGATTGTCGCTTCCGAGAGTCCCTGCCAGCCGCCTCCGCTTCGTCCGCCACGTTGGGGCTACGTTCTCTCCGATCCCGGACCCGGTCAACACAGCCCCCGCTTCGAAGGCTGTGAGCCTCGGGCGGGCACCCTTGCCCGCGAGGAGATCGCCGCTTTTCATCGAGTTCCAGACCTTCCCCGGTGTTGACCTCTCCCGCTGCCCTTGGACAGCTTTCGAAACACTGTGTGGGCCCCGCAGCAAGGGAGTAACACTTGAGTACCGGGAAACCGTGACAATCTGGAAAGGACTCGCCCTTCAGGAAGTGCGCACCAGCGTCGACTCGGACGACCCGAGGCTGACGGGACGAACCTATACAATCCCCTTCGCAACGGTCTGGCAGGCCGCAATCGCGCTTACCGGAGGCCGGCTTCACGGCTGGCGGATCGCACGCGCCGATGACGAGATCGGCATCATCATGGCCGACGTGAAGGGTCCGCTGCTTCCCCTGGAAGCGAGCGTGTCGGTCTATGTGACGCTGGACGCGAATGCGCAGACACGGGTCGATGTATGGGCGAGGGGACTCCACGGCGGCTGGGGCCTCGGCGTCCACCAGCGAAGGGTCGGATCCTTTTTCGCTGCCCTCGACCGGCTGCTGAACGTTGAACCCGGCCAGATCCTCGACCCGCGGCTCTTCGGGCCGACCGACCTGCCGGATCCCGTGGAGGCGGTGGAGCAGCCGGGGTGGCGGAGCGCGTCCAGACGCATCGTGCCACCCGCCATGGTCGCCGCCCTGCTCCTTGGCGGATGCTCGGAGAACGTCCCCGAGACCGCCCCACCCGCGGGATCCGGAGAGTCCGTGCGGGCGCCGCTTGCCGCGAGAGGGCTCGCAAGGGAGTCGGCGACCGGGGCGACCTACCTGCGTACCGTGGTTTTTGTCGACGCAGCGAGTGACACAACGATGTTCGTGCCTTGGGAATTCGAGAACCGCGACGAAGCCGACGGAATCCACAGGGTCGTCAGAGCCTGGCTCGGACGCGGCACACAGTGGTCGCTGTTCATGGAGGACGCGTGGGTCACACAACCCAGCCGCGCACCGTGGCGCGTTTTTCCGAGAGGTGCGGCCCGCATGGTGGTGGGCCGGGATGACGCGCCGCGGGAACTCTACTATCAGGAAGGGATCCGCGACCTTTCCGTTCGCTTCGGGGAAGCGGCAGCCGAGTGGAGCGACCCCCGCGTTGGAACCTTCCGGCTCCTGAGCGCGACCGCGAGCCTGTCGGGCGTGGAAAGCGAGGGATGGATCGTCGACGCGTCCACTGTATATCCGGCCGATTCCGACCATGCGGCGGAGTGGGCCGTGCTGGTCGGCACCGACCTTCAACTCCTTCTCGCGGCTCCGGACGGCGCCCGCACTCACCGGGCCTGGGCGCGCCTGAGCGCCGAGGATCTCTCGTGGCCCTCTGTCGCCATTACCTGGGCGGAGACCCGGAGCTTTGAACGGGCGCGCCGGGACATTCCGGTACTCTGGCGCTTCGAATCGCCCGACGGGGGGCTTTCGGGAGAGTTGAGGCCGGTGAGCGCACACCATCGGACCCTGGACGGCTCGGGTCCGGTCCTGCCGGTCCTGGCGGTCTACGAAGTGCACGGCCACGTTCTCGTCAACGACTCGCGCGTCGCCGTCAAGGGCTTCCTGCGGCACGCCCAGCGGTGAGCTGCCAACCCGTGCAACCGGGCGGCGGCACGACGGCGCCGGAAAGGGCCCGCACGCCGCTCGTGGAACCGCGATGAACGAGGCTCTGCTCAGGGCGATCATCACCATCGTCGGGGGCGCGCTCGCCGGCGGCCTGACAAACACCGTCGCAATCTGGATGCTCTTCCACCCATACCGCCCCCCCACCCTCAGGGGCCGCCCCCTCAAGCTGTTGCAGGGCGTCATCCCCAAGAACCAGGCCAGGCTCGCGACCGCCATTGGACGCACCGTCGGTGGAAAGCTGCTCACCACCGAAGACATCACCCGGGTCTTCGCCCGGCCCGAGTTCCGGGACGCCTTCGACCGGAGGCTCGACAGCTTCCTGCACGACGTCCTCGAAACGGAGCGGGGCTCGGTGCGGGAGCTGTTGGGGCCGGAGGTGATGGCCGACGTCGACCGAGTCGTGGAGGAGATGCTCGGTCACGGCCTCGCCCTGGTCGAGGAGCACCTGCTGTCGCCCGGCTTCGAGGCCTCGGTCGAGGCACGGGCCGATGAACTCGCCCGGTACCTGGCCAGGGCGCCCGTCGGGGACATCCTCACCCCGGCCCGGGAGGCATCGGCCAAGGCGACGGTCGAGAAATGGATGCAGGGCGTCGCCACCAGCGATGGCTTTCGGACCACGGTGGAAGAATACGTGCGGCGAGGGGCAGAGCGGCTGCTCACCCCGAATGTCACGATTCAGGACATCATGCCCCCCGGGTTGGTGGCCACCCTGGAGCGCGCCGTAGCGGGGTATGTGCCGCTGGCTATCCGGCGCTTGCGGTCGGTGCTGGATCAGCCGGCGGCACGGAAGCGATTCGAGCTGGCGACCAAGGACGTTCTGCGCCGCTTCCTGCAGGATCTGAAGTTTCATCAACGCGTGGTGGCTCGGCTCGTCGTCAACGAAGACACCGTGAAGAAGGTCCTGGACACCGTTCAGGTGGAAGGCGCCGACAGAATCAGCGAGATGCTCCGTGAACGGCCGGTCAGGGAGGCGATGGCCACCGGCATCAGCGACGCCATCGCCGATCTCCTCAACCGCCCGGTGAATCAGGTGCTCGGCAACCCCGACGACCCCGACGTGCTCGAGTCCCTTGACACGATCGTGACGTGGGTGGTCGATCTCGCCCGCGACCCCGCCACGCACGCCTTCGTGACCGACAAGCTCGAAGCAGGGCTGGCGCGTGCATCCGACCGCACCTGGGGGCAGCTCCTCGATGGGATCCCCCCCGAGCGCATGGCGGAGTGGCTGGTCCGGGCGGCGCGAAGCGAGATCGCCGGGACGATCTACCGAGAGGGATCGCGGCGTCTGGCCACCGCCGCCCTGGAGCGACCGATCGGGCGACCCGCCCGGCTGCTCCCGGTCGGCGCGGCGCGGCAGATCCAACTCGTTGCCAGCGGGCCTCTCTGGCTGTGGCTCCAGGGACAGGTCCCGAACGTGGTCGAGAAGCTGGACGTGGCCCGCCGCGTCGAGACAAAGGTGAACGAGTTTCCGGTGGAGCAGATGGAAGAGATGGTCCGTCGGGTGACCGAGCGCGAACTGCGAACGATCATCTACTTCGGGTACGCCCTCGGCGCGTTCGTCGGCGGCATCCTGGTCGCGGCCAACTACTTCCTGGGGTAGCCCGCTACCGGTCCCCGTCCTTCCTGGACGTGGGCGCGACGGTGTGGAAGTGACGCCTTGTCCGCCGGCTCACCGAAGCCCTCGGCTTCCTCTTGAGCAGGTCGAGAGGAGTGAAGTGACGCTTCGCCCGCCGCGTGTATCCGCCGGGTTTGGCGAGGTCGCGTTCCAGCTGCTCCAGCTCCCTTTCGTCGTGCTCGCCGATCCGTCCACTCTTCCCGGAGGCGGCGCGAACATGCCACCGCCGGCCCCGCGCGGCGCCCGGACCATCCTTCCCGGGCAACCCCAGGTAGATGCCGAGAGCCAGGGCGGCGATACCGATCAGAATCTTGACGATTATCATGACTGCTCCGTTCCCGATTCGAGCCGTCTGCGTGCTTCCGCGAGGTACCCCGTCTTGAGGCCCACGAGGCGGGAGATCTTTCTCATGATGTAGTCCTCCCGGGCTACGAGGTCTCCGTCGGCGAGCACCAGGCCCCACATCGCCTCGGCAAGCACCAGCTTCTGCCCCATCGAGTATTGCGTCTTGACCAGGTTCGTAAAACCCCACAGGTCCACACGGCGCCGGCGTTCATCCTCCGCGATGGAGATGAGCTCGTCGGCCGCGTGCTGCTCGAGGCCGAAGTGACGGCGCACCAGACGGCGCATGTGCCTTCGCTCGCCCGCGCTGAAGTGGTCGTCGGCGTGCGCGACCTCGAGGAGCAGGGCGCAGGCCGCAACCCGCAGTTCCTCCGCACCGGGCTCCTTCCCGCTACCGTCGTCGGGCAGCGCCATCTCACGGGAGAAAAACGACTTGAAACGGTCAATCATGGCGACTCAGCCGCACGCGTTCCCAACCCATTCGAGGTACGCGCGGGAACCATCCGTCACGTCCTGGACCAGGAGTTCGGGCACATCGTAGGGATGCAGCGCCGCGGCCCGCTCCAGGACACGGGGAACCAAACGCCGCACGGTCTTGAGAATCACGACCACTTCCTCGTCTCGATGAATCCTGCCTTCCCAGCGATAGAGGCTCACCGCGCCGGGCACCACGTTTCCGCAGGCAACGAGTCTCTCGTCCAGCAGCCCGCGTACCACCGTCTCGGCCACCTCGGCGCCGGGGGCGGTCATCAGGACCGTGACCACCTCGGTTTCAGCACCTGATGGCACGGCCATACTCTGTCAAGAGGAAAGAAACATCGTCTGTTCCACCGACTCCGCACGGTAGAACGACTCGATCATGTCCGCATACAATCGGGTCACAACCGGTCGCTTCACCTTCTGGGTCGGCGTCAGGGCCCCGTTCTCGACCGTAAAGGGCTCGGACAGAAGGCCGATCTTCTTTGGGGTCTCGAAACGGGCCAGGTCGCGAAGCTCGCCGAAAATCTCCTCCCGCAGCAGATCCTGGCACCGCGGCTCCGCCAACAGGGCAGCCCTGTCGGCACCGTCCAGGCCCTCCGCCGCCGCCCAGCTCCCCAGCCGCTCGAAAGCCGGCACCACCAGCACCGAACAGAACTTGCGCCCGTCGCCCACAACCACGGCCTGGTCGATGTAGGCGTTCTTCTTGAGGAGGTTCTCGATCGCCTGCGGCGCCACGTACTTCCCACCCGAAGTCTTGATGAGATCCTTCTTGCGGTCCGTGATCCGAAGGAAGCCGTCGCTGCTCAGCTCACCGATGTCGCCGGTGCTGAACCATCCGTCATCGGCAATCACTTCGCGGGTCATCTCTTCGAGCCCGTAGTACCCCTTCATGACCTGCGGGCCCCGGATCAGGATCTCACCGTCGTCGGCGATCCGGACTTCGGTCCCGGGCACCGGGCGGCCCACGGTCCCGATCCTGAAGTGCTCGAGCGTGTTCACATTTGTGACGGGGGACGTCTCGCTCAGCCCGTAGCCTTCCAGGATCGTGATCCCCGCCCCCAGGAAGAAGCGGTTGATTTCGGGCGCCAGCGCCGCCCCCCCGCTGACGAAATACTTCAGGCGCCCGCCGACGGCCATCCGGAGCTTGGCGAACACCAGCCGGTCCGCGATCGCGTACTGGATCTTCAGCAGGAACGGGAACGGGGCCCTTTCTTCCATGAGCAGCGCCGCGCGCCGCCCCACCCCAGCCGCCCAGGCCACCAGCTTCCCCTTCACCCCGTCCGCGTCGAGCACGGTCTGGTAGACCTTTTCATACAGGCGCGGCACCGAGACCAGAACCGTCGGCCGCAAGCGCTTCATATCGGCGGCAACCGTATCGATCGAGCCGTGGGTGATCGTGCATCCGCTCACGAAGAACAGGTAGTCCACCATGCGCTGAAGGACGTGCGACAGCGGCAGAAAGGAGAGGCTTACGTCGCCGAGTTCCACGCGCAGCAAGATCCTGGTTGCCCAAATGTTGGACGCGAGGTTGTTGTGGGTCAGCATCACTCCCTTGGGCGTGCCGGTCGTGCCCGAGGTGTAGATCATCGTGACGAGGTCCCCGGGTTGGGCCCGCCGGGCTTCGGCGACGAAATCGTCCGCGGGAGCGTCGTCGCCCCTGGCGAGAAAGTCCTCCCACGCCACCGCCCCGTCCCCGCTCGCCGAACCGTCGAAGACGACGATGTCCACGGGGCGGTCCAGGTTCGCCGCGGCTTCCCGCACCTTTGCGAGTTGCTCGGCATCCGACACGAAAACCAGCGACGCCCCGCAGTCCTTGAGGATGTACGCGACCTGGGCCGCGGGAAGGGTGCTGTAGATCGGCACATCGATCACCCCCGCGCAGATGCAGGACCAGTCTGCCAGCGCCCACTCCACGCGGTTCTCCGACAGGATCGCCACGCGGTCGCCCCTCGCGATTCCCGACCGGGCAAGCGCCGCGGCACCGCGCCGCACCTCGTCCCGGACCTGGCCGTAGGTGAAGGAACGCGCTCCGCCGTAGGCCGCTTCCGGGGCAATGTGCTCCGTCGCCAAAAGAAAGAGATTGACCAGGGTCCCCTCGGGGATGTTGGTCGGGTTGCCAAAGAAATTCACGGTGTCGGACATGTGCCTAGCCTCCTTCGGTGACGATCTCCAGAGCCAGATCCTCCCTGAGCGAAAAGAGGACGGAGCAGTATTTTTCGCGCGACAGTTCGACCGCGCGATCCACCTTGGAACGGCTTCCGGGCGGCACCCCCGTCACGTTGAACACGAGGCGTACCGCCTTGTAGTGGCGTGGCGGGTCCTCGCGCCGCTCACCCTGCGCCGTCACGTCCAGGCTGTCGAAGGGTACACGGCCCTTGTCGAGGATCACCTTGACGTCGATGGCCATGCACGCAGCCGTTGCGAGGAGCACCAGGTCCATCGGCGAAGGCCCCGTTGCGAAGTCCCCGTCCACCACGATCTGAGGGCCATCCACGGCGCCGCCGTCGAACACCAGCCCCGAACCCGTCCAGCTGAGCCGGATCTCCTTGTCAACCTTCATTGCGGACACCACTGCTCCTCAAGCGTCGTCTTCCCCCGGTTCCTCACCGTCCTCGCCCTGGAGTTCCCGGAGCGTTCGTCGCGCATGTACGATGTGATCGCGTGCGTCCACATCCGAGGGCGTGCGGGCCAGGAAGGCTTCCAGGTGCTGGATGGCGTCGGCGTGGGACCCGTGACGCAGGAGAAGGAACGCCAGGCCGTAGTGCGCGCCCGGCGATTCCGGATTCCGGTGGAGGACATGGCGATAGGTTTTCATCGCCTCTTCCTCCATGCCGATGCGCGTGTACGCGATTGCGATCTGCTGGAGAACGATGGGATCCCCCGGCTCTTCCTTCAGAGCAAGACGCAACGAGGTGAGGGCCTCGTGAAACTTGCCCTCCTGGGCGAGTGCCAGGCCTTCCTCGTAGTAGTCGACTCGGTCGGCCCTGCCGGGTCCGCCGAAAATCTTGGTCAACCACGACATGGACGAGAGTCACCGTCCTGTTCCAGGGGGTGCCAAACGCGCCGCACCGACATGTGGGCGTATCGTTTCAAGGTATCTGATTCTGAGATGTGGACAAGTCGCGCCCGATGGGTGCCCGGGTGCATATTGGCGGTACCGTGCCGCGGCGCCCGGAACTTTTTGGCGGACCCGCAGGTAGGGGACGGAACCGGCCCGACCATGTGACACGACGCGAGGACACGACGATGCGCAGCCCAAGCCCAGCCGAAGACGCCCGCAACCTCTTGCTGATCGCCGGATCGGCCTTCGCCGCGGTGGTCGCGACCATTGGCCTGGGCGAAGCCAGCCTTGCCTTCGCACCGGCCCACGTCGGGGGGCCGGTCCCCCTTGCCAACCCCAACTACACGCTCGTCGAACCCCTCTCGGGATCGAACCGGGTCTACGGGACCGTAGCAACCCGCGACGGACAGACGCACGAGGGGTTCCTGCGCTGGGACCGCAACGAAGGCAGCTGGAGCGACGTACTCGACCTCACCAAGCTGGATCGCGGCTTCACCGGGCTGTCGGGGATCCGATTCGGGCACGTCCGGCACATCCGGCCCGTGGGCGGCAACCAGGCCCTGTTCATACTCCGGTCCGGCCAACATGTGGGCATGCGGGGGCACTCCACCGACCTGGGGCGCGCCATGCGGGATCTCAAGGTCACAGACCTGTCCAATGACGTAACATCGCTCCAGTGGAACGATATCTCCCAGGTTTCGCTGATGCCCGCACCGCCCGGGGCAACTCCCGCCGGGAGCCGGCTTCACGGTACGCTCAAGACCACTTCGGGGTTCAGGTTCACGGGCTACATCACCTGGGACGTCGACGAGATCTACTCCACCGACCTCCTCGACGGCAGGAACGCCGAATTCCGCTACGAGATTCCCTTCGGCGCGGTCGACAGGATCCACCGGGAGGACCGGCGCTCGGCACGCGTGCGCCTGCACTCGGGCGAAACACTGACCCTGTCGGGCACCAACGACGTCAACCGGGAGAACCGCGGAATCACCGTGTCCGACCCGGGTCTCGGCCAGGTGAAGGTCCAGTGGGACAACCTCGCGTTCGTGCGCTTTCACGGGACCGATTCCGAGGCATCCTGGAACGACTTCGACGGCGGCCGGCAGCTTCGTGGCACCGTGATCACGGTTTCCGGCGACGAGCTCTCGGGCGAGATTACCTGGGACCAGGACGAATACCAGAGCTGGGAGATGCTCAACGGCAAGGTGAGGGGTGCCGAACTGGACATCGAGTTCTCGAACATCGCCCGCATCGTCAGGTACGAGTACGGCTCGGCGGTCGTGCTGCGCGACGGCAGATCCCTCAGCCTCAACGGCTCGAACGACGTCGACACGGGCAACCGCGGGATCGTTGTCACCTCCGGCGGCGAGTCCCACACGGTCAAGTGGGCCGACTTCCGGGAGCTGCGGCTGGACGGCTAGGCCAGCCGGCCGGTCGGCGCGGGGGACTCCGGGTGGGCGACAACCCTCCGGGAGTCCCCCGCTTGTCTTTCTACTTCACATCCCCCATCAGACGCTTGATCAGGGGGCTGGCCAGGAGCGCCACGAAGCCCGCCGAACCGATGATCGTGGTTACCGCGAAGAAGAGCGGCGACGGCTCCAGCGACTCCAGACGACCGGCGACGAGGCCGGCCATGACGTTGCCCAGCGACGTCGCGACGAACCACAGGCCCATCATCTGACTGATCCGGTTGCGCGGTGCAAGCTTCGTCACCACCGACAGGCCCACCGGCGACAGCGCCAGTTCGCCGACCGTGTGCAGGAAGTACATCACGACCAGCCAGGACGCCGAGACCGGCGAATCGGGCGTCGCATTGGCGGCTCCCCACGCGATCACGAAGAAGCCCGCCGCGAGCAGCAGCAACCCCAGGGCGAACTTGACCGGCGTCGAGGGGTTCGCGTTCCGGTTCGCGAGCCACACCCAGAACCACCCGAAGATGGGGGCCATGATCACGATGAAAAGGGCGTTGACCGACTGGAGCCACGAAGCCGGATAGCTCCACGAGCCGATGGTGCGGTCGGTGAAGTCTTCCGCGAAGAGGTTGAGCGAAGATCCGGCCTGCTCGAAGCCGGACCAGAAGACGACGGCCAGCAGCGCGAACCAGAAGATGGCGCCGATCTTCTTTCGCTCGGCGGCGTCGTGACCGCCGAAGTACATCAGGTAGCTGAAGAACGCCAGCACGATGGCCAGGATGACGACGGCCAGCCCGCCCGCGATCTCGGTGAGTGAAACCGGAATCACCCCGCGCGACACGAGCACCCCGAAGGCGACCAGAATCAGCGCCAACGCCGCGCACCCGCCGAAGAACAGGCGTGCGAGGCTCGCACGGGCTTCCTCGGTCCTCTGGCTGCGCAGGATCCCGGCGTCACCCAGCCGGCCGTACCCGAGGCGGAACTGGATCAGCCCCAGTACCATGCCGAAGCCGGCGGCCGAGAATCCCCAGTGCCAGTTCCAGTCCTGTCCCAGGAAGCCGCAGATTATGGGTCCGGCGAACGCCCCGACGTTGATACCCATGTAGAAGATCGAGAATCCGGCGTCGCGTCTCGCGCCCCCTTCCGGGTACAGATCCGCAACCACCGAGCTCACGTTCGGCTTGAGCAGGCCGGTCCCCACGACGATCAGGATCAGGCCGAGGAAGAAGTTGAAGTCGTTGGGCACCGCCATGCTGAAGTGCCCCGCGGCGATGATGCAGCCGCCCACGAAGACGGCCTTTCGCTGCCCCCAGAGCTGGTCCGCGACCCAGCCGCCCGGCAGGCCCAGGAGGTAGACCAGACCCGTGTAGAGTCCGTAGATCGCAGCAGCCGTCTCGACATCCATCCCCATTCCGGGGTTTTCGCCCATCGTGGTCGCGGTCATGTAGAGGATCAGGAGCGCACGCATCCCGTAGTAGGAGAAGCGCTCCCACATCTCCGTGAAGAAGAGGGTGAAGAGCCCTCTCGGATGCCTGGCGGATGTCGTTGTCGTCATGCCCACCCCTGGTTCGCTGGAATACTAAACAAACTTGTTTAGTGTTGCTGTCATCCGGCGCGGCGCGACCGCCTGCCGGACGCACGGATGTCGATTCGGGCCAACATACGGCGAGCCACCCTCCCGGGCGAATCGGGGCAGCGCCGCTCGCATGCAGCAGGGTTTCGAGCCACGGACCGGCCAGCCGGCTAGGGCGCTCGCCCCTCCAGGATGGCCGTTAGTACATGGGTATCGATGTTGCCTCCGGATACCACCGCCACTACCGGCCCGTCCGCGGTTTCGGAAAGCCCCCGCATCGCCGCCGCAACCGAGGTCCCGCCCGCCCCTTCGGCGACCACCCGCGCCCGCTCGAACAGCACCCGGACCGCCGTGCACGCCTCCTCGATCGAGACGACGCACGACCCGGCGAGCGCTGAACTCGCCAGCGGCCACATCTCCTCCAGCACGCTGGTGGCTCCGATCCCGTCGACGAAGGAACGCGTGTAGGAGACTTCCGACGGGCGGCCAGCCCGCAGCGACGCCCAAAAGGGTGCCGCGGTCTCGACCTCGGACGCGAAGACCGGCACACCCGGCCGCAGCGCCTGAAGCGCCGCCGCGATCCCGCACGCGAGCCCGCCGCCACCGTACGGCACCACCACCGCGGCCACGCCGGGAAGTTGCTCGACGATCTCGAGGCCGACCGTGCCGTTGCCCGCGATCACCGCCGGGTCGCACACGGGGTGCACGAAGTGGCCGCTCTCGGCAGGGTGACCGTGATCGCGCAGGACACCCCACCAGTCGTCAAAGGGAAGCGGCACCGCTGTCGCTCCCAGCCGGGCGATGGCGTCGAGCTTGGCGCGCGGCGCGGTGTCGGGAACCACCACCCGGCAGGAAACCCCCAGCCGCCGCGCCGCAAAGGCAACCCCCTGGGCCATGTTGCCCGCGCTCCCCGTGTAGACACCGCGGGCGATGAGCGCCGGGTCGGCCAGCGCCATGGCGTTGAACGCTCCCCGGATCTTGAACGAGCCGATGGGCTGCAGGCACTCCAGCTTGAGCCACAATTCGGTCGGCGCACCGGGAACGTCCAGGCGAATCAGGGGCGACCGTATGGCCGCGCCCGCGATCCGGGATCGCGCGGCCACGATGTCGCGCAGGGAGACGGCCTCGAGTGGTTTCACGGTGCGTCCCGCACGGCTTCCGCGTACGCGCGGCCGGCGGCCTTCACCGCGCGTCCCGCAACGCAGCCGCGATGCCCTCCGCCGCGCGCGCGATGCACCGCTCCCCGATCTCGCGGCTCATCCCGCGCGCGTCTCCCAGTACGCCACTCGGGGTGACCGCGCGGAAGCCGTCCCGGAAGATGCGCTCGGCGAGGGCCTCGTCGAAGTCGGCGACGTGGCCCGGCGCGGCCAACTCGCCGCGCACCAGTCCGGGACGAATGCACAGCATTTCCGAACTCTCGGCGATATCCGCGTGACCCCCCACCCGGTCGACCAGCCCCGGCGCGACCTCCGCCACCGCCGCCTTCCACAGCGCCACGAAGCCGTGAAGATCGGTGTACGCGCGAACGTCGCAGCCGGGCCCGGCGGAGGCCCGCAGTTCGTCGAGCATTCCGGCCAGCGGCGCGAAGTTCCCGCCGTGCGACGGGACGAAACAGATCGTGCGGAAGCCGTGCCGTGCGAGGCTCGCGGTGTAGTCGAGGCAGATCGCCTTCAGGGTCGAGCCGCGCAACGAGATCGTGCCCGGGAAGTCCATGTGGTGCTCCGAGCAGCCGACCCGGATCGTGGGCGCCACCAGTGTGTTGCCGAGCCTCCGCGCCACTTCCTCGGCCAGGCGGTCGCCCCGGGCGGCGTCGACGAGCAGGGGGAGATGCGGGCCATGCTGCTCGACCGCCCCGGCTGCGACAACCACGGACGTGAACCCGTCCGCCAGCAAGCGCTCGACCTCGGGCCACGTCATCTCTTCCAGAAGGAGATTCCGTTCGTTCATCGGGGAAGAGTATTTTGAAGCCCCGTCCCGCGCCAACTGGCCGCACGGGCCGTGGCCCGGTTTCACGGACCAACTAGCGGTTGCGCGCGGGCACATCCGCAATCAGCGGGACGAAGCGCACCGGTCCGAGGCCCTCGGCCGTGTACGCGCCACCCTCCCCGCGCCGCTCGCGGACCAGCGACTGTCCCGCGCCCAGGGAGCCCACGGGCATGAGAAGACGCCCACCCGGCGCCAACTGCTCGCGCAGAGCCTCGGGTACGGACCGGCCGCCCGCCGCGACCACGATCGCGTCGTAGGGCGCGTGTTCGGGCCACCCCCGGGTGCCGTCGCCGTGACCGACGTGCACGTTCCCATATCCGAGCTCCCGCAACCGTTCACGGGCCGAATCCGCGAGCGACGCGTGCCTCTCGATCGTGTAGACCACGTCCGCGATCCGGCTGAAGACGGCGGCCGCGTAGCCGGAGCCCGTCCCGACCTCCAGTACGCGGTCGCCGGGCTTCAGCTCCGCCGCTTCGGCCATCGTGGCTACCACATAGGGCTGGGATATGGTCTGGCCCTCGCCGATGGGAAGGGGGCCGTCGCGATATGCGTCACGCACCAATCCGGGCGGGACGAACTCCTCGCGCGGGACGGCGGCCATCGCGTCCAGCACCCGCGGGTCCGAGATTCCACGCCCTTCGATGTGGCGGCGCAACATCCGCCGCCTTGCCCGGGCAAGCCGCTTGCGCGGAACCCTCAGCGTGCCCCTCCGGGGGCGGGCGTGACCGACCAGAAGTCGATGCCCCCCGACTGGTGTCCGAGCTCGACGGTGTCCACCAGGGTCAGCGCCTCCAGATCGATGACGTCGAGGGTTCCGACAACCGACCCCACCGACTCGTTCGACACGAATGCGTAGCGGCCGTCGGGGCTGGCCACGACACCGTGCGAGAGCGGCCTGGAGGTGCGCACGCGTCCGAGCTCGGTGCCGCTTTCCAGATCGAAGACCGCGACCGCCTGCTCGCCCTTGAGCGTCGCTACCAGTCGGTCTCCGCTTTCCGTGACCTCCAGGTTGTACGGCGCCATTCCGGTGGGGAACCGGCGCGAGACTTCCCAGCGTTCGGTGTCGACCTCGAGCACTTCCCGGTTCTTGTTGCAGGCCACGTAGACCACCCGGTTTGCGCGCGAACCCGTCCCGGGCTCGGCCCAGGTCGGGCTGCACACCCGATCACCCGTTGCGGCGTGCCCCTCCCCACCGTCGTGCACGGCGCCCTCATGTCCCGGCATCACGCCGAAACGGGCGCTGACCTCGAAGGTGCCGATGTCGATCTCGACCAGCTGATCGGAGTGCATGCACGCGGAGTACTGCTTCATCCCGTCCGGGCGCACCCGGCTGCCATGCGGCATCAGGCACGTCCGGATCTTCGTGATCTCGAGCATATCGGGCGTGTAGACCACGGAGATGTTCGACGGTACCATGTCGCCGTGCAGGTTGAAGTTCGCCGCAAGGAGGAATTGGCCGTCCGGAGTGATCCCCATGGTGGCGGGAAAGAGCCCCAGACGGGTGCGGGCCACGAGCGTATCCGGGCCTGCGTCGAATTTCCACAGGTATCCGTAGGGCGTTCCGTGGGCGATGGTCAGGTACCAGTAGCGCCCGTCCGGCGACACGCTCAGGCCGTGGGCCCCGTCGTTGTCCCCCGGCATGATGCCGACCGCGATCTCCTTCTCGACCACCGTGCCCTCGCCGGGCGTGAAGGCGACCCGGCTGACCAGGTCCGACGACTCGTTCGCGACGTAGACGCGGTAGGTGGGGGACTGGGCGCTCACCGGCACCACCGTCCCCGCCAGGGCGACGATCGATGCCCCGAACAGAGCGCGCCGCAGCTGGCTCATGATACCGGGGTCGCCTTGTTCTTCGGTTCGATCCGCACCACCCAGAGCCCGGAATTGAGGTCGGACACGAAGACGTGGCCCTTGAACGGCTGCGGTCCCCAGGCCATCGGCGAGTTCGCCACGTTGCCGTCCGGCGTCCCCGTCGGGAACCAGGCCATCTCGCGGCCCTGCTTGTACAGGTCGCCCCTGAGCTCCCCGGAGACGTCCACGACGCGGAGCCCGGCCTGGTAGTACGCCACGTACATCTTGTCGTCTTCGACCCACAGGTTGTGCGCGCCCGCTTCGGGTACCTCGTAGCGCGCCACTTCGCGAAGGTTTTCGGGGTCTTCCAGGTCGAGCACGTGCACGAAGCCGCGCGAGCCGTCGCCCGGATGTCCGTTGCGCGAAATGCAGTCCTCGCAGTCGAAGATCTCGTCGCCGACGAAGAGGTAGCGGTGCCCGTCCGCGTTGGTGTAGGGGAAGGCGAAGTGGGTGTTCCCTTCCACGTACGCGAAGCTGCTCACCTCCACAGGTTCCGTGGGCGTACCGCCCCAGCGGCCGTCGCCCGCGTCGAGGATGTAGACGCCGTCGTTCCAGTACGACACGTAGGCGAGGCCGTCCACCACCCAGATGTCGTGAAGGTACTTGCCCGGCTTGTCGATTCCCCAGCGCCCGACCTCTTCCACGTCTTTGGGGTCGGCCACGTTCAGCACATGCACGTCCAGGGTGCCGTTGTGGATGGCATACAGAATGTCGCCCGAGAAGAAGACGTTGTGCACGCCTCCGGTCAGGTCATCGGTGTAGGTATCCGCGATGACCGGGTGGGCCGGATCGGTGAGGTCCAGGAGGACGATCCCGTTCCTGCGGTCGGACGCACCCTCGCGGGTGATCACCGCTACGGTGGCCCTGCTGTTCACCTTGACGTCGTTGACCACCCTGGCGTCGACCTCCACGAAGTCGGTGAGCACGGGATTGGCCGGGTTGGTCACGTCCCATGCGAGCATGCGCTGGCCGCCGAGGTGCGTGCCCGTATAGACGTAGTCGCGGCCGTCGATGCCCGTGAACGCCCACAGGTCCGACGTGGCGCGGTCCCCCACCAGGCCGCGCCCGGTGACGATCACGTCGTGTTCGACGCCCCGCTCCACCACCTCGACCAACGCCTGGCCGGTCCGGGCGGCGGCCGTTCCCGTGACGCGGTAGAGCCCGGGGCGCTCCGCGACGAACGCGCCGTCCGGGTAGACCGACGCGCCCATGTCGGCTCTCGTCTCGAACGAGGCCACCGAAAAGTCGACCGGCGCCCCCGCGACCTCGTCTCCCTGGGCGTCGCGCGCGACCACCGAGAAGCGCAGGACATCCCCGGTTCGTCCGCGCGACGGTCCCGTGACCTCGACCGCGGCCACCGGGTTCTCCTCCACCTCGAAGGAATAGGTGTCCTGGATGTCCCCCACGGCTGCCGTGAGAGTCACGGCCCCGGGCCGGATCGCCCTGACGAAGCCGCGCGCGTCGACCGTGGCCAGGCGCCGCCGGTCACTGGTCCACGCCACGTCGACGGTGCGCCGCTCGGTGCCGTTGTCCGCGAGGGCCCGGGCCTGGAGATGGACCGTCCCGCCCACGAAGAACCGGACCTCCGGATCCACGATTTCGACCGCGACGACCGGGGGGCCGACCACCTTGAGGGGAGCCGTGAAGGTGCGTACTTCGGGCGGTCCCGTACCGCTGGAGGGCGGGACGCGAATCGCCATGCGCAGTTCGGCGCTTCCCTCCGAGACCCCCTTGATGTGGCCTTCCTCGAGTACGGCGAAGCGGGAATCGATGCTGCCCAGAATCCGCACGCCCCGCACCGGATTGCCGTCGGCGTCGTAGGCGACCATCCGCACGTCCTCCCCGGTGGACAGCGAGTCCCCCACCTCGACGACGATCTCCGCCGGATCCGTGCGCACATCGGAGACCCTGAGGCCGATCTGCACCGCGGCCGGATAACCCGGGGCCATCGCGGTCGGCGACGGGGGTGTTTCGGCGGCGGTGCTGTCGCGCCCCGCGGGCTCCGGCTCGGGATCCGCAGCGGGCGTTTCAACCTCGACCACGGGTGGTGGCGGTGGCGGCGAAGGGTCGACAGTCGCTCTCGACGTGCCGCCCGCACCGCATCCCGCAACGAAAAAGGAAGCCGCGAGAACCCCGGCTGCGAATCTGATCATTTCACCTCTCCCCCTGAAACGCCTGCGCAAGTCATGCCATGCAATATACCGGCGCAAGGCGTGCCTTGGTTCCCTTCGAGGCCACCGGCCGTCCGTCGTGGCGGAACCGTGTGGTCGGAAATAGGTTGTCGGGACATGACCGCGTTTTCCGAACGAGTATACGCCTGCGTGCGCCGGATTCCCAAGGGCCGGATCATCAACTACGGTGCCGTGGCGGCCCTGGTGGGCACACCGCGGGCGGCGCGGGGCGTCGGGTACGCGCTCAGTCACCTCCCCATCGACACCGACGTGCCCTGGTGGCGGGTCGTGAACCGCAGGGGCGCCATCTCGACCTCGCGGCGGTCGGGCGTCGCCCAGCGCCAACGGGCCATACTGGAGCGTGAGGGCGTCGAATTCAACGTTGAGGGAGAAGCTTCATGGGAACGTTTCGGATGGGATCCCCACGGGTGACGGGGCGGGTGTCGGCCGCGCGAGTCGGGTGGCGGGCGTTGGCCGCGCGAGTAGGGTGGCGGGCGTTGGCCGCGCGAGTAGGGTGGCGGGCGTCGGCATGCCCGGTTGGGCCGGCTCCCGCCACCGGCCTGGCCGCCGCGTTCATCATCCTGGTCGCGGGCTGCGGCAGCGAGGGGGCGTCACCTGAACGCTACGCCGCATACGCCGAGATCGTGGCCGAGGAGGATGCGCGGGGCGGGAACGGGCTGGACCGCGTGCACGGGCACCTTCCGGGCGACGATCCCGCCGTTCGCGCAATGGCTGTGCGGGCGCTTGGGCGAATGGAGGACCCGGGTGAGCTCGGGCGGATGAGCGAAGTGCTCGATGACCCCGACCCCGGCGTACGGGCGGCGGTCGCGACGGCCATGGCCCAGGCGGTCTACGGAGATGATCCGGGGGCCGCGTGGGCGGCACTGACAGTGCGGAGCGGCAGCGAAGCGGATCCGGCGGTGATGGGGAGCCTGGCGACCAGTCTGGGCCGCCTCACTTACAGCAACCCGGAGGACCGGGATGCGGCCGACCGCGCGTTGGCGTCCGTCGCGGCCCGCCTTCCCGCGCCGGATGACGATCCCGGGCTCGTCGCCCGGTTGGGTCTGGCGCGCGGGATAGAGGCAATCACGCGGGGAAGCCGGGGTGAGCACACACTTTCGGCCGAGTTGCTGGACGCCACGATGTCGCTGTCATCGGTATCGCCCGCGGGCGATGCCGGCAGCGCGCCGGACGACGGACGAGCTCTTGCCGCGATGCGCATTCGCCGGCTGGCAACCGCGGCGCTGGTCCACACGGGCCAGCTGGCCGCAGCGGATGCGGTCCGCCTGCTCGAGGATCCGGATTGGGGCGTGCGCCGCCAGGTCGTGATCGGGACAGCCCGGCACGGGACTGCCGCCGGCACGGTGATCCCGGCCGGACTGGCGGACCCGGACCCGCATGTACGGGTGGAAGCGCTCCGCGCCTACGAGCGGTGGACGCGGCCGGAGGAGGGTTGCGCCACCATCCTGCGTGCAATGGACGACGGCGACCCTCACGTCGAGGCCACCGCGATCGGGCTGGCGGCGAGCCCCTGTCCGGACGCGGAGCCGCAGCGCCGGGCGCTTGCGGCCAAAGTCGCCGGGATCGACGACCCGGACGCCGACTGGCGCGGGCCGGTACGCGCACTTCACGCCCTGGCGGGGATCGCGCCGGGCGACGCGGGGGACGGGGTGGCTCTGGCAGCGCGCCACACGAACCCGTTCGTCCGCGCGTGGGCGGCACGGGCCGCGGCCCTGACCGGTGATGCGGCCGTGCTGACCGCGTTGAGCGACGACTCCGACGCGAACGTGCGCGAGGCCGCGCTGCGGGGGTTGGTGGCGGTGGCGGGGGGCGGCGGGCCGGACGCGCACACCCGGGACGCCCACACCCGGGACGCTTACACCGCCGCGCTGGAGAGCGACGATCCCCAGCTGGTGATGACCGCTACCCGGCTCCTGGTGGAACACGGGGCGGGCGAAACATCTGTTCCCGCTTTGCTCGCCGCCCTGGCACGCTTCACCGCCGCGCAGCGGGAGACCGAACGGGACGCGCGCGTCGCGCTCCTCGACGGGATCGGCGCCGTGGGCGGGTTTTCCAGCGATGACCTCGCGCCGTACCTGGCGGACTTCGACCCGGTCGTGGCCGACAAGGCCGCCGCACTGCTGACCGGGCTGACCGGGACGGTCCACGAGGCCGCGCCGAGGCGGCTTCGTCCCGCGCCGACGCCCGGTGCCGCCCGGCTCGCCGAGCTGGAGCGCTCCGCCGTGCGGCTCCACATGGCCGGACTGGGCGACATCGTGATCGCGCTCCGCCCCGATCTGGCCGCCACCAACGCCGACCGCTTCGCCCGGCTGGCGAGCGAAGGTTACTTCGACGGCCTCACATTCCATCGGGTCGAACCCAACTTCGTCATCCAGGGCGGAAGTCCTCACGCCAACGAGTACGCGGGCGACGGGCCCTACTCACGCGACGAGATCAGCGACCAGGCTCACTGGCGCGGCACGGTGGGTCTGTCCACTCGAGGCCGCGACACCGGCGACGCCCAGATCTTCATCAACCTGACCGACAACGTGCGGCTGGACTTCAACTACACCATCTACGGCGAAGTCGTCGAAGGGATGGAGATCGTCGACGCGGTGCAGGAGGGCGCCGTGATCGAACGGGCGGAGGTGATCGTCCGTTCCACCGATCCCGCCATCGCCCTGGCACGGCGCGTCGAGATTCACCGCACCGAATACGGCATCCCCCACATCCTTGCCGAAGACCTCGAAGCGATGGGATTCGGACTCGGCTACGTGCAGTCGGAGGACTACGGCGCGTCGATCGCCGCGGCCATGGTCACGAGCCGGGGCACCCTCGCGCGCCACCTCGGTCCTGACGAGCTCGACGCGGATTTTGTGGGACGCGACGTGCATGCGCGAGCGGTCGAAACCTTCCAGCGCCTTCATCCGCGCACCCGGGACGTGTACCGCGGCTTCGCCGAAGGGGTGAATCACTACATCCGCCTTCACCCCGACGAATTCCCGCCATGGGTTGCGCCCGACTTCACCGGAATCGACGCGCTCGCCCGTGACGTACAGACATGGAGCCGTGCGGACGCGGCTCGCTTCGTGGCAGGTCTTGACAGCGGCGAGCCGGCTGGCGATGTCGACGGGGCGGGGCCCGGCAATAGCCGACCGGGACGCGACGACGACTCGCAAACGTCTTCTTCATCATTCGCTCTCGATGGCTCCAACGCCTGGGCCTTTCATGGCACCCGCACCGAGTCCGGCAATACCATCCTGCTGCGCAACCCTCACCTTCGCTGGGACGGCGACCACGACCTCCTCGCCCGCCCATCGGGCCTGACCTACTACGAAGCGCACGTCCGCGTGCCGGGCGTGATCGACTTCTACGGCGACTTCCGGATCGGCACGGCCTTCGGGATCATCGGCGGTTTCAACGCTCGCCTCGGCTGGGCCACGACCAACAACTACCCGACGCTCTCGCAAGTCTACAAGCTCGGCGCTCACCCCACCCTCGACGATCACGCCCTCCTCGACGGCCGGCCCCTTCCCCTTGAACGGCGCGACGCGACGGTCGACTACCGGACCGAAACCGCGGGTTCGGCCACGGAAACGAGGACCACCTGGCACACCCCGCACGGGCCTGTCGTTCACCGCACCGAAGAGCATGTCTATGTGCTCAAGGACGCCAGGGACGGCGAATTCCGTCGCGGCGAGCAGTTCCTGCACATGATGATGGCAGAGGACCTCGACGAGTGGCTTGACGTGATGAAGATGCGCGCGCACCCGACATCCAACTTCACGTATGCCGACAGAGACGGGAACATTGTGCACTACTACAACGTGCGCCTCCCTCTGTTGCCGCACCCCGTCACCGGCGACACGGCGGCGCTTGCGGCCACTTCCGCCGACATCTGGTCCGAACTTGTGCCGTGGGAGAGCCTGCCGTTGTACATCAATCCTCCGGGCGGCTACGTGCAGCAGGCGAATGACACCCCTGACTACACCAACCTCAACGTGCCGATGGACCGGGATACCGTGCCGGCCAACCTGCCGGAGCCCCGGCTGAGGCTAAGGAGCCAGCTGTCGCTCGAGTTGGCGAGTGGCGCCCGGCACTTGAGCATCGAAGACGTGATCGAATTGAAACACAATCCGCGCATGCTCATGGCCGAACGGTTGATGGACGATCTTCTGGGCGCTGCAATGGCGGCAGACGACAGCGATGTGCGTGATGCAGCGGAGGTGCTCTCCGCCTGGGACCTGACCGCGGCGGCCGACAGCCGGGGCGGTGTCCTCTTCGGACGCTGGGCGGATCGATACTTCGACGGGACGGCCGACTCGCTACGCTGGCGCCAGCCCTGGGATCCCGCACGAGCGCACGCCACTCCGTACGGCATCGGCGACCCCGACGCGGCGGTCGATGCGCTGCGCAATGCGGTCCGGTCGTTGCGGAATGACGGGATCAAGCCGGACGCTCCGTGGGGCGATGTGCACCGCGTGATAAGGGGCGATGTGGACGAGCCGGTGTCAGGCTGCCCGCCCGCCAGGGGATGCTTCCGAGTGCTGCTGTTCGAGCCGACGGACGACAGTCGGCTCGCCGCAAACCGGGGCGATTCCTGGGTATTCGTGGTCGAATTCGGCGAGGTCCCGACGGCCCGCACGGTGCTGGCCTACGGGCAGACCGCTCGCCACGACGCTCCTCACTACGCCGACCAGGCCGCCATGTTCGCGCGCGGGCAGATGAAGGAAGTGGCGCGGACGGACGCGGACATCCGCCGGAAGACGATCAGGGTTTACCGGCCTGGAACCCACCCCCACCCCTGACAGGCGACCCATGAAGATCTCCCCCCTGCTCGGCGCGATGATCGCGCTCTCGGCTCCCGCCCTGGCCACCCTCGCCGCGCCCACTTCCATCTCGGCGCAGGAAGACCCCGCCCCCGCCCCCGCCACCCCGCCCCCCTTCCACCTGGCCACCCTGTTCGACCTCGGTCACCTCCTGGTGGACGAGAACGGCGACGGCGTGCCCGACCGCCTCGGTGCTGCCCTGGTCCTCGCGCCCGACCCCACCGACGCGGAACGGGCCGCCGCGGCCGAGATCACCGCCCGGCTCGGCTTCGAGACGATGGCCCTCGACCTTCCCGTGCGGCGCGGCGCCTCGCCCGGCCAGGTCGGCATCCTGATCGGCCGCCGCGCCGTCGAGGCGGCAGGGCTCTCGGTCGCCGACTTCGCCGCGGGTCCCGGCATTCCCGCCGTCGCCACGCTCACTACCCCTTCGGCCGAGCGCTGGGTAGCCGTCCTGGGCAGCGACGACGACGCCCTCCTCCGTGCGGCTCGCCTTCTCGCCGGCGCCCTTCCGCACATGAGGACCCTCTCCGGCCCCTCGCTTACCGACGTGGCCGACGAACTCTCCACCTGGATCAGCGCTGGCGACACCACGGCTCCCTCGGCCCGCGTCACCTTCCCCCGGGCCACGCTGGGCGACGACGGATCCGGCGTGCACCTCGCCGCCACCCTTGCATTCGCCCCCGGTCTCGGCCCCGACGATGCCGCCGCGCTCACGACCGACGCCCTCGACCGCCTTCAAGTCCTGGCATGGGATCGCATCGGCGCCGCGGCCACCGGGCCCGACTCGGCCGACCTCCGCTTCCCGGACCTCGCTTCGCTGACCGTCGGCGCGGGCGGTCGCGCTGTGGTCGTTCCCACGCTGGCCACGCCCCCCGGCCCCGGCCCCGTCTCGGGCCGCGCCGGGGGCGCCAGGAACAACCTCGATCTCTCGAACGTCTACACGACGGACGGCTTTCTCACCGGGAGCAACATCCCCGACGGAATCGGCGTGGTCATCGTGCCCGGTCACGGCGCGGAGGGCATCCCGGACCTGGCTGCCCGACTGGGTCTCGAGGCCACCGGGCTCACCGTCCCCCTGATCCGCCGCCCGAGCGAGATCGAATCCGCCGCGCGCGAGCCCACGGCGATCCTGGCCGGCAGCGACCACCCGCTGATCGGCGAGCTGGCCGACACGGGCAAGATCTCGACGGACGACCTTGCTCCCGGCCAGGGCCTCATCGAGATCGTGCCGGACGCGTTCGGCAGCAAGCCCGCGCTCGTCGTTACCGGAGCGGATCACGCCGGCGCCACCCTTGCGACCCGACGCCTCGCGGAAGTCTTTCCCAGCGTCGCCGTTCGGGGAGACGACACGCCCACCTTCGACGACATCGAGTACGAGCTCTGGGGCACCCTGACGGGCCATACCCCTGCGGGGCAGGCCGCGATCGGCCTCTACAAGCTCGACCGGATCGTCGCGGAGCTCGCGGACGAGGACATCGCCGCGGCGGAGATCCTCGTCTCGCTGGAGAAGCCGGCGGACGGCCTCGCCGAGATCGTGCGCGAGCGGGCTGGCGGCCTTGGCGCGGGCGCCGATGCGGGCTCGGAAACGGGCGCCAGTCCAGCCGCTTCCAACATCTCCATCGCGATCGACGACAGAGACGTGCAGAACGCGGCGACGATCTTCGACGAATCCTTCGACGTCCCGTGGGAGGTGGACCGCTTCCGGGCGGCGTTCGAGAGGAGCATCCTGCCCAGCGTCAGATCGGGCGACCCGGTGCGCGTCGAAGCCCGCCTTTCGGAACCTCCCGAAGTCCGCCAGGCCATCGCCGACGAGGCCCGCCAGCGCCTGGTCGAGGCCGGGGCAGACCCCGATGCCACCACGGTGCAGATCCTGTCGGCCTTCAAGCAGGGCTTCTTCTGGCTGCGCGAGTCGGTGGCGCCGCGGCTCGCCGGACAGGACATCGGCGAGATCGTCATCGAGTTCCTCCGCAACGACCCGCCCGTCGATTGGCCCCAGCAAGCCATTCACACGCCGCTCAGGTGGCTGCACGAGATTTTCCCCATCGATGAGGTGCTCGCGGAGGACCTGGGCCTCGTTGTCGGCCAAATTCGCTTCGAAATGGCGGACAACGGGCCGATTTACCGCGTCCGGGCCACCGCACCCGACGGAACGACCCTCCTTGAAGAGACCTTCGACCCCGTCTGGGTCCTTCGCCCGTACTTCGACCGCTTCCAGGACTACGAGCAGGTCCGCGTGACCACCGGCTGGGTCACAGCCCTGGCGGATGGGGACACGATTGCGCACGAACGCATCGTCACCGACCCCGAGTGGGTCTGGGACCGCTACCAGTCGCGCACGCTACCCGCGGTCTACGACTATGTGATGGACCGGCACGACGGTAACCCCCGCGGCGGCGGGGCGGACGCGCCCTTTTTCGGCACCCTCACCGTGGAGTTCGAGCTCAGCGAGCCCGACTACCGGCTGGGCGTCGACAACGAGATCATCTCCACGATGGACGCGCTGCACGAGGAGGTCTACTTCGGCACCATCGAGTTCTTCCACCTGATCGGCCGCAACGCGCGCGGGCAGGATCTGATGTACCCCGGACGGATCATCCCCGTCATGCGGCCAAGGGGAGACGGCGGCACGGGGCGCGGCCGGGTCAGCCTGACGGGCTTCGCGACGAACCGCCCGGCGGTCGTGGTGCGCTACGAGACAGGGGACGGCGCCAAGGGGGAACGGCGCCTCGACATTCCCAAGATCACCATGGAGCGCCCCAGTCTGCGGCGCGCCGTGGTCGCGCCCGAGTCCGCACCAGGCGCCCCCGCGCTCGCGCTCCCCAGGCTCGACTTCCGGGTGCGGGTCGACTCCGAGCTGGATGAACGCGACGCCCTGCTCAACATGGCCACGCCGCAGCAGGTGGACGCGCGCATGATCTCGGCAGAGCAGATCGCCGCCACCTTGGCCAATTTGGCGGCGCTGCGGGACGAGGGCATGTACCCCGAAGCGCTGGCCTACGACGAGGTCGGCGAGATCGGCGTGTGGGCCGAGTGGACCCACGAACAGAACGATTCGGCGCGGGTCACGGCGGTGCTCCCGGCCAACGGGACCCCGGCGCCGCTCCCCGTATGGGCCGACCTCGTCCCCGAGGGCTGGTCCTACAACGGCGACCGCATCGTCCAGTGGGACACGCCCATTCCGCCGCCGGAGGGTCACGAGATGGTGGCCAAGATGAGCCGGGCCTTCGCGCGTGCGCATATGTACAAGGTAGGCGAGAGCTACCTCGGGAAGACGACGTGGGCGATGGACCTGATGTCCCCCATCACCGCCACGCACTGGTCGCGCGCCAAGGCGACGACCTTCAAGCCCACCGTGATCTACTCGGCCCGCCAGCACGCGAACGAGGTCTCGTCCACCAGCCACGTTCTGCGCCACGCCGAACTGCTGCTCACCGATTCGGCCCAGCGCGCCAAGCTGGACAAGGTGAACGTCGTCATCCACCCCTTCACCAACCCCGACGGCGCCCAGCTGGCCTACGACCTGTACCGGATGACGCCCGACTACATCCTGCACGCGGGCTACCTGGGGTCGCTGGGGATGGACGCCACCTCGGGCGGGGGGCAGGACTTTCCCATCTACCCCGAGTCGAAGGTCCGCGGCCAGCTGTGGGAGCGCTGGCTGCCCGACATCTTCCTCAACCCGCACGGCTATCCCAGCCACCAGGTGGTCCAGCTTTTCTCGGAGTACACCGGGCTGGTGCGGCGCGGGCGCGTCACCGAACGCAACTGGGGCTTCAACAAGGGGTGGTTCATGCCGGGGTTCGGGTACATCGACGATCCCGAATTCCCGCGCCACAAGGACGCGGCGTTCAAGATCCGCGACTACATCACCGCCGGGATCAACTCCAACCCGGACGTCTTCGAGATGAACCAGCGCAACTACGACCGCTACCGTCGCTACGGGGCGGCTTTCGACGCGGAAGTGTTCCGGCTGCCGATGACCGACAGCGTGCTGATCGAGATGCCGCTGAAGGGCGGGCGGGGTGGCGGGGGCGGTGGTGCTTTCAACCCGCGGGTGACGATCTGGAGCGGGACGACCGAGGCGCCTGACGAGACGGCGTACGGGCCATGGATGGAACTGGTCGCGAAGGCGGGGTTGTCGTGGGACGAGGCGATTCTGGACTACCTTTACGATGGGAATCACGAGGTGAAGCGGAGCGGATCGGCGTTTCTGGGGGGCGTGACACTCAGGATGAGCCGGGCGCGGCCGCCGGAGGAGGGGGAGGATGACGTGGAGCGGAATCGCTAGCCGGATTTCATCGTTAGGGGTCCGTTCTCGCCGGTTCCATGGCGAGAAGATGGAGGTGGTGCCGAATTGTTGGACAGGTCGTTAAGGTGGATACCATTATGGAACAGGAGGCACCGAGATGGCCGGGAGGAGACGACGGATTCACAGCGGAGTAAAGGGCGCGTGTGGCGTAGGACCACCTTCCCAAGGAATCGGACCGATCACACACGGCCGGGGGCAAGCCGAGGCTGGGCACGATATCGAACATGGGTCAGCGAGACCTGGGACAACTGCGCTGATCACGGGAGCCAGGCGGTTTGTCCACCACTGGGAACATGCCCTCGGCGAGGCCCGGTATCCGGCAAATACCAAGACTCACACAAATCCGGCCCCGATTCTCGAATTCCGTGCCCCAGGTCAGGACGCGATAGTCTTGCAGAATCCACGTCACCTCGATCCCACTGCATTATCTCATCGGCGCCAACGAAGCGCCGCAGAATCCGCTCATCACTGATCCAAGTCTGGCCCCCCGTCCTGTGCACTGTACGTTCAACAACTAGCACCTGTGGCGTCGCCGCGGGCCCGGGCATCTCCCCGTACACATACTTGAAAAACCCTACATTCAACCAACCACGACCAACTACCGCTTCGTCAAACGGTCCATACTTGGCCAAGTGCTCGATACCGGCATCAATATTCAAGTCCCGCGCAATGCCTACGGTAGCGAAACCAGTGCCAGCTTCCCCCCGTGTCAGAGCGTACCAGTGGTCCCTGATGCGGCGAACGGCGTCCGGCAGACCATCGATGTTGGACCAGCCACACGATGCGGCCCCTAAGTACACCAGAACAACTTCCTCACCACCTTCCGTAGGCGCCGCCGGACGAAAGGAACTGTCGTCACTCGATCGATCCTCCCACGTAATCTTGATCATTGGCGTTGGGAGTATGCGTCCAAGGCCGAACACCAACCCCAGCACCAAACCTGTGGCCACTGCTCCAATACTTACACCCTTTGACTTGGTCATTTTGGAGTTGCCCCGCAATGACGGACACCTTTCCATTGGGTCCAACCAAGGAGGTGAGTCATGGCGGGAAGAAGACGAGGGCGGTATCCGCCCGAGTACAAGGAGCGGATCG